>Ga0302326_10032476_pt1 | contig 10399 bp, 8 predicted proteins | sample Palsa_T0_3_FD_202264 | JGI IMG/M metagenome (GOLD analysis project Ga0302326, IMG submission 202264) | Peat permafrost microbial communities from Stordalen Mire near Abisko, Sweden - Palsa_T0_3 | ecosystem: Environmental > Terrestrial > Soil > Palsa > Peat permafrost | place: Sweden: Abisko... | reverse complement strand
TGGGAGTATACGCTACAACCGCGGCCTTTTGCGACGCAGCATTTAGCCGCAACCGGTCGGCCCGGTGGGATCAGCTTTCCCTGCGGAAGGCGGCCGGCCGGACAGGCCGCACCGCCTCTGGAAAGCCACCGCTTAAGCGGGGATTTGATTAACGGTGAGGTGAAAGAGTTTCAGTGAGCCGCCGTCTGCCGGTTGAATCGTCGCAGTTTCAGATGGTCCCAGGTAGACCCCGGCGCCCTTCGCAACGTCATAATCCTTGTCGTTCAACCGGATGCGCCCCTTCCCTTCCATCAGGTAAACCAGCTGGTGCTTGTCTCCAGCGTCCGCCTTGAACTGTTCGCCCGACTTCAGCCACCGCAGCACGCCCAGCACGTTTTTCGCTCCGCAAAGCTGCTTGTTCAGAATTTCGGTAGCGTCTCCGGCCGGCGTTTTCACGCGCGGCAGCTTATTCGTATCGATGAACGTCAGCATAAAATCTCCTTGATAGGACTTAACAGGAAAGCTCGAAGCGGCCACCCAGCCTTCGCCGGCTTACGTCTGCACCCACACGCCGCCCTCGACGCGATTCCAGACCAGGTCGGCTTTCGTGCCATCCAAAATCTTCGTGATGAACCGATTCGGCGCCTGAAACTCAAAATAAAAGAGCGGCGATTTCGACGCGCGCAGGCGGTGTTTCTCTTCGGGAGGAATGAAAACCAGGTCGCCCGGGCCCACGTCGCGCACTCCATCCTCTGATTCGACGGTGCCGTTGCCCTCCATGATGAAATAAAAGTGCTCGCAATTCTCGTGGTAGTGATACGGCGAAGAAGCGCCCTTCACGTAGTGCATGATTCCCGCGAGCATGTCGTCGATCTTCGTGAGTTCTTTGTTGACGAAGAACGTCCGCTCGCGGCCCGGAACTTCCGAAACCAGCCTCGGCAGTTGATCTTCCTGAAAAATGTATGCCATGTGACTCTCCGTTCTGCCTTCTGCCTGCTTTAACGCCAACTAATCCGAACTATGCCGCTCCCACGGGTGCGGGGTGCTTCCACAATTCCCGGCTCGCAAGCTGAGCGCCCTCGCTCATCGCCTCAAGCTTCGCCCACATCACCGTCGGATGCACGCGCCGGTTGAACTGCTCCTGCGCAAATCCGCAATCGGTGCTCGCGATCACGTTCTCCCGGCCCACCAGATTCGCAAAGCGCAGGATGCGCTCCGCGATAAGCTCCGGGTGCTCCACCACATTTGTTCCGTGGCTTACCACTCCTGGCGCCAGAATCTTGCCTTCCGGCAGTTTCACCGTTTCCCACACGCGCCATTCATGCTCGTGGCGCGGGTTCGCCGCTTCGATCAAATACGCGCCCGCCCGCACTTTCAAAATCAGGTCGATAATTTTCTTCAGCGGCACGTCCGTCGTGTGCGGTCCCGGCCAGCTTCCCCAGCAAACGTGGTAGCGCACGCGATCTTCCGGAATTCCCTCGAGCGCGTGGTTCAGCACTTCCACGTGGCGTGCCAGCCAGCGGTAGTAATCTTCGAAACTTTCTGGAGGCACCATGCGGTCGTATGTCACAGCCGCGCGCGCATCGTCCACTTGCAGCAGAAAGCCGGAGTCGACGATCGTGCGATATTCCGTCCTCAGTGCTTCTGCCAGCGCGACCACCAGTTCTTCATCGTTCTTGTAATACTCATTCTTGCGGTCTGGAATCGCGCTCGAAGGCGCCGCCACGGGCAAAAACGCTTCCTGCACTTTCACGCCCTGCATTGCCGCTTTCAGATTGGCGATATCGTGCTTGAGTTCGTCCTGGCCGGTATATTTGATCGGGGCGACGCAGACCACATCCTGCGTCGTCACCTTGGACCACGTACGCTCGCTCGGCTTCTCGAGTTCCGCGTAAAATTCCTTGAATCGTTCGCGGTCCGCGCCTCTCGCAAAAGAATCGGCGCCCGCCTGAAAGGGACGCTGCTCGAAACCGCTCAGGCGTTTCAGCGCGTAGAGCGACCAGCTCGTGGACTTGCCAAATTCGCCGTCGTCCACCACGTCGACTCCGGCTTCCGCCTGCCGGCGCACCACTTCCGCCACGGAATCTTTCAAGCATTTTTCATACGCGGTTTCATCCGTCCCGCCATTCTGCCGGGCGGCTACGAAATCAAGAAGCTGTTGCGGGCGGATCAGGCTGCCTACGTGCGTGGTTAGGATTCTATCGGTACTTCGCTTCATTGGGCTCGCAATCTCGGGTCGTTACCGATGCATTGTATTAGGGCATTCGCTGAAAATCAACCGCCCCCGCCGCGCACGCAATAGGCCGCTGACAAGGCGGCCCGCTCGGCATCTACGATTGATTCGCCGCGTCTACGTGGTTCGTCACCACTTCCACAAATTCCACGTATCCTTGCAGCGTCGCATCCACATCGATCTCTTATTCCTTCCGCTTCCCTTCACGCAAATCCAGGATGGCGTAAAAGGCCGCGGGATCGCCGCCCGTCACCGAAGCAATAGAGCTCACTGCCTCGCGCTTACTCGCGGGTTTTGCCTGGCCCAGGGCCATTAGCGCGTGGCGGAACAGGGTGCAAAAGGTGGAATTCGACGCGAGCATGATTCCAAGGTGCGCCTTCGCCCGCACGGGAGCCGCAAGGATCGATTGCCGTAACCTCAGCCAATTCGTGCGTAATTCGCGCTCTACCTGCAGGCGATGCAGGCCCGTGGGCACTTCGAGTTCCGCCAGAAAATCGCTGCCGAAAAGAATGCGGTGCTTCTCCTTCATATCCAGCAGCTCAATGGCGAAGATATCCGCCGAGCGCCGCAACTCGTCGAGTGTAAATACCAGCGGCGATGGATTCCCGCGGCGCATCCACCACTCCGTGATCGGGTGCAGCTTTTCGAGTTCGCGAGCGCCGGCTTGCCCGAGGATGCACAAGATATTCAGGTCGGAGTGCTCGGCATGAAACTCCCCGCTCGCAGCCGAGCCATAGAGCACAACCGTCGTCAGATTGCTTCCAGCCTCGGATTTGAGCCGGTCTACAAGTTCCTTCAATTGCGCTTCCATGCTGTGAATTCCTCTCGCGGCCTGTTCCCGCCCGCGCTAAAACCCGCCTGCGAATCACCAGCCCCCGCTTGCGCCTCCGCCACCCGACGATCCCCCGCCAAAGCCGCCGAATCCTCCGCCGCCCCCTCCTCCGCCCCAGCCTCCCCCTCCCGCGCCTCCAAACCCGCCGCCCATCATCGGCCCGATCCACCAGCCCCCGCCACCACGGTTAAAACGCGAGCCGGGAGGCCCGCTTGCGCGCCGTATGATCGAAAACACGATGAAAATGCAGAACAGCAAAAGAAAGATTTCGCCGAAAGTGAAATTCCCCGGCGTGTTTTGCGCAGCGGGCGCCGCGGGCGCAACCCCCGTAAGCGTGACGCCGCGGTCCGCGGCGATCACGTCCGCAACTCGCCGCGTCATCAGCGAAAGCGCCGCGTCGTAATTGTTCTGCCGGAAAAGAGGCACCGCCTCGCGTCCAAACCCTCCCACTTTGCCGTCGGGAAGAATCCCCTCGAGCCCGTAGCCGACTTCGGTGCGGTACCGGTGGTCGTCCACCGCCAGCAGAATCAGCACACCGCGGTTGGTTTGCTTCGACCCGACTCCGATATGCGTAAAAAGATCGTTCGCGTATTCGTCGATGTCCCGGCCGCCGAGCGACTTGATCGTCACCACCGCTATCTGCGCCTGCGTCTTCTGATCTACCTCGGTGCACAGCGCATCGAGTTGCTTGCGCGCCGGTTCGCTGAGCACGCCCGCAAAGTCGTTCACGTAGCCCGTGACTTTCACCTGCGCCGGAGCCTGCGCCCGGACCACCGGCGCGTTCAGCCATACAAAGGCAGCAATGCCGAGTATCAATATCAGGAATAGGAGACCATCAACCGGCCGCGTCGTCCCGCGGCGCACAGGTAGTCGCGAAATTCGCGAGTTTCGCTTAGGCCGCATGCGTTTGGTTGCCGAGATTGGCTGGCGGGCGCCGGAGTGCGAGCGGGAGTGGGAGCGCATCAGGTCTCTAATGCTTTCAAATCATGGTAGAGCCACGTTGCAACAGTGTCAACGCGCGCCAGTCCCGCGCCACCGTCACGCGCCCCAATGCCAGCCACCGCCCACCATGCTGAATCCAATCCCGCCTTCATGAATCACATCACTGGTGATTCAATTCCAGCCGCATTGCTTATACGGTAGGATTGTTCCTTGAAATAAATCGCCTGAAAAATCGTTTCAATGCCGGAAGTGTGCCAACGCGAACTTGGTGAGATTAGGGAAGTTGGTTGGATTAGCGGTTCGTGGGATTAGAGAAGCGAATTGGAGAGGACTTGAAGATGACCCAAAAGCGAATGCGAGCGGTAGCCGCCATTTTAACAATCGGCCTCACCATCGGTGCGTTACTATCGTCACCGGGCTACGCTCAACAGAACTCCACGCAGAATCCGTCGCCGGATACCGCCGCCCAGCCCCAACCGCAGGTTTCGCAAACCGGCGCCGCGCCAACGCGCCAGCTATCGCTGTCTCCCGATTACTCGTCTGGAAATTCGTGGTTTCCACGCGTACGAACACCCTACGAGCAGGTCAGCATCCCCGAGCCCACCCTCGCCAATTCGCCGCGCGTCGACCAGCTCATTCAAAATGGAAAATTGATGCTGAGTCTCGAAGACGCCATCTCGCTCGCCCTTGAAAACAACATGGACATTGCCGTGGAGCGGTACGCTCCTTGGCTCGACGAAGCGAATCTCCTCCGCTCGCTTTCCGGCGTGAACGGCCGGCTCGTTTTCGATCCCGTTCTCACTGCCACAGGTTTCATCGCGCAAGCGGAACAGCCTATAAACAATCCCTTTCTCTCGGGCATCGACGTCGGGCTGCCAACTTCCACCACAATACCGGTGGCGCCCCCCCTCGTCTCTCACAATGCGCAAGGCAACTTCAACTATACGCAGGGATTTTCCCTTGGCACGCAACTCCAGGTCACTTTCAATAACGATCGTTCGTCCATCAATTTCCCGGGGGATCTCTTTAATCCCTTCGTTGAATCCACTCTCACTGTCCAGGTGACGCAGCCGCTCCTGAACGGCTTTGGCAAAGTTGCAAACAATCGTTACATCATCGAAGCGCGCAACACCGTGAAAGTCGGCGAGTCTCAGTTCGCTCAGCAGGTGATCAGCACCGTCGCTCAGGTGTCCGACGATTATTGGGAGCTCGTCTTCGCACGCGACAACGTAAAAGTGGAAGAGGCCAGTGTTAGCGTCGACCAGACGCTTTACGAAAATAATAAAAAGCAGCTGGAAATTGGCACCATGGCGCCCCTGGACGTGATTACCGCTCAATCGCAGCTTGCCTCCGATCAGCAGGCCCTGGTGCAGGCGCAGAATACGCAGCTTCAGGACGAAACCACTCTGCTCGTAGCCATCACCAAGGATCCGCTGGCCATCTCGCGCGCAAACATCGAAATCATTCCGATCACCCCGATCCGCACACCCGACGTCGTCGAAAATATTCCGCTCGAGAATGCGGTCGAGGAAGCCTGGCAGAAACGCCCCGAGCTTCAGCAGACCACTCTCAACCTGAAGAATGCCCAGGTTGAGATTCAGGCCACCAAGAATGGCCTCCTGCCTACCGTCAACGTATTCGGGCTCTACCAGCAGATCGGCATTGCCGGCGATTCTACCAGCACCACGTCCACCGCAGCTGGTTTCGCCTCCGTTCCCACCGAGCCTATTCTCTTCGCCAATGGCACTCCCGTCACCGTTGGCACTCCGGCGGCTCCCATCTTCGTAGGCTCCCAGGTTGTCAATTCGGTCCAGACGCAACACAACGGCGGCTTGGTAGATAGCTGGGACAACATGATCCACAACAATTACCCCACCTACGAAGCCGGTGTTAACGTCACGCTCCCCATTCGCAATCGTGCCGCGCAAGCTGCCAGCACGCAGGCCATTCTCAGCCGGCGCCAGCAGGAGGTGCAGTATCGGCAGACGCAGAACACCATCGTGCTCAACGTGCGCCAGAGCATGATTGCCCTGGTGCAGGGACGCGCCGCTGTCGCCGCCGCGCAGGAAGCTGAAACGCTCGCTCAGCAAACGTTAGACGACGAGCAGAAAAAGTACGAGCTCGGCTCCTCCACCAGTTACAACGTCGTGCTGCGCACCCGCGACCTCACCGCCGCCCAAGGCACTCTCTTGCGCGACCGCATCAATCTCATCGAAGCGGAGGTCAGCTTCAATCAGTCCATGGGCCGCACCCTCGACGTGAACAACATCTCCATCGAAGACGCCCTCCGAGGCAAAGTGGTGCCCTCGCCCAACATTCCTGGATCGCTCGACAATCCCGGAGCACCGTCTCAAAGGCCGTGACGCTCCGGCACCTCGTCTGGCGGCTTCGCGAGGAATTCTTCCCGGAAAAGCATCCTTATGATCAACTCACCGGGTGCGACACCTCCGGCATGATTCATGCCAGCCGCCTAGGACCCGAAGCGGAGGATTACCAGCCAGTTGACCCGGACGTTTTTCGCGCCAGGCTCGACCGCCTTCCCGAGGAACTTGCCGCCTTCACCTTCGTCGATATCGGATGCGGCAAAGGACGCGCTCTCCTGCTCGCCGAGGAATACCCGTTCCGCAAAATTATCGGCGTGGAATTTTCGCGCAAGCTCGCGAAAATCGCCGCCGCGAACGCCGCAAAAATCGGCTCGCAGCGCATCTCGGTGGTTCACACCGACGCCCGCGAATTTCACTTTCCGCCGGAGCCGCTGGTCGTCTTCCTGTACAATCCCTTTAGCGGCGAAATTCTCCGCTCCATCATGAAACGTCTCGGTTCACATCCGAGCTCCCTCTACATCCTGTACGTCAATCCGGTGCATAGCGGCGCTATATCCTCACTGCCGCAAATGAAGATTGTCGCGTCCGACGACTGGTGCACGATCTGGAAGCACTGCGGCGAAGCAGCAACATGAGTGCCGGGAAAATGGTGCAGGAAAATGAGTAGCGAGAAACCTGGCAATTCGAAAATCTCTCCCGTCGCGCCGGGAAACGGCCGGGGCGAGCCGTCGCCCACGCAGCTCCGTCCTGAACCCAAAGCCGCTTCTGCCTCCGAAAAATCTTCCGAACGCGCCGCTGAATTCACCACCATTTCCGGCTACCCGATTCGCCGCCTCTATACCCAATCCGATCTCGCGAATTGGAATCCGCAAAGCGAGCTCGGCGCGCCAGGAGCTCCTCCTTACACGCGCGGCATTCACCCGTCGATGTACCGCGAGCGTCTGTGGACCATCCGCCAGTTCGCCGGCTTCGGCAGCGCGCACGATACCAACGCGCGCTTTCGCTACCTGCTCGCGCAGGGGCAGGCAGGTCTCTCCGTCGCGTTCGATCTGCCCACGCTCATGGGATATGACTCCGATCACCCTTTTTCCGAAGGCGAGGTGGGCAAATGCGGCGTCGCGATCAGTTCGCTCGCCGATATGGAGGTGCTGTTCGACCAAATTCCCCTCGCAAACGTTACCACCTCCATGACCATCAATTCGCCCGCAGCCGCCATCTGGGCCATGTATCTGGTCGTTGCCGAAAAGCAGGGCGCCGACTGGAAGAAAATCTCCGGCACGCTTCAGAACGACATCCTCAAGGAATACATCGCGCAGAAGGAATACATTTTTCCGCCCGAGCCTTCCATGCGCCTCGTCACCGACACGATCGAGTTCGGCGCGAAACACGTTCCCCGCTTCAACCCCATTTCCATCAGCGGCTATCACATTCGCGAAGCCGGCTCCACTGCCATCCAGGAGCTTGCCTTCACGCTGCGCGACGGGATCGAATATGTCGAATGGGCGCTCCGTCGCGGCTTGCGAGTCGACGAGTTCGCCCCGCGCCTCTCTTTCTTTTTCAATGCGCACAGCGACTTCTTCGAGGAAATCGCCAAATATCGCGCCGCGCGCCGCATCTGGTCGAATACCATGCGCAAACGCTTCGGCGCGAAGAACGAACGCTCCTGCGCCCTGCGCTTCCACACCCAAACGGCCGGCTGCTCGCTCACCGCCCAGCAGCCGCAGAACAATATCGTTCGCACCGCGCTACAGGCCCTCTCCGCCGTGCTCGGTGGCACGCAATCGCTGCACACGAATTCGCTCGACGAGGCTTGGGCGCTGCCCACCGAGGCCGCCGCCACTCTCGCCCTGCGCACCCAGCAGGTTCTCGCGCATGAAACCGGCGTCACCAATACGGTCGACCCCTTCGGCGGGTCGTATTTTGTCGAAACCCTCACCAATGAGATGGAGCGTGCCGCCGTCGACTATTTCGAGAAAATCGATGCCCTCGGCGGAATGCTCGCCGCCATCGAACAGGCTTATCCCCAGCGCGAAATTGCCGACGCAGCGTATGAATATCAACTAGCCGTGGACCGCAAAGAAAAAATCGTGGTGGGCGTAAACGATTTTGTCACCGAAGAAAAGCCCATCGACATTTTGCAGATCGACGAGTCCATCGCTCGCGGCCAGTCCGACCGCTTGCGAAAGCTGCGCGCCGACCGCTCCAACGCGGAAGTCGAGCGGAAATTGAAAGCTCTGCGGAAAGCCGCCTCCGGCTCGGAGAATCTGATGCCCCACCTTTACGAAGCCGTGAAAGCCTACGCCACCCTCGGTGAAATCACGGAAACCATGCGTCAGGTCTTCGGCGTTTACGACGAAATCGCCGTCACCTAACCTCCTGAAGTTAAATCGCCTTTCCGTTTTTCATCCCGCTTTTACCGTTTTACGGTTTTTGAGTTTTTAAATTTTTTGGGGGGCAGACCTTTCGGTGGTCCGCCAACGAGTCTTCGGCCTGGATTGCTTTAATTGCTTTCCCTTATCATCTCTGAAAGCGCGACGAAGCAAGCACAAACTCCGAAATGTGGAGCGGTCTTTCCCAGTCATCCCGACCAGAGCGCATTCGCGACCCGGTTAGGGTCGCGAGCGGCGTGGAGGGATTCCCGTGAAGCTGGTTGCGACTGTGCCTCCAAGCGAATCGCCAGAACAAGGGAGAGCCCCTTGGGTATGAGTCCGATCTCCTCTCTTCAGCAATTCCCGTTTTCAGCTCTTGTTTTTACTGAACTCTGAATAAAGAGGGCCGCACCTCGCCGGATGTGTCGCATATCATGTTCGGCTGGTGATTAGGGTTGTCCGGCCTGACCTCTTGCTGGAGATCATGAAGTAGATACCGCCATAGATAGCCCAGACCGCAGCGATACCTAAGGCGGTAAACGGCTCTAGTTTTGTGCCATACCCCATGAATGGCAGCACAAGGTAGGCCGCCATGCAGATCAAGTTCGCAGCCACTCCGAAAATCGGGATGAGCATGTGCCTGACGACACTGAAATTGGGATGCCCCGAATAGCAGAAGATGCAGGTGACGCAACTCAGCATGTAGAGCAGGAAAGTCCCGAAGTTCGAAGCGAGAGTAATCGTGAGCAAGCTGTTGGGCAACTTGGCCATGGCATCGTGGGACATATACCCGACGCTGGACCAAAAGCCGTGAGGAAGCGCTTGGATCGTAGCATCGGGAATGGCACCCGCGTCGCCGAAAAGGTTCAGCAGCGCCAATACGCCGAAAATGGCCGAGATCACCGCGAGGGTCCAGATGGCACGGTGCGGACTGAGGTTCTTTTCATGCAGCAGCCCGAAGTGCTCTGGTACTTCGTTGTCCCTGCCCATAGCGTAGGTCACCCGTGCCCCGGTGTTCATGCAGGAGAGCGTGGTGCCGATGAGAGCGAGGAACACGGTGATCGCCTCAATCAGCATGAATGCGCGACCGTGTCCTTGACCGAAAATGGCATCGCCCGCCATGACCATCATGTCTCCTACGGGTGCAGCCGAGGCCGTCGCACTTGTCATGGGATAGCCGCTACTTAGGAAGTAGTTTGCCGCGAAATATTCGAACAGATAACAGAAACACCCTTGGATAAGAAGCGACGTAATGACGGCGATCGGGACGTCCCGCTTGGCGTTCTTCGCTTCGCCTCCGAGCGAGGTAACCGATTCGAATCCGACCAGGATTAGGATGGCGACCGTGGCCTGTACGAACATCCAGTTGAAGTTATGAATAGCGAGAACGGACTTGGCGTTGGGATGGCTCACGAAGTTTCCGCTGGAATCGTTCATCGGATAGCTAACATGATAGGGCACCGGTTTTCCGGCGGCGTCGACCTTGGGCTGGGGCACCTGGTTTGCGTCGCGGGTAATCACATCCGTTGCCGTACCATTTACCTTCTGCGAGGTAGTGGCAAACTCGTAAGGATAGGCATCGCTGGTGGTCGCATCCCACTGCCAAGCGACGCTTCCGGGCGGGTGCCCCACGCGGTAGTGGATGGCCATAATGGAGAAAACTAGCAAGGCGGTGATCTGGATGATGTTGATCGCCAAGCTGACCGCCGTAGATCCAATT
>Ga0302326_10032475_pt1 | contig 10399 bp, 10 predicted proteins | sample Palsa_T0_3_FD_202264 | JGI IMG/M metagenome (GOLD analysis project Ga0302326, IMG submission 202264) | Peat permafrost microbial communities from Stordalen Mire near Abisko, Sweden - Palsa_T0_3 | ecosystem: Environmental > Terrestrial > Soil > Palsa > Peat permafrost | place: Sweden: Abisko... | reverse complement strand
TCACAACAACTATGCGCTCACGCTGGCTCGCGAAAAGAAGTTCGACGACGCGCAGGCGGAACTAAACAAAGCTGCCGGGCTCGATCCTCCGAACGCAGCCCACTATTACTACAATCTCGGCGCTGTATACGTGAACGCCGGCCAGCCCGGCCCCGCCGAAGCCGCGTTCAAAAAGGCGATCGATACGAATCCCGAGTACGCCGATGCCCAATATCAATACGGGCTGGCCCTGTCGGCCCGCTTGACCACCGACAAGGCCGGCAAAGTGATTGCACCCGACGGAATGAAGGAAGCTTTGCAGAAATATCTTCAGCTCGAGCCCACGGGCCAGTTCGCCGACTCAGCCACGGGACTGCTGCAAGCAATCGGCGCGACCATCAATACCGATTACAAGAAGGTGCCGGCCAAGAAATAACCTAGGATCACAATTCGACGAGCCGTACCCCTGGGCGTTTGCGCCAGCGGACGGAGCTGCCCTCGTCAGGTGACAGCGCACAGATGATCGATACGACCAATGTCTTGTGGTACTGCTCGATAAGTGTACAGTTTCTCTTCTGCGTCTATTTGGTTTGGACGCGCTTGGGGAAGGCCTACCCTACCTTTACAGCCTATCTGGCGCTTTCAGTAATTGCATCGCTGTGCGCGGTCTATTTCATGAGGGGAGCTATCGGCGCGCGTCTCCCCCTCTCCTATACCTACTACTGGCTCTGCGCTCAGCCCGTAATATTGCTGGCTCAGATCGCGGTGGTCTTGGAAGTGAACGCCGGCTTGTGGAAGGAGCACGAATCGATCGTTCGGCAGATGCGCCCCTTGCTGTTGTTCGCTCTGTTGACCGCCCTCGTCTCGGCCGCAATTCCGGTAAGATCCGAGATTGCGCACGCGGGTTCTTCCAAGCTAATGGCCATGATGCACTTTGAAATATTGGTCAAGCGCTACATATCGAGCGTGCTGGCTATTTTCCTGCTTTTCTCCGCCACATTGTTGCTCATCGTCGATCACAAAGGTGTGAAAAACAGTCTGTTTCGGCATGAAGGCATGCTGGCAGCTTATTTTGGAATTTACGCGTTGTCCGCGTTCCTGATTGATATGGGCTTCACCAGGGCCATTTTTGTTAATGGTTATGTATCGTCTGCGCTGACACTTTGCTTTGTGTTGTGGATTAGCGTCTTCAAGCCTCCATCGCTGGCGAGTCCGTGAACAAGGGTGCGGTAAGGTGGCCAACGCCACCCACCGCCCCTTATATTGTGCTTATTTGTGTGGACAATCCGGCGGACAAGTTGGGTAGGGTAAATCCGATTGTCCGTGATTTATAGATGGTAATGCCTGAGCAGCAAAGATTCCGGCGGCGGCGAGTGCGAGCCAGAGGGATAAAGTCAGCTTCTTCATGTTGATTCTCCTTGAAGTTGGTGGTCCCGCAGCCCCGCATTCAGGCGTGCGGTCCGTGAATTCAGACGAATTCGGGATCAACACTATCAAAACCATTCCCCGCGGAGTAATAGAACTAAAGTTCTAGTACGTCCTGTGAGTAATGAGATCTTCTAGCAAATCCCTAGCGGGTTTCCGGGCGAGCAGCGGCCGGTTCAGGTACTGAATCAGCGGCGTCATGGCTCGGAATCGCGCCACGATCTCGCCCGCGAGCTTCGGCGTGGTGGCTAGACTGGGATCAAGAGTCACGTCCAATATCCAGTCCTTCATTTTGACGAAGCCGGCGGCCGGATGTTCGGGATCGAAGCCTTTCGGCGATCGAGTGAGCGCGTCTCCCTTCAACTCGCCCGCCAGTTTGCGCGCCTTTTTGTCCGACAAAATCCGGTTGAGCTCGGCATGCGTTTCCGCGATATGATTGCGCACCGCGAGCATCACTTCGCGATCCGGATGCCAGATGCCGGCAGCGACTTCGATCACCTCATGCGAGACGCTGAAGTAGAAGCCGCCCGTGCCCAGCCGTTCGCTGCCGCGGCGCGAGAAGGACGCCGCGATATGCGTCTTGTAGGGCGTCTTGTCGGCGCTGAAACGCGTGTCCCGATAGATTCGAAAGATCGCGTTCTTCGGCTCCGTGACATGCTCCGGCGCGAACTTGGCCAGCTCCGCGTTGATCGCGCCGATCAATTCCAGCATCGGCGTCTTCACGTGCTGTTCAAACAGGTGCTTGCGCGGCTGAAACCACTCGCGGCGATTGTTGCGCTTCAGGCTGCGAAAGAACCGGACCATCTCTTCAGGAAAACCAGCAAAGGCAGTTCGCACGAAGTACTCCTCTATAATTTGACCAGATGACCTTCCCCAGAGAAATCATCGATCAGCTTGCCAGTATTCCCAATGTATCCGTGTCCGAGGGAATGTTGTTAAGCGATCGTACGCGGTTCGCGATCGGCGGCCCGGCCGAGCTCTACGTGGAGGCGTCTTCCGAGCCGGCTTTTTCTGCCGCTTTGCAAGTCGCGCGATCCAGCGGGGCGAGCTACAGCGTCATCGGCGCGGGAACCAATCTGATCGTCGCCGACGAAGGCTTCCACGGCATCGTGCTGCGGTTCACCGCCAGTCAGATTTCAAGCGACGGAACAAAGGTATGGGCCGAAGCCGGAGCAGAACTGCAGGCGTTGGTCGATTTTTGCATCGACCACGGGCTGCGAGGCCTGGAAACGATGACCGGCATTCCCGGATCCGTGGGCGCAGCCATCTACGGCAACGCGGGGGCGTATGGACATTCGATCGACGAGCGCGTAGAACGAGTGCGGTTTCTGGATGGCGATACTGCGCGGCGTTTCAGCGTGTCCGAATGCCAATTTCGCTATCGCGAGAGCGTCTTCAAAGGACGCAAGGACTGGATCATCCTGGGCGTCGAATTGCACATGACACCGGCGCCCGCCGCCGAGCTGCGCCAGACCGCCGGCGAGATCCTGAAGGTTCGGCTGGCGAAATATCCGGCTGCCATGAAGTGCGCTGGCAGCATCTTCAAGAACCTGATTCTATCCGAATTGCCGGAGCATGTCCGGCGTCAGATTCCGGAACGCGTGGTGCGCGAGGGCAAGGCCCCCTCCGCCTACTTCCTGGAGCAGGTGGGCGCCAAGGGCATGCATTGCGGCGGCGTGCGCGTGGCGGATTATCATGCCAACTTAATCTATAACGATGGCGGGGGCACAGCCCGCGAATTGTGTGCGCTCATTGACGAGCTGAAATCGCGGGTGCGCGCCAGCTTCGGCCTGGAGCTTGAAGAAGAAGTGCAGTACGTCGGATTCCCCCCGGCGTAATCCCCGGTAGCCGCGGCTTCAGCAGCCCGGTACATGCGGCTTCAGCCGGGTACATGCGGCTTCAGCCGGGTACCCGCGGCTTCAGCGGGGTACATGCGGCTTCAGCCGCGTTTCGTCTCCCAGGTACATGCGGCTTCAGCGGGGTACATGCGGCTTCAGCCGCGTTTCGTCTCCCCGGTACATGCGGCTTCAGCGGGGTACATGCGGCTTCAGCCGCGTTTCGTCTCCCCGGTACATGCGGCTTCAGCCGCGTTGTGCCTCCCCCCTTCGCCACACCCCGCTAATTGCGTAATATGCTAAGAGTCATGCGATATTTGTGCATTCTTGGGTTCGCGGTTTGCCTGCCCCTCGCATGGGCGGCCGATCGTCCGGCGACGCCCGTGATTGTTGAACTGTTCACCAGCGAAGGCTGCTCGAGCTGTCCCGCCGCGGACCGCTTGCTGGCGCGCCTGGAGCAAACCCAGCCCGTGCCCGGCGCTCAAGTGATCGCGCTCGAAGAGCACGTCGACTATTGGAACCAGTTGGGCTGGAAAGATCCGTTTTCGTCGCCGCAATATCGCGCGCGGCAGAACGACTACGCAATCGCCTTTCATGCCAGCAACATCTACACGCCGCAGATGGTCGTGAACGGGGTGGTGGAATTCTTGGGCAGCGACATGAATCGCGCGTATCACGAAATTGGAGCAGCGGCGCAGGCCGAGACAACCCAGATCGACCTTGGCGCCGCACCGAATTCCAAGGACCCCGAATTGATGGACCTTTCCCTGCGTCTCACCAATCCAAAAACGGCCAAGCTGCGCGATTCCAACGTGTACCTGGCGATCACGGAGAACCGCCTGGCCACCATGGTGCAGCGTGGAGAAAACGCCGGGCATACGGTGCGGCACTCCGCGGTCGCCCGCAGCTTTGGCATCATCGGAAAGGTCGATCCGAAACTTGCGAACGGCGGCCAGCTGGTTTCCACTCTGCGCCTGCCCCGTGAATGGAAGCGCGAGAATCTACGGGCCGTTGTGTTTGTGCAGGAGCGCGAGTCGTTCCGCATCACTGGCGCGAGCGTGATCGACCTGCACTAGCCCGGAGCCAAATCCAGCCCGCTCATACTAGAATCAAAACTATGTCCATTGTCGTTGTTGGTTCCGTGGCCTACGACGGAGTTGAAACTCCGCATGGAAAGGTCGAACGTATGCTGGGTGGCGCGGCCACCTACATCTCTTTAGCGTCCAGCTATTTTGCCAAAACTAAGATAGTCGCCGTGGTGGGCGACGACTTCGCCGCGGAAGACGAAAAAGTGCTCACCAGCCGCGAAATTGATCTGGAAGGCTTGGAACGCGTCAAGGGCGGCAAAACATTCTTCTGGGCGGGCGTCTATTCCCAGGATATGAACGACCGCACCACGTTGCGCACCGACCTCAACGTGTTCGCGGATTTCAATCCGAGAGTGCCCGAAAGCTACAAGAAATCGCCCTACCTGCTGCTCGGCAACATTCAGCCCGCTCTGCAACGCAGCGTGCGCGAGCAGATGAACGGCCTGCGCCTGGCAGGCGGCGACACCATGAACTACTGGATCCAGGATTTTCGAGATGAGCTGCTGAAGACCATCAAGGATTGGGATTTCTTGCTCATCAATGACAGCGAAGCCCGCATGCTGTCCGGCCAAAACAATTTGAAGCGAGCGGCCGCCAAAATTATCGGCATGGGGCCGAAGACGCTGGTCATCAAGCGCGGCGAATACGGGGCCATTCTATTCCATGGCGACTCGCAGTTCATCGTTCCAGGGTATCTGCTCGAGGAGGTTTTCGATCCCACCGGCGCGGGCGATTGTTTCGCCGGCGGCTTCATCGGCTACCTGGCCCAACAAGGCGTCGATCTCAAAGCGGGACATGTCAGCGCCAAGGAAATCAGCCGCGCGGTGATCTACGGCTCCGTGATGGGCAGCTTCTGCTGCGAAAAATTTGGCGTGGATCGCTTCCGCACGCTTACCCGCAAGGAGATCGACGCCAGGTTCCAGGAGTTTCGGGACTTCACCGAGTTTTGAGACATTTCTGGCTCGAGCTCACGCTGGTTTTCATCGCGATAGCCGCGATCAGCGTCTTGGCGACGGCATACGTAAGTCATTCCGGCTGGACTTTGTACTTCGGAGACGCGGAGGCGCATCTCAACATCGCGCGGCGTATCGTCGATTCTCGGCGTCCGGGCTACGGCCAAATCGGCACTGTCTGGCTCCCGCTCCCGCATGTATTGATGCTCGCGCTGGTGCCGAACGATGGCTTATGGCGCAGCGGATTGGCAGGCGCGATCCCCTCATCGGCCTGTTTTATTTGTGCCGGTGTTTTTCTCTACGCCTCCATGCGGCGCGCAGCGCATTCATCGGCCGTTGCCCTGGCTTCGCTCGGGTTGCTGGTGCTCAATCCGAACGTCCTCTATCTGCAGGCGACGCCGATGACCGAGACGGTGGTCCTGGCCGCGTTAATGGCTCTGCTGTACTTCACGGTCCTGTTTCGCGAAACCCAATCATTCGCGGCGGTGGTCGGCGCTGGCCTTGCAAGTATCGCGGCGTCGCTCGCGCGCTACGAGGGCTGGTTCGTGATTCCGTTCGTCGCGCTGTATTTCCTGGTTGCGGCGCGCAGGAATCGGGTCGGCGTGGTGCTGCTCTTCATGGGACTGGCAGCGCTCGGCCCGCTCTACTGGCTCGGACACAATTGGTGGCTTTACTCCAATCCGCTCGAATTCTTTAACGGACCGTATTCTCCCATGAGCATCTACCGGCGAACCCTCGCGCAAAACATGGCGCGCTATCCGGGCGATCACGATTGGCGAGCCGCCGGAGTCTACTATCTGACAGCGTCGCGGCTTTTCACTGGTTGGATCGTTGTCATCATCGGCATCGCTGGGCTGGTGGGCGTTTTCCAGAAGCGCGTGTTCTGGCCGGTCCTCCTGGCTGTCTTGCCGCCTTTGTTTTACATCTGGAGCATGCACTCCGGCGGGACCCCGATCTACGTTCCAACACTCTGGCCCTATTCGTACTACAACACGCGTTACGCACTCACCGCGCTGCCGCTACTCGCAATCGCCGGTGGCTGTTTGGTTCTCGTGGTGAACAATCGCTGGCGCCCGTGGTTGGCCGTAGCGATTCTCATTGCGGCTGCAGCGCCGTGGCTGATCCGGCCGCAGCCCAGTGACTGGGTCACCTGGAAGGAATCGCAAATCAACTCGCTCACCCGCCGCGCCTGGACCCAAGCTGCCGCGCGATCCTTTGCGCCCGCCTATCACTCTGGCTCCGGACCAGGCGGCGGAATCATGACCAGTTTCGGAGACCTCATCGGGATACTGCGCGCAGCGGGAATCCCGATACATGCGGCGTTATATGATGACGAAGGGCCGGAGTGGGCCGCCGCCACGATGCGCCCCGATTTGTTTCTACACGAGGAGTGGGCCGTCGCCATGGCCGGCGACCCTGTCGCCACCGCCGTCCAAAAATCGGCATTCCAACATGGCCCCCGCTATCATCTGGTGCAGGCGATCAAAGTGAAGGGCGCTCGCGTCATCGAGATCTACAAACGAGATTAGTGCATGCCCGTACCTTATATAAAAGCGCACGGCGCTGGCAACGACTTTCTGCTGACTTGGGCCGAACAAGTTCCAGGGCTCGATTTGCCGTCGACTGCCCGCGCCATCTGCGATCGCCACACCGGCATCGGCGCCGACGGTTGGATGCTCATCCGCGATCTCTCCATTCGCTTGTTCAACGCCGATGGCAGCGAGCCCGAAATGTCCGGCAATGGCACGCGCTGCGCGGCCGCGCTGCTGATCGATGCAGGTCGTGCGTCCGGTGACTTGATCATTTCCACCGGCGCCGGGCCGAAGCATCTTCGCTTGCTCGAGCGCAAGGGCCGCCGGTTCCTCTTCGAGATGGACATGGGCGTGCCCAAGTTCGATGAGCGCGAGATTCGGTATTCCCTGCCCCTGCGGCGCGGTTCGCAAGAAGTGACCATCGATGTGACCATTGTTGACGTCGGCAATCCCCAGTGCGCGGTTTTCGTCGATAATTTTCCGCCCGATTGGGAGACCCTCGGCGTCGAAATCGAGGGCCACGCCTACTTTCCGAAGCGGACCAACGTCTCGTTCGTCCGCGTGGCCGACGAACACACCATCGACGTTCGCTTTTACGAGCGAGGCGCGGGAGTGACGCTCAGTTCCGGCACAGGAGCCACGGGCGCCGCAGTTGCGGCGATCCTTCGCAGGCTGGCCACGAGCCCGGTCACGGTGCGCACTCCGGCTGGTGAGCCACTGCATTTGCGATGGGATGGCGATTCGGCCTACCTCACCGGCCCAGCCGAGATCGTCGGGACGGGCGAATTCTACCTTCCTGTACCATAGAAATTGATGGACTCCAGCCCCGCCCTCGCCATCCACAACTTGCGCAAAGTTTACGGAAGCAAGGCAGCCGTGGACGGGCTCGATCTGGAGGTTCCGCGCGGTTGCTTTTTCGGCTTCCTGGGCCCCAATGGCGCGGGCAAGACCACGACCATCCGCATGCTCATGGGCCTGGCCCCGCCCACTTCCGGCACCATCGAGCTGCTGGGGCTCTCCATGCCCGAGCACGCCTTGGAGGTCAAGGGCAAGATCGGGCTGGTTCCCGACGAGAGCTTGCTGTTCGACCATCTCACCGGCCTGGAGTTCACCGAGTTCGTCGGAAGAATGTACGGGCTGCCGCGCCCGGTGGCGCGCGAGCGATCCCGCGAGCTGCTGGCGCTGTTCGAGCTCGACGGCGATCCAGGCAAACTGATCGGCGATTATTCCAAAGGCATGCGCAAGCGCGTCGCAATGGCCGCCGCGCTGATCCACCGGCCGGAATTGTTCCTGCTCGACGAACCTTTCGAAGGGGTGGACGCCGTGGGCGCGCGCCTGATGAAGGAGATCCTGCTCGATCAAGTGCGGCGCGGCGCCACCATGTTCCTGACCTCGCACGTGCTGGAAGTGGTGGAGCGGCTTTGCGACCGTGTGGCGATCATTCACGATGGCAAGCTGGTGAAATCGGGAACCATGGCCGAGCTGCGAACCGGCTCGGAGACGCTCGAAGACGTCTTCGTCCGTGTCGTCGGCGCGGACCATCCCGCCGAAATGCTGGACTGGTTATAACGGGTCTGGTTATAGCGCAAAGGGTGCGGCGCGCACCAAAAGTCCGGCCAGGAACTGCCTCGCGCCGTACTCCGTTTTGCGCGAGTTCTTAAAACGCAAAGGGTGCGGCGCGCACCACAAGTCCGGCCAGGAACTGCCTCGCGCCGCACTCCGTTTTGCGCAAGTTCCTTAAAAGGCCTGGGCCTCCTCCATAGTAAACTTCCAGCGATTTCTGGCCGATGTGTAGCTATGATGAAAGCATTTGGAATCCTTCTCTTTGCGGCTACTCTCGCCTCGTCGCAATCCGGCATGAAGGAAGTTGTCTATGAGGTGGACGGCACGGCCAAGTACGTGAATCTAACGCTGACCAACCCGCAAGGCGGCAAGGAACAGAACCAGGTCAAGCTACCGTTCGAGCTGAAGTTCTACGCTAAAGGCGGTCAATTCGTGTACCTCTCGGCGCAAAAGGTCACAAGAGGAAACGTTCACGTTCTGATTAGGTGCAGCGGGGCAGTCCTTCAGGAAGCTTCCGCAGACGCGCCATACGGCATCGCGACGGCAGAGGGAAAGCTGCCAGAGTAACTGCGCATCGAGGAAGAGTGAGGCAGCAAACTGCGAGGGGGCACCCTCGGCCTACCTTATTACGGCGCTTGCGCCCCGCGGTGGGTGATTGCTTCCGGTGGTGGGATAGCAGGAGATTCTGAAAGGTTCAGTTGGCGCTCCTACAATCACTCGCCTCCGCCCACTCAATCCCGGCCCCTTCCAACAACCTCCGAGACGGGGCACTCGAAAACGCCACCCACCCATGCCAGAACTGGATCGGAGGCCCTCCATGACTAATCCAATCATGACAAACCCGATCGCGACGCCAATCCCACCCCCGCAACCCCTAATCCCGGAGCCCCGCACTCGCGCCAACCGCGCCAATGCGCTGCTCTCCACCGGCCCTCGCACCGCACCGGGCAAGCAGCGTTCGTCGCTCAACGCGCTGCGCCACGGCCTCACTGCCCGCACCGCCGTCCTGCCCACCGAGGACCCCGAAACCTACCAGCGCCACATCCAGCAATTTCTCGACGAGTACGCCCCTGCCACCGTCACCGAGACTCAACTGGTCCACGAAATCGCCAACACCGCCTGGCGTCTCAACCGCATCCCATTCCTCGAAGCCGAGCTGCTTTCCGCCGGGCTGCCTTCCCAAGCGCAAAGGGTGCGGCGCGCACCACCAAACCGGCCAGGAACCGTTTCGCGCCGCACTCCGTTTTGCGCGAGTTCCTTAAATGCTCCCAGCCCCCAAGCCCTAATCCAGCAGCTGGCCACGCTCGGACTCCACGGCTCGCGCCTCTCACGCCAGTTCCAAAAAGCCGTCGACCAGCTCCGCGACATCCAGGAAGAGCGTCGCCGCCTGGAGCGCCGCCAGCTCACCGAAGCCGCCGAACTCCTCATTCGCCATCAGCGCAAAGGACTTCCCTGGGAGTCGGCCGACTTTCTCACGGACCCATCTGGGTTCGTTTTTTCAAAAGAACAAATCGAGCGCCACGCACGCAAGCTGATGCGCCAGAACCCCGCCCTCTACGGCCCCGATCCCCGTCTCCGAGCGGACCCAACGCGGGAGGGTTAGCTAAAGCTTTGGGCCGAATCCGCCGATATTATCTCCGTGGGCGGAGTGTATCTAGAATCGCGGCTGGAGTTTCTGCGTAAGACTCAGAATCAGGATGGCGGTTGGGGATATTTTCCAGGAAAAGGATCCTGGTTTGAGCCAACCACCTACGCGATGCTGGCGCTGCATGGCCGCCGGGAGTCGGAAGGCGATCTGGACCGGGCGTGGAAGTTGCTGCGGTCGTGGCAATTGGCGGATGGCAGTTTCCGGCCCAGCGGAGAAGTCAAGGACGGAACCTGGGTCACGGCCCACGCGGTGACGTTAGCGAGCGTGCGGGGCGTGAACGACGCCAGTGTTCGGAGCTCGGTGGATTGGTTGCTGCGGGAGGTGGGCGCCGAGCATGAAGTGCCGATGCGAGTAGCCTCATTTTTCCACTGGATCA
>Ga0302326_10032474_pt1 | contig 10399 bp, 8 predicted proteins | sample Palsa_T0_3_FD_202264 | JGI IMG/M metagenome (GOLD analysis project Ga0302326, IMG submission 202264) | Peat permafrost microbial communities from Stordalen Mire near Abisko, Sweden - Palsa_T0_3 | ecosystem: Environmental > Terrestrial > Soil > Palsa > Peat permafrost | place: Sweden: Abisko... | reverse complement strand
CCCGAGGATACCTTATGCTGTGAGGGAAGCGGAATGGGATCTGCGTCACAGCTTGTTCCAGAAAACGTGATCCGGGTTCGCAGTTCAAATGGTAATTCAAACCATAATATGGCGCACGCCAATTGCCGCCTTATGTATCTTGTGGGGCCTTATGGATCTTGCGGTCGATGGATCAGTGCCGACCACGGCCTTACGAAGAAGCAAAAGAAGGACGCGGTGAGCGCTGCGCCGTTGCGGCAGCATACTGCCGCGCCAAGCCCTATCTTCGCGCCGGCTGCAGCCGTTCACGCGCCCATCACGGTTTTGAATCCCCTCGTGGAGAGCGTTCCGCGATCAAATCATGCTGCGCTTCGAGCCGCTCATGGAAAGCCGGACACGCTTCATATGAGTCGCTCAAGGAGCGAGCGCCGCGGCCAGCTCGTCACGGCCTCCATCGGCGTCGCGCTAACTCTCGCGATGGGCTTGGTGCTGATCTTCGGCTATCGGCTCGTCACGCATATCCGCGCTAGCATCAATGCACTGCAGGCCGCGAGCGCTCTGCAAAGCTACCCCGAGGAGATCTCTGGTCAGCTAAGTGCACTGTGCGACCGTCTCGAGTCTCGCGCCGATTCCGGCCAAGCGCTCGCGGGCCTGCAGAACACCGTCAGGCGTTTCGATCGGGATTTTGGGCAGCTTTCCGACTCTGGAAACGACTCGCCGGAGCTCGCCCGGGCGCTCGTGCGGTGGCACCAATACCACCGGGTGATTGATCCGGTCATTTCTTTCACGGGCCAGCCCTACGCGGATTCGGTTACTGCAGACACCACGTTCTCGGCCGAAGGCCGTAAGTACTACGCCGCGGCGGAAGACGCGCACCTGTTCGCGACGGAAAACGCCGTTGCATTGCAGACGCAGCTAATGAATCTCGCCGCGACGATCCATCACACCTCCTCGGATGCTGCACTGCACTTGCGCACCCTGCTGTTTGGCGGTGTGGTTGCAGCACTGGTGCTGGCCGCGGCCGCGGCTTGGTTGCACCTCATGCGCGCGCGTCTTCTTAGGACACAGGCTGAGTTGCAGGAAGCTCATCAAGCCTTGGTGCTTGCCTCCCGCCAGGCGGGGATGGCTGAAATTGCCAGCAGTGTGCTCCACAACGTCGGCAACGTCTTGAACAGCGTTAACGTGTCCGCGAACTTGCTCGATGAGCGGATCCAGACGTCCAAGGCTTCCGGACTCGCCCGAGTCGCCGCGATGCTCGAAGCGCAAGGCGATCAACTCGGATCCTTCATTGCGAGCGACGAACGGGGGAAACGACTGCCTACTTACCTTGCACAGCTCTCTTCCCAGCTCCTAGCCGATCGCGAGGCCGCACTTAAGGAATTGGCATCGCTTGTTAAGAGTGTCGAGCACATCAAGGACATTGTCAGGATGCAGCAGAGCTACGCGACGCACGGCGGTGTGATGGAGAGCGTGGCTGTCGCGGATCTAGTAAACGACAGTGTGCAGCTGAACGCGGAAGCGTTCTCCCGCCATGGGGTGACGCTCGCGTGCGAATTTGAGGACGTGCCTGCCGTCACGGTAGATAAACACCGAGTACTGCAGATTCTGGTGAATCTCATTCGCAACGCCAAATATGCCTGCGAGGACTCGGGACGAAGCGACAAACGCATCACGATTCAGGTCACACGGTGTGCACTCGGGGCCGCGATCGCGGTGGTCGACAACGGCGTGGGAATCCCAACCGAGAATATGACTCGAATCTTTAACCACGGGTTCACCACCCGCCCCGGCGGCCATGGGTTTGGCCTGCACAGCGCAGCGCTCGCCGCTCAGGAGCTCAAAGGCTCACTGCAGGTCGCCAGCGATGGCCCAGGATGCGGAGCCACCTTCAGGCTCGAACTACCAATCACTCCCGCGAAGGACTCGCTATGACCTCGTTCCGTGGACCCCCGATTCTTCGAGTGCTCACGATCGATGACAACCCGGCCATCCACGAGGACTTCAAGAAGATCCTGAGCCGAGATACCAGCGCGGACACAGCACTCGCCGCGGAGGAGGCGCTGTTGCTGGGGGACGTGCTCACGCAGAACGAGGACTCGTGCTATGAGCTCTACAGTGCGCTACAGGGTGAGGCGGGTGTGGAGCTCGCTCGACAGGCACGGGTTGAGGGCCGTCCTTTTGCTGTGGCCTTCATTGACATGCGCATGCCGCCAGGCTGGGATGGTTTAAAGACGATCGAACAGCTGTGGAAGGTCGATCCGGATGTACAAGTCGTGATTTGTTCGGCCTATACGGAGTACGGATGGTCGGAGCTGCGCTCCCGGCTAGGTCCTTCCGACAAGCTCCTGGTCCTGAAAAAGCCGTTTGAATCGATCGAGGTGCTGCAGGCAGCAAGTGCCTTATGCCGCAAATGGCATAACGAACGAATGCTCCGGCGCCACGTGGAGGATCTGGAGCACGTCATCGCGGCGCGCACCAAGGGACTGGAGGCGGCGAACCATCAATTGCAGCAGCTTGCGACCCACGATGTGCTCACCGGGCTCCCCAATCGGGTCATCCTGCACGACCGGCTCGAACAAGCAATCGCTCACGCCACCCGCGAACAACACGAATTTGCCGTACTTCTGCTCGATCTCGATCGCTTCAAAGTGATCAACGACTCCTTGGGGCACGGCGCAGGCGATGAGCTCCTGAAAGAGGTCGCGCTGCGCCTGAAGAGCGTCGTGCGCAGCCTGGACACACTAGTGCGTCTTGGGGGCGACGAATTCGTGATCGTGATGGCGTCGATCCAGACGCGGGATCAGGTTCCCGCGATCGCTACCCGGGCGATTGAGGTCCTGAAACCGCCGATCCGTATACAGGGAGTCGACGTTCGAACTTCCGCAAGCATCGGCATCGCCTTTTATCCCACCGACGGGGTCAGCGTCGAGATGCTGCTCGCGCACGCCGATTCTGCTATGTACAGCGCCAAGCAGAGTGCGCACGGCACCTACCAATGCTTTGCCACTGCAACGAGCACCTCCACACGCGATCGGGTCAAATTCGAGAGCGAATTGCACGCGGCACTCGCTGCCGGGCAATTTGAACTGCACTATCAACCTAAAGTCGACACGGCTTCCGGCAGGGTGCATAGCGCGGAAGCGCTGATCCGCTGGCGACATCCCGAGCACGGGCTGCTGCTGCCGGCGGATTTCATTCCCATTGCCGAGGAGTGTGGGTTACTCGACTCGATTGGCGAGTGGGTTCTAGGGGAAGCCTGCCGGCAGGCAAAACTATGGCAGCGGCACGCCGACCGTCCGATGCGAGTCGCGGTGAATGTCTCTCCTTCGCAATTTCGACTGGGAAGTCTTGTCGAAATGGTCCGCAGCGCCCTGACGGCTGCAGAACTCGAGCCGCGGTTTCTCGAGGTGGAACTGACCGAGACCGCGGTGATGAGCAATGCGGAGGAATCGATCTATATACTGGAGAGCTTAAGCCGTTTGGGCGTGCTGATCTCAGTAGATGATTTCGGCACCGGCTATTCCAGCATGAGCTATCTGCGACGCTTTCCGATCGACAAGCTCAAGATCGATCGCACCTTTGTGAAAGAGATGACCAGCCGCCCGGAGGATGCCTCCATCGTGCGCGCCATGGTCTCCCTCGCTCACAGTCTGAATCTGAAAGTGGTCGCTGAGGGGGTTGAGACGGGAGACCAGCTCGCACTGCTGCAGAAGCTGGGCTGCGATCAGTACCAGGGGTTTCATTTCAGCCAAGCTCTGCCCGCGAAGGAATTCGAGCGGCTGATCAGCACCCATACTTATCCTGCGCAGGCCCAGGAAATTGATCCCGCCGCCACCCAGAGTCGACTCGCGCTGGGCTGAAGCCTCTGCGCTAATGGTGGCCAGGGGTGGAAATGAACCACCGACACGCGGATTTTCAGTCAGATATCTGGTTTAGGGGTTTAGTAATCAATCATTTGCAGCGCTTGCTATCCTTCTCTCCAACCTCACCAAGGCACAATTACGGCACTCCCAACCTGAGTTCCGACAGATTCCTGGCACAGGCCTGAACACTTGCATAAATCGCACTCACATACCGTACCGGACTATCACCGCTTTGAGTCACACTCGTAGTTCGTAGTTGCAGCGCCTGAAGGAAGTAAACGCACACTTCACGCACGGTATGAAGCCGAGATATATCTCACTTTCCAGCTCCCGACTGCTCACGGGCGTCTATTTTTTATTCTTCGCACTGCGGAATGCGGAGTCCAGCAGGTCAAGATAGGTGCCACACAGCTGCGCAGCCGCAGCACGATCGAAGTTAGAATCGTCGAAGAGAATCTCTTGCCAAAACCCGTCGAGCATCCCAATGAAGCCGCGTGTCGCACTATCTACCACCTGGTCGGAGGGCCTGCATCCTAATTGCCGTGCACGCTCTCTGAAGCAGTCTATGATGAAATCGTAGAACCGCCTGTCATATTTCCCCGTGACCTCCAGGTAGAAGTGCTGCCAACCACGTTCGCCCATAAACGAATACCAAACAGCCACGTGGCACTCGGAAGCGATCTCTTCATCCAACATCATGCGCACAACGCATCTCAGTTTCTCTCTTGGATCTTCAATAACTTCAACTCTCGTTCGCAACTGACTATCAAAGTCCACAGCGAGATGCCGCAGAGTTTCAGCAAGAAGCCCTTTCTTGTTCGCGAAATGGAAACTAACCACGGCCGGCGTCACTGAGGCAATATCTGTAACCTTCTCTAGCGTCAGGTTCTCGAGACCGTGAATCTGAATTGCTTGCATCGCCGCGTCTAGTAACTGCGTTCGACGATTCCCGATGACCATCATGGCCGATTTGGTAGGGCGGCGTCTAAGTCCTCGACGGCGACGCTGGTTCACGAACGGCCGAATGATCAGTTTAGGTTTCGCCATTGGACAATATTAAATGGACATTTAACTAGTTGCAACTCGACTATCGACGATTCACGCTGACGGACCATCGCCAGCCTTGAATCTTGCAACGAGTGATGCGGGCGCCTAAATTAAAGCACGGTTGAATTTGTGCCAGATCGCGATAACATCGTCGGCCTGCCGTGCGAGCTCAACTGGGGTGCATTCAAGAAGCACCGGTGCACTATCAAAGCAATTAAGCGGTGGTAGCGACTTTCACACTCAGGTCGCCGGATTGCAGAGCCAGGAGAACGACCATGCTACTGAAGTCATTTGACACAAATGCATCACCAACGGCGGTTGTCGACGTTTTGCGGCGCGATGGTGGCGTCATCGTCCGCGATCTGGCTCAAGTCGCTCTGATCGACGCCTGCGCCGGTGAGTTACGATCGTCGTTTAATGAATTCGACGAGAGTCAACGCACGGACTTCAGTGGCCCCAAGACGCGTCGGTGTAGCGGCGTTTTGCGCTACGCCCCGAGCTGCGCGGAATTGATCGCTCACCAGATGGTACTGGATGTGGCCGATGCCATCCTATTGCCGTCTTGCGCCGAATATCAGATCGGGAGCACCACGGGCATCGAGATATTGCCGGGGGAGAGCGACCAGCAACTTCATCGCGACGACACGCCCTATCCGATTCAGGTCGCAGGACTCGAACTCCAGATCGGTGTGATGTGGGCTTTTAATGACTTTACGGCGGAGAATGGAGCAACGCGCGTTATCCCCGGCAGTCATCGCTTTCTCCGCGCCTGGCACAGGCCTGATCTGACGCACTGGCTCCAAGCAGTAATGCCGAAAGGTTCCGCACTTTTCTATTTGGGATCGACTTGGCACGGCGGTGGCGCAAACCGCAGCCATGCTCCTCGGACCGGTCTTATCAATACCTATTGCCTGGGATGGCTTCGTTCGGAGGAGAACCACACTCTCGAGGTTCCCCCGCAAGCGGCACGACAGTATGACGAGAGAGTTCGCCGTCTACTGGGATATACGACTCATGGGGCCGGTCACGATCAACTTGGCTATTACGGTGGTGACGACCCGGTCTGGGTGCCGCCCAATAGCGAGGAAGCCTCCGCGCGCGGGCAAAAGCCGGCAATGGAGGACATGCGCCAGTGACCGATCGCGGAGTCTCAGCCACGCTGAGGCCGGGTCAGGGGAACGGCCAACGCTGGCACGTCGAATGGAAACAAACTCCTCAGCTCGCCACTCGAGATTGGGCACAAGGGGTTGGAATGGGCCCGAACACTTTCAGGAGACGATGCTACCAATCTTCGGTTCTGGCATCAGAGCAAAATGGCGCTAGGATACAAGCAACACAACGAATGGATTGAAATGATTAGAGTCCCAGAGATGCCCAGGTCTGGGCTGCCGGCAGAAGAATCGCCAAGATACGATTGCAGCAACAAATAAAGGGGCGCCAATGCTGCCGCGACCACTTGGCGGCTTCGTGAGGGTGTGCGGTTGACAAGAAAGGTCGCGCTTCTTTCTCAGTTGGCGTTCACAAGCAGCGGAGTCCCGACGACGGGCATCATCAGCAATGGTATCGACTATTTCCTCTTCTTCTTCTACAGCCAGGTCATTGGTCTATCCGCTGCTCTGACCGGGCTTGCGCTGGCGATTGCGCTTACTTGTGATGCGGTATCGAATCCACTGGTGGGATACCTGTCGGATCACTGGCGATCCCGCCTCGGCCGGCGCCACCCGTTCATGTACGCATCGATACTTCCGCTGACTGTTTTATATGTGCTCGTATGGCATCCGCCGGCTGATTCGCGTATGCAATGGGTTTTGTTCGGGTACCTTTTGACGGTGCTGATCCTGCTGCGACTGTGCATGACGATGTTCGACGCCCCAGTCCGCGCGTTGGTGGCGGAATTGACCCCTGATTATGATGAGCGTACCCGACTCGCGTCACTGCCGACCTCGGCAAGCTGGTTTATCAGTTCGATGATGACGATCGCGATGTACGGCATCTGGCTCAAGGATTCCGCGGAGCACCTCCACGGCCAGACCAATATCGTCGGATATCAGCAGGCCGCTCTCGTCTGTGGAGCGGTTATCCTGGTTTCGCTGCTGTTTTCCACTGTGGGGCTTCATCCGGAAATCCCTCATCTTCATATGCAGACCTCGGAACAGACAGCCGGACTAAAGGACATGGCCCGCTCTCTCGGCCAACTTTTGCAAAACCGTTCGATGCGGGCGCTGCTCCTTTCCAGTCTGTTTGTGGGGACCGGTCTCGGTGTGACTGCCGCGCTTTGGGTCTATCAGTACACCTACTTCTATGGGATGAGCAGCGGGCAGATGTCGGCGTTGACCGTCGTCGAGTCGCTTGCCTCATTCGCGGTTGCTCCCGTCATCCGGCAGTATGTCGTCAAGGGCGACAAAAAAGTCATGGCGATCCGCTTTCTGATCGCCTCCGTGGCCATCAGCATGATCCTGCCGCCGCTTCTCAGTTTGAATCTGCTTCCGGAACGTGGCAGCAGGGGTCTGATGTACCTTCTTACGACCTATGATTTCCTCAGTCAGCTGATCTGGATCGTGACAGCTTCCATCATCTACTCACTGTATGCTGACGTCACGGATGACGTTGTGCTGCTGACGGGCAAACGTTTGGAAGGAGTGATATTCGCTTGCCAGACATTTGTCGAAAGAGTCGCGATGGCGCTTGGCGCGTTGCTTGCCGGCCTGCTGCTTACCTTGATTAGTTATCCGACGGCCGCCGAAAACACACTGATTTCAGCGGCGGTTCTTACGCGGCTCGGTTTAAGCTACATGGGGGCGTGGTTTTTATTTGCTTCCATCGGGATCTGGTTCATTTCCACATACGAGATCACGCGTTCCTCGCAAGCGGCGGAAGTTGATGTTCTGGAGCAGTCGACGGGCTTGGCGGAGCCGAGATGATGGAGTACACGAAATTTGGCGGGACCGGGTTGACGGTCAGCAAATATTGCTTGGGCACGATGAACATGGGATCCAGCCAGTGGAAACCCTGGGTTCTTGATGAGCGGGACGCCGGTCCATTGCTGAAGCGCGCCATTGACGCGGGGATCACATTCTTCGATATGGCGAATTGGTACTCCGTTGGTGAGAATGAACGGGTTGTCTGCAAGGTGCTGATCAACCTCCTCCCGCGTGACCGATTGGTTCTAGCGACGAAGACGTACTATCCGATGAGCGACGATCCGAACGATCGCGGCCTGTCGCGCAAAAGCATCTTGCGATCCGTCGATGCCAGTCTAAGACGCATGGGCACCGACTATGTCGACCTGCTGATCATTCACGCGTTCGACACGACCACACCGATCGAGGAGACGATGGCTGCGTTGAACGATGTCGTTCGAGCGGGAAAGGTGCTCTATCTCGGCGCCTCCACGATGTTTGCCTGGCAATTTGCTGAAATGAATCACGTCGCACGTGCGAACGGCTGGACAAGCTTCGTCAACATGCAGTGTCAATACAATGTGCTCTATCGAGAAGAAGAGCGGGAAATGATTCCCTACTGCCGCAAGAACGGCATCGCCGTGACGGGGTTCAGCCCGCTGGCGCGGGGTTGGCTTTCGAATGCGCAGGGTTCGCGTTCCATCAGCGACAATTACTACCACGATTTCTATGGTGATCCCGTGGACCGGGAGATCATGGCCGAGGTCGCTAGAATCGCCGCGCAGCGAAATGTATCGACGTCGGAAGTGGCGCTGGCCTGGGTCAGGCAGGCTCCCGGCATTTGCTGCCCCGTCATCGGGGTAAGCCGGGCTGTGCAGTTCGATCAGGCACTCCAAGCGCTCAGTTTGACGCTCGATGCCGATGAACGGCTGCGACTAGACGTTCTCTATCGACCCCGCGATGTCATCAGTGACCAGGTGGCCAATCCGCGGCCCCGCCATATACCGTCTGCTCGCTGACAAATCAGACCCGGAAGCAACGCCCGTGAGTGCGTCTGCTCCGGAGGCTATTGCCGTTCAAACACGAAGACGTTCGGCTCATCTCGGCCTGCGGTGCGAATGCTAATGGTCAACGCCGTAAGGTCGGAGGAAAGCTTGATCTGCTGAGTGTCGTAGACTTTGCCGTCGCTCTTCTTGTCCGTCAGTTCCAGCGTGTGCTCGTCTAGCCTGCGTAGTGAAGACGCAGCGACTAGAGCTGCATTTGCGCCCATATTCGGATAATCCTTACCATCTTGTTTCATGTTCTTCGTCAGTTGTGAGGAGGAATTGATGATGGAAAGGCCATCTTCCTCGTACGGTCGGATCTGGAGCACATATACGAAGTTCACCACCGCGCTCGTGCTTACCCACGTGCCCGCGAAACCGGATCCCCGTCCCTTTCTCTGATACACATAGTCCACCGTCGAGATCGCCCCATTAGGCGAGATTTGGTTGAAATTGTCGGTGAGCATATTGCCGTCTTTGGAAAGCTTCCAATTCGCGGTGAGGAGCATGCGGCCATCCTTCTTGCGCACGACCTTCCAGGCACCAGGCCGCTCGACGCTGACCGACAGGGTAGTCCCAGAGACGCCGGACTGGTCCGACCCATCGATCACGATCGTCTCGGGGCTGTCGACACCAAAATCAAAGGTGTACTTGTTGGAGTTGAGTCGCTCCACCTTCATCACATCAGTGAGTTTGCTTCGGGTCGGGTCAAGCTTCCAATCGCCGACGAAAGGGTTGCTTGCGGCCAGTAATGTACTGGTTGCCAACGTGGTCGAAATCGCTGCCAAACCAATCGCTCGAAACGTCCGAGGGACAAACTTCATCTCAGAGAGCTCTTCTGCGTGGGAACAACGCATGCGGAGCGTCGACGCAGTCTAGACGCGGGACACCTTAGGCGCGTCGTAAATCCGACCCGGACGAAAGCGCTAGATGGATCGTGGCGCGATCCAAAGACTAGCATAGCTCTCACGACGCAGACTCGGGTAAACGCTTACTCAGATCCACAATTGTTTCCTTTTTATATATGCCCCCGGCCAGCGAGAATCTGTACCGCCATTGCGAGCCTAAGGCTTTTAGCGGGATCTGTCCGAGACCACGCCTTATTCATGCGGTGGAACGCACGAAATGTGCGACGAAACGCAGCTCGGCTCCTGTCACGCGTCACGTCAACCTGGACAAAAACGGCTGCCTACGATCAACGTCGACAAAGACCTCCTCGCGCTCGGCAAGTTTCAGGGTATCGCCATGATTGAGCCGGGCGAATTCTGGGGCACATGACTGGCTGAGACACCGCTGTGCTCATTGGCGCGACCGCGCGCAGCGTCCCTATTTTTCATCTCGCAGGCCGGCGGCTCGCCTAATAGCCTCCGACTGCAAAAAATTGGCGGCTGGGTGAGCTCCCAGTTTCTCTTCGAGGATTTTTGTGTACCGCTTCTCCGTTCCGTCCCGTCTAGCTGATCAAGGTGGGTCGAGAGAATGCATTCGCTGGCCGCAGCGTAGATCACCAGACGTTGCATGACAGCACGTGCCCGTTCAGCAATTGTGCGGAGGCACTCAACGGCCGCCG
>Ga0302326_10032473_pt1 | contig 10400 bp, 8 predicted proteins | sample Palsa_T0_3_FD_202264 | JGI IMG/M metagenome (GOLD analysis project Ga0302326, IMG submission 202264) | Peat permafrost microbial communities from Stordalen Mire near Abisko, Sweden - Palsa_T0_3 | ecosystem: Environmental > Terrestrial > Soil > Palsa > Peat permafrost | place: Sweden: Abisko... | reverse complement strand
AGCGTCGACCCCTTGCGCCGGCAGCGCACTGACGAATCGAAAGGTGAGATCCAATTGAAAGCGCTTCGCGAAGTCCAGCGCGGATTCAACCGTGGCCTGATGCTGGGGACTGGACCCAACGATAGAGGGGGCTGTGCCGATGTCGCCGGAGTGAGGCGCCTTGCCGATATTCATGTGCAGAAACGAATAGGAGCCGCGTAGCCGCCAGTAATCCCTGGGGCGCCATTCCGGTGCGACTTCAACACCCTTGGTATAGCCTAACAATCCGTTGCGAAACTGCGCCGGAAGCAAGAAATACGGCCCGTCGGGTCCGCTCTCAAGGGAGGTGGCGCCGGCTAAGTCCTCGCTGAAAAGATCGTGATAGTGGTTGTAAAACCCCGTCAGGTCGACATAAAGCTGCTTACTTACGAGGCGCCGATATCCAAGCTCATAGCCGTTGAGCTGTTCAGGGGCGAAGTTGGGATTGGCATTAAAGCGCGCGAAATACGGCGTCCCGCTTGGAGTCGTCCCGATGTATCCCAACAGATAGAAATCCTCTTCGGAATCGGAAGGCGTGCGCAAAGCGTGAGTGTAAGCCGCCCAGAGGGTTTGCTTCTCGTCGGGAGTCCACAGCAGCCGCGCGCTCGGTTCAAAGGCTACCGGGGCGGTGAAGTTGGTGTGCAGCAATTTCGTCCCGATAATCAACGCAAGACGGCGCTCTACCAGCCCGATTTGATCTTGTACGAAGCCCGTCAACAGATAGTCGGTCCGCTGATGGGGAACGAACTGTAGCCCCGAGACCACCACCCGATCGTCAACCGGGTCGACACGCCCTCCCAAGCCCCACGATACTTCTTGCCGCCAAGGCAAGCGAAGCTCCTGCAGAAAATCGAGGTCGAAGGTATTGCGAATCTCCGAATAGTTGGGTGTCTCGCGATCGGTGCGATCATAATAAACCTGCAGCTGAATGTCATTGCCCTGGTCGAAAATTCGCTTCCAGCGGCCCAGTACGTTCCCGCCGGAGAGCAGCGCGTTGGCATCTATGATTTGTGAATAAGGCGGCGTATAGCTGGTGGCGGAAACGCTCTTGCCGGCCACTTCATGGTAGAGATCGCCTTGCAGTGTGAAGTCGTCGCGGCCTTCCTGCCAGTCCATGCGAAAGCCGACCTGGACGTTGCGCCAATCGTCAAAGTTTTTACCATCCGGGTGATATTCAGGCGCATTCGTGAATCCCATGCCATAGATTCGATAACTGAAGTCCTGGCCGTTGCCACCGCCATAGCGGGCGTTGAGAAACCCTTGTTCTACATTGCCTCCGCCCGCGGAAACAAGAGCCCCTTTAGTTTCCTTCGCGCTCTTGGTGATAATGTTGATGACGCCATCCACGGCGTTCGGCCCCCAGATGGTGCCACCTGGTCCGCGGATCACTTCGATGCGATCGATATCATCCAGCATCACGTTTTGAACGTCCCAATTCGTACCGGCAAAGAGGGGCGTGTAAACCGTTCGGCCATCGATTAGGACCAGAACGGAGCGTTTCAGATCCGTTCCGAAGCCGCGAATCCCGACCGACCAGGTGCTGCCGTCGATTTGCGCAACCTCGACGCCCGGCGCCAGGCGCAAGGCATCCGGGATGTTCGTGACGCCCGCACGCCGGATATCTTCGCCGGTGATGACGTAGATTGCCGCCGCAGTCTGGAACGCACGCACTGGCTCCTTGGACGGCGTTGTGACTTCGATTTCGGATAGCTGTTCCAGGCTGAGGCTTTTGAGGGCTGATGGATCGGGCTGATCAGGGCCGTTCTGCGGAATGTCGCCCTTGGCCATTGGCACGAGCGCAACAAGAAGCCACGACAGGTGGAAGGCGAATGCGCTATGGGCGGACCAAGGCAGCTGGGCCAATTTCTAATTCTAGTGCAAGCGTTGCGGTTTTGCGCACAGTCGCAGCGTCGCATGCCAATTACCGCAGCCATGCGGAGGCTGATGCGAATCGTGTTGTCGGAGATGGCGGGATGATCGGAGACTGTGAGCGCGATCAGGAACGAATAGTGAACCAACGCGTCGCCCGGCATAAGGGCTTCGCAAAAGCAACATGCCTAGCGACCAAGGCGTGGCCAACGTAAACAGAGCGGCCAAGAGAATCGGCACCGCTCGGATCATGCCTGGAATTGACGAAGGCTATCATGGCTTCAAACCTATCCGCGAGAGAATCACGCCGAATTGAGTCTTGTCGCGTGGCGCGATATACAGTTTATCGACCCACAACGCCACCGTTGCCTCCGTGTTGATGCCGAGCCAGTCGGCTGGTACAAGCTTTTCAAAATGTTTGTCGCCGGGCGTTGTGTAGCGGATTTTGTCCAATAGCTTGCCGTTGACAAGAAACGAAATTTCAAGCGGGCCAGTGCTTTTAAATCCGTCATCCCAAATGGCGAAGTCGGTGCTGAATTTAATATTTTCGTTGGAAAGCACTAATACCTTGACGGTCGGATTCTGCTTACTCCAGCGCCAGGGAGCGTCGCCAAAAGGCCCATAAATATCTTTGACGAAAAATGCATCCGCGTCAGGCGCTGCCATGGACACCAGCATGGCATCGGGGCCGGCGTTCAGGTTCGCTATGGGCTGGCGCTGCTGGGGCGGAGGATAGCTTTCAGGGACACGCTCGCACGCGACGAGACAAAAAAGACAGGAGAGGAGAAGGACTGAACGGATCAAGAAGACATTATCGGATAATTATTCATCTGCCGCCAGGGATTAGCAGCGTCGGACGCATATAATCCAGCAAAGCGTATACTGAGCATATTGCGGGGTGAACAATGAAACTCTGGCTGGGCGTACTATGCGCCATTTCAGCTCTGCGGGCGGCAGATACTTCCACTGCGCGCATTCGTGACGCGGCCACTAGAGCGGTCGCCGTCGTCCAGAAAAGTCAAAAGACCTGGTACACCAAGCAGACTTGTTATTCCTGCCATCACCAGGTGTTTCCGGCGCTCGCGTTCCGAGTTGCCCGCGAGCATGGAATCCAGGTCGATGAAACCGTGGCGCACGCCGATGCGGTCGCGGCTTTCCGATATCTTTCCAATTTCGAGCGGGCCGTGGAATACACGCACATCATCGATCCGGCGATGAGCGATAGCTATGGCATGCTTGCGGCGAACGGCGCGGGAGTGCATCCCAGCGTCGTCACTGCAGTGTATGCGCGTTTACTCGCAGCGCGCCAGGAACCGGACGGGCACTGGGAAAGCGTGGATGAACGGCCGCCTCAGTCTTATAGTCCTTTTACCGCGACCGCCATCTCGCTGCGCGCGATTCAACTTTATGGGCATCCAAACCAGAAAGCCGACATTCAAGCGCGCGTTGAGCACGCCCGAAGCTGGCTTCTGTCGCATCAACCTCGCGACACCGAAGGGCGGGCGTATCAACTGATGGGCGCAGCATGGGCCGGCGCGGATCCGGGCACGCTGAAGAAGCTGGCCGCAGCATTACAGGCTACCCAACAAGGCGATGGCGGCTGGAATTCGCTGGATGGCCGCTCGAGCGACGCGTACTCCACGGGGCAAGTACTGATGGCGCTCCACGGTGCGGGCGGTCTTGAGGTTCAGGACCACGCGTGGCAGCGCGGCATCACTTACCTGTTGAACACGCAGGCCCCGGATGGCACATGGCACGTGGTGTCGCGATTGCATCCACCGGCGCCAGTGAGCCCGACATATTTTGAGTCTGGCCTGCCTTACGGCCACGATCAATTTATATCCGCGATGGGCGATTGCACGGCCATCATGGCTCTGGCCACGGCACTCGGACCGGCTAAGCCAGTCCAGTTGGCGCTTGAAGAAGCAGAGCCCGCGGCCATAGAGCCATGGGCCGAAACGCTCCTGTTCGGTAGCACGGCTGACGTGAAGAAACTGCTGGATGGCGCGTTCGATCCGAATTCAACCACAAAAGCCGGCGAGATGACCGCGTTGATGCTGGCTGCGCCGGATGTCGAGAAAATTAAGCTGTTGATCGATCGCGGCGCGAACGCCGACGCACGCGCTAAGAATCGATTTTCCGCGCTGCTGGTTGCGGCGCAATATCCCACCTCGGGAGCAGCCATGAATTTTTTGCTGGATCACGGGGCCAAAGTGCGGCTGCCCAAGGGGCAAGGTGCGCCCATGTTCAACGCTTTCCCGATCATGCTGGCCGGCCTTTCCGGTAACTCCGAAATCATCGGACGTCTGCACCAAGAGGGCGACCGGGTGGACGACAAGATGACCGTCGCCGGGTTGTTTCCAATTACGCCTATGATGGAGTTGGCCACCACGCATCGAACCAGCTCAGTCCGCGCGTTGCTCGACGCCGGAGCCAAAGTGGACGAGGCCGATGCCGATGGAATCACGGTCCTTTCGTGGGCTGCGATCGGGGACCGCGTGGAAATGGCCCGCCTGTTAATCGAGCGTGGAGCTGACGTAAATCATGTCGATAAGAACGGAATGACACCGTTGTTATACGCAGCTTCGGTTGACTTTGGTGGTCCCGCAATGGTCGACCTGCTGCTGCAGTCGGGTGCTCGGGCCGCCGCACGCAACAAAGAAGGACTCACGGCGTTGGACCTGGCGCGCAAGTATCAACACACTCATCTGGTATCAAGCCTGGAGGGGCCGCGAGCTTCCAAATAGCCCGGCAACGCCTAGGGTTTGCGATAGCCGTCGCAAGCGGGGCCATCGGCGCAGACCAGCACGACGAATAATTCTGAGCGTATCTTCCATCCCGCTGCCGTCTTGCGCCACATCGCCAGATAGGTTCCGCCATAGGCCCGCTTTCCGTCTGCATGCGTTCCGATCCAATGTCCATGTTCGGCGGCCAGGGGAGCGGCGCGAGAGATTTCGACTTTTTCCGGGATACGTTCGTACAGGATCGCCTTGGGATCGGCGAAGTCGTGAGCAAACTGGTCGATGTAGTCTTGGCGCGACGGAACAAAAACGCCGTTACCGCGAATCATGCTGAAGTCCGTGTCGAGGCTTGCGCCGAAGGCTTTTGGGTCGTGCCGCTTGATTGCATTGTTCGAAGCTTGTCGTGTTGCGCGTATTTCGGATTCAGCGGAATCGGTCTGCGAGTATGCAGCTAAGCAGAAGACCACGAAAAACGGGACGGCGAGCCGTGTGTTCACAGCAGCCATTTTACTCGGCCAAGGTAAGCTGAATAAATGCAGCTACTAAAATTTCTGCCGGGAGCCGCGCTGCTGGTTCCTTCGGTAGCCTTCTCGCAGCAGCCGCAACATCGGCAAATTTTGCAAATTGTGGACCAGCACGCGGCACATTTTTCGGCGACTTCCAAAACCATATGGGAATATGCGGAGCTGGGCTATCAGGAAACGAAAAGCTCAGCTTTGTTGCGCCGTGAATTAGAGACGGCCGGTTTTCAGGTGCAATCGCCGGTTGCGGATGAACCCACCGCTTTCGTCGCCACCTATGGGCAAGGCGCGCCGGTGATCGCAATCCTGGGCGAGTTTGACGCGCTTCCCGGGTTGTCCCAAGCTGCTTCGCCGGACCGCAGCCCGATAACGACAGGTGCGCCAGGCCACGCCTGTGGACATAACTTGCTCGGATCCGGGGCAGCGCTGGCGGCGGTGGCGCTCAAAGAGTACATGCAACAAAATCACGTCACCGGAACGCTGCGCTACTACGGAACTCCCGCCGAAGAGGGTGGCGATGGAAAAGTATACATGCTACGAGCTGGATTGTTTCGCGATGTCGATGTAGTTCTGCAGTGGCATCCGGACAGTGAGAATATTATTGAAAATGGCGGCATGCTTGCGATGAACAGCGCCAGGTTTCTTTTTCACGGCGTGGCCGCTCATGCCGCGATGGCTCCGGAACGCGGCCGATCGGCGCTGGATGCGGTGATGCTGATGGGCAGCGGTATTGAGTTTCTACGCGAGCACATCCCCAGCAATAGCCGAATCCACTACATCATTACGAACGGCGGTGCGGCGCCCAACATTGTTCCCGATACCGCGGAACTTTACCTGTACGCCCGCAATCCCTCGCTGCCGGTGCTCGGCGATGTGTGGAATCGAATCCTGAAGATCGGCCAGGGCGCGGCTCTGATGACCGAAACTACGCTTGAGGTCAAAGATGTCGGCGGCACCGCCAACGTGCTACCCAACGATGCTCTGGCGAAAGTGGCGCAGCGCAATTTGGAAGAAGTGGGCGGATACCGCTATACGGCGGACGAAAAACATTTTGCTGAAGAGCTGCAAAAGAGTTTGCCTCCGGGCGGAGCCGGTGACTTGGATTCCACGGCCTTGATCCAGCCTCTGCGGCCACCCGATCCCAACGCCGCCGCAGCGTCAACCGACGTAGGCGATGTCAGTTGGAACTTCCCCACCATCGGTTTTGAAACCGCGACATTTGTTCCCGGAGTGGCGGCCCATACCTGGCAGGCGGCTGCCAGCGCGGGTATGACCATCGGCCATAAAGGGATGATTATCGCGGCTAAGGCGATTGCCATCACGGGCGCGGATTTGTTTTCGGATCCGCAATTAGTATCGGCTGCGAAAACCGACTTTCAGCGCCAACTGAAGGGAAGGACCTATGCGTCCGTCATCCCGGCCGGCCAGACACCGCCGTTGGACTACCGGAACAAATAGGCCCAAGCCCAAATTTGGAAAGCTGGTCTTATCGAGCTCTCTTGGCCGATTCGATTCCCAGCTGCAGTTCTCTTTCCGCTTGTTTCAGCAGGTCCTCGGCTTTGACGCCATGACCCGCCATATCCATGTGGTTGTTGACGCGAACCTCTTGCACTTCATGAATGGCTTCGTGAACATGAACGCGAACGGCCTCTATGTCGTGCCAATCATGCACCGGCTCGGCGAGCACAAAGCCGGCAGCAAGACTAACAACTGCAACAGCTGGTAACAGCATTTTTTTCATATGGTTTCTCCCCGGACTTAGATCGCGACTCTTTGGCGCGTCAAGACCATTCTACAAATTTGCGGGTCGACGGCTATTGACAATTATTTTAGTTTGAACTAAAGTAATCTACAAATGGAAGCCGGGATACTGGATGCGATCGGGTCGCCACGCCGGCGCGAAATTCTGCGCCTGGTGTGGAACCAGGAGCAATGCGCCGGAGCCATCCATCGAGCGATGCCGGACGTAACCTTCGGTGCAGTCTCGCTCCAGCTTCGGCTTTTAACGCAGGCGGGCTTGCTGGAAGCCCGCACCAAGCAGCGCAATAGATTTTACAAGGCTCGCCGCGAGGCGCTTGGTCCGGTAGCGGAGGTCCTGGAAAAAATGTGGGACGACGCCTTGTGGAAACTTAAGCTGGCTGTCGAGCTGGAAGAAACTCGCCGGGGACCCAAGCGGCGATCCATTCCAGTCAAGAAGAAGAGAACCAAGAAAAGAGAGCGCTGAGATTATGCTCGATTTCCCCTATCGTCTGGAGCGGACCGTAGTGATCAATGCAAAACCCGAGGCCGTTTTCCGATTCTTTACGGATAGCGCGCGATGGGCCAGCTGGTGGGGCGCAGGATCCACCATCGACGCCAAACCTGGAGGCCGAGTGTATGTCCGGCATCCCAATGGAGTGGAATCTCTGGGCGATATAGTGGAAGTGCAGCCGGTAGAGAGGATTGTATTCACGTACGGGTTCGCGAGCGGGAAGCCGATACCGCCCGGAGCGTCCCGAGTGACTATTCGCCTAGAGCCTGACGAATCGGGCACGAGGCTTCATCTGCTGCACGAATTCGAGGAAGCTGGGCCATGCGAAGAGCACGTACAAGGCTGGCGCTTTCAGCTTTCGTTGTTCAGTAACGCGGTGGCGAATGAAGTACACGCCGGCGCGGCGCAGGCGGTGGATGCATGGTTCGATGCCTGGGTCATTCCGGACGAGGCGGCGCGCGGCCAGCAACTGACCGAAATTGCCACCCCGGACATCCGCTTTCGCGACCGGTTCAGTTTACTCGATGGCATTTCCGACCTGTCGGCTCACATCGGCGCGTCGTTACGATTCATGCCTGGCATGGGTCTGCGCCGCAAGGGAAACGTCCGGCAATGCCAGGGCACGGTGCTTGCCGATTGGATTGCGGCGGGCGCCGATGGGAAAGAACGGGCCAGCGGGACCAGCGTGTTCACGCTTGCCCCGGATGGGCGAATCGCTGCAGTGACGGGCTTTACCAACCCGCCGCCAGCCTAAGAATGACCGCCCGGCCATCCCCTCATCCCGTCAGCCACGACTTGGACTGCGCGACCGAATTCCTAAGCCATAAAACGTCGAACGCGCCGAATAGGCGGTAGCCTCTCGCGATGAGCGCCTGGGTTCCTTCCTTCGTGAAGGCTGCGCCACCTAGAGGAATATTGGCCCTCCGCGCCGCATCCTCGATCCGTTGGCCCGCGGCCAACATCTTGGGATGATCGAACTGTCCCGAGACGCCGAGCTCAGTCGATAGATCGAATGGCGCGACGATCGCGATGTCGATTCCTTCAACCGCGCAGATGGATTCGATGTTTTCGACCGCTTCCGCGGTTTCGATCAATAGCATGCAGACCGTCTCCCGGCCCGGGCCGGCAACATAATCGAACAAAGGCGTTCCCCAGCGCGAGTGTGCTACGAAAGGCCCCCAGCCGCGCTTCCCTGCTGGCGCATAGCGCATACTGGCGACGCAGCGCTTGGCATCCTCGGCGGTTCGAATGAGGGGAAAACAGATTCCTTCGGCGCCCGCGTCAAGCGCTCTCTTCACGTGTGCTTCGCCAATCTCCGGCACTCGCACCAGAGGCGCGCAAGAGGTTCCCTGGGTTGCCGCGATCATCGCATGCAGCGTCTCAAAGCCGATTGGTCCGTGCTCCTGATCGATGATTACGCAGTCGGCTCCGGCGGCCGCGATGGCTTGCGTCACCACGGCCGAGGGTATGACACAGATCACACAAGTCAGAAATGGGCCGGGCTCGGCGAGCTTAGCCTTTAAGGTCATCGACACTGCTGGAACCTCCGCTTGCTATACTAACCCCGAAAATCCTTCTTCCGAGGTGTCCCATGCAGAACCGTCTGATCGGGCTGGCAGCCTGCCTGTTATTGGCGGCTTTCACCAGCGTCTCCCAGGAGACTCCTTCCGCAACGCGTTTGACGAACGATCACTACTTCGACCTTGAGCGCGTGAGCAATGCTCAGATTTCGCCCGATGGCGCGCACATTGTCTACACCCGCCAACAGGCCAACAAGATCGAGGACCGCTGGGACTCGTCGCTATGGATCATGAATGCCGACGGCAGCCAGCATCGGTTTCTTACCAAAGGATCGGATCCGCGTTGGTCGTTGGACGGGAAACGCATCCTTTATATAGCCGACGGAGAGCCGCGCGGGCCGCAGATTTTTGTTCGTTGGATCGATGCCGATGGACCCGCGACGCAGATCACTCACGCCACCGACAAGGTGGCCGATGCGCGCTGGTCGCCGGACGGCAAGTCCATCGCCTTCTCGATGTTTGTTCTGGACAAGGACGACTGGAAGATCAGCATGCCTCACGCGCCCGAGGGCGCTAAATGGACCGGGACGCCGCGCGTGGTGGAAACGCTGCACTATCGCCAGGATCAGGTCGGGTTTCTCGAAGACGGCCACACTCAGTTGTTCATTGTTTCGGCCGATGGCGGCGCACCCCGGCAGATTACGACTGGGCAGTGGATCGCTGGCGCCGGCGAATTGCGCGCTGCCGTACCGTTGGATTGGACACCGGACAGCAAAGCTCTGGTGTTCGAAGGAGCGCGCAGCGCGGAAGCCGATATGCAATACCAAACCTCCCAGCTGCTGGTGGCCGACGTCGCATCGGGAATGATTCGCGAGCTGGTCGCGAAACCGGGCTCCTGGAGCCGCCCTGCTGTTTCGCCCGACGGCAAGACCGTGGCGTTCACCGGTTTTCCGGAATCGAAACGCACGCACACTGTGGCCGACCTTTATGTGATTCCGTTCGCCGGCGGGGAAATGCGAAAGATCAGTGGCGACTATGACCGTGATCCAGTGAACCTGCGTTGGTCGCCGGATTCGGCATCCATTTATTTCGACGCAGAGGATCACGGATCGCGCAACGTCGAGATCGCAGCCGTTGGTGGCGGCGTTAAGCCGGTGACCACTGGCGTTCATGTGCTGACCATGGATTCAGTGTCCAGCGACCTGGTGGCGGTGGGCACGGAGTCCGATCCGGAACACCCACAGGATGTGGTTCGCTACAACTTGCGCCGGCCAGCGGAAATCACCAAGCTCACCAGCGTTAATGCGGGCTTGCTGAGCGGCAAGCACCTGGCGAAGACGGAAGAGATCGATTTCACTTCCAGCGGCAATGCCAAAGTGCAGGGCTGGGTGGTGAAGCCGCCGGATTTCGATGCCACGAAAAAATATCCCCTGATCCTTGAGATCCACGGCGGACCCTTTGCGATGTATAGCGTGGCATT
>Ga0302326_10032472_pt1 | contig 10400 bp, 8 predicted proteins | sample Palsa_T0_3_FD_202264 | JGI IMG/M metagenome (GOLD analysis project Ga0302326, IMG submission 202264) | Peat permafrost microbial communities from Stordalen Mire near Abisko, Sweden - Palsa_T0_3 | ecosystem: Environmental > Terrestrial > Soil > Palsa > Peat permafrost | place: Sweden: Abisko... | reverse complement strand
CGCTGAGCCCGTGACCTCGGCCGAGACGGTGCCGCTTGTGCTCGCGATGATCACGTTGCCGTCAACGTCTTCCGGGCCGACGATGAGCATGGCCGGCGACTGTCCCAAGAGCACGATCGATTGCAGCGTTTGCGCGGCGATCCCGCTTTGGCCGTACACCGTGTGGACCAGCGGGTCGTCGTTCGCATACTGCACGTTCGTCACCGAGCAGACCGCTTGAATCGAGGCCGAGACGACGTTGGCGGCGCCGTCGACGATCAACTGGGAGACCGTCGCCGAACCCAACAGATGCCCCTGTGCATTGGGTCCGTCGTAGACGTTGAAGGCGAAGGTGTCGGTGCCGACGGGGGCTTGCAGGGAAATCGACTGGCTCGGGCTTCCGTTGCGGTTCGCGATCGTTGCGAGCGTACCGTTGATGATGACCGACACGCTCTGGGCCGACGGTGAGATCGCATCCTTATGCCGGACCGATGCCGGCGCGGCGGCGTTCGTCCAGTGGATGGTGAAGGTGGCCGCCGTCCGCTGGCCGCCGCTCGACTCGCGGTGCTGCGAGGGCGCGAAGGTGCCCCCGCCCGAGCACGCCGGAAGCGCCAGAATGAGCAAGACGGCCGGTCCGAAAGGCAGCGGAAGGCGCACCATCGACGGTCTCCGATCAAGAAACGCGCGGACGGTTCAGTTAGCGAGCCGAGCTATCCGTACCTTGCCGGGGAGCGCGCGGCGCTACTGTTCGTTCGTCGAGAGGACGACGATCGCGACGCCGGCGCCGAAGCTGGTGCCGAAGCCGCTGAGCGCGGGGTTGCCGGGTCCTGTTGAACAGGCCGCGAGCGCGGTGTTGCTCAGCACGGCATACAGGTTGTCGCCGTCCGTATCGACCGCGCCGACCATCGGCGCCGATCCAAAGCAAGAGTTGCCGGAAGTTGGTCCGCCAAGCGACTCGCTGTACTGCGAGACGTACGGTGTGGTCGGATTGAAAGCGTACAGAGATTTGTTGTGGTCGTCGGCCGCGAGCGAAACCGGGAGGGTGGATGGGAAGACGACATCAAGAACTGAGTCAGGTGCGAACGAGAGCCAGTCCAGGTAGCCCTGGAAGGCGAAGTACCCATTCGCCGCGTTGGAAAATGTCGAACTCGCGATGGCAACCGTAGGGCTGGTGGTACTGGACCCGAACTCGTACGGAGACGATGGAGGTGAAAAAATCCAAAGATGGTACGCGGGGCCCGCGTACGGCTGCGCCGCGAAAACGGCGCGAGCATTGCTCGACCATGCGGCGGTCATCCCGGTGTAGATTGAATACAGCGGCATGTGCGACGTCAAGTTCACCGGATACTCGTTGACCTGGCCGCTGCCGGGATTGTACGCGATCATGCTTCCCGAGTGCGTATCGTAGCCGATCAGGACGTCGCCGGCCGCAAGTTGGCCGCTGGCGACCTCGTCACCGTACCAGTCATAGACGCTGACATCATTCGACGTGTTCTCGACGTAAATGGCGGGCGAGTGCTGAACCGCAACCGTGGTGGAAGGGCACGTCGGTGCCGAGACCGTCAGCGTGTCGGGCGTGGTGGAACGGGAACCCGATAGCGGCGTGAGCTTGATGTGGGCGCCGTCGACCGGCGCTACTGTCGCTGAGCCGGTGATCGTGGCGGGCACAGTGCCCCCGGTGCCCTCGATGATCACGTTGCCGTCGACGTCTTCCGGCTCGACGATCAGCGTCGCCGGCAATTGGCCGGCGAGAACGATCGACTGCAAAGTCGAAGCTATGGTTCCCGACGGGCCGTACGTCGCTTTAACCAGCGGGTCGTCGTTCGCGTACGCCACGTTCGTTACCGAGCACACCGCTTGGATCGAGGCCGTGACGCTGTTGGCAGCCCCGTCGACGATCAATTGCTGCACGGTCGCCGACCCCAGCAGTTTACCCTGGCCGTTGAGACCGTCGTAGACGTTGAAGATGAACTGATCGTTGCCGACGGGAGCGATCAGCGGGATCGTCTGAGTGGGATTCGGGCCGCGGTTGGCGAGCGCGCCCGGCGTGCCGTTGATGAGCACGGCGATACTCTGGGCCGAGGGCGAGATGGTGTCGCGCCGGCGCACCGAGGCCGACGCGGCCGCGTTCGTCCAGCGGATCGTGAAGGTCGCCTGCGTCGTCTTGCCCGCGCTCTCGACACCATGCTGCGGTGCGACGCCCGCTCCCCAGCCCGAGCACGCCGAGAGCGCCACAGCCAACACCGTGGCCGGCACAAAGCGACGCGAAACATGCAACACCATCGGGACCCTCCTGACGAGGATGGGCGGGCGGCAACCTTAGCGACACGACCGAGGGGTCCCTCGGCCGCTGCCTGGGCGGAAGCCCCGAGCAGCCGAGCGTGCGCACCCCGGCACACGGGTATAAGGGCGGCTGATATGACTACCTCTGCTCCACCTCACCGCCACACGACGCTGGCCGGGCAGTTCGGCCACTTCGCGAAGGTCGTCAACAATTTCTCGGCCAGCCCGGCGGCGACGTTCGCGGCCTTTGCCGTGGTCGTCGTGTGGGCGCTCAGCGGCCCGGCCTTCCACTTCTCCGATGGGTGGCAGCTGGTCATCAACACCGGCACCACGATCGTGACGTTCCTGATGGTGTTCGTGCTGAACAACGCGCAGAGCCGCGACACCGCCGCCATGAACTCGAAGCTCGACGCGCTGATCCTGGCGGTCGAGAAGGCTGACAACCGGCTCATCGGGCTCGAGAACAAGGACGATGACGACGCCGCGGAAGCCCGCGAGGCCATCGCCAGCGCGCTAGAACAGGCCTGATTCCCGGCGGATCGCCCCCTTAGCGTGGCGGCGGGAAGGTTCGCAAGCACGCAGGCCCTATATTCACGCTTCACTACAAACCGAGAAGGGCTTAAGCGTGCGATTGTTCTCCAGTCTAGGCGCTCTGTTGTCGGCAGTCGTGTTTATCGCCGGGAGCGCGCTGCCGGCTCGCGCCGATGCGACGAGCGACGTCGACAACGCACTGCTGACGACGTTCAAGCAGTCGTCCTACCACATGCATATGACAACGCAGAACGGCGACACGATCGACGGCGATATGGTGCCACCGGATCGAATGCAGATGACGATCAAGCAGGGCGAGGTCATCGTCATCTCCGGGACGACCTACCTCAAACTGAACGGCACGTGGCAAAAATTCCCGGGCGTGAATCCGATGATGACGCGGACGGACGTGCTGCGCGGACTTCAGGCGAATAAAGGCAAGTACACGGTCGACGATCTGGGCATGAAGCTCGTCGGCGGTGTGCCGCTACGTGCCTATCGAACCACCGATCTGGCGACCAAGAAGACGACGCTGCTCTACGTTGATGGTGACCATCGCATCGTCCGCATTGAGACCGGCGGCGACCTCATGGAGTTCACCCGGTTCGGCGAAAACGTTTCAATCACCGCACCGATGTAGCCGCGCGCCGGCGGGACTACTCGTTGGATGAGATGACGACCATTGCGGCCGGGGTGCCGAAGGTGAGGGGCGCGGCCGGGAGATTCAAGCTCGTCCCGGCGTTGGTTGAGACTTCGAGGCGACCGTTGACCATCGCGTACAGATAGCCGGCGTCGGTGTCGACCGCACCCATTGCGGGAAAACCGGTAAAGCCATCGTTGCTGCTCGCTACGCTGCTGAGCGACTCCACGTAATCGCTGACCGCGACGCCGGCGGCGTTGAAGCTGTACAACGACCCGGGTCCGGTCGGGTTGTAGAGCACCGCGAGGTTGGCGACGATCGGTTCAACTGCGGCTATTGGGCCGATGGTGGGGCACCCGTCGCCCTCGTTGAGTGCATACAGGATCCCGGTCGTGGCCGCGAATACCGAATTGTCGGCCGGTATCGTCCCGGCTGCGATGGAGACGAAAGGCTCCGGAACCATTACATTGGTCGGACAGTCAGTAATGACCCCGAACGAGGCGGTGTACGGTAAGAACTCATTGGTGTTCAGCCGAGCCATCCCAACGATTCCCCCAAAATGGTTTGCCCACGCGACGATCGATTGGGGGAAAGCCCCGAACAGGTAGGCGCGGACACTGAAATCGAGGTTGTCCGAATACACGTTGCCGGTCCCAGAATTATAGGCGATCAGATCTCCGAACGCCGTACTGTACCCGACGAGCACGTCGCCGGTTGCCATCGCCCCGGTGACGAGCGCCGAATCCCCATACCAGTCGGCCACGTACACCGTGGAAGACGTGTTTTGCACGTAGATCGCCGGCGAATGCTGCACCCCGACGTTCGTCGAGGGGCAACCGGGCGCCGAGACGGTCAACGTATCCGGCGTCGTGGTGCGCGGCCCCGTCAGCGGCGTAAGTTGAATGTGCGCACCGTCGACCGGCAGAACGCTGGCAGATCCGGTGATCGTATAATTGACCACCCCGCCGTTATTGCTGATGATGACATCGCCGTCGGCGTCCTGCGGTTCGACGATCAGCATCGCCTTGGCCTGACCGGCGACGACGATTGACTGAACGGTCTGTGCCCGGCCGGCACTGCCGAGCGTAACCCATGCCGAAGGGTCGCTGTTCGGCGTATAACCTACGTTGGTTTGCGCGCACACGGCCTGGATCGAGGCGCTGACTTGGTTCGCCGCGCCGTCGACGATCAGTTGCGACACGGTTGCGGTGCCCAGCAGATGCCCCGTCCCGTTTTGCAAGTCGTACACGTTAAAGAGAAACTGATCGTTGCCGACGGGAGCGTCCAGCGTGATGGACTGACTCGATTGGCCGCTGCGATTCACAACGGTGCTCAGCGTGCCGTTGATCGAGACGGTGATGCTCTGCGCCGCCGGCGAGATCGTGTCTTTGCGTCGCACCGCCGCCGGCACGCTCGCGTTCGTCCAATGGATCGTGAAGGTCGCCGCGGCCCTTTTCGCCGCATTGCCGGCCCGCGGTTGCTGCGGCGCGAAACTCGAACCCCCGCCGGAGCACGCCGCCAGCTGCGCTGCGAGAAGGGCAGCCGCTAACAAACGAAACGATGAACGTCGCAACACGGATCTCCTCACTGCTCGTTCGTTGAGAGGACGGTGATCGCTAAGCCGGTGCCGACGGCCGGGGACGTGAAGCCGGTGAGCGCCGTGCCGGTGCTGGACGCAGCGGCGAGTACTCCGGTACTCAAGACCGCGTAGACGTTGTCTCCATCGGTGTCGGCCGCTCCCACCGCCGGAGCCGCCGCGAAACCATAACTGCCCGTGACCGGTATGGCCCCGAACGATTGGTTGAATTGCGTGACGTAGGGCGGATTACTCCCGAAGGCATACAATTTGCCAATGTTGTCGTCCGTCGCGAGTGAAACGATGTTGTTTATCGGCGTCTCGCAGTTAAAGTCGACGAATGCGGGGAGCGGTACCACGCAGATCTCAAACGAACCATTCGCGTAGAACGTTTTTGGAGTTGCAGCAAACGTCGAGCTTGCGGCCGCAAAAGTAGCGCTCACGTAGACTCCGTTTCCATCCTCGTTCGTCTGCGTTGCCCCATGGTAGAGATAGAGGTCGAGGTCAACGCTCCCACTTTGCGGCTGAATTCCGAAGATGCCGCCGGCGTAGTTGGACCAGGCGCTCGTCATGTCTATTGCGATCTGATAGAGCGCGGAATGCGAGGTCAGGTTCAGCGAATACGCATCGACCTCGCCGGTGATCGGGTTGTACGCCATGATCTGCTGCGTTGCGGTGTTGTAACCGGCCAGCACATCAGCGCCGGCGAGCGTGCCGGTGCCGAGCTGGTCACCGTACCAGTCCTCGATGAGGACCGTATGCGCCGTATTTTCCACGTAGATCGCCGGCGAGTGCTGGACTGCCAAGGCGGCTGAGGGGCAGGTCGGCGCGGCGACGGTCAGCGTGTCCGGTGAGGTCTTGCGCGGCCCCGTGAGCGGCGTCAGCGAGATGTGCGCACCGTCGATCGGCGTGATGGTCGCCGAACCGGTGATCTGGGCGGCAACCCTCCCGCTGGTGCCCGAGATGATGACGTCGCCATCCACATCCTCCGGCTCGATGATCAGCGTTGCCGACGATTGTCCGGCTAGGACGATCGACTGGACCGAGGCGGCGAACAGCCCCGAGGTTGCGGAGGTGACGTAGACCAACGGGTCGCTGCCGGCGGCATACTGCACGTTGGTCGCCGAGCAGACGGCCTGAATCGCCGCTGTGATGGTGTTGGCGGCGCCGTCGATGATCGTCTGGGCCACCGAGGCCGAGCCGAGCAGATTCCCCTGGCCGTTCAGTCCGTCATACACGTTGAAGACGAAGAGATCGGCCCCGACAGGGGCATTCAGCGCAATCGTCTGGGTCGGATTTGCCGTGCGGTTAGCGGTCGCGTTGACCGTGCCGTTGATGAGCACGGCGACGCTCTGCGCGGAGGGCGAGATCGTGTCGCGGCGTCGAACCGACGCCGAAGCGCTCGCGCTGGTCCACTTGATCGTGAAGGTGGCCGGCGTTGTTTTGCCCGCGCTCGCGGCCGGGCGCGCGCTCGGCGCAAAGCTTGCGCCGCCGGAGCACGCGGCGAGCTGGGCGACCAAAAGGGCAACCGGCACCACGCGAAACGAGGGACGTTGCAAAGGCGCATCTCCGGGATCAACGACGGGCGGACGGCTTCCTTATCGACAGGCCCAAGCTGGTCCTCGGCCGCCGCCGGTATCGCGCCTAGCGGAGGTAGGTCATGGGGTCGACGGGGCGGCCGTCCACGCGGACGCCGAAGTGCAGGTGCGGGCCGGTGGAGTGACCGGTGGAACCGGAGGCCGCGATCGCTTGTCCGCGCTGCACTTCCTGACCCACGCCGACGAAGATCTGCGAGAGGTGGCAGTACTGCGTGGCGAGCCGGCCGCCGTGGTCGAGCACGATCATGTTGCCGCAGCCGCCCTCGTCCCAACCGGCGACGATCACCCGGCCGTCCGCGGCCGCGGCGACCGTGGTGCCGGTGGCGACGGCGATGTCGATCCCGGCGTGCAGGATGAAGACGTGCGTCACGGGGTTGTTGCGCATCCCGAAGGGTGAGGTGATCGGGCCGGAGACCGGCCACAGCAGCTGACCGGGCGCGCTCGGCTCGGGCGGCAGCTCTTCGCCGGACAGCAGCGCGGCGCGGCGCTGCGCGAGCCGGCGCTGCTCTTCCTCTTCTTGCTTGGCGCGAATCAGTGCCTCGAGCGCCGCCTCCGACGCTGCGGATTCTTCGTCGAGCTCGTTGACTTCGGTCTGCACCGAGACGCGCGTGGCATCCGCGGCGGCCAGCAGAATCTGGCGCTGCTGCGCCAGCGCGGCTAGCGCGAGCCGCTGCTGATCCGCTTGCTCCTGTTCGCCCTGCAGCTCCGACTGCGTGCCCAGCAGGCTGTCTTTGATCGACACGACGTGCGCTTCGTCGGCCTGGCGTGCGCGGATCGTCGCTTCGTTGGCCTTCACCAGATACCGGATGTCGTTCCAGCGCTCGACGAAGTCGCCGAAGGAACGCGCGCTGAGCAGCACGTCGACGTAGCCGAGGTCGCCGTGTTCGTAGGCGTCGACCAGGCGCCGGTTGAGCGCGTCTTCATGGCGCCGCAGGGTCTGCTGCGCGGCCGCGAGTTGGATTTCGTTCCAGGCCAGTTTGCGCTGCGTCGACTTGATGCGGCCGCGGATCTCGTCGAGGTGCCCGTTGACCGAGGCGATGTTGCTGTTGGCCTGCGCGAGCTGCGAGGCGATCGTGCTGACGCGCGCTTTGGCCGCATCGAGCTGGCTGCGCTTGGCGTTGAGCCGCTCGTGCACGGCGTGCAGCTTGGCCTTCTGCGCCGCGATCTTGTCGTCGACCCGGCTCTTCGCCAGCCCGGCGACCGGCAGCAGCGCCAGCGCCAGGCCGAGGGCGACCAGCCGGCGGGAAAGGCTCACGCGCGCAGGTAGCGTCCGACGGAAAGCCACGAGGCGACCAGGCCAACCGCCGCGCCTACCCCCAGCAGTTCGACCGACAGCAGCGGCGCGTTGACGTGGAAACTGACGAACTGCAGCGTCTGCGCCAGCTTGGGCACGATCTGCGTGTCGGCCAGCGCCAGCACCCCGATCGCGAGCGCCGCGCCGAGCACGCCGGCCAGCATGCCCTCGGCGATGAACGGCAGCCGGATGTACATGTTGGTGGCGCCGACCAGCTGCATGATCGCGATCTCGCGCCGGCGCGCGAACACGGTGAGCCGGATCGTATTGGCGATCACGATCGCGGCCGAGATCGAGAGCAGCGCGATCAGCACGATGCCGGCGCGCCCGAGGATGGTCGCGACCTTGAGCAGCTTCTGGACCGTGTCGGCGGCGTAGTCGGTCTTGGCGACCAGCGGGTCGCGCGCGATCGAGGCGGCGACGGCCGGCACCAGGTCCGGATCCCTCACCTTGACGTGGTAGGTGTTGGGCAGCGGGTTCGAGGTGAGCAGCGAGGTGTCGAAGTCGCGGCCGAGCACGGTCTGCATGCGCTTGAGCCCGACGGCCTTGGGGACGTAGGTCGCCGAGAGGATGCGCGGGTCGGCGGCCAACCGCGCGGCCAGTTCCTGGGCCTTGTTGTCGTCAACCCCGTCCTTGAGGTAGACGGCGATCTCGATCTGCGAGAGCACACCGGTGCCGAACGTCTGGATCGTGTCGCGCACGTAGAGGAACGCCCCGAGTAAAACAATCGTGACGGCGACCGTCCCGATCGCCGTGAACTGCATCCCCGCGTTGCGGGTGAAATTCGTCAGTACTTCACTAAGGAAGAACCGCAGTCTGCCCCAATCCACGGAAGTAGTAGCCTCGCTCATCGTCGTGTAGGATCCGGCCGTGCTCCAGGCGCACGACCCGCCGGCGCATCCGGTCGACCACGGCCTGGTTGTGGGTGGCCACCACCACGGTCGTGCCCTTGAGGTTGATCCGCTGGAGGAGCTCCATGATCTCGGTGGTGTTGGAGGGGTCGAGGTTGCCGGTGGGCTCGTCGCACAGGAGCAGCTTGGGGTTGCCCACCAGCGCCCGTGCGATTGCCGCCCGCTGCTGTTCGCCGCCGGAAAGCTCCGAGGGGAACATGCGGCTCTTGTGCGAGAGCCCGACCAGGTCGAGCGCCCGCGGGACCATCCGCATCACGTCGCGCGTGCGCGTGCCGGTGACTTGGAGGGCGAAGGCGACGTTCTCCCAGACGGTTTTGTGCGAGAGCAGCTTGAAATCTTGGAACACGACGCCAATGTTGCGCCGCAATTTCGGCACCCGGCCGCGGCGCAGCGTGTCGACGCGGATCCCGTCGACCTGCACTTCACCGTGCGTCGGGACTTCTTCGCGGTACATCAACTTGAGCAGTGACGATTTCCCGGTGCCCGAGTGGCCCACCAAGAAAACGAAGCTGCCCTTTTCGATCTCGAGATCGACGTCGTCCAGCGCCCGCGTCCCGTTCGGATACGTGAGCGAAACGCCGCGGAGTTTGATCATGCTCAGTAGACGGCACTCCGGGGTTCGGTTTTGCCAGGGTATTGGGCGCGCCGAGGCTGATACCTTGTGCGGAGAGACACGATGGACTTTGACTTAACCGACGACCAGAAAGCGATTCAAGACCTGTGCCGCGACTTCGCGCAGAACGAAGTGGCCCCGCAGGCCGAGCGCAACGACCGGGAGGAGCGCTTTCCCTACGACCTGGTCAAGAAAATGGCCGACCTGGGCCTGATGGGACTGCCGTTTCCTGAGGAGTACGGCGGCGCCGGCGCCGACACGGTGAGCTACGCTCTCGCCGTGATGGAGATCAGCCGCGTCGACGCCTCGACCGGTATCACTCTGGCCGCGCACGTGTCGCTGGGCGCCTCGCCGATCTTGCTGTTCGGCACCGAGGAGCAGAAGCAGAAATATTTTGTCCCGCTGGCGCGCGGCGAGCAGTTGTGGGGCTTCGGCCTCACCGAGCCCGGCGCCGGCAGCGACTCCGGCGCGACCGCGACGCGCGCCGAACTGCGCGACGGCAAATGGCTGATCAACGGCACGAAGGCGTTCATCACCAACAGCGGCACCGACATCACCGGCGGCACCACGATCACCGCCGTGACCGGCACCAACGCCAAAGGCAAGCCGGAGATCTCGAACATCATCGTGCCGCAGGACACGCCTGGCTTCACGCGCTCGAAAAAGTACAAGAAGATGGGCTGGCGCGCGTCGGACACGCGCGAGCTCGCCTTCGCCGACGCGGAAGTGCCCGAGGAGAACCTGCTCGGCAAGCGCGGGGCCGGCCTGCGGCAATTTCTCACCATCCTCGACGGCGGCCGGATCTCGGTGGCGGCGCTCTCGGTCGGCGTGGCGATGGGGGCCTACGACGAAGCGCTCAAGTACGCCCAGCAGCGCCACCAGTTCGGCCGCGCGATCTCGAAGTTCCAGGCGATCCAGTTCAAACTCGCCGACATGCTGATGGAAATCGAGCACGCCAAACTCATGGTGCTCAAA
>Ga0302326_10032470_pt1 | contig 10400 bp, 5 predicted proteins | sample Palsa_T0_3_FD_202264 | JGI IMG/M metagenome (GOLD analysis project Ga0302326, IMG submission 202264) | Peat permafrost microbial communities from Stordalen Mire near Abisko, Sweden - Palsa_T0_3 | ecosystem: Environmental > Terrestrial > Soil > Palsa > Peat permafrost | place: Sweden: Abisko... | reverse complement strand
CCCTCGGCCTGCGGCGGCCTCCCAGGCCGCCATTTTCTCTCCGCGCAGGCTCGATTTCGGACCAAGAAGCGGGTCCAAGGGACCCGCGCAGGCCAAGGGCCTGCCCCACTATTTATGCAGATCCATCGACGACTCTAAAGTAAGTGACATTGCGTTCCTATGGGCGTCACTCCCGCGCCAGTATCGCCGCCGCATCCAGCACCCGCCGCACCAACGCCGCCAGTTGCTCCGGCGCGAACGGCTTGGGAATGAAATAGGCTCCGGTCTCCGCCATCAGCGGAGCCACGGATGCCTCCGGCAGGCCCGACATACACACCAGCGGCAGGCCGGGAAGCACCTCGTGGATGCCGCGGGCGAAATCGGGGAGCGGCATGCCGGGCATCATCACGTCGCGGATCGTTAATTGCGGCGCGGCAGCGCCTGCGCGCATGGCAGCCAGCGCGGATTCGGAATCGGTGTAAGTCAGCACGCGGTAGCCGTAGTGCGTCATGCAGGCGCCGACGAACGCCGCTACCTCCGGCCGGTCGTCCACCACCATCACCACCTCGCTCCCCTGAGTCGTTCCCGTGGCTGCGCGGCCAGATGTTTCACCCGCGCCTTCCTGCGCGCCGCTCATGGGCAACAAAACGGTGAAGACGCTGCCCCGTCCCGGCCGGCTGTCGACGCGAATCTGTCCCTCGCTCTGCCGCACAATGCCATAGGCCATCGAGAGGCCCAGCCCCGTCCCGGCCGACCGCGTAGTGAAGTACGGATCGAAGATGTGCTCCAGCACGCCGGGTTCGATGCCCGCGCCGGTATCTTCCACTTCGATTTTCACGTAGTCGCGCGCGCCTTCGGGGGGCGTCTGGTTGGAATCCGCGCGCGCGGTGCGCACCACAATGCGGCCCCACCCGTCGATGGCCTGCCGCGCGTTCAGCACCAGGTTCATCAGCACCTGTTCGATCTGGGCCGCGTCGGCGCGCACCGGCAGCGGCGCGGGACAAAGGTCGTAGTGCAACTCCACCTCTCCGTCCACCAGTTTGTCGAGCGTGCCGCGCATGGAGTCGACCAGCGCGTTCAACTCGAAGCCGGCGACGTGCAGCGCCTGCCGCCGCCCGAAGGCGCGCAATCGGTCCGTAATGGCGGCGGCCCGCCGCGCGGCGGTCAGGATCTCGCCGATGGTCTGCCGCAGCCGTTCATCCAGTTTTCCTTCGAGCGCCAGCGACGAGTAACCCATCATGACGGTCAGCAGGTTGTTAAAGTCGTGTGCGATGCCGCCGGCCAGCCGCCCCAGAGCCTCCTGCCGCTGCGCCTGGCGCAGTTCCTCTTCCAGGCGCATACGCTCCCGCAGGTCGCGCGCGATCAATCCGATGGAGGCCGGTTCTCCCTCGCGCGCGTCCATGGCGACCGCGCCCACTAATACCGGGATGATCTCACCGGTGCGGCGATTGTGCCATTCCGACTGGCCCTCCCATACGCCCGCCGCGGCGATCGAGCCATCCATCTGCACGCGCATGGGATCCTGCGCGCCGATGCCGCACACCTCGGCGAGCGGCTTCATGAATAGCGATGGAAGCTCGGGTGCGGCATATCCCAAAAGATCCGCGGCGGCGGTGTTCAGGTAGCGCACCTGCGTTTCGGAAACCACCAGGATGGCGTCGCGGCTCTGCTCCACTAACTGCGCCAGCCGGCCGCGCTCGGTTTGGGCTTCCTGCAGTTCGCGCAAAGCCTGGCGCGCGCGGCGCTCCGATCTTTCGGCGGTCTCGGTAAGCAGGAGGCCCACGCCGATGCTCATCGCGATCCAGACCACCGAGTTGGTGACAAACGTAATCAGCGAAAATAAGATTAGACCCGGGTTGTTCTCGGCGCCCTGCAGCGCCCAAGTTGTGTTTTGATACCACAGTGCAGCGCGAACCAGGTTGGTCACGCCATAGAAAGCCCACGCCCCGGCTGTCACCATCGAGCCAGCGAGGTGGTGCTGCCGGCCATGTTTGGCAAAAGCGACCGCCGCCATCAGGCTCGCCACGCCATAGAACACATATCGCGGCGCGTTGTGCAGGCGCGAGACTTGCGAGCTGTCCAGGGGATACGGCAGGCCGAGAATGAGCGTAGTGACTGCGGCCCCTACGGCAACCAGGTAGAGACCGGCAATCCATCCTCGCGCGGGAGTGCGGCCGCGCAGCAACGCGATGCCGGTCAGCGCGATAGTGGATGGCACAACGAAGCCAAACAGCGCCGTCACGCTGCGCAACCAAACCCCACCGTACGGATGGTCGAACGCGATCCATAGAGCCGCCACGTAGATGGCTTGCGCCACCCAGGAGCACGCAAACCAACGCAGCCAGGGCTCGCGGGCGATGCGCCGGTAGTAAAATTCGAGCAAACACACAAGCAGACAGGAGAATGCCGTCTGCATGGCAAGGCTGGCGTGAGCTAACATCCGGAACAACGCGCGTGTCTCCTACTAAATCAGCATAAACCGGCGCTGCCAAATCCGGTAGGTTCAATTTCGAGTATTCTAACAGCGGAGGAGAGTTTGCGCCACAAAGTAACCGCACTGGGCCTGATGGGGATAGCTGCGCCGGCGGTGTGGGCGCAATCGTGGATCGCGCAGCCCAGCGGCACAACGGCTTCGTTGCGCGGGGTGAGCGCTGTGAGCGCGGCGGTGGTTTGGGCCAGCGGCACGGGCGGCACGTACCTGCGCACGCTCGATGGCGGCGCCATGTGGCGCGCTGCAATGGTGCCCGGCGCCGGCGACCGGGACTTTCGCGGCGTCCATGCGCTCGATAGTCAAACTGCCTGGTTAATGAGCAGCGGACCGGGCGCGCAATCGAGCATCTACAAGACCGCCGACGGCGGCGCGCACTGGTCGCTGCTGTTCACCAATCCGGATGCCGGCGGCTTTTTCGACGCGCTGGCATTTTGGGATGCGCATCGCGGCATCCTGCTGGGCGATCCGGTGGATGGGCAGTTCGTGGTCATGACCACCGCGGATGGCGGGCAAAGCTGGCAGCGGCGCAAACTGCCGCCCGCGCTGCCCAACGAAGGCGCCTTCGCCGCCAGTAACTCGTGCCTGGTGCTGCGCGGCAAACGCGAAGCCTGGTTCGCGACCGGCGGACCCTCGGGCGCGCGCGTGTTTCATTCCCATGATGGCGGAGTGAATTGGACGGCGGCTGAGACGCCCGTGCGCCACGACGGAGCCGCGGCGGGGATCTTCTCGCTGGCCTTCGCCGGCGCGCTGCACGGCGTGGCCGTGGGCGGAGATTATGGCAAACCCGCGGATGCCACCGGGAATGTGGCGGTGACCGCGGACGGCGGGCGTACTTGGACAATGCCGGACGGCGATCGGCCGCGCGGCTACCGTTCCGCCGTGGCGTTTCTGGCTGGCCGCAAAGTGTGGATCGCAGTAGGAACGTCAGGCTCGGATATCTCTAGCGATGGCAAGAATTGGAAACCGTTCGATAGTGGGAGTTACAACGCCATTAGTTCAGCGGCAGGCGATGCGGTGTGGGCTATGGGGCCTGGCGGACGCATCGGGCGCCTGCGCTTTATTGTGGGGCAGGCCCTCGGCCTGCGGCGGCCTCCCAGGCCGCCATCCTCTCGTCTGCAGAGCTCAATTTTCGGTGCGACATGCGGGTCCACGGGACCCGCGCAGGCCAAGGGCCTGCCCCACTATTTATGCAGAACCATCCGGATTGCAATAATATTATCGGATCTGTTTAGCGGTTCCGCCCATACTTTTCGTGACTGGAGACCCAATCGGACGAAGAGATGGCCGCGCCCAGCGATATCTCGCCGGCCAGCGTAACGCCGGCAATGATTTCGGCCAGGCGGTTCACTTTGCCCTTGCCGTAACAGCCCAGCATTTCAAGGCACTCGCGCTGCGTAGCCAGCGCCGTTCCGCCGCCGTAGGTGGCCACGATCAGCGACGGAATGGTCAGCGAGATATAGAGGTCGCGATCGGGCGTCAGCTCGGTGTACAGAATCCCAGCCGACGATTCGGCGACGTTGGCTACGTCCTGACCCGTGGCGATGAACATGGCGGTGATGCCATTGGCCGACTGCGCGCCGTTGTTGTTGGCGCCCGACATAAACGCGCCGACGTTGGCGACGCCATAGTGATAGGCCAGCTTCTCCGGCTCGACCCGGAGTTGCTGGATCAGCACGTCGCGCGCGATGGTAGCTTCCGCCGTCACGCGCTTGCCGCGCGTGCGCATGATATTGATCTGGGAAGCCTTTTTATCTGTGGCGAAGTTGGATTCCAGATAGAAGTTGGTAATGCCCGAATAGTTGTCCAGTATCCAACTGCAAGCCGCGAAGGTCGCGCGCCCGACCATGTTCTGTCCGGCGGCGTCGCCGGTGGTGAAGTTGAAACGCAAATAGACGAACTTGTTTGCCAGGTAGGGATCCACGTACAGCAACTTGGCCACCGAGGAAGTGGCCTCGGCCTCTTCGCGGATGCGGCCGATGCTGGCGTTCACCCAAGCCACAAACTCGCGGCCGGCGCGCGCATCGCCAAACACAAAAACGGGCGCGCGCTGCATGGCGTCCCCGACCACGGTGGACTTGACTCCTCCGCAAGCGTTCAGCACCTTGATGCCGCGGTTGTGGGAAGCGATCAGGGTGCCTTCGGAAGTGGCCAGCGGTATCAGGAATTCGCCGTCGGCATGCTCGCCGCGGACGCGCAGCGGACCCGCGCAACCAATGGGCACCTGGGCCACGCCCACGAAATTCTCGCAGTTCCCTTTGACCATGTGTGGATCGAAAGAATACTGCGTAATGTGGTGCGGCGCGACGCCCGTCAGTTGCTGAATGACTGCCTGCCGCTGCCGGATGATTTCGGGCGAATAGTCGTCGCCGTCGTCGCGCGGCAGGTGTACGGCGGGCGGCGCGGGGTCCGCAATGGCGTCCTCCACCTTGAATTGCAGCTTGCCGAACGGGCGGGTATCCACCGCGATTTCGATTTCATGTTTGCCCTTGGCGAGGGCCGGCGCGCCGGTTTGGATGGTGACCATGGAGCGCAGGGGAAAGGGCAGCGGGTGCCCTTCGTCCACCTGCGATGCAGGGATCTCGCGGCCGTCGTCAAGGGTTACGCGGACCTTTTCGAGTGACAGCGGAGCGCCATTGATGGCGATACTGCGCAGGCCGGTTAGTTCGGCATCGCTCAGCCGGTTTTTGATAGCGAACTGGACTCCGGCGGCGGCGTTCTTTAAGCTGCCGAGCGTGTATAACTTTTTGAGGACGAGACTGGGGATCATCATGAATCGACCATTGTAAGCCTGAGTCATGGTGGGGCAGGCCCTCGGCCTGCGGCGGCCTCCCAGGCCGCCTGCTTCTCTTCGCAAGAAGCGGGTCCAAGGGACCCGCGCCTGGAGTTTGGCCATTTGCGGCCGACGTGGCGCAGGCACTTCTGCCTGCCGCGATGGCACTCCTGCCATCGCGGCGGGCGTAGCCCGGCTAAAAGCGGGTCCAAGGGACCCGCGCAGGCCAAGGGCCTGCCCCACTACCCGCGATAAGCGATCAAAAAAATGCGGCGGAAGGGAAACAACACGCCTCCGGCGGGGCGCGGCGGGTAGTGCGGTTCAAGGGCAGCCCGATAATCCGCCGCAAATCGCTCGCGGTCGCCATCAGTTTCGAGAGCCTCCATAAAAGGGCGCAAGCCAGTGCCCCGGTACCACTCCACGATAGCTTGCGCATCCGGCAGAATGTGGAGATACTCGGTGGCCCAAAGGTCCAGGCGTGCGGCAGCGGGGGCCAGCACATCGTAATAAAACTCCATCTCATGATGGTGCCACTCGCGCACTTTCCCGGCAGGGAACCAGCGGCTCCAGACAGGCGACGCCGCCACTTGGCGCATGAGCCGGTGGGGCAGGGCATCGATATTTCCGGGAATCTGAATGGCCAGCGCGCCCCCGGGAGCCACGCGCGAGAGCAGCCGCGGATAGATGCCGGCATGATCTTCCACCCATTGCATGGCGGCGTTGGAGAAGACCACATCGAACCGGCCGTCGTCGCGGGCAGCCCATTGGGCGATGCCGTCCACGATCCAGTTCTGCGCGGGATGCTCATGCCGCGCGCGCTCGATCATTTCGGCGGAACTATCCAAGCCTGTAAATTCCGCCTCGGGCCAACGCTCGCGCAGCACCGCCGTACTGTTGCCCGGTCCGCACCCCAGATCGATTACGCGCCGCACGTTGGGCACCGCGATGCGCACGGCCAAGTCGCGGCAAGGCTGCGTGCGCTCCTCGGCGAATTTCAGGTACTGGTTCGGGTTCCAGCCAGACACGCGCGCGGCCCTTTAGAACGACAGGTGCAACGCCAGTTGCAGGAACCGCGAGCTGCCGAGGGTGTGCTGGATGATTCCCAGGCTGCCCTCAGGCGGAAGCTGCGGCGGCCCCGAATAGTTGGGGAAGAATGTGACGTCGTTGTTGGGCGTATCGAAATCCGGATGATTAAAGATATTGAACGCCATGGCGTTGAAGCGCAGCCGGAATCGCTCGTTTAGAGCAAACTCCTTGGCCAGGCTCATGTCAAAGCGCACCTGGAAGGGCCCGCGGAAGAGGTTGCGGCCGGTGCTTCCGTAAATCGATTCGTAGAGATCGCAGCCGGATGCATCGCAGGCGGGCACGCCGTATGTTCCCGGCGCGACAAACTGCGGCAGGAAATCGTTGGCATTCAGAACCGGTTTTCCGGCGTTCACACCCGTAGTGCCCTGTAACTGCGCCTGCTTCGCGGTGACGCCCGGCGCCAGCGGAACAATCGGATTGCCGATCTCGTCATAGGTGCCATAATACAGGCCGGCCACCGACCCGGAGTAATCGTAGACACTGTACGGCTGTCCGCTCTGCGCCACGGTCTGGCCGCCGATGGTCCAGCCGTTCACCAGGTAGCCCAATGACCGACTGGTAGTTACTTTGGGCAGCGTGTAACTGTAGTTAATCAGAAAGACATGCGTCTGATCGAAATCCGCCGACGCATAATCCGACTTAGGATTCAGCGGATTGTTGCCGGTAAAGAAGAGACCCAGGCCGCTCTGCTCGTCCAAAGCGTGCGACCAGGTGTAGGACGCGGTAAACTGCAGCCCATTCGACAAGCGCTTGCGGATCTGTACCTGCAGCGCATTATAGTTGGAAATGCCCTCCGCTTCGTAGGAGACGGAGTTCATGTCATACCCGAGGTACGGCACCCGGACCTCTGCGTTTCCGGCATAGTACGGCGGCGAACACAACGGTTCGTTATCCAGCCCCCCGTAGTTGCAGTTGCTCAGCGGGCTCAAGCCGCCATAGGAAGACGTCTGGCCGTTCACCGGATTTTGCGCCGTGGCGATGAGCGGCTGATTGAAGGGAATCGGCAGCACCTGGTGGACGCCATGGTTGCCCACATAGCCCACGTCGATAAGCCAACTGTTCGAAGGTTGATACTGGATGTCGAAAGTCCAGTTCTCGGAGTAAGGCAGCTTATTGCCGATGTCATAGCCGCCATACAAGAACGGTCCGAAAAGGTTGCCGGTGGGCCAATCGCCCGACGAGGTTTGGGAGAGATTAGGCAGCAGGCCGAGAAACTCCGAAGGGCTGGCGGAAGGCGGGGGCGGCGCCGTGTTTCCGAAGGGAGCGGAAATAGGGGAATTGCGCTTTGCGGAAATTGGTTCCACAAAGGGCGGCGCCAGGGTCACGCCGAAGGGCCCGTTGAAACCCTGGCCCGCGCTGGGCGAAAGATAGCTGAAAAACTCGCCGCGGTCATAGTAGATGCCGAAGCCGGTGCGGACCGTCAGCTTCGGCAGCGGAGTCCAGGCCAGACCGATGCGTGGCGCGAAACCCGCCTGCACGTGCTGCATCAGGGAGTCACTCCCGTTCTTGGCGAATTCCAGCCCCGAACTAGTGATGGTATCGCTCGAAGCATCGTAAGAGTATTGGCTGGGATTGAATGCGGTGAGCTTGGCGTATTTCTCCGAGAGCGGGCCATCGTAATCCCAGCGCAGCCCCATGGTCAAAGTCAGGTTGCTGAGAATCTTATAATTATCGTTGACGTACACGCCAGCCGTATTGGAGCGGTAATAGCGGCTGGCGGACCCGTCGAACGCTTCGCCGCTGCGAATGGAGCCTTCCACGAAGCTGGTGAAGTTAGTGAACTCGACAACGTCGGTGGAGGTGTTGTTGTTCACTACGTTGAGCTGGGTGTGATCCCACTGCCCGCCGAACGACAGGTTATGCCGGCCTTTCACCCAATTCAGCTTGGTCGATAATTCCAACTGGTTTTGATACATGCCCGCGTTGCCGAAGCTGGTGCTGGGCCCGAATTCGAGGCCCTCGGAGAGCGTGGGATCCGAGGTTCCGATCTCTAACTGGGGGAAATTGGTCGATCCCAGCAGACTCATGCCGAAATCCTGCGGCGAGAACGCCTGTGACGTGTGGGAGTAAGCCTGCATGCGCGTGAAGCCGGCGCGTTGTTCCCAGGTGAGGGCGGGCGACAGAATCACAATATTCTCGACGGACCCAACCTGGCTTCCGGCGCTCAATTGCTGCGGAAATCCGATCAGCGAGCCGACCGCTCCAAACGGATTCGTGGTCGGATTCTCCTGCACGTAATACTTGCCGGAGAGACGGTCTCTGTCGCTGAGTACATAGTCGATGGTGCCGATGCCTTGATCGACGTGGGATTGCGCATTGGGCCCCTGCTCCACCACGTCGTAACCCAACCCCGTAGCCTGAGTCGGGTTTGTAATCTGCGCGCTGGGGATCAGATACTGGCCGTTCGGCAGTTTGGCGTTCAGCATGGCCGAGGCCACCGGGCTGATCTGGCTGGCCGTGATCGTCTTACCGAAACTGCTCTGGATGGCGTTGATAATCCCCTGCGTGCTGCGGTCGCCGGTTAGCCCCAGGGGAACGGTGGCGTCCTTGGTGGCATCGGCGGCGTCGGCAATGCGCACTCCCTGGTAGGAAAGAAAATAGAAGAGTTTATTCTTCTTGATGGGTCCGCCCAGCGTGGCGCCGAACTGATTGCGCGCCAGGAACGGCACCTTAGTGGTGATGGCCGGGGAGGCGTTGTAAAAGAAAGGCGCGGCGTTCATGTCGCTGTTCTGGAAGTACTCGTAGACTTCGCCGTGAAGGCCGTTGGTGCCGGACTTGGTGATCACCCCGATATGTGCGCCGCTATTGGCGCCCTGCGAGGCATCGTACATGGCGGAATTCACGCTGATTTCCTGGATGGCTTCCGTGGGCGGCGTCGGCAGCGCCTGGCCGATGGCCCCATAGACCGACGTGCTGGTCTGTATCTCGCCGCCGGCGCCGAAGTTCTCGCCGGTGTTCAGCACGAAACGGTTCTCGCCCACCTGGCTGGTGGAGTTGCCATTAAAAAGATTGTTGGTGCTGATGCCGTTCAGAGAGAAGCTGTTGCTGGTGTCGCGCTGGCCGTTGGCGAAGATAGCCTGATTCCCGAGCCCCGCGTTGCTGCCCGCGCCGCCGAGAAAATCGGCGTGTACCCCGGGGCTCAGAATGGCCAACTGGGTGAAGCTGCCGGTGCCCAGCGGCGTCTCTTGAATGGTCAATTGATCGACCACGTAGCCGTTGGTGGTGTCCACCTGGTTCATCAGCGGCGTGCCGGTTACTTCGACCGTGGTGGCGACGGTGCCCACTTGCAGGCCCCCATCCACCGTGGTGGTGCGGCCCGCGTTTACCAGCACCTGGGTGTGCGTCTCGGTCTCGAATCCGTCTTTGGTGAAGGTCAGCTTGTAAGTGCCGGCCGGCAGGTTGGGCACCGAATAAGACCCGTTGCCTTGGGTGTGCTGGACTACGTCAAGATTCGTCGCGACGTTGCGTGCATGCACGGTGGCATCGGGCACGGCCGCGCCCGTCGCGTCTTTCACCGTACCTGTGATGGCGCCCAAAACATCCTGCGCGAGCAGCCGTGCGCCAAGAGCAAAACTTGCCAGGAAAACGAAAAAGATGAATTGCTTGAGATAACGCGTCGGTATACTCATCCTCAATTTCTCTCCTTTGGTCAAACTACGGCGGCCACGCCAAAGCGGCGTACTGCGAACCCATTCCGGATGCTGCCCCGTTGCGATTGGTTGAGCCGCCGCACCGATGCGCAAGCATGGCGAACCGGTGGCGCTCACAACCGAATAAGCTATGATAACCTCAAATCTGCGGAAATCAAGTTGAAGTTTTCGTTACCAATCCCCGCGCAGGCCCGCTCACAGTTATGAACCTCGAAAACATCCGCCGTTGCAGCTTCAAAACGTCCCTGGAATGCCGCTACCTGGTGCACGCGCCGCCGGCTATCGACGGCCAAACGGTGCTGGTGGTAGCACTGCATGGCTTCAGTTCCAACCCGGAGGCGATGCTGCGCCTGACCGCCGGCATGATGGGCCCCCGGCACGTCATTGCGTCCGTCGAAGGACCCAACCAGTTCTTCGTTTCCAA
>Ga0302326_10032467_pt1 | contig 10400 bp, 8 predicted proteins | sample Palsa_T0_3_FD_202264 | JGI IMG/M metagenome (GOLD analysis project Ga0302326, IMG submission 202264) | Peat permafrost microbial communities from Stordalen Mire near Abisko, Sweden - Palsa_T0_3 | ecosystem: Environmental > Terrestrial > Soil > Palsa > Peat permafrost | place: Sweden: Abisko... | reverse complement strand
CGCCGCGGCGGCCGACTCCCGCGTCGTCGCCGCGCTTGCCGAGACGGCGCGCCGCGTGCGCGCCCGCTGGAAGGTCGTGGCGGGTGCGGATCCGGCGAAGGCGTTGATCGAAGCCGCGACCGCCGAAGGCGGAACGACGATCGCCCTCGAGGGCGCGCGAAATAAACCGCGCTGGCCGGCCGGCACGCCGTTCGGCCGCCGGCTCCTCGAGGCCGGCGCGAAACAGCTGTTGATCCTCGCGCCCCCGCCCGAGTAGCGGAGGTGCGAAATCCGCGTCACGATCCGAACAGATACGATGCTCCGAAGCCGATCGCGTGCGGATGGACGGCGTTTTGAACGCCGTAATCGAAGTAATTGAAGTCGAGCTGGAGACGCGAGCCGACATCTTTTTGGAAGCCGGTGTCGTAGCCGAAGCGGCCCCCGAGGCCCGGCCCCGTCGACGACTGATCGAACCCCTCGAGGAAGACGTCGAAGCTCAGCGGGAGCGATAACGTAGCCCCGAGCGACGGCTGGAAGGCATGGTAACGCGCGGGAACGCTCACGCTGCCGGCACTTTGCTCGTTATAGCCGGCGGTGCCGAAAAGTCCGAGCGCCGGCGACAGCGTCAGGGATGCATTCACATTCGCGAGGATGCCGTCGCCGTTGCCGGTAAACGGACCGCTGCCGGTCGCCAGCGTGTAGAGCGCGTTGACCCCATACGTGAGCTTGCTCGTGTACCCGAATTCGTATTTTACACCGATGGCACTGTCGGTCGTTCCGGTAATGGGCGGGTTGCCGGAGAGCCGCGCGATCGATGTCGGGTTGAAATCGAACTCGAGATTGTGGCCTAGCCCCACGCGCAAGCTCGCTTGCGGATACGTCACCGAACTCGCGGCGCCGTTACCGCTCGTCGTCAGGTTCGTATAGCCGGTCTCGATCAAAAGGTCGCTCCGTTTTACGGCGCACGCGGCCGTGCTGAACGTCGGCCGCGACACGAGGCTCGACAACGACGTGCACGGATCCGAGACGCCCGGCGCCGCAGCCGGCGACGGGCTCGGCGCCGGCGTCGCTTGCGCGCGGGCGGCGAGCGGAGTACAGCAAAGACAGACGGCCAACGCCGCCGGCGCGAACCGCACTTAGATCTTGCCGTCGAGCGCGAGGTTCAGTTGGAGAACGTTCACGTGCGGCTCGCCGAGAAACCCGAGGTCGCGGCCGTGCACGTACTTCGCCACGATCGCGTTGACCGCGTCGACGCTCAGATGCCGCGCCTTTGCAATCCGCGGGGCCTGATAATACGCGCCCTCGGGCGAGATGTCGGGGTCGATGCCGCTCGCGCTCGAGGTCACCAGGTCCATCGGCACCGGAAGGGTGGCGTCGGGATTCGCCTTCTTCAGCGCCTTGATCGTGTCGCGGGTCGAGTCGATCAGCTTCTTAGACGACGGACCGAGGTTCGTCGCTCCGGTCGAGGTCGGATCGTAACCTTTGCCTGCCGCCGAAGGGCGGCCCTGAAAATACTGCGGCTTCGTCCAGAGTTGCCCGATGATCGACGACGCAACCGGCTTCCCGTCGACGTACACCATCGAACCGTTCGCCTGCGCGGGAAAGACGACCAGTGCGATCCCGGTCATCACCATCGGATAGACGATGCCGAACACGATTACCGACACGACCGTGTAGATGACCGCGGTCAGCAAATGCCGCAGCGTATTTTCGGCTCCAGGTTTCGCGGGGGTCGTGGACTGCGTAGTGGTTGCCATGGTGCTATCTCTCCGGATTAACTGAGGTGTAGGCCTTTGTCACGCTGAGCTCGTCGAAGCGCCGACGGGATCTGGCCTTGCACCGTCTGCCCTTCGACTGCGCGCCTGCGGCGCTCCGCTCAGGGTGACATCTAAGTGAGGTGCATTGCGACGAGGATCATGTCGATGATCTTGATGCCGATGAACGGGACGACGATTCCGCCCAAACCGTAGATCAGGACGTTGTCGCGCAACACGATGTTCGCGCCGCGCGGGCGGTACGCGACGCCGCGCAGCGCGAGGGGGATCAGCGCGATGATGATCAGCGCGTTGAAGATGACGGCCGACAGGATCGCACCTTGGGTGCTCGCCGCGTCCCCCGGCGTCGTGAGTTTCATGATGTCGAGCGCGCGCATCGCGGGATACGCCGTTACGAACATCGCCGGAAGGATGGCGAAATACTTTGCGACGTCGTTGGCGATCGAAAACGTCGTCAGCGCGCCGCGGGTCATCAGCAGCTGCTTGCCGACCTCGACGACCTCGATGAGCTTGGTCGGATCGGAATCGAGGTCGACCATGTTCCCGGCCTCTTTGGCAGCCTGCGTTCCCGAGTTCATCGCGACGCCGACGTCGGCTTGCGCGAGTGCCGGAGCGTCGTTCGTGCCGTCGCCCGTCATCGCGACGAGCCGGCCGGATTGCTGCTCGCGCTTGATCAGGCCCATCTTGGTTTCGGGGGTCGCCTCGGCCAGGAAATCGTCGACGCCCGCCTCGCGCGCGATCGCGTTCGCGGTTAGCGGATTGTCGCCGGTGATCATGATCGTGCGAATGCCCATCGCGCGCAGCCGGTCGAAGCGCTCCTTCATGTTCGGCTTGAGAATGTCGCGCAGGTAGATCACGCCCAAAATCGTGTCGTTCTCGGCAAGCAGCAGCGGCGTACCGCCGGCCCGCGCGATCCGTTCGACCTCGGAGCTCAGGACCGTCGCGCCGTCGCCGCCGCGCGAGCGCACCCACGCGCGAACGGCATCGGGGGCGCCTTTGCGGATCGCTTGTCCGCCCGCAAGGTCCAGCCCGCTCATCCGCGTGTAGGCGGAGAACGGAACGAAGGTCGCACCGTCGGGAACCGCGCTCGGGCTCCCGAGTTCGCCCTCGGCGAGCGCGACGATCGAACGGCCCTCGGGCGTTTCGTCCGGAAGCGAGGAATAATAGGCGGCCCGCAACGCGACGGGGCGAGCGACGCCGTCGGCCAGCACGATCTCGGTCGCTTGACGGTTGCCGAGCGTGATCGTTCCGGTCTTGTCGAGCAGCAACGTATCGACGTCGCCGGCAGCTTCGACCGCCCGTCCGCTCATCGCGAGGACGTTGCGCTGCAGGACGCGATCCATTCCCGCGATCCCGATCGCCGAAAGCAGGCCGCCGATCGTCGTCGGAATCAAGCAAACCAGCAGCGCGATGAGGACCGTGATCGACTGGGTCGTTCCGGCATAGATCGAGAACGGCGAAAGGGTCGCGACCGCGATCAGAAAGATGATCGTCAGACCGGCGAGCAAGATCGAAAGCGCGATCTCGTTGGGCGTCTTTTGGCGGGACGCTCCTTCGACGAGCGCGATCATGCGGTCCAGAAACGTTTCGCCCGGGTTCGAGCTGATCTGCACGACGATGAAGTCGGACAAAACGCGCGTACCGCCGGTCACGGCGCTGCGATCCCCGCCGGACTCGCGGATGACGGGCGCCGATTCGCCGGTGATCGCCGATTCGTCGACCGACGCCGCGCCCTCGACGACGTCGCCGTCCCCGGGGATCAGTTCGTTCGGTTCGATGCGAACCAAATCTCCCTTGCGCAACTGCGATGCATTGACCATCTCGACTTTGCCGTCGACGATCCGGCGAGCCTGCGTATCGGTCTTCGTGCGCCGCAAAAAGTCGGCTTGGGCTTTGCCGCGGCCTTCGGCAACCGCTTCCGCGAAGTTCGCGAAGAGGACGGTGAACCACAGCCAGATCGAGATCGCAAAGTCGAATCCCGCGGGACCGCTGCTGAACAGATCGCGCACGAAGTAGAACAGCGTGACCACCGCGCCGACTTCGCAGACGAACATGACCGGGTTGCGCGCCTGCCAGCGCGGATCGAGTTTGACGAACGAATCGGCGGCGGCCCGCGTGAGGATCGCGCGATCCAAGAGCGAGCGGGCCTGCGGGCGGCGTTCTGCGCGACGCGACGAGATCATCAGAATGTTTTCCCTTGCTGCAAGACGAGGTGCTCGACGATCGGTCCCAGCGCATCCGCGGGGAAGAACGTTAGCGCTCCCACGATGAGGATGGTGCCGATCAAGAGCACGACGAAAATCGGCGAGTAGGTCGTGAAGGTGCCGGCCGATTCGGCGACCGCGCGCTTCCCCGCAAGGATGCCCGCCAGGGCGAGCAGCGGTACGATCTCGGCATACCGGCCGAAGAACATCGCCACGCCCATCGAGATGTTGTAGAACAGATTGACTCCCAGACCCGCGAACGCGCTTCCGTTGTTGCCGGTCGCCGACGAGAACGCGTACAGGATCTCCGAGAAACCGTGCGGTCCCGCGTTGCTCAGCGTCGCCAAGCCGGCGGGAATCAAAACGGCGATCGCGGTGGGTACGAGTACGAACAGGGGCGTGATGAGCACGAACAGGATCGCGAGCTGCACCTCACGGCGCTCGATCTTCTTTCCGAGATACTCGGGCGTGCGCCCGACCATCAGGCCGGCGATGAAGACGGTGAGCACGACGAACACGAGCTTGCCGTAGATTCCGCTGCCGACCCCGCCGAAGATGATCTCGCCGAGCTGGATGTTGACCATCGGGATGAGTCCGCCGAGCGCCGTAAACGAGTCGTGCATCGAGTTCACGGCGCCGCACGAGGTTGCGGTCGTCCACACCGCCCACAGCGCCGAACCGGCGACGCCGTAGCGCGCCTCTTTGCCTTCGAGGTTTCCCCCGAGAACGCCGAGTTGGTGTACCAGCGGATTACCGGCAGCTTCCGCCCAGTAAGCAATCCAGAAACCGCTCCAGAGCATGATCGACATCGCGATGAACAAGGCCCACCCCTGACGCACGTCGCGCGCGTAGCGCCCGAACGTGTACGTGAGGGCTGCCGGGATAGCCATCAGCAGCAGCAGCTCGAGCGCGTTGCTCCACGCCGTCGGGTTTTCGTTGGGCGCCGCTGAGTTCTGACCGATGAATCCGCCCCCGTTCGTACCGAGTTCTTTGATGACCTCGAGCGACGCCATCGGGCCGCCGGTGATCGCCTGCTTGAATCCTTCGAGCGACGTCAGGTTGAGGTACTCGTGAAAGTTTTGCGGGATCCCCATCCACACGAGGGCCAACCCGCCGGCCACCGAGATCGGCAACAGGACGTAAAAACAGCAGCGCGTGAGGTCGACCCAGAAGTTGCCGAGCGTGCGCAACGACCGCGACGTGATGCCGCGGATGAACGCGATGGCGACCGCGATCCCGACGGCGGCGGAGGTGAACATGTGCCACGTCAGCCCGGCCATCTGCGAGAGGTAGCTCATCGTGTTTTCGCCGGAGTAAAACTGCCAGTTCGTGTTGGTCACGAAGCTGACGGCCGTGTTCCAGGCGAGGTCCGGCGCGAGGTTGTCGAAGCCTTGCGGGTTGAGCGGTAAGAACTTCTGGGTGCGCAGTAACACATAGAGGTAAACGAGGCCGACCGCGCTGAACGCGAGCGTCGCAAAGAGATAGGTATACCACTGCATCTCGGCGGCCGGATCGATCCGCGCGATGCGATAGATGATGCCCTCGACCGGTGCGAACACCGGGGTGAGAAGCGTCCGTTCCCCGCTGAAGACGCGCCACATGTAGGCGCCCAGCGGTCTCACGAGTGCGGTGACGATCGCAAACAGCACGATCGCTTGGAGCCAGCCGATCGCCGTCATCTCAGAACTTCTCCGGGCGCAGCATTGCGTAGACCAGGTAAATGAAGCCGGCCAGGGTGAGAATTAAACCGAAAATCTGGTCGCCCATCAGAGGTGTTCGAGCCCGGCCGTGTAGCGGTCGAGGATAAAGAAGAATACGATGGTGGTGACGATGATCGCGAGCTCAAGCATGATCCGACGTTCTCCCTCTGCACGGACCCCGCAAAGCTAGCAGGCGGAGCGACGCGCGACGAGCCTGCGAACGGATCATCCGAACGGACGGTGCGCGCCGGCAGGTGCGTCGCGAGCGTATCGCGACGGGCGCACTCAGAAGCTCTTGCCCTGCAGCAACAGGACGTGCTCGACGATCGGCCCAAGGGCGTCGGCCGGGAGGAAGGTCAGCGCGCCGACGATCAGGATGCTGAAGACGAGCAACCCGACGAAGAGTGCCGTGTCGGTTCGAAGCGTCCCGCGCGTCCGCTCGTTGCGGGGCTTTGCAGCGAGCGCTCCCGCGAGCGCCACCGTCGGCACGATCGCGGCGAACCGCCCGACCAGCATCGCGAAGCCGGTCGCGAAATTGTAGAACGTGTTGACGCCAAGACCCCCCATCGCGCTCCCGTTGCTGGCCGCCGACGAGGTGAACGCGTAGAAGAGTTCCGAGAAGCCGTGCGGGCCGGAACTGCCGAGGGTCGCAAGACCCTGCGGCACGACGCATGCGACCGCCGCCGGAATGAGGATCGCGACCGGAAACGACAGGATCGCGAGCATCGCGAGCAACATCTCGCGCCGCTCGAGCTTGTTGCCGAGGTACTCCGGCGTACGCCCGACCATCAGACCTGCGACGAAGACGGTGACGATCGCGTACGACAGCATGCCGAAGATGCCGCTGCCGACCCCGCCGAAAGCGACTTCGCCAAGCTGCATGTCGGCCATCGCGATCAGTTCCGCGACGGGCGTCAACGAATCGTAGGTGAAGTTCCCGGCCCCGACCGTGCTGTCCGTCGCGACGGTCAGCGAGAGCCCCGCGTCGTTCGCGCCGAAGCGCACCTCCTTCCCTTCGAGGTTCGGCCCCCGGACGCCGAGCGCGTGAATCAACGGGTTGCCCCCGAGTTCGGCCGGGGTCGCGATCGCGACGCCGGCGGCGAACAGCACGGACATCGCCGCGAACAGGGCCCACCCTTGGCGCTTGTCACCGACCATCTTTCCGAACGTGTACGTGAGCCCGGCCGGGACTAGGAACATCGCGAGCAGTTGCAGGAAATTGCTGATTGCGGTCGGGTTCTCGTTCGGCGAACTCGAGTTCGCGGACACGAACCCGCCGCCGTTGCCGCCCAGCAACTTGATGCTCTCCTGCGATGCCATCGGGCCGCCGGTCAGCGTCTGCGTTGCCCCGTCCAGCGTTTTGACGTCGCGGTACGCGGCGACGTTTTGCGGCTCGCCCTGGAACACGAAGGCCAGCGCAAACACGAACGAGAGCGGAAGCAGCACGTACAGCAGACCGCGCGTGAAGTCGGCCCAGAAGTTTCCGATCGTCGGCGTGTGCTGGCGCGCAAAGCCCCGCATCAGGGCAATCGCGACGGCCAAGCCCGCACCGGCCGCTACGAACATCTGCCACCCGAGCGCCGCCATCTGGCTCAAGTAGCTCATCGTGTTCTCGCCCGCGTAGAACTGCCAGTCGGTCGTCGTTGCGAAGCTGACGGCGGTATTCCAGGCGAGATCGGGAGCGAGGGCGTCGAAGTTCTGCGGATTGAGCGGCAGGAGGTTCTGCAGCCGCAGGATCGCGTACGTCGTCGCGATCGCAACGATGCTGAAGGCGAGCAGCGAAAAGCTGTATGTCGTCCAGTGCATCTCCGCGTCGGGATCGATCCGGCAAACCGCGTAGATCGCGCGCTCGAGCGGGCCGAAGAGCGGGCTCGTGAAGGTTCGCCGGCCGGCGAACACCGCTTCCATGTAGGATCCCAGCGGCCGCACCGTCGCGAACAGGATCGCGCAGAACAGCAATGCTTCGAACCAGACGGGGTTCACGCGACGATACATATAGGAAAGCGTGCTAGGTCGCCATCCCTCGAATGGACGATCCTTTCGATTCCCCCTCGCCCAGCGGGATGCGCCGCAGCAGCGGAGCGAGCAGCGAGCCCTGCACGACGAGGGTCAGGAACACGACGGCGAACACGGCATCGAGAATCTGTGCGCGGTTCGGAAATGCGCGCGGCAGACCGAGCGCGAGCGCGAGCGAAAGACCGCCGCGCAAGCCCGCAAGCGCGATCGCGTGGGGCCAACCCGCTTCGGCTCCAGCCCTCCGTCCCAGCGGCAACAAGACGTACGCAAGGACCGCGCGCGAGCCGACGACCGCGAGCACGACGGCGACGAACAGCCGCGGCTCCGCAAAGATGCGCGTGAGCCGCAGGTTCAAGCCGACGAGCAGAAAGACGACGGCATTGGCTCCGAAGGCCGTCGTGTCCCAGAAGCGTTCGATTGCGCGCACCTCGCCTTTATCGAGCCCGAGGCGCGGAAGTGCGACCCCCGCTGCGGCGCTCGCGAAGATGCCGGACGCCCCGGCTGCCGTCGCAACCGCGTACGCGCCGTAAGCGACGCCGAGCGTCACCGCGATCCCGACGGCGGGCGACCGAAAGCGCCGCAGGAGCGGGGCGCCGAGGGCCGCGGCCGCGCCGCCGAACCCGATCCCGGCGAACGCCGCATAGCAGGCCGTGCCCGCCATCCGCAGTGGATTGGTTCCCCCCGCAGCAAGCAGCAGCGCCGTGCCGACGAGCACCGCGGCGACGCCGTCGTTCGCAATCGATTCCCCTTCGACGATCGCGAGCAGGTCCGGCGGAACGTTCAAGCGCCGAAAGAGCGCGAGTACCGCGACGGGATCCGTCGCCGACAGAATCGCGCCGAGCGCCCACGCGCCCACCAAGGTCAGGCCGCCCGCGGCGTAGCCGGCGCTCGCGATCACCGCCGCGCCGAACAGCACGCCCGGCACCGCGAGGACGAGGATCGCGCTGCCCGCGCGGCGCAGCGCGCGCGCGTCGAGATCCCATGCGCCCTCGAAGATCAGCGCCGGCAAGAAAAGCGCAAGCGTCGCCGGCGTCAGCGTGATTTGCAAGTCGCCCGGCAACATGCCGCCGGCCGCGATGCCGACGAGCACGATCGCGGCCGCCGGCGGCACGCCCGCGTGATAGGCGATCTGCGCGAATAAAAACGCCGCGGCGAGAAGAATGAGGACGACGCCGATCGTCGGCAAGAACGACACGCGCGTTGCTTTTCGCGAAGAGGAGCGGCTCGCCCCCGGGCTAACGGAGCAGCACCAATGGGCGACGATCTCGAAGAGCGGGCGAAGCGCGCGGTCGGGCGAAAAGCCGTCGAGGAGTTCGTGCGCCCCGCGACGTGCATAGGCCTCGGTTCGGGGACGACCGCGTTCTACGCGATCGAACGCGCGGGCGAACTCGTGCGCGAGGGGATGGAGCTGCGCGCGGTCGCCACGTCCGGCGAGACCGCGCGCTTGTGCCGCGAGTACGGGATTCCTCTCGCCGAGTTCGGCGACGCAGAGATCGATGTTGCGATCGACGGTGCCGACGAGGTCGCGCCGGATTGGTCGCTCGTCAAGGGCGGCGGCGGCGCGTTGTTTCGCGAGAAGGCCGTCGCGCTCGCGGCCCGGTGTTTCATCGTCATCGTCACCGAGCGCAAAGTCGTCGAATGGCTCGGCGCCTTCCCATTACCGGTCGAGGTCGTGCCGTTTTCGCTGCGTTACGTGAAGCGCGAGATCGAAGCGCTCGGCGCCGCGGTCCGTGTGCGCGAGCGAGGCGGCGCAGCGTACGTTACCGACAACGGCAATGGGCTGTTGGATTGCCGCTTCGGCACGATCCATGCGCCGGCCGACCTCGACGCGGCATTGCACGGCTTGCACGGGGTCGTCACGAGCGGCCTCTTCATCGGCTTGACGTCGAAGGTGCTCGTCGCCAAGAGCGACGGCACGATCGCGGAACTCGCCCGTTCAGCCGGTCTCTAACCGCGAGCGAAGCCAGGCGATGACATCGCTCGCGTTTCTGTCGGGTGGGAAAACCGGATAGAAGACGTGCTCGACGACTCCGTCGCGGATGACGAGCGTGCAGCGCCGCAACAGCGTCATGCCGCTGGTCCGGAAGACGGGAAGCCCGATCGCGTGCGCGAGCGTCAGGTGCTCGTCCGATACGAGCGGAAACGGCAACTCGAGACGCTCGGCGGCCTCACGCTGATACGCGGTGCTCTGGGTTGAGAGGCCGAACAAACGATCGACGCCGAGTTCGCGCAGTTCGGCAAAATGATCGCGAAACGCGCACGACTGCGGCGAGCACCCGCGCGCTCCCGGGATCGCGTCCCAGCCGTCGGGATTTGCAACGCCGGGCCGGCCCGTCCGCGGATAGGCGTACACGACGGTGCGACCGGTAAGCGCGCCGAGATCGACGGACGAGCCGTCGGTTGCGGTCAGCGAGATCGCAGGCAGCTTCAGGCCCGGCAAGTGATGGGCGGCGCCGTCGTCTTCGGGCGCGGGAATGCTCGTCCAATCCGGAGCTTCGATGTTGCTCATTGGCCGAAGATTCGACGCGCTCCGTCCGGGTTACCGCGGCATTCTGAACGTGCGCAGGTTTCGGCGGCCGGGACGTTGCGCGATCGTCTTCACCGACGGATCGACGGTCAGCCCGTACAGATTGCCGCTGTCGTCCATCACCCACAGCCAGTACCCGTCGGCTGAAGGCGCCATGCGGATGTTGTCGGGCGTCATCAGCACCGGGTTGCCTCCGCCC
>Ga0302326_10032465_pt1 | contig 10401 bp, 6 predicted proteins | sample Palsa_T0_3_FD_202264 | JGI IMG/M metagenome (GOLD analysis project Ga0302326, IMG submission 202264) | Peat permafrost microbial communities from Stordalen Mire near Abisko, Sweden - Palsa_T0_3 | ecosystem: Environmental > Terrestrial > Soil > Palsa > Peat permafrost | place: Sweden: Abisko... | reverse complement strand
TTGGATCGGGCGCCAAAAATGGCCCTGACCCGATAAAGGGAAGCCCCTTACCGTTCACGTCATCGAGTACAAGCACAACGACCTTGGCGTCGCCGAATGCCCGTGAAAGCCCTCCGCCTTTCACTTCGCTGACTCGCGACCGCACAGCGTTGATTTGTTCGATTGGCACGGAGGACGAGACTAGGATTCGGGTCACTCTTTCGATCAGCGCGAGGTCCCAAGGCGACCTGGGCAACTCCATGAGCGCCGATGCACCCCCGGAGAGGAAAAAGAAGACGGTGTCTTCGCATGTGCAGGTGCGAGCAAACTCGACCACTTGCTGGCCCGCTGTCAAGGAGTCTGCATTCGGAAACGGATGGCCGGCCTCGATGACCCGAACCCCGGGTACCGGAACGCCGTGCCCGTACTTGGTCACCAAAAGCCCACCGTCCGGCGCTACGTGACAACGATGGACAAAGGCAGCGGCCAGCCCGGTTGAAGCTTTCCCCGCGCCGCAGACCAGTAGTCGTTGAGCGGCTGAGACAGACTCGCGAAGCGTGGGGAAAGCCCGCTCGATCAAGTTCTCCGGGCGAAGCATCTGCAGCGTCGCCTGATAGACCGAGCGTGCGGTGTCGTTCACTCTCGCTTGCGGAAGACGATGTTCATCGAGAACGGCTCGTCGTCCGTGCTTCCACTCGGTTCTACCCGGGCGGTGACGACCTCTTCGGACCCGAACCCGTCGGATGGTTCGTTGCCGCCCTTGCCTCTTCGTCGTCGCCGTCGTCTCCGGCCCACCTGCTCCGGGCTCTCCTCGGCCTGGGCCGGCTCCACTTCTTGCTCGTCGAGCAGCGTCTGGGGACGTAGGAACCACTCGTCCGCGACCTCGTCCGAGTCGCCGCCCTCAATCCATTCGTCCAGCTTCATGATCGGGACGTCGAAGTTGGAGGTGTCCACCCGCAAGTTCAACTCGCGAGGCGGAAGGCTCTCGATCCGTAGCGTCTTCGTGGGGTCGGAATTAAGCAAATGCTCGATCTCGGTACGGGCTCCCACCAGGAAGACATGGGTCGAGCCATCGATCGCGACGAACCTCAGGTGAGTCGAATCGATGGCAGCCCAATCCTCTGTTAGCAGATTGTAAGCGCAGCTCTTGCTCGGGAGCGTGATCGTTCGAGGCCCGGTACCGGAGCAGTGGACTGTGCAGAACGGCCCTCGCACATGAACGACGTCCTCGTGGAAGTTCCAAATGTGCGCGCCCGCCATCTGGGCCAACGCCCGGATGAGGGCCGAGTTAACGAGCGGTTCTCCGAGGAAAACGCTGGTCCAGCGGGAGTTCGGGTCCTCCTTGAACTCCTTCACCACAAAACTGGGCAGGCCGGTCTGGGTGTACTCGCCGAGCACAATTCCGTCCTCCGGAATCGCGAAGTAGCTCGGCTCAAGCTGCATCCCGCCCACCACGCTCAGGTCGGGGAAGGCTTCCGAGAGAGGGTGCCGTCGGTTGAGAACGGTGGTTCCGGATTTGCTGTGGAACGGCTGAGGCTTCAGGGCAATCCCGGTTACCTCGCGCGCTCGCTCAAGCGAATCGCGGCCCGCGTCGAAAAGGCCGGCCGAGTAGAGCCAGAACAGAACCTTGTCGTCCCGCTGGAGGCGCGACTTGATTGCGGCCCGAAGGTCCGGCCGAATGTCCCATGCGTTGAGAAACAGATAAAGCTTGCTCTCCGGAAACTTCTCGCGGTGGGCCAGGTCGCTGAGGAGGTAGAAGCCGGCGCTCACGCCCGCCCGCAAGACCGATTCGCGAACGTTTTGAACCAGAAGGTCAAACGCGTTGGAGTCGACGAGGTAGGCAAGCGCCCGCTCGTCGATGAACACGGCTACGTCCGGGTCTGAGAGCGGGGCATTGAGCCGGTGGATGAACGCTTGCTGAACCCTGGTCGCTCGCTCCCACACGCTGTGGGTGCGCAGCCAGCCATTCCCCCAAAGGTCCATCCAGCTCACGCCGGTCGCGTGAGCGAGGGCAACGCCGGTACCTCGCCAGTGCACACTCTCCAGCGCCTGTGGGGTCTTGAGGGCCGGGTTGAAGTCGTCTGGCTCGTGCCCCTTACTCAGCGAGGTCTTGAAGTCTTCTTCGCTGATATACAGCTTGCCGTTGAGCGCGAAAGAGTCGATTGGAACGGGGAAGGGGGCGGATCCGCTCGGCTGCCGATCTCGGTAGCTGGGAGGGCCTCCAATGAAATCCACTTCTTCGATCCGGAGGAGCTTGCCCAACGCCAAGTGGCCGCTCGCCGGGTGCGACCACTCGAAGGTGTAGCCGTAGCTCACTCCCACGAGCAGCGTTCCCTCGCTCGCGGACTTCGCGGTGTAGGCGAGCTCGCCGATTCGGTTGACCGTTACGTCGCTCAGGAACAGGTGATAATCGACGTAGCGGCGCTGCTTCCGACTAGAACGGATAAACCGCTCCCCATCGCTCCCTTCCGGGTCGAACGGCGGAATGTCCACTGTCTCGAAGCTGACGCTGCCATCGAACCAGGAGGCTCGAAGGGTCACTACATCGTTGGAGTAGCGGCGCCTGGCCCACTCGCGGAACTCGGAGACCGCTGCCTTCGACGTGTCGAAGCCGTGTCCGGCGGAGAGGAACCATTCGCCTCTTTCCAGGTGGACTCCCAGTACATGGCCGACCGTCGGGAGGAGCCGAATCTTGCGGATGAACAACTCCAGGGTTTCCTGGGCTACCCCCCAAAGATCGTTGTCACAGATGCTCGGCTCAGCAATCTCGCCGTGCTGACTTCGATAAACGGAACTGGGGTATTTCTGCTCCCATCCTCTTGGCGCTTGGAAGTCTAGGCGGAAGATGATCTGCGCCTCGGGGTCGATTTCGAGAGTCCGGCCCACGAGGTATCCCGCAAAGCCCGCGCTGTGCTCGATCGTGGAAGTGTCGATCACCAACTCGACCAAGAAAGAATGCAGATGGATTCCAGCATCGGCGGCGAGGCGGACCTCCTCAAAGACGGTGTCGGCCCTACGCTCATCGGATGGATTCCCGAAGAACATGATGGGCGGATAGACCCGGTGGTCGCGGACAATCGCCGGGACTCCATCTCGGACGACTACCTGGGGAGCGTCTTCCGGAATGTTGATGGTGGGTCGCTTTGGTGGGGCGACCGGCGCCGGCACGGGTATCGGTATCGGCTCTGGTTCGGGTTCTGGCTCGATCGCGACCGCTTCCTCGACGGCCGGCTGCCCTTCGGCCGTTGTGACCGCCGTCGGGAGCCAATCGGCGCGCTTGCCGCGTCTTCGCCGGGAGGGCGGTTTCCGATCTCCCTCGGACTCCGGCTCCGGCTTCGTCTCCTGGACGGCGGTGGGCGCTCCGGGCTTCTTACGCCACTCCAAGATCACGATGTCGTCGCTCGGCAGGAAGAACACTTCCTCAATCGGAGGCAGGGCTTCTACATCCGGTGCTTCTTCAACAAGAGGTTGCGACTCGGGTCGGCGACCGGAAATCGGTCGGAACGTGATCGTTAAAACCCCATCCGGGTCCACAATGTCAGGCTCGGGCGCGCTGGCGGGGGTTCCTTTCGGCTTTGGCGCCGCTTTCGTAGGCGTGGCGACCGTTTTGCTGGCAGTCCGCTTCGGTTTTACGGAAGCGGCGACCGGTACTTCAGGGATAACCGGGCCCGACTTCTTGGTTCGGGATTTCGGCTTCGGTTTTGGTTCCGGTTCATGAGTGGGAGGTGGTGATTCGACGGCGAGTTCTACTTTCTTTCGCGGCATGATGTCTGGACAAAGGCTTCGGTGGCCCACGCCAGGAGATCTTCTGGGGAGTCGAGCAAGATCTCCGGCTTTTCGGCGACAAGCAGTTCGCGGATGCCGGCCCCGTAGGACACGGCCACGCATGGAATTCCTGCGCCACGGGCACATTGGATGTCGTAAACCGAATCGCCAACGAAGATGCAGTCTTCCACTGCAACGCCAAGGCGTCTACTCGCCTCAAATACACTTTCGGGATTCGGTTTTGGATGAACAACGTCGGAGGCACATACCGTCGCGTCGACGGTATGTGCCTCCTCAAAACGGTTTAAGAAGTGACGGAGCTCGGCTGTGTTCTTGCTTGTAACCAAGGCAGTTCGGAGCCCCATCCGGTGGCAGAGAGAGAGAGTTTCAACGGCTGCGGTGAAGTGAACCTCTCGGTCTGCGTGAAATTCGATCCGGTCGACCGCGCGGTCGATCATCGGTTTGACGTCCTGTTGATTTCTGGCATGCAGAGCCATGAAGTGGGTCAACGGGGTTCCGATCAGCCTCTTGATCTCAGAATCGGATGGCCGCTGCTCGGTGAACTCTTCGATAGAGTCACCAATCCCCGCGATGAGCGCCGCCAAACTGTCCACTAAAGTGCCGTCGACGTCAAATAGCACCGCTTTGTAGTCGGACAGGGAAGGCCGAGACGGCATCACACGTGAGTATGGCAGAGTGGAACCTTAAACTTCCCCGATTTGCCGTAGACGGTACCGGAAGGCCGCGCGCTGTTTTAGAGAGCCGCCAGGGTTGCGGTCCTGCGTGCAAGCGCCATGATGGTGAGGACCGGATTGAAACCGCCGTTTGTTACGTGTACGGACCCATCGGCAATATACAGGTTCTCGTAACCGTGAACCTGGCCATTGCGATCGACGACCGACGTGGCCGGATCGTCTCCCATACGGCAGGTTCCCGCCTGGTGTTGTCCTCCGCTCAGGCCGAGATCAGGTGGACCGCTCCAGATCTTGGCGGCTCCCGCCGCTTCGAGCCACTCTCGGCCCCTCGCCTGCATAAATGCGGTTGTACGAACCGTCTCCGGGTGAGTTGCGCCGGAAAGACGTGCGACCGGCAACCCGTTCGAATCCCGGACCTGCGGATCCAACTCCACCCTGGCGAGCGGGCTAGGAATCTCGTGGACCGGGCCAGTGACGTTTATAAACCGTGGGTAGGCGTGGCGCATCCAATCCTTATGGGCTTTCCCCCAGCCCGAGACGTCTGCCGGCCGGCTCCACTTGGCCATCACGATCGGCATCATGATGAAGTCGTCGGCCAGCATCCCGCCGCCGATAACTCCAACGTTTCCGTGGTTGAACTTCAGCGTCGCGATCGAGGCGCCGGGGCCGACTCCGTCCCAGATCGGGTCTTCGAACAGGGCCGAGTTACCCGCATAGTAATGACCTTGAAGGTTTCGCCCGAGTGCCCAGGATTCAACTCCAGACAGCAAGAGCAGCCGCGCCGACTCGACCGCGCTTGCCGCAACAAAGACCATCTTCCCGTACGCGGTTTGCTCTATACCTCTCTCCAGAAATCGCACTCCTTTGCAGCGTCGTTCTTCCAAGATCAGTTTCGTTGCGTGGGCGCCTGTCCTGAGCTGTAGATCCGGTCTTCCGGCCCATTTCGAGAACACCACGTTTTTGGTTCCATTTTTAGCGTCGACGGGGCACGCAAACCCAACGCAGTGCTGGCAGTGGCAGCAACCGGGCCGGCCATCCCACTCCTGCGAATTAATCAGAAGGGGCACAACCTGGGTGCCCCAGCCCAACCGGTCCGCGCCTGCCTTGAGTAACCGGCCCTTTTTGGTTTCCGCCACCGGAGGCATCGGGTAAGCGCGCCGGGTCGGCATTTCAGGGGCCGGAGGTCCGCCAGAGACTCCCATGAGGTGCTCGACCTGCTCGTAAAACGGTGCAAGATCCTCGTACGAGATCGGCCAGTCTGCCAAGGAGCTGCCCTCTGGTTTACCGTAGGTGGATGCCATTTTGAAGTCGAGCGGGTGAAATCGCCAAGCCTGGCCGCCGTATACGTGGGTTCCGCTGCCGACACATGAAGCGTTGTTCTGGTATCCGCCTTGATGGGGCTTGACGAGGTGGGGGACGCCGTCGAGGTCTACTGCGACCCGGTCGTTCCCTTCGAGCGGCGGACCTGTCGAGTGGCCGTATTGGGAGAGGCGGTGGTTTCGCAGGTGGTCCCGATGCTCGGATGACGAGTAATCCAACCAAGCGCCCCGTTCCAAGACAAGCACTGAAAGCCCACGCTCAGCCAATGTTTGTGCGGTGCCGCCGCCGCCGGCGCCAGAGCCGACGACGATCGCGTCCCATTCTTTCAACAGGTCACCTTGAACCCAACCATTTCTTGTGCGGCCCTGCTGCGAGGTCCGGCATAGTAGCCTTCGATCGTTTGACGGATGACGGTCGAGCCAAAGCGGGTCCCTTCTATCCGCGCCACCAAAAGATCCTGCTCCTGCGCCCCCAGTTCGACGAACTGTGCGGGACTGGCAAGTTGGTCAATTACCATCAACCCGGCCGAGTAGACCTCCGAGAGAATCGGATCGCGTTCGATGAACTCAAGGATGAATTCGAGACATCCGGCCTGGGTCGCGCTCGGGAAATCGTCTTCCGGCACGATGCGATCGAGGAGCGCGGCCATGGAGGCAATCTGGAACTCAGTCAGGCCGTGTGGCACAGCCCATTGTAGCGAAACGGGCGACTTTGGGCCAAAAAGCCTGCTTATCGGTATTCCGGCGGGGCTCTTTTAGGGCCGATTTTGGGTTCAGCAGCGAGGGGCTCAAAAAGGCGACAAAAATCCTTGATTCGATGCGTCGCCGACCGATGATTTACTAAGAGATCAGTGGCCATCGCGTCCCCCCTCAAATCCGGTGTCAACGCTGCGATCCTCCTTGTGGGGGTGCTCGCATGCGGCTTGGTGGCTGCCAAGGCGTCGGCCGACCGGAAAGAGGCTGAAAGCAACTTCCGAAAGGAGTGCCAGAACGAGCTCACCAGCACCGCGACCGACATCCAGTTTCGGCTTCAGGCGATCTACCACGATCTGCGTGCCATGGCTCGCCAGCCGGCCGTTCGAGCGAGCGACTGGACCAACCTCAAGTTCGGCACCGACGCGTGGAGCGACATCAGCGAAATGCATGCCGACCTGGCCTCCGACGCATCGATGAAGGATGCTCCACTTCGGCTCGTCCCCCACATCGCCAGGACCGGAGCGGTCGGAGTCGTTGAAGCGATCGCACTTGTCGGGAACGGCAATAGAGGCATCCCTGAGACACTGAAGGCGTCCTCACCCGAGGTGAACATGCTGCGCCGGGAAATGGCTCAGATGCCGACATTTTGGGACCAAGTGTGGGACACCAATCGAGACAAATACCCCGCCTATATTTGTCGGCCGAACTTGGTTGTTACAGGGTCCGGCAAAGCTCGGAAAAAACAACCCGCTACTCTCTATAGCGTCCCTGTCTACGGCCTGGATGACCAACTCCGGGGGTGTGCGAGCGTCGAGATCCTTTTATCTAAGATCCAATCCTTGTTGCCGCAGGGTTTCTCCTTGATCAACAGCGACAGAGGGATCGTGGTCTACTCTCAGACCAAGGGGCGCAGCGGTTCAGAGACCCCTGTGTACGACCTACCGCAGAAGCTGCTTACGAGCGACTCGATGACCTGGTTCCTACGTTACCAAGTACCGGGCGAACTGTTCTCCAGCAGAACCGACATGCGCCGGTCGTCCCAGTTCCAGTTCTTCGCTTACGCCGTCGTCATCTTATGCACCGTGGCCGCAATCTTCGTGTATTCCGACTCGAAGCGCCGCCGAGAAGCGCTGGAGGATGCTAAGGCTCAATTGGAAGAGCGCGTCGAATCGAGAACTGCAGAGCTGGAAGACGCTCTACGCACCGCGAAAGACGCGATTCGGGTGAAGAGCGAATTCCTGGCCAACATGAGCCACGAAATCCGCACCCCCATGAACGGGGTCATGGGAATGACCGAGTTGCTGCTGAGCACTCGGCTTGATAGCGAGCAGCGGGACTTCGCCAAGACGATCTCGACCAGCGCGGAGAGCCTGCTCACCATCATTAACGATATTCTCGATTTCTCGAAGATTGAGGCGAGCAAGCTTCAATTGGAGCAAACGCCGTTTTCTGTCACCGAACTGTTTGAGGACATCGCAAAGCTCTACGCGCCCTCCGCCCATGTCAAGGGACTTGAGGTTGTTACCAACCTCGGGAAGGGAAGCGACCGGATCTGCCTTGGCGATCCGGTGAGAATTCGGCAGATCGTTAGCAACCTGCTGGGGAACGCCATCAAGTTCACCGAAGGCGGCTACGTGATGGTAAGCGCCGAGCTTCCAGACGGGGTCAAGACGAGGATGAGGTTCTCCGTTAAGGACACCGGGGTTGGAATTCCAACGAGCCGGCTGGAGGCCGTCTTCGAGTCATTCACCCAGTCAGATGCGTCGACCACCCGCAAATTTGGAGGCACCGGACTGGGTCTGACCATTTCTCGGCAGCTTGCGAGGCTGATGGGCGGAGACATCTCGGTGACCAGCCGCCTTGGCTTAGGAAGCGAGTTCATCGTGGAACTGCCGATTGCGATGGCAGAGAACCAGCCCCCGGCAAGCGCGGTAGCCACCACCCGCGGTCTGAGGGTGCTGGTGTGCGACGACCTGCTAGCCTCCCGCCGCGTTCTCGTTCAAACTCTCGGCCGCACGGGCTACGAGGTCGAGGAAGCGGATTCGGGAGTGGCAGTTCTCGACAGGTTGAACGGCGGGGATTACGGGTACGTGAGCGTGCTGGTCCTGGACCAGTCAATGCCGGGTATGGACGGCATCGAATTGGCGCGAAGGATCTCGGAAATGCCGGAGGCTCGCCGGCCCGCCATTGTTATGCTTTCAAACGCGCCGGTGAAAATGACGGCCGAGGAAATGTCGGATCTTGGAGTCTCGGTTTGTCTCTCCAAGCCGACCCGTCGGCTGAGCCTTATTACCGCTATTGAAGAGAGTCGGTCCGGCGGCCGCAAGAAGGCACCGGCTCGCGAACTAAAACTCCCTGAAGAAAAAAAGGCTGGCTGGATTCGAATTTTGCTGGTTGAGGATAACCCGGTCAATCAAAAGGTGGCGACCAGACTGCTGGTGAATATGGGATGCACCGTTGACTTGGCCGGGGATGGAGCGGATGCTCTCGAGAAGAACCTGGACGACTACGACATCATCCTCATGGACTGCCAGATGCCGCGTCTCGACGGGTTCCAAACCACCCGGGAGATTCGGCGCCGGGAGCAAAGAACGGGGGATCACGCCGTCATCATCGCGCTCACCGCCAACGCGATGGAAGAAGACCGCAAGGCGTGCCTCGAAGCGGGAATGGACGAATACCTGGCCAAACCGATTCGCCAGGAACCGCTCAAGGAGATCCTAAACCGCCTCCTGGTCGCCAAGGCCGCCTAGCCACCCCTACTTCAGAATGAGGTACAGGCTGGGTTTTCCGGAGTTTTGGGGGTCGGCGGACGCGAACTGGCCATCGACTTTCTGTCCACTGGGTCCCGTGAGATTCTGGAGCAGAATCAGTTTCCCGTAGTTGACGAGGAGCGGGTGGACTCCAGACGGCGAAAGTCCGACCGCCGAGACGGCCTCTTGCCAGGTGATAGCGGATGACTTGGCGAACAGCACGTTCACGTGGTTCGGACGAGCCGCCTTGCCTTGGAGGCTGACTTCGATCTTCGCCTGAGCGGTTGGATACGTGCCGACCTGGTATTTTCCAATCCGCATCCCGGTCCGGGTAGCCAGCGCCATGTTCTTATACGCTTTCCCGTAGGATGCAAAAGGCTTGCCCAGCAAACCCGCGATCAGCTTGGGAGTTTGGGCAGATGCCCACGCTGCAGTGGCAGCGAGCGCGACCGCACCGGCGATCCTCACTGCGATTTTTCTAATTCGTGCCAAGTTCCTCCAGCACCCGAGACGTTGGGATCGTACAGGTGGTCCTCGGAGACGATGTACGTCCCATTTCCGTCGGACCAAGCGTGCGAGTACCCGCTGGGTAGATCGACTTTACCGTCATCGCCATTGTATTTGTCGATCCCGCGAATCGTGTCGTCGAAAGCAGTGACCTCCTTGTCCTGGGCCGCCTGCTGCGTTTCGTAAGAACTCTCGATGGAGTCTGAGATCGCGTCGTTGGTTTGGCTGATGATTTGGCTCGTCTGCATGATCTGCCGCTCGCGGCTGTAAAAGTTCTGCTGGATCACGTTGCGAGCCTGCATCACCGCATTGAAGAAGTGGACATCGGTTCGGACGGATGCAAGCACGATTCCGGCAAGTTTCATCGCATCTTCGATCCGATCCTCCGGCGCCGCGACCGCGAACCAGTTGGAAATCACCCATCCGCCCTCTTGAATGCTGCCGCCGATCGCGGTTGGCATTGCGTTGGTCTCAAAGCTGTCTAGCCGCGCCTGGATTTTGACGATATACGGATCTCCGTCCTTGCTGTAACTCAACTTCACCGAGCCGTGAGCGGCAGACATCTGACCCATCCCACCAGATGTGTTCTGCACCGCTATCGGGGTGTCGTCCTGAGACACGACACGGTACTGAATGCCGGGGTGGGCCGCTTTGAGTTGAGAGATAAGATATGCGCTGACGCTTCGG
>Ga0302326_10032464_pt1 | contig 10401 bp, 12 predicted proteins | sample Palsa_T0_3_FD_202264 | JGI IMG/M metagenome (GOLD analysis project Ga0302326, IMG submission 202264) | Peat permafrost microbial communities from Stordalen Mire near Abisko, Sweden - Palsa_T0_3 | ecosystem: Environmental > Terrestrial > Soil > Palsa > Peat permafrost | place: Sweden: Abisko... | reverse complement strand
TCAATTCCGATGATCCGGGCTAAGTTGGAAACTCCAGCGCCTATCTCGGATGCGACGCCACCACCGTCGGAGGGCAGCTATACGCACCAAGTCTTAATTGGGGACGTAAAGCGTGCCAGCACCCGTGCTAGGGCGATGGCTGAAGATGCAGTGCGCGAGGATGATGCGGGCCTGAGTGAGCCTTTCCCTGTGTGACGTCGGTTCGAACCAAGAACTTCAAGGAACGGTTTAGCCGGCTTTGAGAGTCTACGCAGGCCATCGCAACCGTGCGTACGGCTACTGGAAGGAGAATACGAAGCACCCATCGCTCAACTTTGAGCGCGTCGATGACATTGACGATATCTGGTTGGCCCGAATCGGTCTGGGCCATCGGGCACTCTGCAAGAAGCGTCCCGGACCCAGATATGTCTGGTTCTGGATTGGAACCCATGCCGAATACGACTTGCTGATCAACTAGCCCGCTGGTTCGCGGTGGTTGCTCACTGGAAACTTGGCTCATTATCAGCTTGAACATCGGGTGCGAGTGGTGTCGGTGGTTCCAGCGGAAGGAATACTCGTCCAGTTAATGCTGAAGGCATTTGGCAGTGAGCGAATGGTGGGCTGCGGCTCGCAATACTCCAGCGATTGTCGGAAGCTGGCTGGCGGAGTTCCCGTTCTACCGCGCGAAGGCCGGAGACTATCGGATCGTCTTCGAAATTGAGGGAGAGACCCTAATTATCATAATGGTCGATCTTCGGCGCGACGACGAAATTTACAAGGCGCTCAAGCGGCTGTATGGATAAGGCGGCCAAACCGCAGTTAACTCTCCCCAATCCACTTGACGAGGGTTTTCACAATGAGCGAGACCAAGCCGATAAAGCGGAAGCGGCCGGCGATTGAGGTGGTGGAAGGTGGGCGGACGGTGGCTCGGACTTCCATTTGTTCCCGCGAAGAACTGGTTGCGGCGCTGGCGGGGGCGGATGTTGGGGAGGACCGAGTTCGAATCCTGGTCGACCAACTCTATGCCAGCGCGGCGAGCGGGAACGACACGACCGCGAAGTACATCCTGGAGCAGGTGTTCGGCTCGGGGAAGGAAGTGGTGATCTCGGATCGGGCTTTTGTAGAGCGGACGGTGAGGGTGACCGCGAGGCACCTTAAGGGAGAGGCGTTCGAACAGTGGCTGGGCGATCTGACGGCGGCGCTGGGCTCAAGCTTTCCGACCTGAGGGAGTTTGCGCTGAGGACTGCGCGCGAGGAGTGGGGCGAGCCGCCCTGCCTTTGGCCCGCACCCTATGACGAACTGAGTGACGACTCGGCTTGGAGATTCCTCACCGAGTGCTGGTGGACCCTGGATAGCGCCTCTCAGCAGGTCGCGCTGATCCCGGACAAGCCGTACCTCAAGCGGTTTGTTCGCCAATGGCTGGCGGCGTTCGTTCGGCGCTCTCCGCTTGTCGTGGAGAAGAGCCGGCGGATGGTGATCTCTTGGCTTTGCCGAGGGCTGGAGACGTGGGTGATGGGGCTGAGCAGAGGCTCCGTGCTCCTGATCGATCAGAAGCACGAGAACTCTGCAGAGCATCTCTGGCGGGTTCACTTTGCGCTTTCCGAGCTGAAGCGGCGACGTCCAGAACTCGAGATTCCGACATGGGAGACCTACGGTTCAGCTTCACGCCGAGAGGTCGCGAGCATCACCCTAGGGAACGGCTCGCTGCTGCGGCAGTCGCATCAGGAGGCGGGCTCCGAGCAGGGGAAGGGCTACACCTTGGTCGTAATGGAGGAGATCAGCCGGTATATGGGCGCCTCGCAGTTCTGGTCTCAGGCTGCCCTCGTGACTCAGGGCAAACCCGGCAGCGGCGTGGGCGGGTGGATCTGCGCGATCGCCAATCCGGTCAATAACCCCTCCTGGGAGCAGGTGAAGCAGAAAATGGACCCTCGAAAGCTGCTTCGGTTCGACAAGGGCTGGAATGAGCCTGCTAACGAGGACGATTTACCCGGTCTCGCGTTCCATGAGCTGCCGGGCGGCACGGTTTACTGCGCGCTGCACTACTCGGCCGATCCGGAAAAAACCTCGGCATGGGCGAGCGACTATCGGAGGCAGTTCAATATGAGCCTTACCGACTGGAACCGCGAGATGGAGCTTTACGGCGGGGCGGTGGAAGGGAAGCCGGTGTATCCCGACTTCATCGACGGGTTCCACTCCTGGCCTGACCGCGAGACGATTCCGCTCGTGAAGGGAGCGACCTACTTCGGCGGTTGGGATGCGGGGCAGACGGTGAACCCGGCGTTCGTCCTCATCCAGCTCACGCCGCTCCCGTGGCAGGTTCACGTTTTGTTAGAGGTTTGCGGGTCGGCGGAGCCGATGGTCAAGTTTGCACCCCGGGTTCAGCAGGCGCTGATCAAAGCACTTCCGGCCCGCTGGCAAGAGGTCCGCCATTTCGGCGATATGACGATCTCGACGCGCAACGGCTCGACGGGGACGACCGCGCGTCAGGCGGCGGCCGAGTATGGGTTCAATATCGTCCCGGTACCGAACACCATCTTTCCCCGAATCGACGCGGTGACGCGATTGTTACTACGCGAGTTGGACGACGGTCGTCCGTGCCTTCTTGTGGACACCGTTCGCGCGCCGGCGGTCTATGAGGGGTTCAAAGGGGCGTACCGTTTTGCGCCTCGGTTGCGGCAGTCGTTGGCGGAGCCGGGTGCGGAGTTGAAGAACGAGCCGGAGAAGAACGCGTGGTCTCATCCGCATGATGCGCTGCAGTATCCGGCGCTGAAGATCGTGGAGATGATATGGGGCCCCTCTTTGGAGCCTTCCGGTCGGATGGGCCGTGGAGCCCGGGTTTCTGTTTCTCGGCCGGGCTGGAAGCTGGGGTGAGTTCGCCTTGGTTGTACGTGCGTATGGCACCCAGTTCTCTGGTTTCGGGGCTTCGACCTGTGGCTTTGCTGTTCGACTGAACGGTTGCGGCTTTGTCACTCGATCGCCGGGACGGCGATTTTACTTTGGGTTGTCACACCGCTGTTCGACTGAACGGTTGCGGCTTTGTCACGAGATCGCCGGGACGGCGATTTTACTTTGGGTTGTCACACCGCTGTTCGACTGAACGGTTGCGGCTTTGTCACGAGATCGCCGGGACGGCGATTTTACTTTGGGTTGTCACACCGCTGTTCGATTGAACGGTTGCGGCTTTGTCACTCGATCGCCGGGACGGCGATTTTACTTTGGAGGACAGATATGGCAATGGACAAAACTTTGAAGGGTATTGGAATTACGGGGACCACCAAGGGGCCGATGATGGCGGGTGGTTTTGCCGGCGACGTTGCGGCCCGGCCGGGCGCCGAGAAGCCTCCGAAGCCTGGGAAGGCGGCGAAGCTCTCTATGGATGGCGATAAGGCGCCTCGGAAGGGCGTTGCGAAGGGCGCGAAGAGCTCGTCAGCGGATAAGAAGGGGGCTGACGGTCCGACTCCGGGGGCGAAGAAACCGCACGCAGTAGAGAGGGCGGCTCCGAATGACGGGACGTGGCCCAAGTCGGGAGGGATGAAGTGAAAGGGAAGGCGAGAACGACCAGGGGGTGGTGGGCATAACGGTGGGCAGTCAAGCGAAGAGCCCGGTTTCGGCAGAGCGGCAGGCGCCTACATTCAGCGCGGTTCATGAGGATCGGGACAATGGGTTTGGCGGCAAGTCCAAGCTGTGGGTGGTGTATGTCCACCTTGCCGGTTGGAAATGCCAGTGCGGGGTGGGCGACTCGGAAGGGGCGGCATGGAGGCGGGCCTGCGAGCACATCGGCACCCAGATCGCCAAGGCGGATTTGTAATTGCCGCACAATGCGGACAGCGTCCACTTTCTGTTGACCGATCACCGCATCGAGTATGGGCGGGCTTCGCTCATCGAATGCCCGGCCGGCAAGGTGATGGTGGAGATGCTTCCCTCTGCCCGCCAGATTGGAGCATTGCTGGTTCCGGACGGAGTGGCGGAGAAGTATCGACCGGACATCGGGATTGTCCTTGCGGCCGGTCCCGACCACGACCTGGAAATCGGGACGATGGTGGGGGTCGCACCGTACGACGGAATTTGGATCGATGGCTGGGACGCGGGCGGATATCGGACGGCAAACCAGATCCGTTGCTACGGCCAAGCCTCGCCGTTCACCGGAGCAACAGAGCCGGTTCCGGTCGATCGGTCCCTTCTGTTTAAAGTGTTTACAGACGGTGACGAGCCAAGCATGCAAGCGATTTTAGGCAACCTGATCATTAAGCGCGAGCCAATGGTGACGTCCCAGGACGTGGCCGGCTTTAACCTTGAACTCTCCTGGGGCGACCAGTATCAGACCGGCCTGGCTACCGTGCTGAGTTTGGGGAAGACAGCTTCCAAGAACTTACTCACGGCTACGGGGCCGATCGAGGTCGGGGACGTTGTTCATTACAACGTGAAGGCGGTTCTGGACTTTGCGTTTGCGGGGGATAAGGATCTGGCGATCATTCCCTGGGAAGCGGTGAACTGCCGGGTCTCGCCGGAACCCAACTAGAAGCCCAGCCAAAGCAGCCGGCCGTCTGGGATGGGATGCAATCTGCGGCGCGCACTCGGCTCGCCCCATTCGGGGCTACGGGTTTTCGGCGGCGCTCTCCGTGGGTTTCACCCACGGCTATTTTCTTATCGGCACTCCGGGCCTGCACCGTCTCAGTCTAAGCGGCTTGGGCAGGTCCGAAAAATATTGCCAAGACCTGCACTGGCCAGAGTGCTTGCTGCATTGTAGCTGGTACGTAACACCCCGGCTCGCCGGGGTGCCACCCACAAACAGCGCCTTGTCATCCTGACGCCCCGGGAAGGATCTGGTAGTACAGCCCGCGGTGCGACAGGTTCGCGGCGGGCCTCACGACGGTCAGCAAGTCGGAGTGCGGTCGTGTTCGCGGCCAGATTCTTCGTCCCGGAGTCCTCAGAATGACAAGGTTGCGGTTGAGCAGCCAGTTCACTGGATACGGCCCGACCGGTGGTCGCTCCTATCCAGTGCCACCCATCTCTGGCTCTGGCCATTCCCCGCCTATTGCCAGGCTCGTGGTGCTTGTTACGAGATCGCCGGGACGGCGATTTTACATTGGAGGCTTCGTTTGAACGATCGTAAACTTCAGCTTCATCGGAGGCGAAAGCTCCGCGTTTATCGTTTGGCTCGGGCCAAGGAGCGGAACTCGGAGAACCGGTTTTGGGCGAGGATTGGGAGGTTTCGGGCCTGATGTCGATTGCCTTCACTCCCGGACTCCGGGTTCGAGTCGCTCAGTACGAGAACGCGGCGCGTCCGGTCGCGCCGCTACCGCTCCTGAATGGGTTTGATGAGTACGCCATTTATATTGTGCTTGGCATCCACATTCCAGATTCGACTTCAGAGTGCTACTTGCTGCTGGCGAACGATCGCGACGAGCTTTGGTGGATCAGCAACCGTCACCTGCGGGTGGAGAGGGGAGAAGAATGAGCACGCTTTATGTTGTTCGTCACGGGAAGACCGCGCTCAACAAGGGTCCGGCGACCTCGGTTGATACAATCCGCGGGTGGCTGGATATTCCACTTACGGACGAGGGTCGGGCGGAAGCGCGGGAGACCGGTCAGGCGCTGCAGAATGCGGGCATCGAATTTGTCGTCTGCTCGGACCTGGGGCGGACTCAGGAGACGGCGCAGATCATCAGTGGCATTCTGGGGGTGGCTCAGGTGCACGCAGATCCGGCGTTTCGGCCATGGAACCTGGGGGTGTTTACCGGCAAGCCGAGCAACCAGGTTTTGCCGGAGTTGGAGCGATACGTCGAGAATCCAGACGAGCCGGTGCCCCAGGGTGAGCCGTTCAACGCGTTCAAATCGCGGGTGCTGACTGCCTTGGAGCCGCTGCTCGAGCAGGTTCGGGCGGGCGCCACGGCGGCGTTGGTCACCCACTTTCGAGACACCAAGCTGATCGAGGCGTGGATCGCAGCGGGATCGAAGCCAGACTTCAGCATCGACGAAGCGACGTTCGAGCGAGACGATGCCCCCACCGGATCTTATGCGACAGTCGAGCTTGGGGAAGACGGTCAGTGGGAGTACGGCGAGCCGGCTCAGCCAGACGAGGCTACGCCAGGTCCGAAGAAGCTCCGACTGAGCGCCAACGAAAAGGCGGCGGTTGGGCAGCTTGCTTCAGGCTTGATCCGGGCTGGGAGGACCAGCATGGGTCAGGTGGAGGAGTGGTGGGCGACTTGCGAGAAGTACCACCGCAACGAGTTCACGGGCGCCTACGACTACCAGGACTGGCAGCCGGCGGTGGTTCCGCTGGAGATGCCGTACAGTCAGCCTCGGCAGGACATGCTCACCGCCCAGGTTTGCACGGTTATCGGCAAGCAGGACCCGTACATGCTGTCGGACACGGCGGCGCCGGACAGCAACATCAAGTTCGTTCAGGAAAAGGTCTGCCACAAGTTTTGGCAGAGAGCCGGCTTTGAGACGAAGATCCGGCAGGCATCTCTTATTGCCACCGATACGAACCTGACGTGGTATCGGATTGCGTGGGACCGGTCGGCCAAGAAGGCGAAGCCGTTCTCGGGTCTGGTTTGGGACGTGATCCACCCCAAAGACTGCGTTCTGTTCCCCGCGACGGTCGGAGGCATTCCTTCGGCACGGCTGGCTGGCCACCGGTTCTATAGGAGCATCTCGGAGATCAAGAGTTTGCAGCGGTCGGGGGTGTACTTCAAAGGCTTCGAGCCGATGGCGACCGGCGGCCCAGAGCAGAACGACCGGAGCGGTCAGATCGCGAACTCGGGGGCGACGGCGGGGGTTGCCGGTCCGGATCCGGAGGATCGACTCGTCGAGCTATGGCAGGTGGTGTGGCATTGGGCGAGGAAGGAAGGCGACGAGCGAGAGTGGTATGTCTCGACCGTTTGCCCGGCAACGAAGACGCTTTATGCCCACGAACCGTGGCCGTATTCACGAGTGCCTTATTTTGACACTGCCTACATCATGGAGATGCAGGACCTGTATTGGCCGGGGACCTCGGTGGCGCGCAACCTTTCGCCACTTCAGGATATCTGCAACCGGATGTGGACGGCCCTCTACAACGGGATCATGATGACGATCGCGGCCCCGATCTTTGGGCCAGCGCTTCCGGAGAAAGACACGCGGTTCAGCTACTTCTCGATCGTGCCGACCGACACCCAGGTTCAGCCGTGGGCGCCGACGGTGAGTTTCCGTCCCGAGGGGGCGTCTCAGGCACTGACCCAGCTCGATGTGCTGGGTGATCGGACGTCTCGAGTGAGCGCGAACTCTCAGGGGACGGTTCAGGACCGGCAGACCACGGCGACCGAGTCGAGCATCATCGCGGCCGGGGTGGCGACAGGGGCGGAGGAGTACATCAACAACTTCGGCCAGTGCCTGGGCGAGATTGCGGACTACACGATGGAGCTGCTGGCTTCCCACTTCCCGGATTGGGAGAACGAGGCGCGGCTGCTGGGGGCGACGGCGGAAATCCTTTCGCAGCCCACCAATTGGGAGCAGAATGGTAAGACGCCGGGGAACACGCCGGGCGCGAAGTTGGCGGGAATCTCTCAGATCAGCCAGTTTGCGTCTCAGTTCGGTCCGCAGACCGGCATCGACATTTACGAGTTGACAACCACGCTTTTGCAGAACTCGCCGTTCCAGGGAGCGGACGGGATCCAGCTTCCCAAGGAGCAGGTGCAGCCACCGCCGGGTCCTCCACAGGTTCCTCCGCAGCCGATGAATTCGGGAGGCGGCCAACCTGCGTAGGTCGAGCGTTTTCAACCTGGACGACGAGCAGGTCCGGCGGGGGTTGGTGGCGCTCTTCGAGCACCCCGCGTTCGAGTACTTGATCGCGGGGTTTGAGGGGACGCTGCGGGTGAAGCGGCGGACGATCGAGAACTTCAACCCTCACACCCCGGACGGCAGCGCAGAAATCCTGCGGGCGCAGGGGTTGATCAAGTTTTTGTCGTCCTTCGTGGAGGATTTCGAGGGCGACCGGGCGTCGCTGGTCAACAGACTGTGCGAGACCCGGTTGCATCGTTAGCACGAAGCCGCGTATTCGGCCTTCAGTTGTTCGGGGGAACCTAACTGCTCACCGTTTGCGAGACGGCGCAGCACATCGTCCAATCGGCCCATTTCTTCTCCGACAAACACCAGCTTCGCTTCCCCTGGATCGATCAGGTCCGGCCAGCGCAGCATCGCGTCCGAGATGGGTTCCCCCTTTTCAACTTGGCGTAACATCTCCTCGAAGACCTCCCGGACGGGGCCACTTCCGGCGCGCTCTGCACATTCGTTAAGAGCGGCCAAGATGGGCCTTCCGGAGACCAGAAGTTCGGCAAATTGGCCGGCCAGGAGCAACGTTTGACTTCGAAATTCGCCGTCGCGGGAAGGCAGACGGCCCTTAAGTTCATCGTATGACATGAGTTGAGTATCCTCGCGGAGCAATGTAAGAGCCTTGGCTAGCCGCTTCTTGACCGAGTTTGCTGACACCCCCATCGCCTCCGCCGTCTCTTCGCGGCTAAGCCCTGCGACGTAGAAGAGGAGGATCGACTCCCGCTCCAGTTCAGGTAGCCGCGAAAGAGCGGCTCTGAGATCAAGCGGCTCCAGCCCGGCCCTCCTCGTTTCGACGGTGAGGTCACCCTCCTCGAGCGGATCAGCCAGCCGATTCTTACGGAGAGAGCGCAGCGATCTCGATCTCACCAGCATTCGCAGCCATCCGGCGAAGGAGGCGGGCTCACGAAGGCTTGGGAGCCCCCGCCAGGCGTCGAGAAAAGCTTCGATTGCGGCGTCTTCGGCCGCATCGGGGTTGTTCAGTACCGCGAACGCGATTGCGAACGCGGCGTCTTGGTAGGCCAGAACCAGTTCACCGAAGGCCTCGCGGCGTTCGGGAGCCGACAGCATCGGATCGCGTGCCCGTATCAGATGGAGATGGGTGCTTTCCATGGCTCTTCATAAGAAAGAGGCGCCATCCCGCCGGTTTGGTACTGTCGAAGCATGGGCTCCTCCAGGAAATTTCCTCGATCTGGAAGCTACCGGTTCGTGGCTTGCTTGGCTGTGCCCGCAAACAGCGCGTTGTCATCCTGACGTCCCGGGAAGGATCTAATAGTACAGCACACGATGCGACCGTTTCTCCGGGGGGGCCTCACAACAGCAGGCAAGTCGGGCGGCTCGCCTTGTTCGGGGCCAGATTCTTCGTCCCGGGGTCCTCAGAATGACAAGCGTGGGGGATTGGGGGTGGGCTCTTCCCACCCCCTCAAATAGCGGCTTGTCATCCTGACGCCCCGGGAAGGATCTGGCTGTAATCCCGGCGGCCTGACAAGCTCACCGCGGGCCTCACGGCGGCCGGTAGGCAGCTGGCCTAGTCATGGCTGTGGCCAGATTCTTCGTCCGGGAGTCCTCAGAATGACAATGTCGGGGGGTTGGGTGGCGCTCACAGTGGATACGGCCCGACCGGTGGTCGATCCTATCCAGTGCCACCCAGACTTTCGCCCCTGAGTTGTTCGATTGGTGGGTTGGCTATGGTTGTCACGAGATCGCCGGGACGGCGACTTTACTTTTATGCCCTCTTGTTGGGCTTGATCGTGGCGTTCTTGAACGCCTCTAATTGGAGATCCATTTATGATTGAAACTTGGAAGCCGCTTTATGCGGTTGATGAGGCGTTGGCTGGGGCGGCTCTTGCGCCTGCGGAGGCGTCTGAGGCTCCGGCGGAGCCGGCTGTTCCGGAGGTGCCGAAGAGCGTTTCTGTGACGACCGACGAACTCACCGCCGCGATTCGTCGCGGGGTGTCGGACGAGATCGACGCGCGGTATCAGGCTGCTGCGGCGGGGCAGGCGCCTCACGCTCAAAACGCCTTTGAACCGTGGGACCCAGAGCGGAACGCGATTCGAGCGATCAGCCTTCGGGACCAGATGCTCGACGAGGCGATGGAGGCGCTGGGGGAGGATGCGACGCCGCAGATGATGAAGGCGCTGCGCAGCGATTTGGGCCAGTTCACCACCGCGCAGGACATCCATGCGGCGATGCAACATGGCATTCATCGAACAATCGCGGATGCCCATTACGCTCGGGCGGTTCGGCAAGGGAACATCGTTCCTTCCAAGCTGCGCTCGTCGGCGCCGGTGGTTGCTCCTCGGCGGGAGCCGACGGGTGGGGGATCGGTGACGCACTCGTCCTTTGAGCGTTACGCTCAGGAGACGAATGCGAGTTTGGAGGAGCTTGGAATGCCCAAGCTGACCCGGGGCCAGCTTCAGCAGGCTTGGAACGACGGCGATGGACGGAGGTTCGCGTAATGCGCACGACTCATGTGGCAACCGAGACCGCCCCGCGCGGTGGAGGATTCAAGTTCGAGCCGGATCGACACTACGTGAAGATCCAGCGCGAGGGTGACGGTTGGCCCAGCGCGGAGGCGGACAAGCTGCTCTCCGAACTGGACGAGACGGGCG
>Ga0302326_10032459_pt1 | contig 10402 bp, 8 predicted proteins | sample Palsa_T0_3_FD_202264 | JGI IMG/M metagenome (GOLD analysis project Ga0302326, IMG submission 202264) | Peat permafrost microbial communities from Stordalen Mire near Abisko, Sweden - Palsa_T0_3 | ecosystem: Environmental > Terrestrial > Soil > Palsa > Peat permafrost | place: Sweden: Abisko... | reverse complement strand
AAGGAGCTTCAGGAAGCGATCCTCGCGATCAAGCGGCGCTTTGAGGAGCGCGGGGTCAAGATCCTGGACCTGCGGGGGCGCCCCAAGCACCTCTACTCCATCTTCAACAAGATGGTGAAGCAGCATGTGCCGTTCGAAGAGATCTATGACCTGCTGGCGCTCCGGATCATCGTCGAGACCGACACCGATTGCTATGTGGCGCTAGGGATTGTCCACGAACTTTGGGTCCCCTTGATGTCGCTCTTCTACGACTACATTGCGCGACCCAAAACGAACGGATACCAGAGCCTCCACACCAAGGTGCTTGGCCCCAACGGGCAGCCGCTTGAAATCCAGATCCGGACGATGAAGATGCACGAGGTGGCGGAGCATGGGGTTGCCGCGCACTGGACGTACAAGGAGGGCAAAGCGTCGATCGACGAGACGAAGCGGCTCTCCGACCTGCGCAAACACCTGTTCGACTGGTCGAGCGACGCCAGCAACTCCCGCGAGTTCTTGATGTCCTTGAGCACGGACCTGTTCGGGGAACAGGTTTTCGTGTTCACGCCAAAAGGCGATGTGATCGACCTACCGACCGACAGCACCCCGGTCGATTTCGCGTTCCGCGTTCACAGCCAGCTCGGCATGACGCTGGTCGGGGCCAAAGTCAACGGGATCATGGTGTCGCTCAGCACGGCCCTTCAAAACGGCGACGTCTGCGAATTGATCACCCGGTCGACCGCGACCCCAAGCATCGATTGGCTGGAGTTCGTCCGGAGCGCCCACACCCGCAGCAAGCTCCGGGCTCACTTCCGAAAGCTCACCAAAAACGAGGACGCCCACCGGGGGCGTACAGCGGTGGAAAAGGAGCTCCGGTGGCTCGGTCTTGACCCCAAGAAATATATGGGGGAGGAGAAGCTCGCCAAGCTCGCAAAGACGATGGACGCGTGCGAGAACTCGACGGACGTCCTCGCGAAGGTCGGCACGGGTTTGGTCGGCGTGCAGAGCCTGGTCAGCAAGTTGCGGGGGCTCGTCCCGGAGGCCCAATCGCCCGACAAAATCCAACTCACCCAGACCCGGGAGGGCAAACTCACTTTGTCCGCGCAGGGTTTGGAGGGGGTGCTGGTAACGCGCGCAAAGTGCTGCCTGCCGATCCCGGGCGACGAAGTCATGGGCTACGTCAGCCGAGGCCGGGGGATCGTCATTCATCGCAAAGTGTGCCCCAACCTCCAGTCGTACATGACGAGCGAGGCGGAGCGGCTCATCGACTACGAATGGATCCCGGACGGCAGCGTCTACGCGGTGCCGCTGCGCATTATCGCGGTCAACCGAACGGGGCTGATCATGGACGTATCGACGATCTTCGGTGAGTCCCGCACCAACGTGAGCGCGCTCAAGGTGAAGACCCTCGCCAACCAGACGGCGGAGATCTACGTGACGATCGACGTCAAGGACACCGCGCACCTAGCCCAGATGATGACGAAGGTCGGCCAGTTCGGCGACATCATCAGCATCGTCCGAGTCTTCGGCCGGTCGACCGCCACGGCTACGGCGAAGTAGCGCCACGGGGGTTAGGTGGGCGTTGGTGTGTCACGCCCCAGCCGCGCCGCGACCTCAATCCACGCCTCCAGCGTCAGTTCGTGCGGACGCACCGTTGCCGAGAGCCCCAATCTTTCTATTGCAGCCACAACGACGGGCCGCGCTGCAACGGCCGAGAGGTTGTTCGCCAACGTTTTCCGAGGTTGGGTAAACCCCGCCCTCACGATCCGGAACACTTCCTCTGTTGCACCAGAAACGACCCTGGGCAACAGTTCCATGACCGTGCTGTGCACCTTGGGTGGGGGGATGAACGCGTCTGGCGGAACGTCGATTACCTTCTGGATCTCGAACCGGCTTTGCAGAAAGACGCTCAGGGAACCTCGGGCAGAATTCCCGGCGGGGGCGGCGATCCGTTCGCCCACTTCCCTTTGCATCATCAGCACCGCGCGGTCGATCAAGGAGCCGACGCCGGCGACACGCTCCAGAAGGGGACTGGTGATGTAGTAAGGAATGTTGCCGACAATCGCTCGGGGCGCCGGCATCCCGTCAAGGAGAAGGAAAAAATCGGTCCTGAGCGCATCGGACTGGCGGACGTCCGCGAATGGCGCCGATGTACGGAGCATCTGGACCATGCGTGGGTCAAGCTCCAGGGCGACGACAGTTCGCCCTTCAAAACGCTGGGTGAGAACACCTGGACCGGGACCAATTTCAAGAATGCCGGAACAGTGAGAAAGCCGCGCCAGAATCGCGTCGACAACCGGCGGGGAGCACAGGAAGTTCTGACCCAGGCCTTTGTCGGCCCGGATGCCGGACCTGCTCAGGAAGGCCCTGAGCTGATCCGAATCGGACAAGTTCAACGTAAGATGTGAACGATGACGCGGTGCGTGCCAAAGGCGTTGGCGGTGCTCCGCTTGTCGAAGCAGAGATCAATGCGGTTGCCCTTGATCGCCCCTCCCGTATCACACGCCAGGGCCAACCCGTAGCCCTCAACATAAAGCATGGATCCCAAAGGAATAACTCTTGGATCGACGGCTGCCACGCCATACTCCGCGCGCCGACCGGTGGCGGTTCGGCCTGACCAGCCCACGGATGCGTCGTAGCTGGTAGCCCGCATCTCAAGAACCCGGCTCCTGAAGAACGAGCCGCGGCTTGAGGCGAAACCGGCCGTGCCAATGAGAACCGTGCCCGGAATCGGCTCCAGTCGCTCCTCCTTCACAAGATCCTTGGAGACAGGTTTGCCATCCTTGAAAATAACTTTGTACGTCTTTTTGTCGTACCCGGGCTTCCCTGGGGAGCCTTTAACGATTTGGCCCCTACCCACGTTGCGGGTCTGCCGGTATGTGATGGGGGCGTCCAAGGTCTTGGTGACCACCCTCATCTCCTGATTGTCTTGGTGTCTCCTAGTTCCCGCCTGGGCCGATCCGGCACAGGCTAAAACCAAGAGAGCGATTCCTACTCTATGTGAGCAGTGACGCATTTGGAACCTCCTCTTGCATATCTGCGATTTGACGTTTATACCACTCGATTATTGGCAAACTGGGCGCAGAGGGAGATCTCGACCGTCATCAGACGTAGGAATCCCGGTAACTCAGATTCAAGTCTGCGCTGATATAGAGGAAAATCAACCTTTATGATTTTCTTACGAAAAGGGTTGACAAGGGTCCTGTCACGGCCCCGTCAGTGTAGGAAAATGGATTAGATGGCGGGCTCAGACGGATCTTCTCTGGAGCGCTTCATTCGTGCGCGGGGCATCCAACTTCTCGGACGCGGAGGCAGCCCGGTCGGCCATCGGGTGCAGTCGGGAGTTGGCTACGCGTCACTGGCTGGAGCGGGCGCATTTGTCGTTGCAGGCATCCTCACGCGAGAATACGCTCTCGACCTCGCGGCGATCGGACCCTTCCTCGGCGGGGTGGTCAACCTCACGATCTCCTCTGCGATGAAGAGGAAAGCCGGCAACGGCAACCACGGCGCAGTCCAGCTCTCGCCAGAAGCGAAGCAACTCATGAGCGCGCTCCTTTGGAAGTACGTGTGGAGCGAGACACCGTGGTATCGCAGTGAAGGGTGGTGGGGTGCTTCCGGCCAACCCGGAGTTGAACGCAGCCATAGGCGGGCCCAGGGGCGGCGTTACACGACGCGGTTCGACTCGATTCCAGCGGAGGCTTTGGATCTTTTGGAGTCCGCCGCGATGAACTACAACCGGGTGCAAGGGCTGCTGGAGATCCGGCAGAGCGACACGGTACTAGCGCGCCTTGTCCCCAAAGTTTCGCTTGCGGCAGAGGAGACGATCGCCGACATCTTGCACCAGACCGCCTTGGTCAGCAAGTTTCCGGAGAGCTCGTCGGCCTTGGTTAAGTCGATTCACGAGCGGATCCACCACCTCGGCGAGATGGCGGATGGAATCGAGAAAATCACCCTCACCGAGTCGGCGTTCCCGGAGAAACTAGTCACCCGGACCTCCACTCAAGAAGTCTTGGAAGAGCTTCGACTGGAACAGTTGGCGCGAACCGAGTTGGGAAGCGATCGCCAAACCGAGCCAAACCTGCACGAGCGAGCCTAGAGTTCCCCGCCCGGTTTCCCAAAACCAGGTGCCGGTAAAATCCAGTTCATGAAAATCGCAGTCCTGCCCTTTAACGCATCGGAGGGCACCAAGCCTGCGTATGGCAGACAGTTCGCCGCCTTTGCCTGTGAGCAGCTCCGCGCCCAGGCCGATGCGGATATGAACGCCGTTTCCTTTCTCACCCAGATCCCAGACGAATCCGGCCAGCAGCGAATGGCGTTCGTCAACATACCAAGCCTCCTCGACTACGCCCAGATCAAGGACCTTTTCGAACAGGCCGAGGTCGCGCTGGTGCAGGACGGTCTGCTCACGGAGGAAGAAGGGGTCTTTAGCGTCACCGTCCGTTTTCACGGCTCGGAAAGCCCGGAGCCCATTCGGACCGAGCAGTTCAGCTTTCCCCGCGAAGAGCTATTTCAAAACCTCCACAAACTGATCAAAATTCTCGCCGAGACGGGCGCCGTCGAACTGCCGGAGTCTTTGGCCGGTGAAACGATGGAGTTCGGGACCAACCAGGCCGACGCGTTCCTCAACTTCTTGGAAGGGTTCGACGCCCTCAACTACATACAGCAGGCGAATGGGATGGTGGCGAGGGAGTTCTCTCCGGAAGGCCCCATCAACTCGTTGCTTGCATCCGCTGAGGCGGACCCGGACTTTGAGGGCGCCTACCATGTGCTCGTCCAACTCTGCCGGCAGTGCGCGACCCATCGGATCGGCACTTTTGAGCTTCTTGACCAGGCGCTACAGACCCTCACCCGGCTCCATCCCAAGGAGTTCGGCGCTTTCTTCGGGCTTGGCGAAATCCACCAGCCTTACAACCCCGGGAAGGCGGCCGAGTTCTTCGAGAAAGCGGTGAGCCTCAAGCCGGACGACCCCACTCTGTTGGCCCGTCTGGGAATGGCCCAAATGCAGGTTGGGATGCCGGTCAACGCAGAGCGCAATTTCCGGAAGGCGATGGCGATGGAGGACGACGAGAAACCGAGCGCCGACCTGCTGGCCCAGGTGCTCAGCCAAACCGGCCGAGCCCACGAGGTCCCTCCTCTCTGGAAGAGCCAGGTCGAAGCGAATCCGCAAAATTCCAACGCCCATGCAAAGTACGCCATTGCCTTGATCCAAGCGGGTAACCCCGAACAAGGCGAGCGAGCGTTCGAAACGGCGCTGGAGACGCTCGAGGACAACACCGTCATCAAGCGCTATTACGCGCCCTTGCTCCGCCAAAAGGAGGAGTTCGACCGGGCAATGGACTTTTACGAGGACGTCTTGGATATCGCGCCGAATGATGTCCAAGTGCTGATCGAGTACGCCCAGACGCTTGAGGCGGCAGACCGTTTGTTCGAGGTCCCCAACGTGCTCAAGACGATTCTTGGCAGCAACCCGGACCCCAACACCCGGGCCAATACGCTGGCCCGGCTCATCGAGTTGGAACAGCCGAAGCGGGTGGAAACGGTCGAGAACGCCCGCCAAAAGATGGAGGAGGGCGACTTCCAGGGCGCCCAAAGGGAACTCCGGCCGATGAAGAACTGGCTGGGCGACTACTGGAAGATGTGGTTTTTGCTCGCCGCCGCGAACAACCAAACCGAGCAGTACGTGGACGCGGAAGAGGCGGCTCGCCATGCTCTGGAGCTGTATCCGGGCTGTGAGCCTGCCTTTGGTGAGCTGGCGAACGCGCTTACCGGCCAGGGCAAGCATGAGGAGGCGTACCAGTTGATGCGGTTCGCCGCTTCGGGCAACCCTACCTCGCTGCCCCTCCACCTCAATCTGGGACTTGCGGCGCGGCGGGCGGGGCACACCGACGAGGCGCGGACGATGGCGCGGCAAATCCGGGAGGCGCTCGCTCAGGATCCGAATAGGGGCCAGTTTGAACCGATCCTGGATGAAATGGAGCGATAGAGAGCTCCAAAAAAAGGAACTGTCGGCAAAATCAGCCCGTCTTCAAAAAAAGTAGGCGATAGTCTTGCTAGGATAGGGTTACGAAGATCGACACCTCCGTAGCGACCAACGGCGCATCCGCCGGAGCAAATTCAGGGCCACCGAGAACCGTCCCCGGGTGGGTTAAGGTCCTCGTCCTTTGGCACGTCTTCTGCATCACGGTGTGGGCTTGCCCCAAGCCGAGTGACGCCATCATGAGCGGCAAGGTCAAACCGTTCGGATCGGACTACCTGCGCTACATTCCCAACAAATATCTCAAGTTGAACGATAGCGCACCGGCGTGGGACCAGGAATACATAGAGTCGCCGATTCAGTGCTACTTGTTCACAACCGGCTTTTGGCAGTACTGGGACATGTTCGCCCCCAACCCGTCGAACATCGACTTTTGGGGTGACGCGATCGTGCATTACAAGGATGGGAGCCAGAAGGTCTATCAATACCCGCGCATCTACCTCATGCCGATCTATGAAAAGTTCTTCAAAGAGCGGTACCGGAAGTTTTACGAGCGCGCGAACGATTCGATCTACCCCTATCTGTTTAAGCCCTTCGCAATGCGGGTGGCACTCCTCAATTACACCAATCACAGCAACCCACCGGTAAGAGTCGATTTGAGACGCCACTGGCTGAAAGTTGCCGATCCCGGTGAGCCGCAGGAGAAAGCGTACAGCGCCTACATCTATTACATCGGCTTCATCCACAAAGCCGACCTGGACGCGATGGCGGCGGTGAAGGGTTGAGCAAGCTGAACCAACCTTCCGCCGCGCGGCGCTCCTTACTCCGGATTGCAGACGACTATTGTTTCGGTCCGACATCCGCGACGACCCTCGGCGTGTTCCGGATCGTTTTCGGGGCGGTGATCGCCATCAACTGGCTCATGCTGGCGGTCGACTGGGATGCGTGGTTCAGCGAGCGCGGGTACGTTCCGGCGTGGCTCGGCTCGATCTGGTTCGGCGATTACACGATGCTGGGTCTTCATACCGGCATCAAAGTCCCGCGGATCGACTTGCTTCATGGAATGACCGACCCGCGTTACACGATCTCCTTTTATGCGGCGGTGGTTATCTGCTGCATCCTGACGTCTGTCGGTTTGGGCACAAGATTCTTCGCCCTCCTCGCGGCGATCGGGACGGTGAGCCTCCAACACCGCGACGGTGCGATCCTGCACGGAGGAGACACGCTGGTCAGGCTGATGGCCCTATATCTGGCGATAACCCCGTGCGGGGCGGCCTGCTCGCTCGACCGGCTGATCACCCAATGGAGGGCCAAAACCATCCTTCCTCCGGCAATCGTCTCGATTTGGGGTCAGCGCCTCATTCAGTACAACCTTGCGCTGATCTACTTTACGACGATCTGGCTTAAGTGGGACGGCAACAAGTGGCGCCACCTCACCGCCACGTATTATCCGGAGCGCCTTGCCGAGTTCTACCGCTTCCCTTATCCGGAGTTTTTGAGGTCGCTTTGGGTCGCCCACATCTCGACCTTTGGGACCATGGTCGTCGAGTTCTCAATGGGCACCCTCGTGTTCTACAAACCGGCGAGAAAGTGGGTGCTCATCAGCGGAATTCTTCTTCACGGCTACATCGAGTACACGATGAATATTCCGATGTTCAGCTACGCGATGATTTCGGTATACATTGCGTTCTACGAAGGCAACGAGATTTCGGGCTTCTTCGAGCGGTTAGGGATGCACCTGCGAAAGTGGCACGTGGTGCTGAGATACCCGGCGGGCATGAGGCTCCAACCGAGGGCGGTGGGGTTCTTCCAGGCGATTGACCCGCTTCGAATGGTCTCCTACCTGCCGGGGGAGAGTCCTGGCTGGAGCGCAGAGACCATCGGCGGTCGCAAGCTATCGCCGGTTCAGGCGATTCTGACCCGCTGTCCAAGCACCCTGTTTTTTTGTCTTTGGCCGAAATTTCTTTCGAATCTGTTCAACAGCACTTTGGAGCCGCTCCCAGCCGCCAACCCGGAACCGACTTTAAAGACCCAGCCGACTGCCGCTCCTGGGCGTCGCAAGGGATAGCGGTACCCTCGATACGTGCGCGCTCTTCGTTTTTCTAAACCAAAAACTCCGGGCTTTGGCATCGGCAGCGCTTACTATCTGACCGTTCTGTCGTCAACCCCGGTCCTTCCCCCGATTGGGGCCTTGGTCTCGCCGGCCGGCGCAAACGGAGCGGTACCGGGCTTCGGTGCGCCGCTTATGGCTGGGGTCGGGAAAGAGAGCCTTGGGCAGCCGATGGAACGCGGAGCCTACGCAGTTGCGACGAAGGATCGGAAGACCGTCCTCAAGATGAGAGTCCTCAGCAAAGAGGAGGGATTGTTCGACTCCGAGGCGTTTGCGATGAGTTCCCTTGCCAAAGGCGCATCGCCCGAGTTGATCGCTCGAATTCGCGCCACGTGGACGCTGGCGCAGTTTAACTTTGAGTCGCACGATCCCATGGTCTACAGTTCCCTCGATTTCTTGTTGGATCTGGTGCAGCGGTTGGCGATGCTGACCGAAGGGGTGATCGCGGACCCGATTGCACGGCGGTATCGGCTCCCCGTGGATCTGCTCCAACCGGTGCGAATGGATCCCCGGATCGACGCCCGAGATCATGTGGATATTGTGCTCCGGTCCAAGCCGGACGGGATTTACGCCCACTCCCTGGGAATGCAGAAGTTTGCGCTCCCTGAATTGGAGTTGGCGGGGCTCTTGGAGGAAGACGCGGTATCGGCGAAGAAGATGCTCTACGCAATCTGCCAGAACACCCTCCTTGGGGATCTCGCGAAGAGTGGCGATCAGTTCGGATCAAGCAGATTGCCTCTGGAAGCGCGGGAGGGTGGCTTCGACCACACCCTTTGGAGCGGGATCCCAGTGCTGGAACTCCTTCCGCCGACGACCTCAACTGCCCACGACGCCCTCGCATCGTGGGAAATCGAGCTAGCAAAAGCGCAAATTTAACGTACGTGCGGCGAAAACTGGTCCATAATAACCGCGTTACGATTCAATAGCGCCTTCACGTTTCAGCCAGTCCCTTCGGTGATCCGGTCTCTGATACGAAAGCCTTGCAGAACCGGAACGGAACGCGCGGCAAGGCATTCCGCGCTGAGGGAACTTAAATTGGCAACGAAATCACTTTACGTAGGCAACATTTCATATTCCTCCACCGAGGAGAGCTTGCTCGAGGCCTTTGCGGCCTATCAGCCCTCCAATGTCCGAATCATTGAAGGCCGCGGCTTCGCGTTCATCGACGTTGAGGCGGAGCAGCTCGAGAGCGCCGTCGCTGATATGAACGGCAAGCAGGTCGGCGGTCGCAACATCGTTGTGAACGAGGCCCGGCCGCGATCCGGCGGTGGTGGCGGAGGCGGCGGTGGACGCAGCAGCGGCGGTGGTGGCGGAAGCTACGGAGGCGGCGGTGGTGGTGGTGGTGGCTATGGCGGCGGTCGCAGCAGCAGCAGCGGCGGCGGTGGTGGAAGCTACGGAGGCGGCGGTGGGGGCGGATATGGTGGCGGTGGCGGCGGTGGTCGTGACCGCGGCGGTCGCGGAGGCGGCGGACGGGGCGGCGGACGAGGCTACTAAGCCGTTCCGTCCACGTATCGTCATGTGGAGGACTCCGGAGGCGATGTTAGTCCGGACCCCCCTGTGAACTTGGTACCGACTCGTGTTCGTCACCAGATCGGGTAGGGGGTGTGGGGTGCTCGGCACCCACACCCTCAGTTTCAGGCTTGTCATGCTGAGGACTCCGGGACGAAGCATCTGGTTGTAATCCCGCGTGAGCCCCCGCCGTCCCAGCAGGTTCTGAGGCTTTGGGTTGACAATTGCTCCGTAGAGGTTTAGCTGGGAAGTGGTCGGCGATTGCAGAGCCAGAAGTGTTCATTCCCCATCATTCGCAGCCCAAGAATGGTGGCCCCTCAATTGACCCCGGATGCGCTCTCTAAGCGCAACCGAGGAAACGTCAAACAGCCCAGCTAAATGGTCAACTGTCAGAACATCCGCCCGTGACCCGTCGGCGGTAATTCGGCCGTTTTTCATCGTTATAACGCGGGTGATCTCGGGGGTGAGTTCCTCGAGATGATGGGTGACCAGGATCACTGTGATGCCGGCGTCTATCAGCCGGCGAACCAGGTCGTGGAATTCAAACGCCGCCTTGAGATCCAGCCCGTTGGTTGGCTCATCGAGCACCAGGGCGCGGGGGCCGGAGACCACCGCCCGGGCGATTGCAACCCGCCGCCGCTCGCCGGTCGACATTGTGTTCACGGTCCGATCGGCAAGCCGTTCTGCCTCACAAAGCACCAGAGCGCCGCGCCCCTGCTCCATCATCTCCGGCGTGACGTGGTGCTGGACCAAGATCCCATAGGTGCCGATGAGGCCGGAAACCGCGTATTCGAGCCCGGTGGGCTCACCCAGAAGCGGCTCCCGAGGCT
>Ga0302326_10032455_pt1 | contig 10403 bp, 12 predicted proteins | sample Palsa_T0_3_FD_202264 | JGI IMG/M metagenome (GOLD analysis project Ga0302326, IMG submission 202264) | Peat permafrost microbial communities from Stordalen Mire near Abisko, Sweden - Palsa_T0_3 | ecosystem: Environmental > Terrestrial > Soil > Palsa > Peat permafrost | place: Sweden: Abisko... | reverse complement strand
GAACAGCGCGGACGATTCCACCGGGCGCACCTGGGGACTCGACGGCAATCTGTTCTGGTATGTCGTGGGCGGCGTCTTCGCGTTCGTGGTCACACTGCTGTTTTTGTTCAGCGCGATGCGCCTGAGCTTCAGTGCTTCATTCGCTACAGCAAGCGTGCCGCTCGCGATAACGCTCATCTACGTCTTCGGCTTTCGCCAGGGCAAGCCGCCGGCCTACGACATCGACCTTCTGGACTATTGGACCAACGGCGCGGGCTTCGCGCCGAATCCGCAACTTCAACCCCAACACCCGCTGCGCGCAACCGACCATGTGGCCAATTGATTCAATCATCGAGAAGCCGGCCAACGGCTACTTCCTGCGCGACCTCATTGTGTTCAACGGCCTGAACGCCGGCGGCCATGTGTCCAAAGGTTTCATCTTCCAGCCGCCGGATTTCAACAACGCGCAGATTTCCGAGCTGAACGAGTTTCAGGATCAGCTTTCCATTCTGCTCGCTTCGTTGAGCGACAACCAACGGCTGCAGGTCCAGTGGTTTTGCGACTCCGACTATCAACGCGAATTGTTGCGTTACAACGAGGAGACCAAACGCGCGACGAACACATGGACTCGCCGAAGCCGCAACGAACGGTTCCTTCAATATTGGAAGGCGATGCAGAACCGGCAACTCCGGCGCCAGCGGCTCATCTTCTACATTTCACGGAGCATCGACACCTCACCGACGTTTTCCACATCGCGCGCCAGCCTGACAAATCATTACGAGCATTTGCTCGACCAGCTTCAGCAGGAGTTCGAGCAGGTCTGCGAAACGTTGACCGGCGTTTTCAGCGGGCAAGGCGCACGGATCGTTCCAATGACCGATGCCGACCATTACCAGCACTACACAGCCTTCCTCAATCCATCGCTCGCCGAGCGCCTGAATTACGACGCGCTGGAAACCTTCGATCCCGCGCTTTCGCTCCAGGAAAATTGCTGGCACTGCGAGGGCAACGGCCAGGCCGATTTCGGTTTCTGGATGGACGGACATTATCACACGACCATCGTCCTCACGCGCTGGCCGAAGATGACGTTTCCGGGGATCATCCACCGGCTCACGAATCTGCGGCTTCTTGATTACACGATCACGGTCAACGTCGATCCGATCCCGATCCGCAAGGAAATCCTCAAGGAGGAAAAAGCGCACGAACGCCTCGCCGGTGACTACGCCAGCGAAAAGAAGCTTTCGCTGGTCACCGTGATGCAGAAGAAGGAGCGCAAGATCGCCGCGCTCATGCAGGGGCACACACTGCCGTTCAATGCGCTTTTTGTCGTCCGCGTGTGGGACAAGACGAAGGCCGGGCTCTCTGCAAAGGCGACCGCGATCAAGAACGCGATCAACTCGATGAACAGCGCGCAGTATTTCGAGAGCAGTCTGCCGAGCACGACCAAGAAGCTGTTTTTCCAAACGTGGCCGGGATGGCTTTGGGGCAAGTACGAATACCGCAAAATGTATGCGGAGCATCGCTACCTCGCCGACATGCTTCCGGTGAACGCCACGTTTACGGGGCACCTCGAAACGGCCGAGGCGATCTACGACGGCAATGCCTCGAATCTCGTCGGCATCAAGACGTTCTCCGGCACTGGCGGCGATCAAAGTCCGCAGCACGCCGTGCTCCTCGGCATGAGCGGCGCGGGCAAATCGGTGACGATGTGCGACCTGCTTTCGCAAACCGAGCTTTACTTCGATTACACCGTTATCATCGAGGAAGGACTTTCCTACGGCATCTACACGAAGACCGTCGATCCGAGCGCCGATCCGATCATCCTTCAGCCGGACGGCTCGCTGACCATCAACTATCTCGACACGGGCGGGTTGCCGCTGACGCCACTCCATTTGTCCACTGCCACGGCGCTCGTGGCGCGTATGGCCGGAGTCAGCGCCGACGAGGAAAAGCAAATGCTTCGTCAGGCGCAAATTGCCAAGTATCTCAACCAGCTTTACGAGGACGCTTACCAGGACTGGGCGAACAGGTATCCCGACAAGGTGCTCAAAGTCGCGCGTCACGCCTGCGCGCTTGCTGCCTACCGCCGTGAAGAACTCCCGCCTGGCGCGACGACCCTCGATGCCTTTGCCGATTTCCGTGACTGGTATCGCAGTGATGAAGACCAAGCGCATGGCTTTCTGGTGGGGTTCGAAGAGGACGAAGTGCTCCGGTTCTCCAAAAACCCGAATACCGCGCGCGAGGTTCGCAACCTGGCATTTTCCTACTTCACCAAGTCGGAATATCCCACGCACCGGATGCTGCAGGAGTTGATGCAACTCGAGGCTTCCGGAGGAGACAAAGAACGAGTCCTGCAAATCGCCACGCTCCTGATGCCCTGGTGCCGGGACGGCAACTACGGCCCGCTTTTCGACGGCGAGTCGAACATCTCGCTCACTGGCAAGATCGCCCATTTCGAGTTGGGCTACATCCCCGAATCCGCCAAGGAACTGAAATCGGCGGCCGGGTTCCTCATCACTAATTACACGCGGCAGCACATCATCACCATGCCCCGCGCGTTGCGGAAGCGGAATGTTTACGAGGAGGTAGCCCGCTTTCTCGACATCCCCGAGGGCGAGAAAATCGTGAAGGAGAGCTACGCGCAAATGCGGAAGTTCAACACCTGGAACATCTCCATCGTCCAGCAATACAGCCGGTTCAAGGAAAGCCGCATCCGATCCGCCGTGTTCGGTAATAGCCGTCAGTTTTTCTTGATGCGGCAGAACGACCGCACTGATCTGGAGGACATTTCGCAGGACATCGCGCTGCCGGAAATCACGCGGCAAACGATCATGAGTTACCCACTGCCTGACCAGCAAACCGGGCAAAAATTCGCGGCATTCACCTACATCCACGTGGACACACTGCGCCCGATTTGCGGCACGGTGCATAACATCGCCTCGCCGGAGATGCTGTATTGCAGCAGCACGAGTGGAGAACATTTTGACCGGCGAGCACGGGAACTCAAGCAACACACGGACATCATCGAGGGAATCGTCGCTCACGCAAACATGACAACCAAACCCGAAGGAGTGCCTTCCGTATGAGAACGAAAACGATCTCTGTTTTACTAATCGCAACCATGCTTCTTGCCGGATGCGCCGGAACGACGCGCGTCGTCACCGACACTGTTGCGGCAGGCGGTGGAGCATTCGCCGGAAATGAACTCGGCAAAGGCAATCCACTCATCACGGCAGCGGGCGCGGGCGCGGGCGTTTTACTCGGCGAAACGCTTAATTACGCCAACGACAACAACGCAAAGAAAGCTTACGCGACCGGCTTCGACAAAGGCCGGAGCGACGCCGTGAAACAGCAGTATTGGGTCATGGTCAACCAGCAGAAAGCCGCTGAAGGCCACGAGTTCGACGAACCCATCAGCCTTTATGACATCCCGGTGCCCGAACAACAGATCGACGGGGTGATTCTGAAACCCACCACCAAAACCCTGAGAATCGAGGAGTAGCACCATGATCAATCCCTACGAGCCGAATCTCGACCGCATCGACAGCGAGGAGCAGATGCGGCGGCAACGTGCCGAGCAGTTGCGCCAGGAACAGGAAAGCCTGCGCCAGCAGGAGGTGGAACGACTTCAACAGCAGGACCAACAACGCCAGCAGCAGTGCCACCGACCCTAACAAAACAATACCCGACAAATACCCATGAAAAAACTAACGCTCATCACTTTCATCGCCTTCGCAATCGCGCTCCCGTCAGCGCGCGCACAACTCGTCGTCGAAGACGTGGCATCCATCGCGCAGGATGCGGTCAACCAGGTCGTGGATCTCGCGAAGTATGTCGAGATGGTCGACAACCAGGTGCAGCAAATCACTACAATGACGCAGGAGCTTCAGCAGACGGCTGCCTACGTCAAAGCGTTCGGCGACCCGTCCCAGCTTCTCAACGTGACCGGCGCGAATCAGTTGGTTTCAAGCCTGCAACAGTCAGGCGTGGGACAGACTCTCGGCGCTCTCCAGCAAACCGCGTCCGGCATTCATTCGCTCGCGAACAACGCCAACGGACTTTACCAAAGTATCAGCAATACCGCGCTTTCCGGGATCTCCATTCCGCGCGTCTCGGACAATTACAAGCCGTTCGGCGCCATGGAGAACACGTCGTCCAACTACACGTCGGTTTACACCGATGTGATGCAACGACGCCAGGCGCTGAAAGGACAAATCGCCGCGACGATTGATCAATTGCAAGCGGCCACGACCGATGCCGAGACACAGAAATTGCAAGGTGTGCTCACCGGACAGGCGGCGCAGCTTCAAGCCATTGACCATGAGGTTGACCAAGCGACGTCGCAGTCCGTTGTGCAGGACATCGCCAATCGCAACGACCAGCAAAAGCAGCAGGAGGCCCAGGAAGAGGAAATCGCCGCGGATCGTCAGGACGCTATGACGAAGTTTGGCACGATGATGGTTCCCGACGTGAACAACGACCTGCGGTTTGGAGGAAGCAGCGCTCAATGAAACGCCTGATCATCATTCTATTGCTCGCCGCAATGGCGTGCGCTCTCTTTGCAGCCCGGCAATTCACCCGGCAGCGCGATTTTAACGCGGCTGTTGGAACAGCAAGACAAGAAAGTGTCGAATACACCGCCGCCATGAGAAAGGCCGCCAAGTTCCTCCAGCCCGACACCACGGGTGAAATTCGCTTTGGCCACCCGAACGCTCAAAAACCGAGCCCGCGCGGTTCACCGACTCCAACCATCCCATGATGATTATCGCCGCCAGCCTGCCGACGTTTCAGCGTTTGTTTCCAAATTTTCAGACGCAATGCACGACCCTTTACACGTTGCTGCTTCCCATCGCAACGGTGCTCATCATCGCGGGACTCATTGCGACGGTAAAGCACTGCCAGACGCCGCGTTCGATGGTGCGCCCCATCATCACCAGCATGATGATCGTCATGACAATTGCCCTGTGGGGCACCTGGACCGACACAGCAAAGGATGCGCTCAAGACCGTTGTGGCGCAAATGGACGCCAATCCCGCGCAGGCAGCGCAGCGTTACGTCGATGTTCTCGTTTCCAAGGAACAGCCTCAGCAAAAGAGCGGCTGGTTCGGAATGCCCACGGCAGCCCAAATGTACGAGGCCATCCTTTGGGGAGCTCTCAGTCTCATTGGATTGGTCGCGGAATTCCTCATTTGGGCCGCCTACATCATCCAGCAATTTCTGGTTGGGCTCGCGTATGCGTTCGCGCCGTTGTTTCTCGGTTTTCTCGCGCTCCGATCCACAAGTTCAATTGGCGTGCGCTACGTCATGGGTACGGTCGGCATCCTGGCGTGGCCGCTGGGTTGGGCGGCAGCCTCCATCGGCACGAGCAATCTGATCGACGTCGCCACCGAGCAGGGACTTGTGATGTTCACTGACGTTTACAGTCTTCAGACGATTCTGGCGGCGGCGGTCATCGGCGGCTGGATCATCATTACTACGCTGATCGCGCCCGTGATTATCCAGACCGCTGTTTCATCCGGCGCGCAAGTAGGAAGCGCGTTGCTTGGAGGCGCGCTCACGACGGGAGCGGCGGCAATCTCCGCAGGCACGACCACGGCAGCAGGTCTCGCCTCGGGCGGAACAGGCGCAATGGGAATGCTCGCTGGCGCCGGAGCCGCTGCCGGAGGGAGTATGGCCGGTTCAACGATGCAAGGCGGCGGACCTTCCTTGAGCGGATCGCTGGCCCAGAGCCTCGCTTACAGCCTGTCGCGCGGACGTTCTTCATCAAGTGGCTCGCAATCCCAGGGTGGAGAAAGCAGCGCGCAGAGCAAAGCGCCGGCATCCTCCCAGAAACCCTATAATCCGCAGGACGCCAGCAAGGACAGCGAGGTTCAACAGGCAATCGACCAATCCAAGCCGGGCGACCGGATTTCGTAACCACATGAACAACGAACTGACCATCGAACACCTTCGGGAAACATCCGCCAAAACGGAAGCCGCCACAATTCCAAAAAAGGCATTCGATCCCACGCGGGTATTTGTCGATAAAGACCGGACAGCATTCCTATGGTTTTGCGTTGCCGTGCTCGCGGTGATTTTCGCCGCCGCGCAGCCTTATTACCTCGTCAACAAATTCAAGCAGCGCGAGCGCGTTGTCATCATCGACCCGGCCAGCACGTATTATATTTCGCCGCTGCTCGATTTTCAGGAGGCGAAGGAATTCCACGCGCAGCAGAGCACGCTCGCTACAACGGCGTTTCTGGAACGTAACCCCAACGGCTTCGACAATCCCGAGTTGCTCAAGCAAATGTTCCTGAAATACGCCTGCGAGAAGGCGCTGCGGGAACTGTCCACCGAGGCCGGAGAGTTCAAATCCAAGCAGCTTCACCAAAAAGCTGAAATCGCAAAGATCGACATTCTCGAAACCCGCGAGGATTTCGTGATGACCCAGGTCACGGGGCAACTGATCCGCGCGGGCATCTTCGAGGAGAAGGCTTTCAGCGAGGCCGTCCCCTTCAAGCTGGCGTTCAAGATGCGCCGCAACCCCGACATGGCCAAGAACGGACGTTTCCCAACCGCGGTAAGTGATTTCAAATATGAACCGGCACGCTAAGTTTTTGTTGAATTGCATCGCCTTTGTTTTCGTGCACGCCGGCTTGCTGGCGGGCGAGAACAAGCCGATCCAGGAATTGAATCTGGACGAGCATACCGTCTATACGATTCCCGTCTCGTCCTCACGAGTCACAACCGTCAGCTTTCCGGGACCGATTTCCGCGATTGACGCGGCGCTCGTCACCATGGACGGAAAGACGGCCGGGTTATTCCAGCTCGCGCACCAACCTGGTTCCTATTTCTTCTCGGTGCGCAGCCTCGTCAAGGACGCTACAACGAACGTCAATGTTCGCTGGAATAACAAGACTTACGTTCTCGAATTGCAGGACAGTAAAACGCCGCTGCTCTCGCTTATCTTCAAATACCAGACAGACACGGGGAAATCGTCTTTCGCGCAAAGGACCGTGACTCCGGGGATGCTCGTCGGTCTGCTCGACAAGGCGAAGGCTTATCCGCTCTTGAAGGCCAGTCACCCCGAGGCGGTCGAGCAGGTCGATTACGTGGCCTATGGCGAAAAACCGCATGTGATGGACTACAACGATTTCGAGATTCGCCTGGAGGAGGTGTTCAGGTTCGATCCGCAGGACACATTGGTTTTCCGGGTCGTTTTGCGGAACAAAACCGACAAGGCAATCCTGTACAAAACTCAGGGATTCTCGTTGCGAGTCGGCGAGCGGCTTTACTCGCAGTCCATCAGCGATGCGAGTGGCGTAATGCCGCCGAAGAGCGACTCACCGGCTTACTTCGCCATCACCAGCACGCCGACCGGAGGCCGCAACGACATCTCGGTGAAAAACGATTTCATCGTGCTGCTCCCAACGATTGACGCCAAAACGGCGAGCGCCGCGCAAAACGTGCCGCTAGACGATGAGAAGCTGCCGTCGCACGACAGGGGAGGATTGGACAAATGACGCCGCGCAACGCGATCAACTTTTTCCGCAGTCGCACGGGTGCGTTCCTGCTCTTCCTTCTGCTTCTGCTCATTGGTTACTTTCTCGTGAATGGGTTCAAAGCGCCGAACCTTGCGCGACAAGAAAGCAAAAGCCCGGACAAAGCGGCCTCAAAACCCCAGGTCCTTGAAACCGTTGACCGCAAGATGGCGGCTTTCAATCCGCCAATGGCAACGCCATCGCCCACCGCGCCACCACCGCCAATCCCTGAAAAGAAGAGCAACGAGAAACCACCCGAACTGCCGGCCATCAGCCTTTACTCGGAATCGCCAGGCTCAGAGAAAACAATCGAACCGTTGAGCGGCGATTATGCCCCCTTTGGCCGCCTCGTTCAATGCGAACTGGTCATCACAGTGGACTCTTCGACGATTGACACTCCGATTGTCGGTCTTGTCACGGATGATGTCTGGCACAATGGACGGGTCATCATTCCAGCGGGCACGGAAGTTCATGGCACGGCTAAAGTGGATCGGGTGCGGGAGCGGATCGCGAGCAGCGGTAACTGGACCCTCGTTTGGCAGAGTGGCGAGGAACTGACGATCAGCGGTCTCGCGCTTGATCGCGAGAAGGAACAGGATGGCGATGGCTGGGGCATTACTGACGGCAGCGCGGGCCTTCGCGGCGAATTGCTGAAAAGCGATGACCTTGCGGAAATCAAATTGTTCGCTGCAACATTCCTGAGCGGCGCAGCCAGCGGTCTGACGCAAACGCAGCAGACAATTTTCGGCACGCAGGCTGTGCCTTCCTTTCAAAACGCACCGATCATGGGCGCGCAGCAGGTGCTCAACACCTACGCGAAACAAATTCTCGACACGATTGAACGCGACGGCTTCTACGCGCGAGTAGCCGCGGGCAAACAGTTCTATCTCTACGTCACGCAGACCATCGACAAGTCGAAGGCCGTGATTGGAGGCACCCGACTGGCAGCGGCCAAAGCGGCGGAGGAACCGGCGAAACAAAATTTAAGCGATCCGCTCGCCCGCCTTCGTGAAAATCTCCAGCGCGTCTATTCGCCAGTCCCACCACAGAATGGAAGCGCGGCTCAACAGGAACTTCCTCTCACTTCACCTACACCCGCTATTCCTTGATGAAAACCATCCTCTTATTATCCCTGCCGCTAGTGCTCGCCGCGTGTGCGAGCAGACATGAACCCGTTGTGCGACTGACGCCGGCCTCCGTTCCCGGCACGACACTGCCGAGCGAAGGCATCGAGAGTGTGCGATACGCGGAAAACATCAAAGCCTATCCGCTCGGCCGCTACGTCGATCCGAACAACTCGGGGATCATGCACGAAGCGCACACCATTTACCGGGTCGAGACCACGGCGAAATGGAACCTGCATCCGAATGCGCCTGTGTCAATGCCGCTCGGTCCGGTTCGTATTCGCGATACCGCCAAAACGACGACACCCGTCGCGAATGAATTGGTCGCGGAGTTGAATCAACAGAAGGAGGCCACAAAGGCCATTATGCAAGGGGGGCAATTGGTCTCGCAGAAGCTCAACGAACTCGCAAACAAGCTCCAGCAAACACAGCAGATCGTCACACAAAACGTCCAGCTAAAACAGGAAGTCGATAGCACCAAGCAGCGGCTTGATGCGCTGGAGGATGAGTTGCGGAAACAACAACGGACTGAACGTGTGATCGCGCCGGCTCCATCTCCGAAAGACGATAAATCAGACTGGTAACCATTTTTACGAACCATGACAAACAACATTCAGGCAGAAATCAGTATCCCGCGCAAAACCGCTGAACTTTACATTCAGGCCAACCGCGACATCGAGAAGCGTCTGGGGAAGGCCCCCGGCGCCGAAGTGCTTATGTCCTTGGTGCTGGAGAAAGAGAACCCAATGGAGTTTGCCGAGGATTACTGCGAGATCCTTCTGCAGAAGGCTTAGATGCACCACAACCAACCAACAACAACCCATGACCATGATTAAAAGAAACTCGAAACCACAGTCCGGCGAGTCCGGCACGGAAACACAGCCGTTCAAAGAAAACGCGCAGGTCAATGCCAAGATTGACGAATACATCAAAAACAATCCGAAGCATTGGGATTACATCCAGTCGATGCCACCGGAGCGGATGGCGCGCGCACTGGTCCTGCACGAAGTCCAGAAGCTTGATCGCAGAGAGAAGATACGATCCGGCGTGCTGTCGAAGCTCGATCAAAATCCCGAGATGAAAGAGCATATCCAGGGGCTTGTGAAGAATCTGCCCGAAGACCAGCGCGAAGGGGCAATGGTTTCCATTGCCGCGCAGACGATGCGCGCGATGAAACCGAAACAGGCGGCCGGAGTCACAGTCTGACAAACCTACCGCCTCACAAAGACTTCCATCTTTTCCGCTCCGCTGTCGCTGCCGCTCCCGTCGCTGCAAATATGAAAGACTTTGTCCACCGCAACGCAAAAACGAATGATGTCGCCGCTCCGCTGCGCTTCGCGGCCACATCGCTGGGGGGAAGCCCATGATTCGACGATTCTCCAATAAATCGAGCAGAAGCCGTAGCGATGCAGCGGCGACCGGACAGGCTCGGGACATCCCGGAGGATTTTTACCCGCAGAACCTCAAGGAAGCTCTTGTAGCGGGGGTTCAAGCTCTGAACGATCCTGACATTGAGACAAAAGTGGAAGCGTATTTCCGAGACAACCCCTCTTACCACCGCGATGCGGTGCATGTTGCAGCCGTCGCTTGCCGATTCAAAAAGGAGAAGGTTTTGGCCGACAAACAGAAGCGCCAGAAAACCCGTTTTCAATCACGTCCTGGGTGATATGCTAAAACGAAACGGAAAAGTTTCAGCACCAGCGCAGCAACTCAATCTTTTTGATCTTCTACGTCCCCATGAACCAGCAAATTTACCTGACCCAATACGGATTGATGGCCG
>Ga0302326_10032454_pt1 | contig 10403 bp, 10 predicted proteins | sample Palsa_T0_3_FD_202264 | JGI IMG/M metagenome (GOLD analysis project Ga0302326, IMG submission 202264) | Peat permafrost microbial communities from Stordalen Mire near Abisko, Sweden - Palsa_T0_3 | ecosystem: Environmental > Terrestrial > Soil > Palsa > Peat permafrost | place: Sweden: Abisko... | reverse complement strand
TGCAGGCCGATGATGTCACCGGCGTAGGCTTCCTCAGCCTGCACGCGGTCGGCGGCCATGAAGGTCAGCGCGTCAGCGATGCGGATCTCCTTTTCCAGGCGCACGTGATACATGCGCATGCCGCGCCAATACTGGCCCGAACACAGGCGCATGAAGGCGATGCGATCGCGATGCCCCGGATCCATGTTCGCCTGGATCTTGAAGATGAACCCGCTCAGCTTCTCCTCCAGAGGATCCACCGTGCGCTCGGTCGTCGCGCGCGCCCGCGGTCCGGGGGCATGTTCGGCAAACGAGGCGAGCAGCTCCTCGACGCCAAAGTTATTGATCGCCGAGCCGAAAAATACCGGCGTCTGGCGGCCGGCGAGATAAGCATCGGCGTCCCAGGCGTCAGTTGCGCCTTTGACAAGCTCGATCTCCGCGAGGAACTGCGCGCGCAGATCCCCCAGAAACTCCTGCGCCTCGGGACTCGCAAGACCGTCGATACGGCGGTTCTCACCCACCCGGCCGCGCTCGCCCGCAGCGTACGCGTAGATGCGATCCTCAATCAGGTGATAGATGCCCTGCAGCTCGCGTCCCATGCCTATCGGCCAGGTCACCGGAGTCGTCGCGATCTTCAGCACGCTTTCGATTTCGTCCAGGAGCTCAATGGGCGGGCGGCCGTCGCGGTCAAGTTTGTTGATAAAAGTCATGATCGGCGTGTCGCGCATGCGGCACACCTCCATCAGCTTGATGGTGCGTTCCTCGACTCCCTTTGCGCAGTCGATCACCATCAGCGCCGAGTCGACCGCGGTCAGCGTGCGGTAAGTGTCCTCGGAGAAGTCCTCGTGGCCGGGCGTATCCAGGAGATTGACGATGCGGCCCCGAAACGGAAATTGCATGACGGAGGACGTGACCGAGATGCCGCGCTGCTGCTCAAGACGCATCCAGTCGGAAGTAGCGTGGCGCGAGGCTTTCCTGCCCTTGACGGTCCCCGCCATCTGGATGGCGCCGCCGAAGAGCAGCAGCTTCTCCGTGAGCGTCGTCTTGCCGGCGTCCGGATGCGAAATAATCGCGAAGGTCCGCCGCCGACGGATCTCATCAGCCAGATCGTCCATGGGGACTCGCGTCAGCCGCTGCGGGCGCGGCGCGCGCCCAACGCAAGCTTGAATACGGCGGCATCCTCGCGCCCCTCAGGCGCCTGGTAATACCCGCGCCTGAGGCCGACGTGCACAAATTCAAATGCCTTGTACAGACGAATCGCCGCCGTGTTCGACGGCCGCACTTCAAGATAGGCCGTATCCACGGCGGCGGCCGCGGCGCGCTCGAGAAGATCCTCCAGAAGCTGCGAGCCAATGCCGCGACAACGGAAGTCCTCGCGCACGCACAGATTCAGAATGTGCGCCTCGCCTGCGCCGGTGCTGACAATGCCGTAGCCTGCCACCGCATCCTCCACGCAAGCGATGCGGCATACGTAACCCACTTTCAGGCAATCCCGAAAAATGCCTTCGCTCCACGGGAAGCGGTACGAGGCAAGCTCGATCACGACCACTGCACCGACGTCCGGCTCGCTCATCGGCCGGATCAGGACTTGCGCTACGTTCGCGAAATGCTCAGGAGCGGTCGCCATCAGTAGTCCGCTGAGAAATTCTGTTTGAAGTAGTCACGGGCAAACTTCAGATCCTCCCAGGCCTTACGCTTCTCGCTCGGCGTGCGCAAGAGATAGGCCGGATGATAGGTGACGACGAGCGGCGTCGCCGCCGGCCCGAAGTGATGCACGCGACCCCGCAGGCGGCCCAACGGCACTTCGGTTGCGAGAAGGTTCTGCGCCGCGATGCGCCCGACCGCGAGAATGAGCTTCGGTTTGATGGCCGCGATCTGGCGCATGAGATAGGGCATGCAGGAGAGCACCTCTTCAGGCTTTGGGTCGCGATTTCCCGGCGGCCGGCACTTCAACATATTGGCGATGAACACATTCTTGCCGCGCGCGAGCCCGATGGCCTGCAGCATGGCATCCAGTAACTGACCGGCCGCGCCCACGAACGGTTCGCCCTTACGATCTTCCTCCACGCCCGGCGCCTCACCGATGACGAGCCAGTCGGCCTGCGGGTTACCGACACCGAACACGGTGCGGGTGCGCGTCTTGTGCAGATCGCATTTGATGCACGCTGCAACTTCCGTCTGCAACGGCTGCCAGTCCGGGCTTAGGCCTTCTTCGGGCAGTGCGGCTTCAGCCAACGGCGCAGGATTGGGCATCGCTTGTCTCGGCAGCCAGGTATCGATGCCAAGAGCAGCAAGGTACTGCAAGCGCGCGCCCGTCTGCATCAGACGGCCCCCGTGCCAGAGGGGGGCGAGCGCTTCAGACGCCTCAGCCGCCGCCACACCCACAGTATCGGCGCGGACAACGCGTAGGTTGAAAATATCGACAGCAGCATGGTGGCAGGATCAGCGGCGATCAGCACGAAGAACAGCGGCACGATCAGCATGTAGGCAAATTTGATGCGCCGGTCGAGATTGAACTGTTTGAAGCTCGGGTAGCTGAAGCTCGAGACCATGAGCGCCCCAGCCACGGCGGTGAGGACAAACGCTGCGATGAGGCCCGGCAGACCCGGCTCGTGCCAGCCGCTTGAGAACCAGATGAATGCGGCGACCACGGCAGCGCCCGAAGGGCTCGGCAGTCCCTCGAAGTAACGCTTGTCGGCCCCGGCCGAGCGGGCGTTGAAGCGCGCCAGACGCAAGGCCACCGCCACCGCGTAGAAAAAGGCGGCGAGCCATCCGAACCGGCCCCAGGCGCGCCCGTACTCGGCGATGCGCACGACTCCCCACTGGTAGGCGACGATTGCCGGCGCGACGCCGAATGCCACCATGTCGGCAAGACTGTCGTACTCCTTGCCGAAGGCGCTCTCGGTATGCGTCAGGCGCGCGATACGACCGTCAAGCGTATCGAAGAGCATCGCCACGAACACCGCCATGCCAGCCGGCGCAAAGTTCTTATCGATGGCGGCGACGATCGCATAGAAGCCGGAAAACAGGCACCCCGTCGTCAACAGGTTAGGCAGCAGATAGATGCCTTTCCGGCGCGGCGTCAGAACGGCGGTTTCGTTCTCCATCGGGGCGAACTTCGGATCCTTAGGGTTCGGTCATATTAACAGTAGCGCTCCTGCTAAGATTCCAGCCCCGAGGTTTGCCCGATATCTAAGCGATGCGACTGTCCCGCTACCCGATCAATACCCTCAAGGAGACGCCCACCGAGGCCGACATCGTCAGCCACCAGCTCATGCTGCGGGCGGGCCTCGTCCGCAAGCTCGGCACGGGCTTGTACACCTGGCTGCCGATGGGATTGCGCACCCTGCGCAAGGTCGAGAAGATCATTCGCGAGGAGATGAATCGGGCAGGCGCCCTCGAGGTCCTCATGCCCGTGATCCAGCCGGCGGAGCTGTGGCAGGAATCAGGCCGCTGGGAGAAGTTCGGGCGGGATCTCTTGCGCCTGAAGGACCGCCACGAGCGCGACTATTGCGTCGCGCCGACGCACGAGGAAGTGATCACCGACATTGCGCGCCGCGATATCAAAAGCTACCGCCAGCTGCCGGTCAACTTCTATCAGATTCAGACCAAGTTCCGCGACGAGATCCGGCCGCGCTTCGGGGTGATGCGCGCGCGCGAATTCATCATGAAGGACGCCTATTCCTTCCATGTCGATGAGGCATCCTTGCAGGAAGGCTATGCGGCGATGTTCGATGCCTACACGCGCATGTTCACGCGCATGGGACTTGAGTTTCGCTACGTGCAGGCGGATTCGGGCGCGATCGGCGGCAGCACCTCGCACGAATTTCAGGTGCTCGCCGATTCGGGCGAGGATGCGATCGCCTTCTCGGACGGCGATGATTACGCGGCAAACCTTGAGCTTGCGATCGCCGTACCTCCCTCGAAGTCTCGGCCGGAAGCCTCTGAGTCCTTGCGCAAGATCGCAACCCCCGGCATCCGCACCCTGGCGGACCTCGCGCGCTTTTTGAAGATCGAGCCGCAGCGTTGCCTTAAGACCCTGATCGTCGAAGGCAACTGCAATACCCTCGTGGCCCTCGCGCTGCGCGGCGACCACGATCTCAACGGCACCAAGGCGCAGAAGCTTCCTGGCGTCGCCAATCCCCTGCGCATGGCGAGCCCCGAGCGCATCGTGCAGGCGGCGGGCACGGAGCCCGGTTTCATTGGACCGGTAGGCTGGGCGCACCGGCTGTACGTCGACCACAGCGCGTTTGCGATGGCGGACTTCGTCTGCGGCGCCAACGAGAAGGATTTTCACTTGAGCGGGGTCAACTGGCAGCGCGACGCGCAAGGCGGGATTGCCGCGGATATCAGAAACGTGGTTGCCGGGGATCCGAGCCCCTCGGGACGCGGCGACCTTAAGATCGTCCGCGGCATCGAAGTCGGGCACATCTTCCAGCTCGGCCGGCTCTACAGCGAAGCGCTGCAAGCGGCCGTACTCGATGAAAGCGGCAACACTGTGACGCCTTACATGGGCTGCTACGGGATAGGCGTGACACGCATCGTGGCCGCCGCCATCGAGCAGAATCATGATGAGCGCGGCATCATCTGGCCTGAGCCGCTCGCGCCATTCGACGTCGTGCTGGTGGCGCTTAATCTGCAGAAATCAGAACGTGTACGCGAACTATCCGATCGGCTCTACGCCGAACTCACCGCCGCCGGCATCGATGTGCTGTATGACGACAGGGACGCCCGGCCAGGAGTTAAATTCGCTGACGCGGAGCTCTTGGGGATTCCGCACCGGATCGTCGTCGGCGAGCGGGGAATTGAGGCCGGCCGGCTCGAGTATCGTGGCCGCCGTGATACCGAAAGCCAGGAATTTGCACCCGAGGATGCACATGCGTTCATTCGCTCGCGTCTGCGCTGCTGAACTGCTACTGGCGCTTGCGCTCGTGGGCGCCCCAAGCGCGCACGCCGACCAGCAGCGCGATCCGGAACTGCGCGCGGTGGTCGAGCACGCCATCACCCAGGCTGAATGCTTCACCGACCGCTACGACTCCGCGGTCTGGTACAAAATGATGGAGCCGCGCCTGCGCAAGCTCGTGCCGAGTGAGGCTGAGCGCTTGAGCCTCCTCAAGGTCATCTACTGCGAGACGCATCGGGCGGGTGAGACGCGGCTGCCCGCGGGACTCATCATGGGACTCGTGTCGGTCGAGAGCGGCTTTGACCGTTGGGCGGTCTCCTCGGCGGGCGCCGTGGGACTGATGCAGGTCATGCCCTTCTGGCCCGAGCGCCTGGGGATGCGCCGTTACGAGCTCACGCACATCGAACCGAATGTCCATATGGGCTGCGCCATCTTGCGTTTTTACCTGCAATACGAACGCAACGACGTCGCCCGGGCGCTCGCGCGCTACAACGGCAGTGTCGGCCGGCGCGACTATCCGGATCGCGTCATCACGCAGTGGTCGAAATGGAACGGCGCCGATGATCTGGGCCTCGACAAAGCCTATGGCCCGCTGCGGCCGCCGGCCGCGGCGGGGAGCATCCGTACGACTCCTTCGCGGCGCGAGTCCGCTCCACCCTCGTAGCTGCCGTCGATCTTGCGCATCAGGCCATGCAGGCCCGAGCCCTCGGCGCGACCGCCCGCAAGATCGATGCCCCGGTCGCGCAGGCCGGCGAGAACCTCGGGCGACAACCGCGCCGCTTCACCTGAAAATTGCTCGCCACGCGCGATCACGTTCGGCAGCTCAAATGCCGCCTGCATCGATAGATGCCAAGCAAGAATCCCCACCACCGCCTTCGCGTTGTACGCAAGGATCGCGGAGCCCCCGGGGGAGCCCAACGCTGCTACAAAGCGCCCGTCGTGATCGAGAATGATGACCGGCGCCATTGAGGAGCGCGGGCGCTTGCCACCCGCAACCGCATTGGCGATCGGACCGTGCTCATCCGCAGGCTCGGCGGAGAAGTCCGTCAGCTGATTGTTGAGCACGAAGCCGGCCACGGTGCGTCCGGAACCGAACACGGACTCGACCGTCGTCGTCATCGTGACGACGTTTCCGGCGGCATCCAATGCCACGAAGTGACTCGTGCCGGCGGCTTCGCGCGTCGTATCGGCCGCGCGCGGAAAACCGGGGATCACACCGGCAGCAGGGGCAGGCCCGACCCGATTGCCGATGAGCTGCGCGCGCGCCGCAAGATAGGCGGGATTCAGGAGCGCCTCGACCGGGACGGCAATAAATTTCGGGTCGGCGACGTACTGGTCGCGATCGGCGTACATGATGCGGGTCGCCTGCGCGAACAGGAACCAGGCTTGCGGATCGGACGGGCCGCGCCGGGCGATGTCGGTGAAATCGAGCATCATGAGAAGCTGAAGAAGCGACACGCCGCTTGAGGGCGGCGGCGGCACGCACACCGAGTATTGAAGGTACGGCCTGCACAGCGGCTGATCCGCATCGGCGCGGTAGCGTGCAAGATCCGTAAGCGTCATCGTGCCTGGAAGGGGCGCCGCGTGCGTGCGTTTGACGATCTCGGCGGCGATGCTGCCGGTGTAGAGCGCGCGCGGTCCTTCGGCTGCGAGCCGCTTGAGCGTATGGGCGTATTCGGGGTTGCGAAAGCGATCACCGATTTGCAGCGGCTGGCCATCGGGTCGCGCAAACAGCGCCCGCACGTCAGGCGTCGGCGGCAGCGAAGAGTCAGGCGCAAGATAGCCCGCCAGGCGCGCCGTGACCGTAAAACCGTCTGTTGCCGCCCGTATCGCGGGGGCAAAGAGCTCGCGCCAGGGAAGCACGCCCGTGCGCTCGTGCGCCGCGAACAGCATGGCGATCGCTCCGGGGACGCCCGTGGAGCGCCCCGTGCGCACGGCCGCAAGGTACGACAGCGGCCTGCCATGCTCGTCGAGAAACATGTCGGCAGTTGCACCGGCCGGAGCCTTCTCGCGCCCGTCGAAGGCGGTAATCGCGCCGCTTTTGGCGTCGTAATACATCATGAACCCGCCGCCACCCAGACCCGAGCTTTGCGGCTCGACGAGTCCCAGCATCGCCTGGATCGCGACCGCCGCGTCCACCGCGTTGCCACCCTTGCCCAGGATCTCGATCCCGGCATCGACCGCGAGCGGATTGGCCGCGGCGACCACACCCGGAGTGGGCGCCGCAGGGCTTTGCGCGGACGGCCGGGCTGCGGCTGCGCCTGCAAGCGCCGCGAGAGAAAGGGCCGCAAGAAAAACCGGGATGCGCACGGGGACCTTGACCATGAACGACCTCAAATCTCTTTGCAACGGAGCAACACGATGTTGCGACCCGCCAGCGAATTGCGCAATCCGATGGAGCATGAGCGCCAGCGAGAATGAATGAGTCACCTCTCAGGCCATCTCGGTCACGCGACGGTTCGCCTGGTGGCATTGAGGCGGCGCGCCGCGATTTAGCCGACGGCGAATTCCGCGGCCACACTTTCGGGGTCAGGTGCGGCATCGACCACCTCGACCGAAGTCACCTTCGATGCGCTCGAGCCGATCCAAAGCCAGCTCACGAACGCCGCGACCGCCTGCGCATCCCCGCAGGCCATGAGCTCGACGCGTCCGTCGGCGAGATTGCGTGCGTAGCCACGCACACCCAGTTCGCGCGCGCGCCGCGCCGCGGTCGCGCGATAGTACACTCCATGCACGCGCCCGCCGACCCAACATTTCTTGCAGACCATGGGCGCTCCTGTGTCAGCACCGACGCCAAGGTTTAGAATTCTCCATGGGCGATATTCTCGTTGTCTATTACTCGCGCAGCGGCTCGACCGCTGAGCTTGCCCGCCAGGTGTGCCGCGGGATTGAAAGCGTTGCCGGTGCGGTGTCCGTCCTGCGCACCGTTGCAGCGGTGAGCGCCGAGAGCGAACGCCCCGCAAAACCCGTGCCGCCAAGCGGCCCTGCGTATGCGACGCTTGATGAGCTGCGCCGCTGCGATGGCTTGATCCTCGGCAGCCCCACCCGCTTCGGCAATATGGCGGCACCGCTTAAGTACTTCCTCGATGGCACCTCGAGCCTATGGGTATCGGGGGCGTTGTGCGGCAAGCCTGCTGGCGTCTTCACGTCCACGCAGACCATCCATGGAGGGCAGGAGGCGACACTGCTGTCAATGATGCTGCCCCTCCTGCACCACGGCATGTATCTCGTCGGCATTCCCTATACCGAACGCGCGCTCAACGAAACCCGCGGCGGCGGCACGCCCTACGGCGCATCACATTTCGCCGCCAACGAGACTGACACCGCCTTGAGCGCTGAGGAAAAAATACTGGCGCAGGTGCTCGGACGGCGGGTCGCGGAACTTGCGCTCACCCTCACTCGCGCAGCACCTCGCGGATGAAGGGCACCGTAAGCCGCCGCTGAGCGACGATCGCGGCCTCATCAAGCGTATCGAGCAGGCCGTACAGGCTGTGCATGTCGCGCGGAAAGCGCCGCTGCAGCCAGCGCGCCGTTTCCGGCGGCAGTTCAAGCCCGCGCAGATGCGCGCGCAGCCGCAGGGCCTCGCGCTGATCGGACTCATCGAGCACGCGCAACTGAAAAATGGCGCTCGCGCCGAAGCGCGAGCCCAAGTCCGGCAGCGCCCAGCGCAAGAGCGCAGGCGGCGAGGCGGCAGCGGCGATCAGGCGGCCGCCGCGCTCTTCGCTTTCGCGGTAAAGCTCGAACAGCGCCCGCTCCCACTCAAGCCGGCCGGCGACGGCATCGACGTCATCCAGGCACACACACTCAAGCTGCGGCAACCCCTCGAGCACGCCCGTGCCCAGGAGCAGCAGCTCGCGCAGCGGGAAGTACCCCGCGCGCAAGAACTCCCCCGCGGCGGCACACACGGCCTGCAGCAGGTGGGTCTTGCCGGACCCGCCAGGTCCGCATAGCCAGGCAACGCCGCCGGATGCGCCAACCGCAAGCTCGCGCACATGCTCGACCGCCTGCGCGTTCGCGCCGGCGAGAAAGCTTGCGAACACGGCGCGATCCGCAAGCCGCACACCGAGGGGTAATTGGCGCATGCGTCCTCTTCTTAGTCAGTCGGTCTTTGGCGCGACGCCTGAAGCCTGGCGCGCGAAGTCGCGCGCATAGTTCACGCCTGACGCTAGCGTCGTGACCACGGTCACGACCGCAAGCACGGTGAGGAAGCCGCCGGGTGGAATCCCGACCGCTGCGTGAGTCATCACACCCAGAAGATAACCCAGCTGCAAGACCGTGTTGATCTTGCTCGTGACGCTCGGGCGGCCTCGCAACGGTCCGATCCAGATGCGCAACACCAGCCCTCCGAGCACGATCGATGCATCGCGTGTGACCGCGGCGAGAGTCAGCCACCACGGCACGAGATGCAGATAGGTGCCGACGATGAACACCGTCATCAGCAGCGCCTTATCGGCGATGGGATCGAGGATCCTGCCGAGATCGGAAGTCCAGCCAAAGCGCTTGGCAAGAAAACCGTCGAGCCCGTCGGATGCGGCAGCGAACGTGAACAAGAGCAGCGCCAGGTCGTAGTTCTCGTTCGTGAGTGCAATGACGATGGGCCAGATGAGCGCGATGCGCGCAAGACAAATCAGATTTGGCAGATGCCGCACGGCCGTGGCCCGTTGTCCTAGGGACGGTACTCGTAGTGCAGACGCGCGCCGCTGGCAGCCGCAGGTGCGAAATGGCCAGACGCGGCGAGCGCGCGGTCAAGGACAGGCGAGCCGCCGCGCACGCGCACGTTGAAGGCGACTGTCGTGCCGTGCGCCTCGATAAGCTCGGCGTGGCGCACCCCCGGTGCGCCCTGCAGCAGTCGTCCGATCTGGGCGTAGTCGGCAAGAGTTGCAGCGCCATCGACGTCGACGAGCACCTGCATCTCGGCCTGCGACTCGGACACATCCGGCACGCGCGCGAGCGCATCGACGGCGCCGTTCAATCCGGCGGCAATTCCGCCGGTCCAGGTTTCGCCCTGGAAACCCGTGTATAGGGTCCATTGCCACTGGCCGTTGGCGGCCGCTTCGGCACGTCCGACCAGCACCGCATCGCCCCCCAACTGCTGCGCCGCGCCCAGGAGCGCATCCCGAGTAAGTTCCGCGCCGGATGCGTCAACCAATGGCAGGGGCACGAGCGTCACCGGCAGCCCGCGCACTTCGGCGGCCGCATCAAGCTCGCGATGCGCCGCCTCCGCGGCCGCGCCGGTGGGCGGGGGCGAGAGGACGACGATGGTAAAGGGCCGATTGGTATCCCAGGTGCTGCGCCCGGCGGCGCTGATCGCGGCGGCGAGCGCCGCGGCATTGAAAACGATGTGCGTCGCACCGTCCTGTGCGGTGCGCGAGGAGAGCATGTAATGCGCGGCATCGGCTACTACCGCGGCCAGCGCGGGGTCTTCGCCGGCGTCCCCTCGCCCAGTCGCGCGCACCAGGACGCGCTTCAATGCATCCTGTAAAGCGAGAGCCGAGGGCTGTGCCTTGATGTCGATCTCATA
>Ga0302326_10032453_pt1 | contig 10403 bp, 11 predicted proteins | sample Palsa_T0_3_FD_202264 | JGI IMG/M metagenome (GOLD analysis project Ga0302326, IMG submission 202264) | Peat permafrost microbial communities from Stordalen Mire near Abisko, Sweden - Palsa_T0_3 | ecosystem: Environmental > Terrestrial > Soil > Palsa > Peat permafrost | place: Sweden: Abisko... | reverse complement strand
CCAGCTCGTTCACGTTAATACACGTGCTGATCATTTTGGTTGTTGGCGCGACCTTGTTCTGGATCGTTCGCAAATTTTTTGAGGGCTGCTTGGCCATTCTGCTAAATATTTCAATCGTACTTGTTTGTGTTGCGGCAATTCTACTGCAATTGCTGCCATGACTGGCGCAGGAGTTTAGGGACGAGCACCGCCGCCGCAGCGGCCGCTTCACTGTTTGCCCTACCAAACGCAGAAAAATATCCCGATAAAGGAAATCGACACAACGGCCAGCGATAAGAGAAGAAAATCAAACGGCTTCGCGTCAGGGACAAGAAAATCTGGCAGTGGCGGGTGCTGGTCCATTTTCGTTCTCCGCGTGAAGCCAGGCGCCGCTCATGGTTCGCACCGCAGAGCAACTTCGTTTAGATTAATGACGGCGCTCCAAAGGCTCGCGCCGGGACGGGGTCACATGCTGTTGGTCTTGATTCATGTGCTGATCACATGCGTTGTCGGCGCGATCCTGTTCTGGGTCATCGACAGGTTTGTCCGTGACGGACGGCTGGGGAACTTGCTCAAAATCCTGGTAGTCCTGGTTGTCTGGCGGCGATTCTGCAACGCTTGCTCCCTTTCCTCGGCGTGGGGTTTTAGCGCGGCGCCCGCCGCTTTCGTCAGCCTTCCAGGCTGACGGTCGCAGGTTCTCGCCTTCAGGCGGCTCAAATGAGTCACGCGATTCCGGGAGCGGCAGAAGCCCTGTCGGCGCCGCCTGGCCATGCTCGGCCGGACGGGCCACGCGGACCAGACGCGGATTCCGGGCGCTCGCCTTTATCTGTTTACCATGCTGCATAAAGCGTGCCGGCTGGTCGCTACGATGGCCGCCGCGGCCGAATTGGGGGGTGGCCCCTTTAATTTCGAGAGTGGTCCATTTTGACCAGACTCGCCCCTTCGCGCCGATCAGATTTTCGCGCGAGGTCGAATCGACTGGAGATGATCATGGCGGCGTCGAAGGATAACAAGCACGTAAAATACGCGCATTACGCCGCGCATTGTTTGTACCTTGTGACCGCGGCAACCGATCCGGATTCTCGGGCCATTCAACGTGAAATGGCGGCCGAATGGCTGAAACTGGCGGATGCTGTTCGGCGTTCTCCAAGACGCGAACAAATGCAAATGGAGTGATGCTGGGCCCCCTCATCCGGCGGCCCGGTTCATCATGGGCCCGCGATGACCGATCAGCTCGCACCGGCAAGGAAAGGTTTCAATATGGCCAGCGGTGATGACGACTATGGTGACGCGTTCAAAGAAGCGAAACTCGAACATGACCAACGAGGGCAGGGTTCGGCCGAAGCCCGGCATTTGCAGGCGGAGGCCGAGGCAGATACCGCCGTATTGAGCAATGTCGTGCTGCCCCAGCTACAGGCCGCTGCCCAGAAGCTGGAGACGCTCGGCGGCAAAGTAGATATTCGGCAATACGGTCGCACCGGAAGAACCCTACGGCCGGCGTCGGTTGCGTTCCGCATAACGGATCATCAGGAACAGCGAGATCAGCCGGCAACGAGCCATGCAAGCCGCTCTTATTTGATTGTTCCACGCGGGGGAAAGGTCACGGTCACGAGAGGCGACGGTTTCGACGTGACCGGCCAGCCCCACCAACCCAAGAACGTAAGCGAGGAGGTCGGTATCCAGCGACGCGACGACGTTACAATCGTGAATGTCAAACGACTGATCATGGGTGCGATCGAAGAATACCGAAACGATCGTAACGCACCCGGCGCGCGGACAGCGACGACGACTTGAAATGACTAAAAGGGCGCGCGGCTCAGTGTGGCGTACAAGACCCGGCGAGCTCCACCTTGCAGGGGTCTTTGGCTTTTGGGCTGAAAGCCGCGCCGCAACGGCGGAGCCGACGGAGAGGCGGTTTTCGGCCCGAACGAAGCGATAAATTAACTCGATGTTACAGGTCGGAAATGTGATTATTGTTCTCGGTGCATTTGTGTTGGTTGACGTCTTCGTCTTTTGGTGCGATGTGACCGATTCGTGGAACGATGTGTTCCGTCTGACAAGGCGCGCCAGTTAATCACGCAGGGCTGTTTGGTCTGGTCGGCAGGGCTCCGGTTTTGGGGCAGCTCGCCGACGTGCGGGTCGTGGTGCCGCACTTGCCAGTAGATCGGCGCATGAGGCCAACTTGGCGCCACGTCGCCGCGGAGTTGGCACAAGCCGCCGCCGGCGCCGCCCCAGCCAGGCGTGCGGTCGCCCGGCTCGACCGGATGAAGCGCCGCCCCGTGCTGCGCGTCACATTCCCGCTCAGCAGACGCGAGTAGCTTTCTTACCGCCAGCTGGTAGTGGAGGCAGCCGTGAGTACCACCACGATGAATTCAGCGAGGGTTGTGCCTTCCGCGGAAGGATTTCGTGCAAACGCGGAAGAGCATCTCGGCTGGGCCAGGACTGCCTATACCGATCGCGAACGCGAAATTTTTGTCCAGATGGGGGGGGTGGCCTCAGTCTCCGTCAAAGAACTGACGCACGTTCGACTCGGATCGAAACTAAGGCCGCCTGCGAGAACACCGCAGGCGGCCTTTTTCCGTTCGCTACGACAAAGGCATCGTCGACAGCGGCGCGCGGCAGCGCCCACGCCCCGGCCCGCATCCTCCCCTTGACTCATGCACACCGCCATCCACGATGGCCATAATGACAATTGGAGGACTGCCCCAGATGGCCAAGAGATCCAAGAAATCTAACGTCGCGAAGAAGGGGGCGGCCACGGAGTGGGCCGGCGGTCTTTTAAGGCCGCGTGGCGGAATGGTTACGCAACGGCGCGTAGCGGCCCTGGCGTTTGCCGCCGCGATGCTGGCGGGCGTGAGCAGTCAAGCGGCGTCAGCGACAAGGAAAATCGTCGGAAACGGCGGGGCGACATGCGCGATGTGGACGAAAGAGCGCCAGGGCGGAACCCCGAATTTCACCTGGATGGGAAACTGGGTTGTTGGATACGTCAGCGCCGCAAATTTTTACGACGAGGGTCCCGACTTTTTGCTGCAAGGAGACCCCAACGCAATTGTTGGAGGGGTCGACAATTATTGCTCATCGCATCCCGGCGAGACGGTGCTCAGCGGCGCACATGCCTTGGTGCAAGAGCTGCGGGCGCGCGCCAAAGGTGTGAAATAGTTCGCCTCTGCCGGTTCTAGTGCAGCTTTTTCAACCATTGGGAGGAGCACCCTTGCGAACACAATATGCAGTGGCAATAGCAATGCTTGCGGGCGCCGGGTTCGGCGGAGCTGCAATACAGGGGCTTCATGCTCAGGCCAAACCCCCGGTCTATGTCGTGACTGAAATTTCAGTCAGGAACGTTGCCGGGTATGTCAACGAATATGCTCCGGTGGCTCAGGCGAGTATCAAGAAAGCGGGAGGCAAAATTCTTGCAGCCAGTCTTAACGTTACCCAGCTCGAAGGACCTGCGCCGACGCGAGTTGTCATCCAGGTTTGGGACAGCCCCGAACAAATAGCAGCGTGGAGGCACCAGGCCGATTACGACGAAATCCGAAAAATCGGCGAGAAGTTCGCGATATTTCGTTCCTTTGCTGTCGAGGGCTTGCCGCAATAAGGCTTGCCGCAATAGTGATCTGCATCGAGGCCGCCACACTGCGGCGGCCTCCTCCGGTGAAGCAGAATCCCGCTGCCGGGACGCATAGCCTGCTGCGCGGGCCGACACGGCGCGGCGCGGCCGTCGATTTCCGACAAAATTCGACAAAAACGCGAGCGCCGGTGTTAGCCCTCTCGCAACGTCCCGTTCGTTAGGTCTCGCTCAGAGGGGCTGCGCCAATTCCACAGGCGCGGTCGCGACGGGGAGACGTGCATCATGCTATCGCCCAAGGCCAACGAAAGACGCCGCGCCCCGCGCTACCCCTGCGACCGCCTTGCGAAAATCGAGCTCGGTCAAGGCGATCCGCCGCTCTCCTGCCTGATTACCGATTTCTCCGATGGCGGCGTGCGGGTCAATACTTTTGGATTCGACATTCCGGACGAATTCGTACTGCTCGCCGTTGGCGACGGGCCCGACCTGGATGGCACGTACAAGGTGGTCTGGCGGCTCGGCCAGAACGTGGGAGCCAAGTTTGTCGGTCGCGAAACGGCCGCCGCCAAGCACAAAAAGAAGCCCCGGCGTTCGACCGCCAAAGCCCGAGGCGCCGACGTTGGCCCTGACTGACGCTACGCCATCGAAGCGGGATTGATGCCACCCAGCGCCTCTCGCATTCGCGCCTCATCCAGCGCCCGCTCCCATTTGGCGATGACAAGCGTGGCTACGCCATTGCCGATGAGGTTGGTCGGCGTCAGCGCCTGCGACATTAGCCGGTGCACGCCGAGAATGAGCGCCACGCTTTCGACCGGAATCGTTCCGACCGCCGCCAGCGTCGCCGCGAGCACGATGAAGGCCGCGCCGGCGACACCGGCCGCTCCCTTCGAGGCCAGAAGCAGCACCGCCAGGAGCCCGATCTGATGCTCGATGGACAGCGGCGTGTTGGTGGCTTGCGCCAAAAATACCGCCGCCGTCGCCAGATAAAGGCAGGTGCCGTCGAGATTGAAAGAATAGCCGGTCGGAATGACGAGCCCGACCACGCTTTCCTCGCAGCCCGCAGCCTCGAGCTTGGCGATCATGCGCGGCAGCACCGTTTCCGACGACGTGGTCGCGATCACGATTAAAAGTTCTTCACGGATGTAGCGGATGAATTTAAAAATACTCACGCCGCACCAATGCGAGATCGGCCACAGCACGGCGAAGATGAAAATCAGGCAGGTGATGTAGAAACTAACCAGAAGCTTGCCCAAAGAGACGAGCGAGCCGGCGCCGAATTTTCCGACGGTGAAGGCGATGGCGCCAAATGCGCCAATCGGCGCCGCCCACATCACGATGGCGACGATGCGAAAGAACATCTGCGCCGCCACCGCGATCAGATCGTTGAGCGGCTTGCCGGCTTTGCCCATGGCGCTCAGCGCAAACCCGCACAGCACCGAGACGTAAAGCACCTGCAGCACGTTACCTTCGCTGAAGGCGCCGATGAAGGTATCGGGAATGATGTTGAGCAGAAATTGCGCGGTGGTCCGCCGGTGGGTCTGTTCGAGGTAGGGCGCGACGCTCGACGTGTCGATGTGCGACAGGTCCACATTCATGCCGGCGCCGGGCGCAAACACATTGACGGCGACAAGCCCGATGACGAGCGCGATCGTGGTCAGCACCTCGAAATAAATCAGCGCCTTGAGCGCCACCCGGCCGACCTTCGCCATATCGGCCATGCTGGAAATGCCGTGCACCACTGTACAAAAGATGATCGGCGCGATGACCACGCGGATCGCCCGAATGAAGGCGTCCCCGAGCGGCTCCATTCGCACGCCGACATCCGGATAGAAATGGCCGAGCGCGACGCCGATAGCCATCGCCACCAGCACCAGGAACCAAAGCTGGAGGTAAAACGGCCGGGCTGAGCGGCTGTCGACCGTTGCGCCGGGTGCGGCCTTTTCCATTGTGTCTACGTCGCGGGGGCGTCTTGGGAGCGTGACGGACTAACGCGTGGCCACGCATGCGGCCCCTCCCTGCCCGTATAAGGCAGGAAGAAGTCGCATGCACCACAAGAGCGGTTATGTCACGCCGAGTTCGCGCGCCAACGTGGCGTAATATCAGGCGTCGTACTCCGCCGAGATATCCTGTCCGGTGTAGTCGGGCATGAAAGATGCCGCCACCAGACTGATGACCGCACAGCCGGCGATGAAAATCGCGATCGCGTAGCCGGAGTGATAGGTGGCGAACAACGCGGTGGCGATAATAGGCGCCGGACCGCCGGCGATAAGCGACGCAAGCTGATAGCCGAGCGAGGAGCCGCTGTAGCGGAGTCGCGGTGTAAACGATTCGGCGATCAGCGCCGCCTCCGGCCCGTATTGCAGACCGTGCGGAATGAGCGACAGGACGATGGCGATGAACACCGCCGAGGGGATTGCCGTGTCGACCATGCCGAAATACAGAAACCCGAACAAGCCGGTCACGGCGGCACCGATCAAAAACATCTTCCGCCGTCCGATGCGATCGGAGATATGGCCGGCGACCGGGATGGTCACGAACTCGACGCAGGCCGCCGCCATCACTGCGGTGAGGATGAAGTTTCGCGACATATGCAGCGTGCCGACGGCATACGCGAAGACGAATGCCGTAAAAATGTAGAATGGCGCCTGTTCCGACATTCGCAGCAACGCGGAGAGAATGATCTCCCTCGGCTGCTTCTTGATAACCTCGATGATCGGCGCTTTCTCGACCTTCTTGTCGTCGAGAAGCTTCTGGAAAACCGGCGTCTCGAGGATGCCCAGCCGAATCCACAGACCTATCCCGACCAGGATGATCGACAGCGCGAACGGAATACGCCAGCCCCAAACCAGGAATTGGTCGCCCGACCATGAGCTGAAGGCCGTTACCACCAGGGTCGATAACAGCAGCCCGCAAGGGACGCCGAATTGCGGCCAGGAGGCCACCAGCCCGCGCTGGCCGTGCGTGCGCGACCATTCCATCGCCAAAAGCACCGACCCGCCCCATTCACCACCAACGCCGATCCCTTGAACCGCCCGCAGCGCCGTCAGGAGGATCGCGCCCCAGATGCCGATCGACGCGTAGGTCGGCACGAAGGCGATAGCGAAGGTCGCGAGCCCCATGCAGAGAAGCGTGGCGATCAGGGTGGCTTTGCGGCCGATGCGATCGCCGTAATGGCCGAAGATCGCGGCGCCGATCGGGCGGGCGGCGAAGCCGATGAAATAGGTGCCAAAGGCCAGGAGCGTGGCTGACAAAGGTTCCTGGTTGGGGAAGTACAGCTTGCCGAAGACGAGGCCGGCCGCTGTGCCGTAGAGGAAAAAATCGTACCACTCGATCGCCGTGCCGATGGTCGAAGCGATCACCGCCTTCCGCAACTGCGCGCTGTGGTCGGCCTCAGATAGCGGCGCGTATGTTGTTGCCATAGCCATGGCATACCTCCCCGTATTCACCCCTTTGTGGAGCGGACCATTCGCGGACCGCTTCCTCTCAGGACGATACTTCAGCGTTGGGCCGATGGCTATAGACGGAAGGTCGTACGCGGTCCTCCCGGTGCACGGCAATGCGGCGCCAGCCGGAATGACAGGTGGAACTACTCGCTTGGCTTACCGGACGCCATCACCGTAACCGGCATGTCGCGATAGTCGGCCGCGAACAGCCGCTTCAGATTATCCACCTTGGGCAAATCGTTGAAGACGATGTACGGGTAGGAGGGGTGCAGCACGGCGAAGTCCTGGTGATATTGCTCCGCCGGATAGAAGCCGTGCAGAACCTCAAGCTGGGTCACGATCGGCCGGGGAAAGACATGCGTCTTGTCGAGCTCCGCGATATAGGCGTTGGCGATCCGCTTTTGCTCGTCGTTGGCATAGAAGATTGCAGAGCGATACTGGGTGCCAACGTCCGGGCCCTGCCGGTTCAGCTCGGTCGGATTATGCGCGACCGAGAAGTAGATTTGCAGGATCTTGCCGTAGGAAACTTGCCGTGGATCGAACGTCACCGCGACCGACTCTGCGTGTCCGGTCCGCCCACTGCCCACCATCTCGTAGTGCGCCGTCTGCTTTTCACCTCCGGCGTAGCCGGAGACGGCCGCCGTCACGCCCTTGGTGTGCTGGTAGACCGCCTGCACGCCCCAAAAGCAGCCGCCCGCCAAAACGATCGTTTGCGGGCCGGCGCCGGCCGGCGCCGCTTCGTCGATCGTCGGAGCCGGCACCATCACGGCAGACTCCGCGGCCATAGCCGCACTCACCGTCAGACCGACAAACGGAGCAATCAGCAGCGCCCCTAGGATTTTCATTTGTTCCTCCGAACCTTGTCCGCGCGGTTGGCGGCGGTATTGAGCGAGATAATTCTTACGGCAACGTCTGCGCAATGCGCCAATCACAATTGGAGGCTGGACACCGCAATGCACGTTCACGACTTCGTGTGTTGCCCGATCCGGGTCGGTTTCGTTCAGGAAACTGATCTTTCAGGAGGATGAGATGAGCCTGCAAGTACGCCGCGTGGTGACCGGGCATGACGAGCGCGGGCACGCGAGGGTCACGTTCGACGAAACGATGAGCAACGTGCACAAGCCGCGGCCCGGCGCGTCCTGGAACGTCGTCTGGACGACGGACACGATACCCGCCGACAATTCCGGCGAAGCAGACGCCGGCGCGCGCCAAGTCGGCACGACGCTTCCCGGCGGCACGGTATTCCGGGTGATCGAATTCCTGCCCGGCGTCGCTCCCCGCGTCCATCGCACCGATTCGATCGACTATGCGGTCGTCATGTCCGGCGAGATCGATATGCAGCTCGACGACACGGAGGTGCATCTGAAGGCCGGCGACGTGCTCGTGCAGCGCGGCACCGTCCACAATTGGGTCAATCGCGGCGACAAGCTCTGTATCATGGCCTTCGTGCTGATCGATGCCAGGCCGGTGACGGCCGGCGGCGAGACGCTGCGCGCCGAAGGTTGACTTTCTCTTGCCGCGCTCTGATGCGTCTCACGAGCGATCGAAACCGCGGGTTAATATTTTTCCGTTAGTGACAAGCTCTCCACTTGGAAGTGCATAAGCTTGGCAATGAGCGCGGCAAAAGCGCAGGCGATTTCTGCGGCCCCGGTCACGGCGGCGCGCGACGCCGAGGAGCGCGACGGCGCCGCGCGCGTCCCGCTCTGCTTCGTCGTCGACGGGGATGCGAGTATCCGGCAGTTCCTGTCGCTTGTGCTGCACGGGGTCGGCATCGACACCGAGGAATTTGCCGACGGCCAGACGTTTCGCGCCGCACTGGCCCGGCGCCCTCCCGACCTCGTCTTTCTCAACATCGCGCTCCAATCCACCGACGCGATCGAGTGCGTGGTTGCGCTCGGCAAGAAAGGCTACGGCGGCCATGTCCAGCTCATGAGCGGTCGCGGCTCGGCCGTGCTCGAGCACGTCAAGAGCATCGGCCAGCAGCAGCGGCTGCAGATGCTTGCGACGCTCAAGAAACCGTTCGAGACGAGCGCAGTGCTGCAAATCCTGCAGGAGCTTAAGCTCGGACATCCGCCCGAAATCGCCTCCCGCATCAATCTCGGCGAAGCGTTGCGCAGCAACTGGATCGAATTCTGGTACCAGCCGAAGATCGACCTGCGCAAAAAGCAGTTAGTCGGCGTCGAAGCGTTCGCCCGGGCGCGGCATCCGCAAGACGGCGTGCTCCTGCCGGGCGCGTTCATGCCTGGCGCCACCGAGTCGAGCCTGATCACGCTGTCCGAGCAGGCGCTGACTGAGGGACTGAAGGCCAACCTCAGCTTCGCCAAACTCGGCGTCAATCTGCGGCTTGCTGTCAACATGCCGGTCAACGCGCTGGTCAAGGTCGGCATTGCCGACATCGTGCAGACGTACCGGCCGCAATTCGAGAAGTGGCCGGGCCTCATCATCGACGTGACGGAGGAGCAGATCGTCACCGAACTCGCGCTGGCGCACGACATCGCCAAAAAGCTGCGACCTCTCGACGTCCATCTCGCGATCGACAATTTCGGCCGCGGTTACTCCTCGCTGGCGCGCGTCACCGAGTTGCCGTTTACCGAACTCAAGCTCGACCGCGTCTTCGTCAGCGATCGCGGCGCCGACAAATCCAATGCGCCACTGTGCAGGACCGTCATCGATCTGGCGCACAGCTTTGGCAGCATCGCTGTGGGGATCGGTATCGAAAAGGCGTCCGAAGCGCTTGCCCTGATCAGCATGGGCTGTGACTATGGACAGGGATTTCTGCTCGGTCAGCCGATGCCCGAAGAGCGGTTGATTTCGCTCTTGCGCAAGCGCGCCGCCGCACAGGGCCACTCGCTTTCCGCCTGACGAACCGTTCGATTCTCGGTGCGATCGTGTGCTGCCTGGCCTGTCAACGCGGCCGGATCTCAGTGGATCCAATCTTAATGGGTCCAAGCCTGGCGGCGGGAATACGCGAAATTATCAGAGTAGGAGATGGCCTGGCGCACCGGCGGCCTGGTCTCGAACAGCTGGTGGGGAATGCCGTGCCGCTCGCAATAGGCAACGGCCTCCTCTTTGGTGTCGAAGGCAAGGTGCACTTCCTGCTTCATGTCGCCGGAGCTGGTCCAGCCCATCAGCGGCTCCACCGTGCGCGGCTGTTCCGGCTCGTAATCGAGCACCCATTCCTTGGAATTGGCTTTGCCGGACTGCATCGCCGAACGGGCCGGTTTGTATATGCGGGCGGCCATGTTGGCTCGTGCGCCGATGGCGTCAGCTTGAGTGATCAGAACAGCGACTGTTTCGTCAGAAAACTGGTCGGGGCAGCAGGATTCGAACCTGCGATCTGCAGTACCCAAAGCTTATTCCGCTGTCCACAGGAAATCTGCAGGGAACCCGCAGGAGATCGATTGCGCAATGAGCTT
>Ga0302326_10032451_pt1 | contig 10403 bp, 8 predicted proteins | sample Palsa_T0_3_FD_202264 | JGI IMG/M metagenome (GOLD analysis project Ga0302326, IMG submission 202264) | Peat permafrost microbial communities from Stordalen Mire near Abisko, Sweden - Palsa_T0_3 | ecosystem: Environmental > Terrestrial > Soil > Palsa > Peat permafrost | place: Sweden: Abisko... | reverse complement strand
AGCCTACGCGGTTGCGCCTCAATTGACGCTTTACGCCGGCTACACGCAGGGGCTCGAGAATTCCGGGGTTGCGCCGAATTATGTGCAAAACAGCGGGGCCGTGCTGCCCGCATCCTTGACCTGGCAGCTCGATGCAGGCGCGCGTTACGCCATCACGCCGAAGATGAAGATCATTGCCGGCGTGTTCGATCTTCAGAAGCCGTATTTCAATGTGGATACGAACAACATCGATCGAGAACTCGGGGTACAGCAGGCGAGGGGCATCGAGCTTTCAATTGCGGGCGAGGTAACCGAGGACTTCCACGTCAATGTCGGCGTTCTCGATGGTAGAGTCGGCATCACCGGGCCGGACCTGGCCGCCGAAGGCGTTGGGTCTGTCGCCGTCGGTCAACCGCGTCTGCAGTATGTGGCCACCGCCAATTACGACTTTCCATGGTGGAAACCCGCATCGGTGGACGTGTCGGCCACGCATTTCGGCACCGCGCCGGAAAGCGTGGACAACGGCGTCTACGCACCGGCCGCCACGTTCCTGAGTATCGGAGGTCGGTACAAGTTCACGGCCTTGGGTGAGAACAGCACCCTTCGCCTGCAGGTCCAGAACGTTTTGGCTACGAAGGTATGGACGAGCATCTACACGCCCGGGTTCTTCCAATGGCCCGGACCGCGCACGATTTTCGCGTACCTTACGACGGACCTTCAATGACGACTGCTTCGAGCCCACGCAAACACGGTGACGGGAGTATTGTACTCATTCCCGGAAACGGCGCTCCCGTCTCGGAATTCCTCCGGCACGCAAATCGGGCATAAACGACAAGCCACAATGTGTGACAGCGGCATCGTTTCCCAGCCGCTATGTTGCCTCATGCCGGGACGGGGAACATTGCCGCAGTCGCCGAATTTTCCTTTTTACTCCCGGGATCCGTCCTACGAGCGCCATGTGGACCATGCTGAAGCGCGATCAGCTCGCGAATGAAGCCGCGAGATGATCCTTGAATTGAGCGGCCACAGCTTCGAGCGATCCCAAAGGTCCGGCGCGCACAATGGCGATTGTCATCTGAAGCTCAAGGCCTTTCGGCTTGATCATGCGAATGGCGCCCCTTGCGTAGCGCCTAACGAAACGTTCCGGAAGCAGGCCCAGTCCATAGCCCGCTTTTATGAATGCAAGCTGCAAATGCATGTTGTGGATTTCGGCTGCGATCGTCGCGGGTGGCCCGGCTTTGTCGAGAATGCCGAGAAGCGCAGCCCTCAGCAGACAGCCGGGAGGATTGAGAACCCATTGCGACGCGGACATCGCCTGCCATGTTGGCATCCGCGCGCCCCTTGATCGACCTTTCTCGACGATCACCATGCGATCCGTGGCGACAACGTCGGCAATGAGCGGCGGAGGCAAACTACGGGAATCCGGTAGTAGTACGACCGCGAGATCGAGTTGTCCTGCTCGGACCTTGGCGATGAGGTCGCCCGCCAAATCGCTGAGAAGACGAAGCCTGAGTTTCGGAAAGCGCTTTGTCAGCGCCTGCACCGGCTCGACCAACGCGCCGTCGGCCAGGGCGTGCGAAACACCAATGCGAAACGGACCCGAAGGCTCCGCATCCTTTGCAGCCAGAGCCTTGAGATCGTCGACGCGCTTCAGCACATCGCGGCTCTGTTCCACGATCCGGATGCCCAGCTGCGTCAGCCGCGGCGGCTTGACGGATCTGTCGAGCAGTTGGGCGTCGAGTTCAGCCTCGAGCCTCTGTATCTGGCGCGTTATGGCGGAGGGCGTGCGATGCAGGCGGTTTGCCGCGCGCGCGATCGATCCGGCTTCGGCAAATTCAACCAATGCATGAATGTCTTCGAACATGGCCATCACCCGGGATCTGAGGAACAGCTATAGGAAGGTTCTACCAAAATCGCAATATCATAGTGACTATAATGAACTTGATGAACGTTGCGCATGTGCCATGGTCGCTGAGGGCTAGCTGCAGCCGCGAGTGCGCCATGTCGAAGGAAGGCGCCGTTCGCGGGCGGCTTGGGTTGGAGTGCACATGTCGTCTGCTCGGAACCGAATATTTCCTGTTGTCGTTGCGGCCGTTTTCGCGACGTTCCAGGCGGGCGTCGCGTGGGCCCAACACGCATCCGACAACCCCATCGAATCGGCAGACGACGCCTTCGGCCTTACGCTCGGGTTGGAGTCCGTCGGCATCTACAACCCGGGATCGGTTCGCGGGTTCAGTCCGATATCGGCCGGCAACGTGCGGATCGACGGCATGTATTTCGACTTGCAAGGAGCGCCATCCAATCGTGTCGTCGAGGGTTCGACGATTCACGTCGGTGTCAGCGAGATCGGCTATCCGTTTCCTGCGCCGACGGGCATCGCGGATTACAATCTGCGCAATGTGGGAGACGACACCCCCACCGCAACGATCATCGCAAATGTCGGCCCTTTCGATGCATGGGGCATCAGCATCGATGGGAGCGTTCCCCTGATCGCCAATCAGCTCGTGTTGCCGATCGGAGTGAGCACGCAAGTCAGCACGCAATCATCCGAAGACGGGGTCTTCTATCCCGGATTGACGTCTCGAGTCACGAGCGTGGGCGCAACGCCCCAGTGGACACCGAATTCGAAAGTCACGGTGCGCGCGATTGTCGATTGGCAGGGGACCAGCGACGCGAAAACCGTTCCGGAATTTTTTACGGCCGGCGATTTCCTTCCGCCTCCAATCGCGAAAGGTTACGTGCCGCAAAATTGGGCCAAGGGCCAAAACACGACGATGAATCTGGGGGGACTCCTTGCCGCCCAGCTCTCCGACAATTGGTTGCTGAGAGCCGGAATTTTTCGCTCGACAAACGATAGTCCCGAAAGTTTTGCGGATCTTTACACCGACGTCGAACCGAACGGCCACGCCGAGCATGTGGTTGTCGGCTTTCCGGATCAAAATACGTCCTCCACATCCGGAGAAATGCGCCTGACCGGCACATACATAACGGGCGATTGGCGCCACGAGTTCATCTTCATGGCGCGCGGCCGCGACACCACGGCGAACTACGGCGGCGAGGATGCCGTCGATCTGGGGCCGGTCAACATCGGCACGATCATCCAGGCGCCGGAACCGGATTTCACCTATTCGGCGCGTGCGATCGACCAGGCCCAACTGTGGAGTGTCGGGGCTGCGTACCGTGTCGACTGGAAGAGTCTCGGCGTGCTCGAGATGGGCATCCAGAAGGAAGACTACCGCGAGACCGACAATTCTCCCGGAACGGCGGAATCGGAAATCGCGGCGCACCCCTTTCGCGCCTACGCCAACTCGGCGTTCGCCGTCACTCCCGAATTGACGCTTTACGCCGGCTACACGCAGGGGCTCGAGAATTCCGGCGTTGCGCCGAATTCCGCGGACAACAGCGGGGCCGTGCTGCCCGCCTCCCTGACCTGGCAGGTCGATACGGGCGCACGTTATGCCATCACGCCGAAGCTGAAGATCATTGCCGGCGTGTTCGAGCTTCAGAAGCCCTATTTCAATTTCGATACGAACAACGTCGATCGACAGCTCGGAGTGCAGCAGGCAAGGGGCATCGAGCTCTCGGTTGCGGGCGAGGTGACCGAGGACTTGCACGTCAATGTCGGCGTCCTCGACGGCAGGGTCGGCATCACCGGGCCGGATCTGGCCGCCGAAGGCGTGGGCTCCGTCGCCGTCGGTCAACCGCGCATAATGTACGTGGCCAACGCCAATTACGGCTTTCCATGGTGGAAGGCCGCGTCGTTGGACGTGTCGGCCGTGCATATCGGCACTGCGCCGGAAGGCGTGGACAACGGCGTGTACACGCAGCCCGCCACGCTCCTGAATATCGGAGGCCGGTACAAGTTCACGGTCTTCGGCGAGAACAGCACCCTTCGCCTGCAGCTCCAAAACGTGTTGGACGCCAATCTATGGCAGCAACTCAACACGCCGGGGGTCTTCCAATGGCCCGGACCGCGCAGGGTTTTCGCCTACCTCACGACGGACCTTCAATGATGACCGCGCGCCGATCGAATAGCCGCGACCTCACCTTCCGTATTCGAGTCTCGGAATACGCTATATCACTATGGGAGAACCAAGGATGAGACTGGCTTCGACGGCTACATTGGTTCTTGCCGCCTTCACTCTGGGTATATCGTGGGCGGCAAGCCCGGCTCCAGTTCACAAGGCGATCTTCAAGGACGGCGCATCGTCGACAGGCTGGATCGACTTCGAGTACCAGGACGGAAAAGGCATCTTTGTTCCAGTAAAGATCAATGGCCACTACACGATGGCCCTACTCGTGACGGGAAGTCCTCTCTCGGACATAGACAAGACATTTGCCGCCTCGGTCGGTCTTCACCCCGGCAGCGGTTCCACCGCGATCGATGGCCTGCAAATTCAAATCGGCGACCTTACCTTGCGGGACACCACTGCCTCGGCTGTCGATTTCGCGCCGCTTGCCGAGCATATGGGGCACCCGTTGCCTTTCTTGCTGGGTGACGATGCGTTCAATGAACTCGCGGTGGATATCGACTTTGCTCATCACCGTATCGCCTTCAGCGATCCCGACAGCCAAGCCAAGCCGAACGGAGCGGTGGAAGTGCCGCTGATCCCCGTCAAGGATCTACATCTGGTTCCTGTCTCAATTGAAGGTGCGCCGCCGGCGCAGTTTGAATTGGGCCTCGGCAACGCCGGAGACATACTGGTGTATCAGCCCTACTATGAGTCGCACAAATTGTTGGAAGGACGGCGACTTTCGAAGAGATTAGCCGCCGGTACCGGCGGATTTGCAATTGAATCCGTTTCCACTTTGAACCGTGCTGTGTTCGCCGGCGTCACGTTCGTCAATATGCCTGCCGCGTTCGTCCCCTCCAACGTGGCGGGAACCACGTCCAATATCATCGCCGGCGATATCGGCCTTCCGGTCCTCACGCACTTTCGGCTGATTCTCGACTACTCCCACGAAAGGCTCTATGCGGTGCCCTATGCGGACGCGGCGCGTGCTTCATTCGCCAAGGATCGGTTGGGGCTTAATTTGACGAAAGGGGATGCCGGGTTCGCGGTCAAATTCGTCGCGCCGAATAGTCCGGCGCAGGCAGCAGGATTCAAGGTTGGCGACAAGATCACGCTGATTGATGGAAAGTCGGTGCAGGCGTGGCCCGAGATCTCGTTCGCCGGTCTGAAATACGGCGCGAGCGGAACGAACCTGACTTTCACCATGCAGAGTGGCGATATCCGGCGCGTGAAGCTGGCCGATTATTTCTGACGAATGGGTCGTCCGAACATATCTCCAAGTGTCCGTTCGGGATTAGGGCCCGACCTCAATTAAGTAGAACGACGGCGGCTGCCAAATGGATTCCGGCGAGGAAATTTCCGGCCGTCTTGTCATAGTGCGTGGCAATTGCGTGGTACTGCTTGACATATGGTGCGTTTTAAAGCGAATTCGCCTAGCTCTCTTTCGTGTCGACAAACTCGTCCACCACGGTCCAGTGCGCGCCCTTGTCCGTCGATATTTCGAACCGCGCCTGTATTTTACCGGGTGAGACAAAGTCATAAATAAAATGCGCATCGGCCGTGCCGCCGCTCCGCCTTTGAATTCGCATCGGCTCGGTCCAGACATTTCCATCGACAAGAGCTGTGCCTTCGCGCGGCCCGCCCTCAGGGTGCACCTCCGTATATTTGAAGGTCTTGTCGACATCGCTGTAATAGAAAAGGTTCGCTCCGTTCGAGATACGATTTCCGTGGTTGGGATCCGGCATCAAGCTCAAAGAACTGCAGGCCATAAAGGCGCCGTGGGGGAGAAAAGAACACTGGACGTCGTAGTCGAACGTCCTGGCATGGCCAAACTGCGTTTCCTTCACCTCGCCATGTCTCTTCCAGTGCCCCGCCCAGACCGCGAGCTTGTCGCGCGGAGACGGCGAATTTTGAGCCGTCGCGCCGGCCGTCAGCGCAAGCAGGAACACCGCACCCAGCGCAGCCGATCCCATTACGAATTTTTTCGCCACGCGCATCGGTTCCCTCCGGCTTGAAATCGGCCGACAGGCCGCCAATCCCTTCAGCGCCATGTCGGCAATTTGACGTGCAAAGTGCAAGTCACTTCCTCGCGATTGCACCGCCGCCAAAACAAACTACAATGCGGCGATGCGAAAGAAGATTGGAAAAAAGCGTCGCTCGGAATGTCCGTTGAACGCTTCGGTGGAAATGTTGGGGGACCGCTGGTCGCTGCTCATCGTGCGCGACATGATGCTGAACGGCGCGCGCCGCTATGCGGATTTTCTGAACAGCCATGAAGCCATCGCGACGAACATCCTCACCGATCGTCTGCGAAAACTCGCGGCCGACGGAATCATCACCGCGAAGCGCGATCCCTCGGACGGGCGGAGCAGGATTTATCTTTTGACCGCAAAGGGCATTGGCCTGGCGCCGGTGCTGACGGAACTGGTGCTGTGGGCCGCCGCGCATGAGACAACAGGAAGACCCGCACTCGTCCGGCAAATGCGGGAGGATAAGAAAGAATTTCTGGCCGGCGTGCAGCGCGGTTGGAAACAACGCGGCCGTTGAGCTCATCCCCTCCGGCATTTCAGCTGTTGGAATAAGGGAAATACCGTGACGGTGGCGAAGTTGCCTTTCGCGGCATGACGGCGGCCGGGGAACGTTGCTGCTGTTACTTCATTTCCATCATCCCGGTATGCGTTCACTTCGCCAATGACACTAGGAGCGCGTCGCAAAACCCGAAGTAAGATCGACTGACTTGAGGCCGGTTTTCATAAGCGAGTTTGGCACCAACTTTAGAAACATATCGATGGAGGCAACCAATAAAGCTAAGTGGATGCTTTGGCTCATCGCCTTCCATTGCCAGACCTAGAAGTGTACCGCCATTTGTTAGTGGCCGATATGTTGGATAGCTCTCGAATTGCGACGTCTGATTCGTCTGATCAATTGAGCTGAATTCAAAGTGCGACATTTTAAAAAATGCTATTGGCGAACTCCTCATGAGCTCAAACACTTCTCCCAAAGTTAGACACCGCAACGCACCCTTGAGCACAAAAGGTGCTCTCAGCACAGGCAGCGGGTCAATGTTCATATTGGCCATATTGTTGCTTACCATGTGCCATTCAAACTCGTTCAAGTTTTGCTTTGCGAGCAGTTGAATCTGTTCTTCTGCCCAAATGTGAAGCTCATCCGTTGACGCAACCATGGGGCCAGTATCGCGTTTTGCGTTTCCGACCGTGTGATCCATGTAACCAATAAAGCCGCCGGTGCCCCGCTGGATTGCGGGCGTTAGCCCTCCAACGGTGTTTGCACTGAGATTTTCGTTCACTTGTGCAGGCATTCGTTGCGACAATGCGGCAAGCCCAACATAGCGACCTCCAACCCGTATTGCGCGCAATCGGTGGGCATTCGAATCGATGTAGGTGCCAATTTCCCTGTTGCCAACGCACTCGCAGAACGAGATGTCGCGCAACCATGCTGCCATGTCGCCCGAGTTGGTGATCGTGTCGATTGGTCGATGTACGATTGAGCTAGCTTCGCCTTCAATTGTAAGGTCAACTCGGACATCAAGTCCCGTGACGATTACTGCAAGATAATTTTTCAGGGGCACCGATGTATCGGGCACGTTTTGCGTGTTCGACTTAATGCGCATGACTTTGTAGTCGGATATTGCGGCTGGCAGAAGACAAGTAACAGCGGTCGAAATAGAAGACCCGAAACTTGTAGGTTGACCGACCGCGACAATGGGCCGAAGAGTTATGCCGTCCGGGAACCGCAGTTGAACGACATCTTTGAGTCCCACGTCATAACGGCGACTAGAAACCGTCACGAACGATGAGAGCATAAAGATCGAATAAAAACCGATTCCAAATTTCCCGATTGATCGAAATCCCGACGCTTTGAGTCCAGGAAACTCCGACCTTACCAAATCAGTTGCCCAAAACGATGTTCCGAATTCGAGCAGCGGGCCGGTCAGCACTCTTTCAGACATTCCAATGCCGTCGTCTTGAACAGAAATTCGCGTGTGCGCGTGGTCTGCTGAACTCAATTCGACAGTTATCTTTCCCTCATAATGCGAATCAAGCGCCCGCCTCGCGATAATCGCGTCGCGAGCGTTCTGCATCAGTTCTCGGAGCACGATAGCAAAGCTGTCACCCTGTCCATACAGATTGTGTCCGCCGAGAGTTTCTACCAACTTCTCGACGTTCCCAACATGGATTATTGCGTGTGTCGGCTTCCAGTCACGAACCTGGATATATCGACAAAGCTCATTCGGTGCACCAGCACCTGCGATGCGTTGAATCTGGAATGGCGGGCTTGAACTCGCATGTTCAGTTCGGGATAGAAGGACCGCGTTTGAAGATCGAATTTCTCGGTCCATCAACTCGACCGCATCGTACGCCACCCACCATTCGCCTGAGTCCGATGCACTAAATGCTCGAGTGGATGTTACAATTCCGGTGTGTCCCGACGGGTCGGATTGGTCGACGTCTAATCGCGCGAGCCAGTTTTGAGCCTTCCAATGTTTCAATGAAATTCCCGTGCGCCTTAAGAGAGCATGAACGAAATCCGGCGCACGTCTATCATCCATATGGGCTGCATCGGCGCACCGCAGCAAGCAGGCAACCTTGACTGGATCGACCCTCCAATCTGCGGGCAATTCGCCAGAAGCGTTCTTCTGAGAGGGAAACGCCGATACGACATCTTCGATGTCCCAGTTGTGACTGGCAGCGATTTGTCCGATCAAATTGCCGTATCGCTTTCTGATCTCCGTGTCTTCAATAAGGAACATATCCCGACCAGTGTCATGATCCTTCCATCCTCTTTCTGCGAGAAAAATTGCTTGAGTCGCGTGCAGGAGCCTGACGGCAGAGAAGTCAGCGGCAGCTTCAAGATCGGCCAAGGGCTCGTTGGGACGAGAATCTTTCAGAGCGGCGAACGAATCGCGCCATTCAAGCGTGGCTCGTACCGCTCCTTGGCCTCCTTCATAGGCTTCAAAGCATTGTGCTGCATCGTGAAGCAATATCGCGCCGCCGAGCACAAATGCTTCCATGGCGTTGATTGGATAGCTCTTGCCAGCTAACACATCTGCAGTTTCCCAAAGCGCATCCAAGTGGGTGACGTCATGCACAGTTAGCTGGGGAACTGAGGAGCTTATCCTCGCTGCGAGAATAGACACACGGTCTCGGAACTTGAATAATACGCTCCGAAGGCGGTCCTTTTGATCCTCGTACTCCTTGGACTCGTTTCCTCTGGCTAAGGAATGCTTCCAAAGATAGGTATTTTCGACGGCAGGATTCATGTCGGCGATCTTAAGTTGGAGCCACGATATGGCCCATGTCAGAATGGCAGACTCGAAATACCACCACAAGTGTGGATGGTTTCGACATGCCCGCGCTCTCAGTAGGCGTACTCGTAGGCGCTACCGTCTACACGCTCCCGGCGATGGCTTGGAATGCCATACTTCCGAATGAACCCGGTTTGCCGATGCGCGCCGCGCATGTCGGCGTACCAAACACGACCGATAACGAAGATCGCGCCGTCACTGCCAAGCAACCCGACGTTGCTGGCGAGAGCGGTGGAATCAACAGCAAAGTGACTGCCTAAGCCGCTTTCAATGGTCTTGAGCAATTCTATATTGGTCATTGTAGGTGGCAGCTTATCCGAGTCGAGTGGCCCTCGAATCGTATGAATCTTGCATCTAATCTCTTCGACAATGGCATCGGTGCTTCCTTTGTTATAATAGGTGACGAATGCGCCAATGTATTCAGCGGGCCTGTCTGGTGATCCCTCGGCGGCAATCGTGAAATAGTTCATTTCAACAGAATGCACGACGATCTCAGGCCTATGCGTGGCGTTGAATTCGCCTTGAGCAAGATCAATCGATTGGCGGCTTAATTCAGCCTGCCGTTTCGTGACGCTAACCAGAAAGTAGGTGAACACGCCAACAGCTTTGGCGGCGAGCGAGCTGGCGACGGTCGCAAGAACAGTCGCATGATCTGTGGTCCAATTCCAAGCAACGATGAGCCAGCGCATCACGACAATCTTTTTGTAGATATAAGGGCGGCCTTATGCATCAAATCTCTTGCGTGTGAGTCTAGTAAATTCGTCTATCAAATCTGAGAAATTCGGATCGCGGTAGGCACGCTCATTGCTGAGCGCCCCCCGCGCAGAACCGTACGTGCGAGTTTCCCGCATACGGCTCCCACCTTGGATGATTGACGATAAAGCGCGTAGTTGGCCATGTGAATGCGGCGACTGAATGCGACGACGGCTTAAGTGTTGCACTCCGAAAGGCAACACCTTTTCGCGAAATGCGCCTTCATCGCAAACTGCAACACTGTCGCGGTAGGGACGCTCATTGCTGAGCGCCCCCCGCACAGATCCGGACTGGCGGGATTCCCGCATCCGGCTCTTAAGTCGAGTGAGTGA
>Ga0302326_10032448_pt1 | contig 10403 bp, 11 predicted proteins | sample Palsa_T0_3_FD_202264 | JGI IMG/M metagenome (GOLD analysis project Ga0302326, IMG submission 202264) | Peat permafrost microbial communities from Stordalen Mire near Abisko, Sweden - Palsa_T0_3 | ecosystem: Environmental > Terrestrial > Soil > Palsa > Peat permafrost | place: Sweden: Abisko... | reverse complement strand
TCTGCACTCCGCTTGCAAGTACATTCCCCCGAGAGAATATGAAGAAAACTACTACGCACAGCAGGAAAGAATGGTAAGTTAATCATATCGGCAAGCAAGAGCCTCCAAAGAAGCCGGGGCGATCCACGTTGTGCTCATGTGACGCTATTGCGCCCACCTTCTAAGCGAGGGGCCGGTAACCGGTTATTGCCAGGCGTGGTGTCCTAGTGAGCAGGCGAGAAGGTTCCTTGCAGACGCCAGACGGTATCCCGGTGTTCGACGTAGGAACCGCCGAACTCAAGACCTGCCTTGGCGATTAGCGCTTTCAGGCCTGCGTTCACGCCATAGTCGTCAGATGTGCGGACGTCAAGGACGAACGAGTCCAGCCCGGACTCTAGGCGTGCCTGGGCGATTTCTTGCCAGAGGGGCTCATGTGGTAGCCAGACGAGGTTCCCCGGAAGCGCTGGCGGGCTCGTCGGGGTAAGCCGCATGGTCGACAGGACCAAGTGTCCCTTCCGGCGTTCGCGGGTTGCCGAAGCACCCACGTCGACCGGAGTCGCTGCGGGGACTGCGGCGGCGAGGTTAACGCCGACCGACTGGTCCCATCCCTCGACACGGCTTACTTCAATCGTGACAGCACCTAGTGACCGGATAGTACGGAGCGCCTCTGCCACTTTGTGTTCGAAGAGGAAACGGTGGAAGTCCGCGACCGGGATGTACACTTTGGGTTCGACAGGGTGCCCGATATATGCCACCTTCTTCCGGGGGTGACCGACCGGGAAGGTCAACTGCAACGCCGCCGCCGATGACACCGTTAGCAGGTCCTCGCCGCCTTGTCGCATCTCCTTCGATGCCTTGACCAGTTCTATTGCCAGGTTTGCTGCCAGGATTCCGGCCGGGAGGAGTCCGATCGCGAGCGCTGGAAAGACTGTCCGGAGGGTGCGCGAGCCAGGCGACGACGAAGGCGAGGGGGCGGGTGTGGCTTTCTGGTCGTCGCTGACCACGATGATCCGCCGTCGGCTGTACGGTAGTTCCAGCAATTCCTGGGCGCTCAACGCACCCGCGGTATCCTCGGACATCGAGCAACTCCCCTGGCCCACCGTTAACGTACAAGTTAAATGCACCCTACCGGGCAGTCTAGCCAATCACGTCAAAGGGAGCGAAGATCATCGTCGCCTATCCTTTGACGGAGGGCAGGTCCATGATCCGAGGGGTCCTAAGCGGCCACAGATCTAACGCACAATCGAGGAACGGGAAGCTGCAAATCCATCGAATTCGCAAAGGATGCGCCATGATCTCACAGATGCTCAGTGCCTAAAGCCCGATGAACCCGACGACTTGCCGGGCGGCTTCATCATAGCTGAAATCATGTTCGAGATTCCTGAAGACCGTCGCGGTTATGATCTTTCTACGCCCCTTAATTGCCTGACCTGTCCTCACGGGAGACAGTAGTCGTGGTTGATTCCGCTGATAGGTGAGCCGCCAGGAAGCTATGAATACGACTGTGACCTGCTGCGGCTGGAACTGCGGTGCGATTTCGTGTAGTGAATGGATAAGATCGGGAGCGGATACGGAGGGGCAGTGGCAGTGGCAGACGAGAATGTCGCGGCGGTGCCTCGGGCGACGGCTGGCTGGCACCGCAGTACGGACCGCGCTTGGTGGCACAGGTCGAGGCGGGGATCTATGGGGACGGTCCACAGGCCCGGCCGGGGCAGTACGTCGACCCGGTTGCCCTCGGCAGTCTGATCGTGTCAATAGCAGCGTTGGGCTGGCAGATCGGCAGTGACCTGATGAAGCGGGGTGAAAGGCCCGCCCCTGATGGGCTAGCGGAGCGGATCCGTGTCGAGCGGCGCCTGGAAAGCGGCGTAACGAGCGTTGAGGATAAGATCGTGGAGATCGTCTCTATTGAGGTCGTCAAGCGCCTTGGCGGCGGGTAGCGACCGCGGTTCCCGGCTGATGCGGCTGATAGCGCAGCGGCTGATCGTTGACCTCGACGAGGGCATGTCGTGGCCCTTGGAAGCCAGCGCTCTAGAGGAATTGCGCTGGTACCTCGAGGATTACCTGCGTGCCCCTTTTGGGGTGTACGAGGATCGGGGCGCGCGCATCGAGGCCAAGCTCCCCAAATGGGGCCAGGCCATGTTCGAGTCGGTTTTCGCCGCGGGACCAGCCCGGGATGCCTATGCGCGGGCACCTCAGCTCAGCGAGATGGAGCTGGTTCTCCGGTCGTCGTCAGCGGACCTCCTGGGCTTGCCATGGGAGCTGATGGCTGCGCCGGAAGATCAGGTTCCGCTAGCGCTTGGCATGGCCGGGACGAGCCGCACTCTTCTGGGGGGCGCGGACGACGCCGGAGTAACGGAGTTGCCCGGCGGGCGGCTGCGGGTGCTGATGGTGATCTCCCGGCCATCGGGGAGCAGCGACGTCGGCTACCAGATGATTGCCCGGCCGCTGCTGCGGCGGCTAAAAGCCGCAGGCGGCAGCATTTCCCTCACGGTTCTGCGCCCGCCGGCACTGGAGGCATTGCGCGGCGAGCTGACGGCGGCCGCCAAGGCTAGCGTGCCTTACCAAGTGGTGCACTTCGACGGGCACGGCACGTCATTCGGCGGGGAAGGAGCCTTGGTCTTCGAGCGTCCCGGCGGCGGCGACTCCCACCTCGTCCCCGCAGCGGCGATCGCGCAGGCACTGGGGGAGGCGCGGGTCCAGGTTGCGGTCTTGAACGCCTGCCAGTCCGGCGCGGTCGCCGGACAGCTCGAGGCGGCTATCGCCACCCGCCTGCTGCGGGATGGCGTCGCGTCGGTCGTCGCTATGGCCTATCTCGTGTACTCCGCTGCGGCGGCGGAGTTTATAGGCGCGTTCTACGAGGCACTGTTCGCAGGGCGCACCGTGTCCGCCGCGGTAACGGCTGGCCGTCGCCAGATGGCCCGCAAGCCAGGGCGTCCGAGTCCCAAGGGTGTAGTGCCGCTGGCGGACTGGGTGGTCCCAGTGCATTACGTCGGACGCGAAGTGAGCTTCCCGCCCCACGTGCAGCCACTCCAGGCCTCGCCGTCGCCCTCTGGCGAGGAGAGCCACGGCGACTTGGACTCGAGCGGCGGTACCTTCATCGGGCGGGACAGTCTGTTCTGGGAACTTGAAGCGGCCGGGCGCGAGAAGGCGATTATCATCCTGACCGGCCCTGGGGGTGCCGGCAAGACTGAGCTAGCACGGGCCTTCGGGCGCTGGTGGCGGGATACTGGCGGGGTCGAGCGGCCGGAACTGGTGTTCTGGCACTCGTTCGAGCCGGGCGTGGCGTCGTTCGGCGTGGACGGGGTCATCACCGGGATCGGTGTGGAGTTGTTCGGCACGGGCTTCGCCCGGCTGAGTCCAGAGCAGCGTCGCAGTAAAGTCGTGCAGGCGCTGAACTCCGCCCGGTCCTTGCTGATCTGCGACAACTTCGAGTCGGTACGGTCCATGCCGGATCCGGGCCGCGCCATGCCGCTACTGGATGAGGCGGAGTGCGAGGCGTTGCACGAGTTCCTGGTCGAGGTGGCCTCGCACGGTACCAGCACGGTGCTGCTCACCAGCCGGACACCTGACATGGAACATCCGGTGTGTCACCCTGTTCAGCCAGTTTCCCAGCCCGCTTGCTGCGAGCGGGACCGCGGCGTTCGCGAGGCTCAACCATCGCCTTGGCACCCAAGCCTTGGAGCATTCCTGGCGGCAGGTCACCGGCCAGCCCCTGCCACAGCAAGTACGCGACTACGTCACGAGTCGGCAGAGCGACCGCGGCCAACTGGAACTGCCTCCGCCCGGCCAGTCACCTCCGTGACCGGGTCCGGTCCCGAGCGCTGGACATCCGGGCTCATAATCTGTCAGTCGCGAAGCCGACGGTCAATGGCTGGAACGGACGTTCTGCGCGCGATGCATGGAAAATTCCTATCGGATCGATAGACATTCCTAATCGGCGTTCGGGTTGCTCAGCCTCTGAAATAAGAGTCGCGCAGTGTGACGATTGCCGATCACAGCCATCGCGCGATATCGGCTGGTGAGCCCTGGCCGAGGGCCGACCCCATTGAAACACGGTACCGTCCCGATCATGGCCACGAAAGCCGAGCGCCGCGCCGCGCGTGAACGCGTGACCGCCGACCACGAATCGCAGCCGGCCGGGCTTCTCGGCCACGCAGGGGCAGAGATCGACCGCTACCGCGCCGGCGAGATCGACGCCTATGCTGCGGATGAGGCACTCCACCATTACCACCGTGCCGCCGCAGAACTGTGGAAGTTCTGCTTCGCCCGAGGCAGCAGCGCTCACGTCGAGTTCATCGTCGGCCTCCTCGACCGTATGAGCGCTGACGCAGAACCGATCGACTGGTAGGAACGCGGCGCGCAGCGACGACATCCATGACCCAACCGTGCTGCGCTCGCCGTGCGGGGTGCTGGGTCTGTCACGGACCGTGGCCACGCCTCAAAACGGCTTAGCGCGCGAGCCGCCGTTGTTGACCCGAACCGGCGCTACATGCTGAAGCTGCTGGCGAGCCCTGCGGTAGCTGGCCGATGAGTCCTGCTAATGTTGCCGATGTCGGGCAGCTAGTTTGCTGCCCGGTGTTTGACGCTGAGCGCGGCACACGCTTGGTTCACCACTTCCCAGGGGAAGGTGAGCTGAGCGCACCTCCCCCGGATAGGGCGAGGAGCGCAGATGGCACCCTACTTCGAGATCGCAAGGTGGGTGGCACTCATGGGGGCTGGCGCGGGTGTCTGGAGATTCCTCTCCCTGCCGGTGTATAGGCTCATAGCCGTTTACAGCCGCGATCCGGACCGGCGGCGGTATGCGCTGGAAGTCCTCCGCCTGGCTTCACCGTACGCCGCCAGCATCAAGTCATACGTAGACGACCCGGCTCATCAGAATCCTGAAATTGACCACCGCGGCAGCGAAGACCGGGACTCTGACCAGCTACCGGTTACCAGCAGCTCAGCCAGCCCGAGGTCCAAGGCGACGGCAACGCGGTGATACCCATCGCGTAGCTTTCCGTTCTCACCAGCACTGGCTACGGGCATCCGTGTTTCTGCATCCATGAGCGAAGCCAATCGTACCGGTCCAGGGTGAATATGGGAGTGGCCCATCTTCGTTCCACACTCCGGCGGAGCTTTCCCAATGTCCACTCATGCAAGATCCGCCGATCTGGACGCCAGCAGTTGCGGTTCAAGGGCTAGCGTGGGAGTCCGATAGTGGGCATTCTGTGCATGATTTGCAGTGCGGACGGGCCCGGCCAGGGTTGTACCGAGCATAGGCGCATGGGGCTGTCGGCCTTACAGGCGCGAGCGGTCATCAGGTACTGTCCGAGGACGCCAAGGGGCCGTCGGCAGCGGTGGGCGGGGAGAGCTCCCCTGCTCCCGCGAGGCACGGATCGCCCGAATCGCAGACAGCACGGCCCGCCAGGAGGAGCCATGGTATCTCGACGGACATGGCCACTTAACGATGCCGTACTCGCCTTTTCCCGCAGAGCCGAATGTTCGTCCAACAGTGGGCTCGCTGATGCTGGGCGGCAAGCGGTGGCACGGTTGCGGCAGCCCTTGCAGGTCGCGCTCGTGGGCTTGATTTCTACAGGCAAGTCAACTCTTCTCAACGCGCTCGTGGAGACTGCCATCTCACCCACGGCCGGGGGCGAGTCGACCCGCGTACTGTACTCATTCAGTCACGATCGATTCACAATGGCCGCAGTGCACCCGCGCGATGGATCCGAGCCAGTACCTGTAAGGCTTAATGGCGGTCGGTTGCCATCAGAGCTTCCGTTTCCTGTTGCTCAGATTGATCGGGTCGTAGTTACGTTGCCAGCGGTCATGCTCGAAGAGCTCACCTTGGTAGACACACCGGGGCTCGCCTCAACGTCCCCGGAGAGCTCAGAGGTAACGCGGCAGCTGCTCAGCGAGAACACGCTCGATGCGGCAGGAGCCGCTGATGCGATCATCTTCTGTATCAACACCCCGCTGAAGGACGCCGAGGCCGAGGCAGTGTCGCTGTTCCGTTCTGGACGAGCGGGAATGCGCCTGACGAGTGGCACTGCCGTTGCCGTTCTGACGAAGGCAGACTGTCTTACGGGTGACCGGCGAACGACGTGGAAGGAAGCTGTCGCTCTTTCCCGGAAACTCTCGATGGATCATGCTGATCTATTTGCGGGCGTGGCGCCGGTGATCGGCCTGCTGGCAGAGACGGCAAGGACTGGCGCGCTGCGCGAACGACATGCTCAACTCCTGGCTACGCTTGCCGCGGAGTGGGCTCCACAAACAATCGAAGCGGTGCTCAGGCACGAGAAGCTGTTCTGCGACCACTCTGGGCCCGGGGACGCCGCGCAGCGCATGGAGCTGGTTCAGCTGCTGGGCTTGTTCGGAATCGGCGCGCTTTTGGAGAACCTGCAAGGCGGTGCCCCAGCAACAGCAACGGAAATGACTCGGATCGCTCTTCAAGTATCTGGGTTTGACGAGATAAGCAATTGGCTGCGATTCCAGCTGGGCTCGCGTGCGAGTGCCATGAAGGCGAGAGCCCACCTGCAGATCCTATTGGAGAAAGCTCAGGCGGCCAGGGAACCAGAATTTTACGATTGCGCCCAAGCGCTTCTGGATCGTCCCGAGATGTTCGAGCTACAGGTCTTCCGGCTGGCCGGAAGGCTGGCTGCCGGGCGGGTGAAGCCTCCACCGGGCCTGGCAGAACAGATCTGGATCCTGCTCTCTACAGGCCTGCCCGCCGTCTCCGGCCGAGAGGCGGCGCAGCAAGCGAGCGAATGGAGGGAGTGGGCCATGCTGGCCGACAGTGAAAGCCAGTCGGCTGCGCGTGTCATGGTCCGGGCATGGCAGCTCGCGGCGCAGGGGCAGGCGTGATCGATGGAAGAGGCCGAGGCAAGATGGGACCGGCGAACTGGACGCGCGTTTCGCGTCGGGGGCGATGAGTGGAGGGCAGTTGGGGTAAGTGCGGCGCGGATCTCGGTGGCGGGCTTACGGCTGACGCCTAGAATGCCCGATCTTCTCGATGTGCGGCGCCAAGATATAGAGCGGGTCCAGGTCCTGCGGTGATCTCTCTAGAGTAGAAAGATAAGTGCTGATGCGCATCAAGTGGCGTTCTCGCGAATGACGGTGGCCAGGGACCTGCTTCAGATGCTGGCGGACGAGGTGACCTGGTGCTAACTTCCCGTTCGGGGGTGGAATCTTGATACCTCCGGGTACGTGGGTCCTGGCGGTCGACTTCGGTGTCACGAATACCGTGGCCGCCGTGCGGGACGAGCAGAGCATTGAGGTGCTCGTTGTTGACGGGCGTCCGGTGATGCCTTCTGCAGTCCTTCTACATCCCGATGGGAACACGTGGTCTTGCGGTGAGACCGCGATGCGAATGTCGCGAACGAGACTGGAGTGGTTCGAGCCGAACCCCAAGCTCTGGATTCCTGCTGGCATGATCTTTCTCGGCGGCCGCGATATTCCGGTCGGGCAGGCAATCACGGCGCTGCTGCGCCCGATCTGTCAGCAGGCGGCTGATCAGCACCGCGGCAGACCTCCGGCAGCATATGTTGTCACGCACCCACCCAGTTGGGGCAAGACGCGCGTGGCTATTCTCTTGGAGGCCGCTGCGGCCGCTGCGGCAGGCGGCTGGCCGGCACCCCAGCCACTCAGCGAACCGGTTGCCGCTGCGCACGGGATCCTCGGCATCGACGGACTGCCGCAGCAGGCCCGGCTGGTCGTGCTCGACCTCGGAGGGAGCACGGTCGACGTGACCGTGGTGGACCGCGACGGTGGCGAGCTCGAGGTGGTGGGCCGACCGATGGTCCGGGACGGGCTCGGCGGAGAAGACTTCGACCAGCGGCTGGCCCGGTGGATGGTCGCGGAAGTGGGTGCGCCGGGCTTGTATGACCGTCTGGCCTCATCCGAGGACCCGGACAAGCGTGAACGGGCTCTGGCGATCCGTAGCGATGCCCGCACGGTTAAGGAAGCGCTATCGCGACAGCCCCTGATTTCTGCGCAACTGCCGAAATCGCCACCAGAACTCACAGAGCCCACGCACGTACAGGTAAGCAGATCCCAGCTTGAAACCCTGATCTGCGGGGGGCCCGGCTACCAACCCGGCCTCGCCGACGCCGTCGAGATGGTTAGCAAGGCACTACAAAGGGCCCAGACCGGGCCCCCGTTCGAAGCGGTGATCCTCACCGGAGGATGCGCGCGGATTCCATTGCTGGGAGGCTTGGTGCATGAACGCATTGGGCGGCGGCCTCTCACCTACGGCGATCCGACGACGTCCGTCGCTCGTGGCGCGGCCGAGTTCGTATGGAGGAAGCTCGACCTGGCCGATGTCGCCGTAGAAAATGTTCTTGGAACGCCCGCCAGGCCGCCGCTCCTGGCTAGCGCGGCCGCCGCAGTTTCTGCCCCTGACGACGTAATGGTCGGGGCGGTAGACCGGCTCGGCACGGTGACCGAGGCCGAGATGATGACTCCATCAACTCCGGCCGTTTCCTGCCGGATCTTCCTCAGCTACCGACACGAAGAGACTGACTGGCAAGCCAGTTGGCTGGCTGAAATGCTCGGCGACCACTTTGGCGAAGGCGTGGTCTTTAAAGACGTCGACTCGATCCAGCCAGGCGACGACTTCGTCCAGGTGATCACCGATGCGGTCGGGTCCTGTGAAGTACTGCTCGTGCTGATCGGCAATCGGTGGCTCACAATCACCGACCAAAATGAGCGACGACGTCTCGATGATCCCCAAGACTTCGTGCGGCTGGAGATAGAGGCAGCTCTGAAGCGTAATGTCCGCGTCGTCCCCATTCTGGTTCAAGGTGCGCACATGCCTCACGCCGACGACTTGCCAGATAGCCTGGCAATGCTGGCCCGCCGGCAGGCCATCGAACTTAGCCCACGCCGCTTCAAATCCGATGCCGGACCGCTGCTGAAGGTGCTAGGTCAGGCCATTAGCAACGCGCAGACCCGCGCAGCCACGGACCGATGAGCATTCCGCCGAGACCAAAGGGGAAGACTAATTGACTAGCCCGCCTAGGTCTCGCTGGCGGTCGGATTTGTCTGCAAAGGGTCTGAAGGGACGGGAATCGGAGTGATCGTTCATCGTTATGGTGCTCTGGCGTGCCCACAGACCTGAGCACGCCAGAACCAGATGATCTGCACGCGACAGCAACCGCGACCGCTGCGGTTGTTATCCGCGCTAAATCGGCGATCGGGAGTCCCGGTCGGCGGAGATGCCATAGGACGATGTCACTCAGCGTGTCTGCCGTGCAGGTGATGCCATGCCTTTGGAAGATCGCCCAGCCCTGTGGAGAATGCTAAGGAAGCTCGTCCAAGCCCTTCCACCCGGACCTGCCCGGCTCGGTGCGCAGATCCGGGTACGTCAGCGGCAGAACTTCCTTCGCTCCCGCCGGACTCCCGGCAAACAAAGCGCTGGCCAGCACGAAACGGAGCTGCTCCAGGATGTTCTTGCTGTCCTCCAGATCAGCGCGAATCTGATCCAGCTCGGCTATCTCCTGCGGGCCGGGACCGCCCCCACGGGGATGAAGCGTCGTGTATTTCGCTGCTCGCCCGCGCGCCCGCACAAGCTCATCCAGCTCGTCCTGAGACGCTAGTCCTGCGAGGATGCCCACCTTGAACAACGTGTCGGGCGGTTCAGGCGTCCACAGGCTATGCAAGACCACGTGGCGCTTGTCCTGCCGCTCGGCGGCACAGTCAACGGCCGCTAGAGCCACGTCCAGCATGTGGCCCTCGAACCGGCGCTTCAAGATTCTCTGTGCCTGCTCGGCCAGCCGGCTAGTCGGCCACTTGCGGAGCACGTCGAGGGACTCGGGATTCTCGGGCTCGGGGTACTTGACCGCGAGCAAGAGCAGCGCGAGCTGGCTGTCCACCCGCGCCGCGGCTATAGCTACCCGCCCCATCTCGGCCAGCACGTCATCGGCGGGGTAAAAGTCAGGCAGCCTGGCTTGCCTCAGGTCGAAGCCCTCACCGTGCCCGGTGTCGCCGTCCATGACCCCTCGCTTGAAAACCGATGTCGGCTGACGTGGCCGTTTGGCCATCCTCCCGCAGGTCGGGACACATCACCAACAGGATTTTGCAGTCCCAGACGCGACCGCCAGACTGCTCGCTAACCGCCGTTATGGTGCAGCTTCCCGCAGCGGTGACTGGTCACTGAAGTCTCACGCGAACGAGTAATCTGTCTCTCGTCTGCCTCAGCGAGGTTTGTTCGCGACGTCATAGTTGAGGAAGCTAGGGGGCATGGTGTTTGTCGCCGATGATTTGGCAGCGTGGCTGATAGGACTGGTGGCGGACGCGGGTCGTAGGCGACTAGTGACATGGAGGCTTATGCGAAACTCTCCTTGAAGAAGTACAGGCCAATGGCAGCCCGAAATGAGGGCAAGAAGGTCTTCAGCGGCCTTCTGTAATCGGTGAACAGAACCCGCCATGTCTTCAGGTTGGCC
>Ga0302326_10032446_pt1 | contig 10404 bp, 6 predicted proteins | sample Palsa_T0_3_FD_202264 | JGI IMG/M metagenome (GOLD analysis project Ga0302326, IMG submission 202264) | Peat permafrost microbial communities from Stordalen Mire near Abisko, Sweden - Palsa_T0_3 | ecosystem: Environmental > Terrestrial > Soil > Palsa > Peat permafrost | place: Sweden: Abisko... | reverse complement strand
AGTGAGCACCTATTCGTGGGTGGGCGGACTCGATCGCTGGTAGACCGTCTTGTTGCCGCCGCCGGCATTTCACGCGCAACTGTGACCGTTGACGAATTGATTCATGGACTGTCGCGCGTGCACATAGTCGGAGAGCCCGAGGCGGTTCGGGTGGCGGCAAAAAGCGCGGGTGTCGAGTACCTCCCAGATGCCGCTGTTCTCCTGTCGGCGCGGCTGCCGGTAGTCCGAAGTACGATGCAGGCGGCCCGCCCGGCTCAGGAACCGATTAACTGGTCAGTGCGGTCGTGGTCATTTCAAGAACAGAGATGGGTAGCGGAGAAGCTTGAGCACACCGTACGCGAGTACAGCAACCGATACAATGTGCGGCGTTATTTTGTCCATCTCGGCAGAGCGGATGTTCGTGAAGTTGAAAAGCGCGCTTCCTTCTACTGCGCCGCCCTCGTGAGGGGGGCGCGTATAGTGCGGTACTCTCACGATGACAGGATCTTGCGCGTTCCGCGTTGGGCTCCGCTCCCGGAAGCTTACTCACGTACAGCGTGTCTCGCCGGCGGTCGACTCGGAATCATCAGTGGAAGCGACATCGTTTTCGAGAACATTGATCCTAGCATCGCCTTTACGCTGCTGGTCGGATTGGGACAGGGCATTCCAATGCCAGAGTCGCTTGGATGAATAATCCGTTCCTTACATTCGACGAGCTTCGCAACGCATACCTGCGTTATTTGGACGGCCCGTTCCGGCTTAGGTACCAGGCTCTTATGGAGGAGAGGAGGGGTCTTCTGGATCAGGATCGCCAGCTCTACAGAGAACCGCTCTTTGAAACCATTGTGCCCTACGAATCGTCAAAGCTGACCGTTAGGGCAGCCTGCAATCAGCTCGGCACATCGCTGGATGTCGCAGAGTACGTTGAAAGCAGCGGTCTCTTTCCCCAGGGGCGCGAACTCTTCCAGCACCAGTTCGATGCTTGGACAGCATCAAGGTCCGGCGAAGCAGTGGTGGTTACGACCGGCACCGGCTCCGGAAAGACTGAGTGCTACCTACTGCCGGTGTTTGCCTCACTCGTTGAGGAATCGATTGGGTGGGGAACCCCCTCGCCGCGCTCTTCGCGCGCGCTGTGGTGGAACCACGCTCGGCAGCAGTGGATTCGTCAGCGTGTGCATGATACCGGCCGCCCGAAAGCCGTGCGTGCGCTGTTCCTATATCCGCTCAACGCGCTGATCGAGGATCAGCTTGGGCGCATCCGACGCGCATGCGACAGTCCCAGCGGGCGCGGATGGCTCGCTGCAAATCGCAACGGAAATAGCTTCTGGTTCGGGCGTTACACCGGATCGACGCCGGTCTCCGGGCCGCAGATCAGCGCTGCGAAGCGCCAGGAGCTGAAGCGGCGCCTCACGGACATGGAGAGCGAATGGGGACGGGCTCAGGTGTCGGCGGCTCGATCGGGAAATGACCAGATCCTTTCCTACTTTCAGGACCCGAAGGGCTCCGAGATGTGGTCGCGGTGGGACATGCAGAAGGACCCGCCGGACATTCTGATCACGAACTACAGCATGCTGAACATCATGCTGATGCGCAGCCTCGAGGGGACCATCTTCGATCAGACACGAAGCTGGCTCGCCAGCGATCGCAGCAGGAACTGCTTTCACCTCGTTGTCGATGAACTGCACACGTACCGGGGGACACCTGGGACTGAGGTTGGCTACCTATTGCGCGCCCTTCTTGACCGCTTGGGGTTGACCCCAGACTCAGGGCAGCTTCGTCTCATTGCAACCAGCGCGTCGATCGATGCCAATGATCCTGGAAGCCTTGACTACCTGGAGCAGTTCTTCGGGCGCGATCGCTCGTCGTTTCGAATCATCGACGGCAAGCGAGACACTTTTCCGGGCGGGGGCGTTGTTCCCGCTCCCAAAGCGTTTTGTTCATTCGGACGGTTGCTGGACACTGGCGATCTTGGTCGTGCAGTCGAGGGATTGGCGTCGGACGCTGGTGTGAACGCAGCCGGAAAGGGCGCCGAGGAAAGGCTGGCAGGCATTTTTACAGCCACAAGCGTGCTCGAGCGCGTGCGCCAAGCAGGAGCGGTCGAACCGTTCACCGTAGATCGACTCGCTGGTTCGCTGTTCGGACCGGACGCCGATGGTCCAGAAGCTGCGCGCGGAATCATTCGTGGCCTCATCGCGGCACGCCAGCATCGAGGAGGTGCGGACGTCGCGCCGCTGCCATTAAGAGTGCACTACTTCTTTCATAACGCCGGACGATTATGGGTCTGCCTTAACCCAGCATGCCGAGGTCGCACGGGCGCAACGCCTGCCGGGGCGCCACCACCGCCAGTAGGGCGCATTTACGTTGAACCTCGTCCTCGATGCGACGATTGCAATGCGCGCGTACTGGAATTGCTTTACTGCCAGCCTTGCGGAGAGGTGTTCATCGGCGGATACCGCGACGAGGACGACAACGCGAACAACGCATGGTTCCTGTCGCCAGACTTTCCTGATCTAGAACGCGTACCGGATCGTTCTGGTTCGCTTGAGCGAACCCACGGCGAGTACCTGGTTTTCTGGCCCGCTGGCACGAGGCCGCTGGGACGAAGCAACAATTCAGGGCCATCTTGGAGGTGGCAGCAAGATGGGCAAGCGGGTTTTCAATGGTGCCCTGCGTCGCTGGATCTGATGGAGGGGCGCCTATCGCTCAACCCAGGCCCGCGCGCGCCACGCGCAAACGAGACTACTGGCTACGCGTTCATGGCGCCCATCGATGACGCGGATGCATTCCCTGCGAAATGCCCGCATTGCGCTGCAGACTGGGGCCGACGCATGGGCGTGAAGTCGCCTATTCGCGATCTAGGCTCGGGTTTTCAGCGAATAATGCAGCTTCTGGGAGATGTCGTCGTCCGACAGATGCCGTCCGGCGACGGCCGGAAGCTCGTTCTCTTCTCCGATTCACGCCTTGACGCCGCGAAGCTCTCGACGGGAATCAAGCTCGCGCACTACCGAGATACGCTCCGCCAAGTTGCCTTCGCCGCGCTCGGCGAAGCCGGAGCCGCCGCACTCCAGCGGTATCAGGCGCAGCAGGCTCTTCACGCGGATGTGCTGGAATTGCACAGTTTGCTGCAGAAGCGCGAGGCGGGACGCCTCTCTGATCAGGAGAACGAGCGGCGCAAAGATCTCATGACCAGTCTCCCCACCGAAATAGTTGGGGATCTTACAAAGCACGCAGCTACTGGCGGTCCACTGCCCGCGGTGCTTAGTCCACCCGTGGCGCCAGGGCCGTTGATGTTCATGACATTCAGGCAGCTCCTCGATCTTGTAAGACAGAGGCTGTTCGCGCTCGGCATGAACCCTGGAGGCCCGCTCCCGTCGGTCTCTCGATACCAGCCGCAACGCAGCGGCCCGCGTGTGGTGTGGACCGATCTCGTTGACTGGTCAGCGACTCCCCCGTCATATAAGAGAGGGCTTCAGCCGCTCGAGCAAAATTTACAGGCTAGCATCGAGACTTCACTTCGCGCGAACGTCATATCAAGCGTTCTTTTCGCTTCTGCCGCGAGAGACTTCGAGTCTTTGGGCCTAGGCTATCTCTGGACGGGCAACGCTCCGCCAGCAACGCCGTCCGAGCAGGTTGCTGCCAGCCTTATCCGCATGCTTGCTCAGAAATGGCGCTGGATAGGGGGTGACGCCCAGGGCCGCGGTCAGCCCCCACAGTACGTCAGCACTTACCTCGCGCAGGTGGCGCCGCAGCTTGGAACGACCTCGGTCAATCTTCAGCGGGGTGTTGAGCGAATTCTGGTCTCATGCCTATCACAGTGGCTCGTTGATCCTGATTCCCTAGTGGTTGTGAGCCCGCGGCCAGACCAGTCAGGCAATATCGATGTGTTCTCTTGCCGCCGCTGCGGGTGTTCACATCTGCATCCGTCTTCCGGGTGTTGCATTGCCTGTCGTGGTCCGCTCCCCGCGAACCCTGCCACCCACTCAACTGTGGGCATTCCGACCGACTACTACGAGTACCTCGCACGATGTCCGGACCCGCCGTTCCGTCTTAACTGCGAGGAACTCACGGGCCAAACCAACCGGATCGATCGCCGGCTCCGGCAGCGTCGATTTCAGGAAGTATTCATGGCCGACGAAGTGGCGATCGCCACTGGCGTCGATCTATTGAGCGTTACAACAACAATGGAAGCAGGCGTCGACATCGGCGCCCTTCAGGCTATCGCGCTCGCCAACATGCCGCCCGTTCGCTTCAACTATCAGCAACGGGTCGGACGAGCTGGACGCCGTGGCCTGGGGATGTCGGTTGCATTGACCCTTTGCCGGGGCCGCAGCCATGACGACTACTACTTCGAGCGCCCGCGGCTTATCACGGCCGAGCCGCCGCCACGCCCATACGTTGACGTAACCCGCGAAGAGATCGCGAAGCGCGTGGTCAACAAGGAGGTACTGCGGCGTGCCTTCGAGCCGCTGCAGCTGCCTTACAGCGGCGACAACGTCCATGGCGAGTTCGGCTCCATCGGCGAATGGGCTGTCCATGGAGCCCAGATTGCCGGATGGGTGAGCCGCAACGCACCGACCATACACGGAATCTGCCAGGCGATTCTGCGCAGGACCGCCCTCGATAACCCTGCGGGAATCACGGCAATGGTTGGCCACGTCACGAACAACATGCTCCCGGCGATCGATCAGGTAGCCAGGAGCAGCCTGCGCCATCACGTTCTCAGCGAGCGGCTGGCATCTCACGGCGTACTGCCGATGTTTGGATTCCCCACACGCGTCCGCTTTCTTTATCACGGTGGGCCGCCTCGTGCCGATAGGGGATGGCCGCCGGAGCGCGGCGTTATCGACCGGCAACTTGACATCGCGATCAGTCAATTTGCGCCGGGCGCCCAGACGGTGAAGGACGATCAGCTTCTGACGTCGGTTGGGGTAGTGGACTACTTCCCATCGGGAGGAGGCGTTCAGACGTCGGCGGATCCTCTGGCGAATCCGGTGCAGGTCGGCGTTTGCAGGAGATGCCAAGCTCTTGTGGAGGCGCCGGCGGCGATTGGCGGCTGTCCATTCTGCGGGGCGCCTCGCACCAAGGACGATTACCGAACTGTCGAACTCTCTGAACCCCCGGGCTTCATGACTTGGTGGTCAGCGGAGGCGGAGTACAACGGCGCCTTCGAGTTCACTCCTCGCGCCCTGCGCGCGCGCATGGGTCATGCCCCGGGAAGTCCGACGCTGCTGTTGAACTTCGAAGTAGATCGAGGTCCCGCGCGGATTCATCGTGTCAACGACAACGGCGGAGAAGATTTTCTCTTCCGCAAGATCGCGGTAGGGGACATCTGGATCGTTGATGACGCATTCCAGCGCGCCCTCCAAGACCTTCCGGCAGATCGGCAGCGAGCGATTCGCGGCCCCCAGTACGACAACTCCGCAGTTCCTCTGACTCGGGCGCTGGCATCCATCGCCAACACCGACGTGCTAGTCGCGGGAATCAAGCGTGCGCCTGTTGGCGTGACGCTCAACCCAGCGAACGCTGAGGCACGAGCAGCCTGGTATTCGTTCGGATTTCTCGCTCGAAGAGCGGCAGCTGTCGTACTGGATGTTGCTGAGTCGGAGCTTGATGTCGGCATTCAGCCGGTCATGGACATGCGTACCCCCTTCGCGCCGCCGTCCGCGCGGATTTTCATATCCGACAGTCTAGAAAATGGGGCTGGGTACAGCATACATCTGGGAGCGCCGGTGGAGTTCGAGAAGCTGCTCCAGTTCACAATGGGCAACGGGGGGCCCGCATCCACTAGCTTCTACGCACCGATGGTGGGGCCGCCTCACGAACGAGAGTGTTCAAGTTCTTGTCACCGCTGTCTGCGTGACTACGGCAACATGCCGTACCACCCGTTGCTCGATTGGCGGCTCGCGCTCGACATGGTCCGGCTCGCACTCGATCCAGGCGCAGCCATCGACCTCGCACAGCCCCACTGGAGCACGCTAGTCCAGCGAACCGTGTCGCCGTACTTTCAGGCTCTCAACTACACTCAGACTACACTGGCGGGCCTGCCTGCCGGACACGACGCGGGCACAGATGAGGTCCTTATCCTCATTCATCCACTATGGGATCAGGATCCCTCGAATTTCCGACCCGAGGTTTCACGCGCCGTTGCGCAGGCGGAATCACGCGGCTGGAGGTGGAAGCTCCGTACGATTTTCCGCGCCGTGAGATTTCCGTATGAGTAGCGTGGCGCCGATGTCTGTGCCTACTCCACCAGTCATCAAGAAGCTTGACCGGATCTCGCCAACGATCTACGAGGCCGCGATGCAGTGCACGTCGCGAGCGGCTTGGCTCGCTGGAGGGGATCGGAAGCTCCTGCCTTCGCATCCGCGTGCGCTTCTTGGAATTGGTCTTCACGCTGTTCTTGAGCGCGCGAGGTCCGGCGGTATTGCCGGAGCTACGGAGGATGAGCGTCGAGTGGAAGCCGAGCGGGTCTTCGACGGGAAGATGCGAGACCTCTTCACCGCAGCCCATCCTATTCTCCATGCCAAGTTCGAAGAGTCGAACCGGTTGCCGTTCTACAATTTGTACCGGGCGAGAGCAGCGCAGATGGCCGTGGATGCGGTAGGCGTGATCGGTCCGTGGGCAAAGCAGCACACCTCGCTTGCCAGCTCCGGGCCAATCGTCGAGGCCGCGCTTGTCAGCAAGGATGGGCGAGTGACGGGGCGCGCCGACGTTCTGGATCCGGCGAACGAAACGGTGGTCGACTACAAAACGGGGGTGCCTCGCGGCTCCAGCCCAATCACAGACAGTGAGATCCGGCAACTACGCCTTTACGCGTTTCTAGCGAGCGAGAACGGCATGAACATCCGCCACGGAGTAATTGAGCGAGCTGACCGCACGCGCGCTGAGGTGGCTATTTCGGCGGAACAAGCGGCTGAAGAGGGCCGAAGGGCGCTCGCCGTTCTCGACCAATACAACCGGCATACCGGTGAGTCGTTCGATAGCGCAGCGTCTCCTTCGGAAGAAGCCTGTCGATTCTGTCCTTGCATACCGTTCTGCGAGGCATTTTGGAACACTGCGGAGCGGGAGTGGCGCGAGCAATGTGGAACCCACGCCGAGGGTGTCGTTGAGTCAATCGAGGGCGGGAATGTGGTCTCGATCAACCTCAACGTCATGCGCGGAACAAGCCCTCGGGGCCCCGCCGTCATCACAAGGCTGAGCAGGGAATGGCTTACAATGGCGGGAGCCGATGTCCCTCGACCGCAGGAGACAATACGTATCACGGATGCTGCATACGTCGCCGACTCAACCGCTCCGGCAATCCTTCGAGCTGACCGAACAATGACGGCTGTCTGGACGGTTCCGTCACACTCGGCATAGTCAGAAGGCAGTCCATGACCGACAACATGACCCCGGAACAGCGCAGCCGCACGATGTCGCGGATTCGGAAGACGGATACCAAGCCCGAGCTCATCATCAGGCGCCTGGCATTCGCCCGGGGACTTCGATATAGGAAGTACTCCGCACACGTGTTGGGCAAACCAGACCTGGTATTTGCCAGCACGAGGGTAGTCGTCTTCGTTGACGGGGACTTTTGGCACGGGTGGCGCTTCGAGGAATGGGAGAAGAAGCTGTCATCATCGTACTGGAAAGAGAAGATCCGGCGGAATCGGGAACGCGACCAGGAACACCGTATTTGCCTCGAAGCGGACGGCTGGACCGTCCTACGTATCTGGGAGCACGCGGTGGAAGCAGATCCGAATTCCTGCGTTGACCAGATAGAGCGCGCGGTTCGTGGATTTTTGGGGCGTACTCCGCGCAGGAATCGAGCCGCATGATCGTATGGAACCTCCGGCCAGTGATGCCCTATCCGATTGACCGCGGCTCGCTGGCAGGGCAGAGATCGATCGAGTGTGAGGTCCCCCGAGTACGGACTTGTTCGTAACTGACTACTAGTTTTTGTCCTGGGGCGCCAATGTACAGAGGGGAGCGCAATGTGAACGTATCAGTTCGGCGTGGGGATCTGTCGTGTCCCGTGCGGGGCTCGATGTAAGCCTTTATTTTTGAATGGCTCCCGGAGTTGGACCGCTAATTGCAGATTTTTGTCAGTGGGGTGGGCACTTAGCAACCTGTCACCATTCGCGAACATTTTCGCAATGTGCTGGAAGTGACTGCGGATCTGCGCACGATTCTCTAGGTCTTTAACGTCGTTGGCGCGAACATCAATCACACCGCCGTCGTAGGTCAATCATTCGGATGGCTCCTTTGTGGTTTTTAATCACTTTGACCGTCGAGCCGGCTCTGTTGGCAACCATACTCGAAGCCGACCGTTGCCCATTACGTCGAGCTTTACGGACGGGCACTTTTCGACCATTTCCAGCACGCGGACAAGTCCGGGTGGGATTGGGTTCGTCGGGTTCTTTGGCGTCTTCATTGGGCACGCCTCAAGGATGTGAGGCGCTCAAAGCACGGGGATCCGGCGACGCTCTACGCTCGCTTCGAAGCGTAGCGCAGTCCTGGGGCGGCGTACAGGGGCGACTGGGCTAGTCAAATGAACCATCCGCCCCGACTACTGCGCTAGACTGCCGTGGTGCTGGCCCTGCGGGCCTTATACGGACGCAATGAACTGTATTGACTGTAATCGACTCATCGACGAGCTCAATGACTCGCGCGAGCATCTGATCCTGAACGCCATCGGAGGGCGCAAGAGAGTGCGCGGTCTCTTGTGTAGGGTGTGCAACCCCACCGCCGGCTATACGTGGGACAAAGAACTGGCGTCGCAACTGGCTCCGCTCTCGTCACTCTTTGCTGTGAAACGGCAGCGCGGGGAGACGCAACCGCAGAAAGTCACTACAGCATCGGGCGAGACGTTTTATCGTCGCCCCGACGGCGTGTTAGTGCCCAGCCGTCCGGTCTACAAGGAGGTACCGAGAAGCGACGGTACTGTTCAAGTACAGATCCAGGCCCGGACGATGGAGGAAGCGCGTGACGTGCTCAGAGGTGCCAAGCGTAAGTACCCTAATATTGACGTAGAAAAAACGCTTGCGAAAGTACAGATTGAGCAAAGGTACCTCGACGAACCCGTCAGGTTTTCTTGTGGCATTGGTGGCGCACAAGCGGGCCGCTCGATTGTCAAATCTGCCCTATGCCTCGCAGTCTCCAGCGGCGTTGACCCGCGGGCCTGTACGGATGCCTGTGCTTATCTTAAGAAGGCTGAGGCGGTTCCCTGCTTTGGCTACTATTATCAGCGCGACCTCTTGCTGAACAGACCAAAGGCGGTGCCTCTGCACTGCGTGGCGGTCAGCAATCGCGGCACTGAAGGACAGCTTCTCGCGTACGCGGAGTTCTTCGGAGTCCATCGCGTAGTGATTCGCCTTGCGGAGGACTATGCAGGGCCAGATATTCACGTCTCCTATGCGGTCAATCCTATGTTAGGAAAAAAGCTGGACGTGACTTTCAGCTTGGCATTTCCGCGCGAGGATATCGCAGCATGCTACGCATACGAGCGCATTCCGCCAGGCTCAATCGAAGCTGCATATGACGAAGTGATGCCAGTTGCGCTGAAAAATGACTTACAAAGAGAATGGCAGCGGGCATGGCAGAGTGCGCTAAGTTACGGGCTTGCGAATTGCGGCGCCGCATCTGGCGAGATGATCACAGCCGAGCACATGCGCCGCGCCTCGCAATTAGCCGCTGAGAAGCTTCAACCGTTCGTAAGCCGGCATCTAATCCGCCGCGACCCTCCAGCAACGCGATAGCAAAAAAAACTTGCAACCCCCTTGCGCCTTTCTGAATTTGTGGGACGCTAGAACCGAACAGAGAATCGAGGGGAAACGGCTTATGGGCGACGCTATAGAGCGTGAAATCGCGTGCCTTGAAGAAGAGGCAAAGCGGGAGCAGCGTGCCGCCAACGCGGCGCGGGACAGGAGCGATGCTCCTAACTTATTCCGACGTTTCGAGCGACTGAAGGAGATTAACGAAGAGATAGCAGCCGCGCGATCAAAGCCTGGCGTTTAAACGTAGTGAGCGATGGCGGCGTCAATCGACCATGTAGGTCTTCGCCAGTTCAATCCATTGTTCCTTACTCGGTGCACTTGGTGCCCGCCACGTTGCACGACGCGAGCGAAGGCGGTGGTCTGGAACAGGCCCCTAGAGCAAGAACCAAGAGCACAATGGCAAAGGGTCTGATGGATGCACGTAACTTACTACGCCCTACGGCGCAACAGAAAGCCCGAGTGTCGGACTGGCAGTCGCCTGCTTTCGTCGCCGTTGGTGTCGTTCAAAGGGCCCTAACGATCTCAAGAAATCTGGTTTGTCGAGTCGCGCGGCGCCCCGGATGTGTCGTTTGTCGTGCGGAAGTTTCTTTGTATTCTTTAAGCGCTGCGTTCAACGCCGAATCATCCGGCTGCGCGGCAGCCTCAGGCAGAAATTTCGCGAATGCCAACA
>Ga0302326_10032445_pt1 | contig 10404 bp, 8 predicted proteins | sample Palsa_T0_3_FD_202264 | JGI IMG/M metagenome (GOLD analysis project Ga0302326, IMG submission 202264) | Peat permafrost microbial communities from Stordalen Mire near Abisko, Sweden - Palsa_T0_3 | ecosystem: Environmental > Terrestrial > Soil > Palsa > Peat permafrost | place: Sweden: Abisko... | reverse complement strand
AGATGGACGAGGGGAGCCTCGAACAGGTGGTGCTCGACTTCTGGGACCAGAAGTACGACGTGTTGGTGTGCACCACCATCATCGAGTCCGGCATCGACATGCCCACGGTGAACACGCTGGTGGTCGATCGGGCCGACCTGCTCGGGCTGGGCCAGCTCCACCAGATCCGGGGCCGGGTCGGCCGGGCCGGTCAGCGCGCCTACGCGTATCTCTTCCATCCGGCCGAGCGCGTGCTTACCGAGGCCGCCTACGAGCGGCTCCGGACGATCGGCGAGCACACCGAGCTCGGGTCGGGTTTCAAGATCGCCATGCGCGACCTGCAGATCCGGGGGGCCGGCAACCTGCTCGGTCGGGACCAGTCCGGCCACATCGCCGCGGTCGGCTACGACCTCTACGTCCAGATGGTGGCCGAGGCGGTGGCCGAGGCCAAGGGTGAGCGCGAGCCGGAGCCGCCCTCGGTCTCGATCGACGTGCCCGGCGATGCCCACCTGCCGTCGGACTACGTGGAGGCCGAAGACGCCCGGCTCGAGGGGTACCGCCGCCTCGCCGCGGCCCGCCGCATCGAAGAGGTCGACGACGTGGCGAGCGAGTGGGTCGACCGCTACGGGCCGCTGCCGTCGGCCGCCGAAGGTCTGTTGGAACTGGCCCGGCTGCGCGCCACGTGCCTGCGGGTCGGGGTGACCGAGGTGACGGTGTCGTCGAACCGGGGGGCGAGCCGCCACCCGCTGGCCCGTATCTCGGGCCTGAGGCTCGCAGCCAGCGCCCAGGCCCGGCTGCACCGGCTGGCCCGCGACGCCGCCTACCGGGAGGCGTTGGACCAGCTGATCGTCCCCCTGCCCGCCCCGACCGGCTGGGCGCGCGAGCTGCGCGAGCTGCTCGAAGGACTGGTCCCGGCACCGGCCGAGACGGCGAACATGAACCTATGAGAAAGGAAGCCGATGTCTTTGGCCGCGCACTTTTGGATTGGGCGCAGGGCGGAACTGTTCCAGAGATTATCGAACGTGATGATGGTTTCACGGAGACCGGCGCAGGCCACGAGGGATATCTAGCCGAGTTCAAGGACTGGCCTTCCTCGCAGCGGCAGTCCGTCCGATACGTCCGCGGTCGCATCATCGATGTCGGTTGTGGTGCGGGGAGGGTGGCCTTATATCTTCAACAGCGTGGGTTTGAGGTTGTTGGTCTAGATGTTTCACCGCTTGCGATCCGGACAGCGCGGATGCGTGGCGTGAAGGAAACATGGTGTATGTCGATCGACACTCTGGCTCGGAACATCGGCTCGTTCGACACCATTGTGTTGTTTGGAAACAATTTTGGAATGTTTGGCACTCCTGAGCGGGTCCGAAAAGTGCTGAAGGATTGGGCCGACAAGACCACTCCGGGAACACGCATCTTGGCCGAGAGCACGAATCCATACTGCGGCGGTGCTCCGGTGCTCGATCGGAACTATTACCACCGGAACCGTCAACGCGACCTCATGCCAGGACAGTCCCGTCTCCGATTTCGGTACGGCGGCTTGACCAGCCCGTCGTTCGATTGGCTGTTTGTTTCCCGCAACGAGATGCGGACGATTCTCCGGGGGACGGGTTGGCACCAAGCCCGGATTCTTGGAGCGCGGTCGAGCGACCCATATGTCGCCGTTTTGGAGAAGGATTGACCTGCGCAACTACGAACGCTGTTTGGGGTACAGAACGCTCGGGCCCCGTAGACGACACGGAAGCCGGGGCTTCGGCCAGGTAAAGACCGTGGCTGACTCCGCACCCGGTCAGCCACCATGAGGCAGCGGGCTCGCAGGTAGGTGCTGCACCCCGCACTTATGGGACAGGGTTGTGGCTCAGATGATCGAGTCTACGGCAGCCTCAGTCCGTCGTTCCAGAATGCTTTGAACTGTTTCAACCGGGGTTTGCGTCGATGTATAGAGCCACAGCCCAATCCGGGGGGTAGTTCAACGTATCGAGTTGGTGAGCATCTGTTTCTCCGGAGCGGTACGCGACCCTGCCAAGTCCTCGTTGTCGGGCGTGATCACGCTCAAGGACAACAGCCACACTCGGACGGAGAACAACGAGCTGTCGAGGCCGTACCGTCACTGCCTGGAGCCAGGTCCGCACGTCGTCGCCGAAGATGTTGTCCTGGACAACCGTGGCGAACCCGGCTTGGCAATACTCGGTCGCAACCAGCGCCGACAGCCGGTAGCGGAGATCGAGAAGCCTCCTGGCCTCATCCTGGTCTTCATCCCACGGATGCGTCCAGCCGCTCACTGCCCACCTGTAGAACTGGCCTCCTCGCACGTGGATACCACGCTCGAATTGGCGGGCAAGCAGTCCGCCACGGTGGATTTGCCCGCCGCCTGCACTCCGACCACGAGCCAAACCCCGTCCGCCACATCGACCAGTCTGGCAAACGGGCGCCGTGGGGCGTGCCCCAATACGCCGGGGACTGTGGGATGGTTCGAGGAGCCTCCCCTCAGCGGGATCATGAACGGACGGCAGCCACGAGGGTCTTGTTCTCGTTGATGGAGTTGACCGGAAGGCCGGCTTCTCGCCTGACCAGTTCATGTGCCGCTTCGCGCATGTTGATCACTGCGGTCACCTCCCAACCACATCCCTGGACTAGCTCCACCGCCTCAACGCGGTCAACGACGAGTCGGAAGCCCTCACCGCTCCCGACGCGTGCGACCTGCTGAAGACGAAGTTGCCGCCGATTGCTCGGGGTTCCAACATCGCGAGGGGGTTGGAAGTCAATGGCCAGTCGACTACCGACAGCGGAAAGGTGCCCAAGCTGGCCGAGCTGGCGTCGAACGACCGCTTCGTCGAGATACATCGAGAGACCCTCGAAGATGAAGAGAGAGGGCTGGGATTCATCGAGCCCTCCTGCAACCAATGCGTCCGCCGCACTCTGCTCGCTCAGATCTGCCTCGATGTATTTGGGCCCCCCTCCGGGTGCCCGCCGAGCCTTGTCCCGCTGAGTTCCTGCGTGATCCAACTCGAAGAACTGAACGCCAGGGCGCCCAAACCGCCAAGCTCGGCTGTCATAGCCAGCTCCGACGACCACGATCTGTTCAATACTCGCCTCAATCGCCTCTGTGACCTGATCGTCAAACCACAAGACGCGGGCCGCGAGCCCGGCCAAAGTCACCGACTGCGCTCGCATCCTGTAGGGCATGCGCCGCACGAGCGAGACGACCGCCCCCATGGACGGTGCAAGCATCCGTGCGGCAAAGGGATCCGCGAGCACGCCCATGTCCGTCAGAACTGCACGCTCCGCAGCCACCCCCTGAGCCGTTCTCGATCGCCCCGAGTTGGCCATCATTGAAGTCTTGCGTGCTGAGGACATCAGCTCAAAGGAATGGTGCCCCAGTCCGCCGGGTTGACGACCCTCTCCAGACTTTCGAAGAGTGCTCGTGCGTCAACCCCAAGAGGATCCTGCCTGCTGGCCTGGACGATTGGGTGGGCGGCGGCGCCGGAGCTCGGTCCCTGGTAACTCGACCTAGATCGGGCATTATGTCGCCGTGGGATCCAAGGGCGACAAGCCACGCAAGCCGAAGCACCGACTGCCGAAGGTGCCCAAGTACGAGGAGCCCAACACCCTCCCCTTCCCGGGGCTGGTCGGCGGGGCGACGACCGGGCCCGGCCCTGCGGGCTACGGGGGCAACCACGAACACTCCCAGGAGCCCGGCCGGGCCGGCAAGGCCCTGCTGTGGCTGCTCGGGCGGCGCCCCAAGGATCCCAACCCCACACCCTGAAGCCCGACCCGGGCGAGTGGAGGTCAGGGTCGATCTACCCGGTGCCGGTCGACGCCCTCTAGGCCGGCGTAACCCGTGGCCGGGGGACGGCGAGCACCAGAGATCACGTCAACCGAGGGCGTCGTGGCTCGGCAGGACACGAGAGCCGTTGCAAGGGAGGGGCATCGATGCCTACGACGAAGCTGAAGGTGACAGGAATCAATCATGTGGTGCTGCATGTCACGGAGGTGGAGCGCTCCAAGAGGTTTTACATGGAGGTTCTCGGCTTCGAAGACCGCAACCTGTCCGTGGGATCGAGCATGAAGGCCAGCTTTCTCCGCTGCGGCGTTCAGGGCTTGGACTTGTTCGAAGTTACCAACGGCGACGTCCACGGCGGAAAAGAGATGAACCACATGGCATTGAACTTCGCCGCCGACGATCTCGACGAGATCGTCGCGGAACTCTCACAGATTGATGTCGAGACCTCCGATCGGACCCCGCGTAATACGGTGTTCATCTCCGACCCGGACGGACACCGAATCGAGATGCTGTCTCTCTCTGCCTATGAGCGGGCGCAGGAGCGTGAGGCGACGCGAGCCTCGGGCTGAGCTCTGCACAGAAGGGCCACACCTAGGTCGCTGGTGAGGCCGTGACCGCCACTCCGCTTGCGGTCAACTCCTTCCACGCGAACGCCCCTATGTACGTCACGTGGATCACAGCGTTAGCTCCTAGCTTTAGCGCATTCTCTCGTAGCTTGGAGTCAACTTCCTCAGTCGTGGGTGATCGTGACAACACCGCCGCTCCTCTGACCGTCGCCGTCGTGTGTCCGATGACCTGGTAAGCCCGATCCAGATCGCCATTCACGATTTCGATGTCAGGCATTAGCGGCTCGATATCCTTGATAGGGACAATCTCTGCCGCAGTACTCACTGACTGCCGTGCGTTGGGTCCCATCGGGACCGCCGATCTTCCCCCCGTGTGCGGGGGGGGGTGCTTGCTCAGATGAGCTAAATCGACCCTACACCTCCGAACAGGTGTTCGAATCCGTCGGTATTGGCTCATTTTGAAATTCAAAATGAGCCAATACGGACCATACCGACCATTGGGCCACGCACGAATATGGATGCCATGGCAGTCAACCGAACTTGGTGGCTGATAGGCAGTCAGCCCGGCCAGAGAGTCAAAATTGGGGGGCGGTCTCTCCTGAATTGATTCCGCATCAGGTCAGATACGCCGTGATCTCGATCGATGAACTACGACACCTCATGAAACACGAGCCCAAGCGAAAACCTCATGACCTTCGTTGCTATTTCTGCGCGCGGCTGCCGGACTGGGTGGGCAGTTCGGCCCCGCGCAGGGTCGCCTTTAGTCGTAGTGGCGCAGCGACGGCCACACCGCACCCCACGACCGCACGGGACCGGTGCAGACGTACACGTGGCCGCCCTCTTCCTGGTTGCTCACGCCCTCGTCGTTGTGGATGGTGGCGGCGACGCGCACGTGAGCGAAGAGGGAGATGATGGAATGCACCTTCGCCGTGCTCGCATTTCCCGGGAGGACCACGACCACGGTGGTCGCGTGCGGGTTGCCGGGCCCCCAGAACCACTCCGAGTTCTGCCCGCTGACCGCAGGCGGCAGCCCGTCCGATGTGCCGAGCTCGTTGATGGCGCCGACCTCGCCGTAATTGCCGGTGAAGATGACCGCGCCGGCGCGCTGCTGCGCCGGAAGCGAGTGCCAGACGGTGGCGACGGTGTGGACGAATTCGGACCAGCCGATGGTCTCGGCCGGCACGGGGTTGACCGGCGTGAACTTCGCACCGAGGCGCGCCGGGAGCACCGGTAGGGTCAGAGGCAGGCTCACCACGACTGACACCGCCAGGGCGATGGAGAGCAGACGGAGGCGGCCGGCCCGCAGGGCCGCGACGGAGGGATCGAACCAGCGTCGTTCGAGCACGACCGCACCGGCGCCGATCAGGATCGGGTAGAGCGCCGCCACGTAGTACGGCTTGGCGCCCGACGTGGCCGCGAAGAACACGATGAGGATGCCGTAAGCCCAAGCGAGGCCGCGCCAGAGCGGCACTCCCGAACGCCACAGCGCGCGCAGACCGATGCACCAGACCCCGATGAGGACGGGTGCGGCCATGAAGAACTGCGAGCCGATGAACGAGAGGCCGTTGCCGAGCCCGCCGTTCTGCTGGGCCAGCGCACGGGTCATGGCGATGGTGGCCCAGCCATGCCCGGCCTGCCACCACAGATCCGGCATCGTGAAGAGGAGCGCGATGACGAGGCCGGCGGCGGCGTAGCGGTTGGCGACGACGCGCCACCCGCCGCTCAGCACGGTGCCGAGCACCACGGCGACGGCGAAGAACGCGATGGAGTGCTTGTTGGCCAGCCCGAGGCCGAGGACGACGCCGGCTGGGACGAATAGGCGGCGGTCGCCGATGCGCCCGATGCGCACGATGAGGAGTGCCAGGGCCGGCCACGCCAGCAGGTCGAAGCTCGTCGTCTCGAGCAGATGGTTTGCGCCGAGGTAGGCGGGCGCCGTGGCGACGCCGAGCGCGCCGAGCAGCTGGGCGAAGCGGCCGCCCCCGAACTCCCGGGCCAGCAGGCCGCCGAGCACGACGCTGCCGAACGCGGCCAGCGCGGCCCAGAGGCGGAGGCCGACCACGGAGACGCCGAACAGCTTGAGCGAGACCCAGGCGACGAGCGGAGTGAAGACGGGCTGGTCGACGTAGGACGCCTGCAGATGGCGGGCGCAATCGAGGAAGTACAGCTCGTCGCGGTGGAAGCCGTAACGGCCCGACAGCGCCATGAGCAACGCGAACATCGCAACACCGACGGCGTAGATCCAGCGGTTGACCGGTGCGAGCTGTTCGACCCGCTTCAGCGCAAGGGTCTTCGCGTTGGCGCCTGGGTGCGTCGGGGCCAGCGCGAGCGTGTCGTCAGGTTGCAAACTTGGCGGCAACATCGAGCGATTTGCGGCCTTCGCTTGTCGTTAGAGCGTCGACACCAGCCGCGAGAGCGAGTCCGCGATCGCCCGCTTGGCCGCCCGCGCGTCGCCTGCTTGTGCCATCACGTCTTCAATCCGTTTCCCCGTTTTCGAACCCGATAAGCCGGTGGAGTCCGTAACGGTCAATGACCTGACTATCGGATGCTCCCCACGTCCGCACCTGCCAGCCGTCCACCACCCGACCGCCTTCCGCAAGCCTGGAGAACCAGGTTCGGAGAGTAAGGAGAAGCGGTACCCAACAGGGCCAGCATCCTCCCTTCGGATCGGAAGAGGGCTCGTCACCGCCGACATCGGCAGCGTAGCCCGACCGGACCTCACTGAGGTAGCCGTGCGCGATGGCCTCACCCGGCCCGTCCGTTCGCGTGAACTCTCGAAGGTATGCAGCTCAACCGAACAATTGAAAGTGTCGGCGTAGAAGGTCAAGGCCTCTTGAGCGGTGCCGGGGAAGTGGAGATACGGCGTAAGGCCTGTCATGGTGCCTTCCTTGTCGGTTGGTGGGACCTGTGACCGTGTAGACGGATGAGTCCGGTGATTATCATCGCTCGAGCACGTTCGACGAGGTTCGCTAGCCTGAAAATGTGGAGCACTACCCATCCGGATTTTTCAGCGAGCCCGGTAGGTGCTGGCGACTCGTCTATGACGGAGAGGGGAGCGGACGCCCGACGCATTGCCCGGGCCCGATGAGCTGGGCAGGCGGCTAGCGACTGTCTGGGAGAGATGGTCTACGCATTCGAGTTTGGAGCTGCGACCTGCATCCAGACGGGGTAGAGGCAGTCAAGCGCGTGCGATGAGGGCAAACGGCGAATCTCGGGCACGGACATCGACGGGTACCCTGGGTCGCAGATATGGCCGTCATCCCTATCGCTCGTGTGACTGCCCTGTCTACGGAGTGACTACTACATGGGATGAAAGTCCTGGTGACCCGACCCGCGAAGACCCTCGTCAGAGGCGTTATTTGTGCCCAAAATGATGAAACACTCGACTGATAACGTGCCCGGCGCCGTGAGGCGGCACCCACTTCTCTCCGGCGCGCTGGCCGCGCTGATCGTGGCGGGCGCGGTGGTGGCCGCCGGCGCCTTCTCGGTCCCGGCCACTGCGGTTACCGTCGACGGGACCTCCATCAGCCGGGCCACCGTGGATGCCGATCTGGCCACGATCGCGCAGAACGAGGGGTTCGGCTGCTACCTGGACGCGAGCATCGCGGTGCGTTCGGAGTCTTCCGCATCGCTGCCCTCGATCGGTGGGTCGGGGGTGAGCGGGACCTATGACACCTCCTTTGTCGACTTCTGGCTGGGCCAACTGGTCAACAACCTGCTCATCGAGACCCTGGCCGTTCGACAGCATCTCCCCATCAACGCCACCGCGTTGGCGGCGGGGCGGGACGACTTTGTCGACTCGATCACCTCGACGCTCGAGGACGCCGCGGCGGCGACCGGTCAGAGCGCGGTGTGTGCGGCCAGCGGTCAGGCCATCGTGTCCACGCTGCCCTCGGGATTCGTGGCCGGCCTGGAACGCAGCCAGGCCGCCGGCGACCTCGTGCTGGCGCATGCGGCCGGCTACGGGCTCGGCACCGCCCAACTGCTCCGCTACTTCAACGCCCACCAGACCCAGTTCCGCACGATCTGCCTCAGCGCGATCGAGACGGCCACCGAAGCCACGGCGACGACGGTCCGCGCGTCGATCGAGGCCGGTCAGTCCTTCGCCGCCGCGGCGATGGCCAACTCGACCGATGCGACCAGCGCCGGCCAGGGCGGCGCGCTCGGGTGCTACTCGGCCAACGAGAACGCGTACCCCACCGTCTCTGCCGACGTGAAGGGGTTGGCGGTCGGCACGGTCAGCCAGCCGGTGTCCAACAACGGCGCGTACGTGTTGTTGGAGGTGACCAGCTACCAGCCGGCCGCCTACGACGCCGTGGTCGCGGCGGTCCGCGGCGCGGTGCTGGACGCCGGCGCGACGAAGGCGGCCAAGGAGTTGTCCGCGCTCACCAAGTCGGCCTCGGTGGATCTCGACCCGCGCTATGGGAAGTGGTCCGGGGTCTCGGGGATCGGCATCGAACCACCCCAGAGCCCCGCCGCGGCCAACCTGTTGAACCCGACGGCATGACGCCGGGGGGCACACCGGCTCGGTCGGCCCCGCACGTCACCGTGGTCGGGCTCGGCCCCGGCGGCCCCGAGTACCTGAGCGAGGCCGCAAGGGCGGTCCTGGTCGGCGCCGACGTCGCCTTTCTGCGCACGTCCAGGCATCCGTCGGCCGAGGGCATCGGCCGACCCTCGTTCGACCACCACTACGACGAGGCCGCAACGTTCGACGAGGTCTACCGGCGGATCGTGGAGGATCTGGTCGAGGCGGCCGTCGCCGAGTCGGCCGAGGGCCGCAGCGTCGCCTACGGCGTGCCGGGCTCCCCCCTGGTGGCCGAGGCCACCGTCGAGCTGCTCCGGCGCGACCCCCGGGTCGAGGTGGAGATCGTCCCGGCCCTCTCCTTCCTCGACCTGGCCTGGGCCACCCTCGGGATCGACCCGCTGGCCGCCGGCGTCCAGCTGTGTGACGGCACCCGCTTCGAGCTCGAGGCGGCCGGGCGGCGGGGGCCGTTCCTGATCGCGCAGTGCTGGTCGAGAGACGTGCTGTCGCGGGTGAAGCTGGCCGCCGGCTCCCCCGATGGCGAGGCGCCCCGGGTGGTCGTCCTGCATCACCTGGGCCTGGTCGACCAGATGGTGGCCGAGGTGCCCTGGGACGAGCTCGACCGCTCGGTCGAGCCGGACCACCTCACCACGCTGTGGATCGAACCGTTGGCCCGTCCGGTCGCCCCCGAGATGACCCGCCTGGACGAGCTCGTCCGCACGCTCCGGGAGCGGTGCCCGTGGGACCGGGAGCAGACCCACGCCTCGCTCACCGCGCACCTGATCGAAGAGGCCTACGAGGTGCTCGACGCCATCGCCGAGGTGACGGCGGCCGATCCGGCCAGCGCGCACGCCCTCGACGACGCCGTGTCCCACCTCCAAGAGGAGCTGGGCGACGTGCTGTTCCAAGTGGTGTTCCACTCCCGCCTGGCCGCCGAACAGGGGTGGTTCACCCTGGCCGACGTGGCCGCCGGGGTGTACGACAAGCTGGTGGGTCGCCACCCCCATGTCTTCGGTGACGTGGTCGCCACGACGCCGGGCGCGGTGATGGCCAACTGGGAGTCCATCAAAGCGGCCGAGAAGGGCCGGACCAGCGTGACCGACGGCATCCCGACGGCGCTGCCCTCGCTCTTGTTGGCGGCCAAGCTGCAGCGCAAGGCGCGGGCGGTGGGGTTCCCCGAACCGACCATCGCCGAGCGACGCGAGCAGCTGACCCGGTGCCTCGACGACCTGGTGGCCAACCCGACCAGCCAGGTCGTGGGCGACCTGCTGTACGGGTTGGTCGGGTGGGCCGACGACCTTGGCGTCGACGCCGAGGAGGCGTTGCGCGTTCGCGCCCTGGCCGCGCGCGACCGGATCGTCGACGTCGAGCGCTCGAGCGCGGCGGAGTCCGCCGGGCCCGGTTGAACCCGACGCGACCGGCCACCGCAGCGGGCGACCGGACGATTCGTTCCCCGATCGGCGGGTCCCCACCAGCTAGCGTTGGCCGTCGGCACCTCGCCAGGGGAGGGGCCAAGGGAGCGTGTCGTGAGCACCATCGAGCACGTGGTCGGACGCGAGGTG
>Ga0302326_10032443_pt1 | contig 10404 bp, 9 predicted proteins | sample Palsa_T0_3_FD_202264 | JGI IMG/M metagenome (GOLD analysis project Ga0302326, IMG submission 202264) | Peat permafrost microbial communities from Stordalen Mire near Abisko, Sweden - Palsa_T0_3 | ecosystem: Environmental > Terrestrial > Soil > Palsa > Peat permafrost | place: Sweden: Abisko... | reverse complement strand
CCTCGAAGTAGCCCGAGAGCTTCAACCAGTCGGTGACAGGGCCGGAAATCCGGGCCTCGATCGTCTCGCCAAGGTAGTCGTTGGCGGTCACGCGGATTTCGCCGTTGTACTCGTTGTCGGGCCGGCGCGAGATCTGGTTGACCGCGCCACCGATCGAGTTGCGGCCGTACAGGGTGCCCTGCGGGCCCCGCAGGACTTCGACCCGCTCGGTTTCCAGGGTCGTGGTGTTCAGGTTGCTGGCCGAGCCCACATAGAAGCCGTCGGTATACACGGCGACGCCAGGGTCGGTGCCGATGTAGGTCGTCACCCTGCCGACGCCGCGAATGTCCAGGTGGTCCGCCTGCGGGTCGTAGGTCACGCCAGGGGTGAAGTTCAACTCTTGCTGTGCCGAGACGATGCCCGCCCTGTCGCGCTCGCCCGCCGTAAACGCGGTGATGGCGACGGGAACCGTCTGCAGGTTTTCCTCGCGCTTCTGCGCCGTGACGACGATCTCGCCGATCGTCGTGCCGCCGCTGCTACTCTGTTTGTCCGAGTTGGCGTCCGCCGCTCGGACGGCCGCTGGCAGCGAGACGAGGCTCGTGACGAGCGCAAGCGTACTGGCGGCAGCGCAGAGCGCCCGCGCCTTCTGTGAAGTGCGCATTTCCATCCCTCATTTATGTGTTCCCCACTGGCCGGGGGTTTGGAGCAAATTTTGATGACTACTCTAATCTTGTCAAGAATTTATAGAACGCGTCCTTCTATTTTTTTATAGCGCTCCAGCAAGTTTGTTCGCTCGACGGACGCGCGCTTGCCAATGCGAGCGCTTGGCCGATGATCGCGCCGTCGCAGGGAGATCGATACCGATGAAGCTCGAATGTTACCCGCTAGTCAGCCACCCGCCCGAACTCGTGCCCGGGCGGCCGCTTCGCGACTGGATGGACAGCTTCGCCGGCCGCCACCCTTATCGGTGCCTTCCCCTGTCGATGGCCAACACTTCGGGCTGGGAGCTGCTGTGCCCAATGGGGTTCACGGCGACATGGAACGGCGGCGCCCGTCTTCAGGACATCACCTTCATTCCGGAAAAGCCGCATCCAGACTTCCACAGCTTCGCCCTGTCGCACTTCTCCCACGGGGTGGTGACCTTCCCGACGGGCTACATGTTCCGTACGCCGCCCGGTTGGTCGATTCTGTGCGGCGGCCCGCCAAACCATCTCAAGAACGGCATCCAGCCTCTGGTGGGGCTGGTCGAGACCGATTGGCTGCCTTTCCCGTTCGCCATGAACTGGCGCTTCACCCAGCCCGGCCGCGTGCGCTTCGAGCAGGGCGAGCCGTTCTGCTTCTTCACCCTGGTGGAGGACAAGAAGCTGGAGGATGTCGACGTCGTCATCCGCTCACTCGACGCCAATCCGGACCTCAAGGCCCAGTACGACGCATGGAAGAGCGCGCGCACCCAGTTCAACGCCCGGCTGTTTCGCGGCGACCCCAGCGCCATGAAGGAATCCTGGCAGCGCTTCTACTTCCGCGGCGAGGTGCCTGACGTGGTCGACGCCAAGCCCGCCGATCACGTCAACAAGCGCCGACTCAAGGCCCCTCACCGGTGATGATCGAACCAGGTCAGGGCGCGGCCTCGAAGTCGGCGAGGATCTCGTCGAAGCGGCGCTGGGCGGCTTTCCGGCCGGGCTTGTGGCTGAAGATGTAGAGCCGGCCAGCGAGGACGCCGTCGCGCACGCAGGCGGCGACCTGCTCGGCGGTTCGGGTCTCCAGGAAGTTGAACTGCCCGGCGTCCTCGAACACCGCTCGTCCCGGCTCCGTGGTCGTCCGGGCGGTCTCGCCGATGCGGCTTGGCGTCGGTCCGGGGCAGAGCACCGAGACGCCGATCCCCTCGCGCTTCAGTTCGTCGCGCAGCGTCTCGCTGATACCGACGACCGCATACTTCGAGGCGGTGTAGACGCCCAGGCCCGGCACGGCGAAGATGCCGGAGAGGGAGGCGGTGTTGACGATGTGGCGGAGGCCCTCGCCCTGAGCCCGCATGCGGGGAACGAAGGTGCGCGCGACATTGACGACGCCCCACAGGTTCACCTTGAAGAGCCAGTCCCAGTCGGCCTGGGGCGCGAGGGCGGCCGGCCCGAACTGCACGACGCCGGCGTTGTTGCACACCACATTGACGGCCCCGAACGCGCCATAGGCCGCATCGGCCAGGCGCTCGACGGCGCCGGCCTCGCCGACGTCGCACGAGATCGGCAGGGCGCCCGCCCCCTTGGCCTCGACCGCCCGCGCCGTCTCCTCGGCCCGCTCGGCGACGACATCGGCCACCACCACGTTCATCCCCGCCTCGGCCCAGGTCTGGCACATGGCCCGGCCGATCCCGCTGCCGCCACCGGTCACCAGCGCCGTCAGCCCCCTGAGTTGCGAAGCCTCGCTCATGCCGCGACCTTGGCGCGTCTCGCGCGCTTCGGCTTCTCGGGCACGCGGATGCAATAGGGTTCGTGCATGTCGAAGACGTCGAGGGCGGTTTTGCCGAGGATCTTCTGGGCGTCCTCGACGCTCGCCACACTGTCGAACACGGCCTCGATCGCGCTTCGCGTGTAACCGAAGGTGCTTTCCTGGTGTGGATAGTCGGAGGACCACATGGCCGTCTCCGGGCCGATGCGGTCGATCAGGGCGAGCCCGGCCGGGTCGGTCATGAAGGTGGCGTAGCAGTGCTCGCGCCAGTACCAGCTGGGCGCATGCGCCAGCTCGGGCTTGATGAAGTTCGGGAACGAGTTGTAGCCCATGTCCGCGTCGTGCAGCATGGAGGCGACCCAGGAGAGGCCGGCCTCGACGAACACTACCTTCAGGCGAGGGAAGCGGTCGAAGACGCCGCCGAAGGTCAACATGCCCCACTGGTGGCGGAAGCCCTGCATCTGCACGATGAGGGCGGTGCCGGCGGCCCCGTGCTGGGCCTGGAGAACCGCCTCGCCTATGTGGAAGCAGATCGGCAGGCCGGACTCTTCGATCGCCGCCCAGAGCGGATCCTGCGCCGGATCGTTGTAGAAGATCGGCTTGCCGGCGGCGTCCTTGCCGGGCTTGTTGGGCAGCATCACCGCCCGGCCGCCCAACTCGTTGATCCGCTCCAGCGAGGCCCGGGTCTTGGAGAGGTCCCAGAAGTTGGGGATCATCACCGGATAGAGCCGGCCGTCCCCCTCGGCGCAACGGATCGCGATATCCTCGTTGTAGATTGAGAAGATCTCTTCACGCATCTCCTCGTGGCCCATGATGTAGAGGCCGAAAAGCCGCTGGGGGAAGATCAGCTCCTTCTCGACGCCTTCGATGTCGAGGTCCCCCAGGCGGGCCTGGACGTTGGACATGCCCGGATTGCACTCCATCGCCTGGCAGAGCGAGGCGGCGAGTTCGACCGGGATCATCGGCGCGCCGCCGACGGAGAAATGGTAGCCGCCCTCCTTCAGCTCGATGCGCGGCGCCTTCGACCTCAGACGACGTGGGAATCGTTCGTACCAGCAGTCGCGCTCGATCATGTGGCTGTCGGCCGAGACGATGACCGTGCCTTCGGGCCAGACCCGCGACGCCGCCTGGGCCCGCCGCTTGGCCGCCAGCGGAATGCCCACCATCTCGGGAATCTCGAGGATGAACCCGTCCGGCATCTTGCTTCCTCCACCGGGCTCGAAACGGCCCCGTCACGGCGCGATGTCCGCACCGTTTTCTGAACTCAGAGCCTACTCTAAGTTCATGCGCTCCTCAAGCGTTTGCCTTGACAGCCCTACGGCCCGTCCTGAAAATCGCGTTGGCGCCAACACATGGTTCGGCGGCCGGAGGACAACTGCCCATGACCAATCTCCTGGAGGGACGCGTCGCCATCATCACCGGCGCCGGGCGCGGGCAGGGTCTCGCGGCGGCCAAGCTGTTCGTGAGCGAAGGCGCGCGGGTCGTCATCAACGACCTCGACCAGGCCTCGGTCGACGCGGCGGTCGAATCGATCAACGAGGCCGGCGGCCAGGCGGTCGGCGCGCGCGGCGACGTCTCCGACGGCGAGCAGGTGCGAGACGTGCTGGCGCGGGCCAGTGACGTCTTCGGCGGCGTCGACATTCTCTACAACAACGCCGGCATCGGCTTTTCCGCCAAGGAGCGGATGGGCATCCTGATGGACGATATCGTCAACTGCACCGAGGCCGACTGGCGGCGCATCCTCGACATCAACCTCACCGGCGTGTTCCTGTTTTGCAAGTATGGTGTGCCGATGCTGATCGAGCGCGGCGGCGGGGTGGTGATCAATACCGCCTCGATCGGCGGGCTGCGCGGCGGACCAGGCGCCCACGCCTACGGCGCCAGCAAGGCCGGCGTCATCCAGCTGACGAAGTCGGTCGCCGTCACCTATGGGCGAAAGGGCGTGCGGGCCAACTGCATCTGTCCGGGCGTCATCGACACCGAGATGATCCAGAGCCATATGCTCAACGCCGACGGCGCCCGCGAGGCGATCAGCCATCGGACGCCCGTGGGAAGGATCGGCACGGCCGACGACATCGCCCAGTTGGCGCTCTACCTCGCCAGCGACGCGTCCGGCTTCATGACCGGCCAGGCCATTGCGATCGATGGCGGCTTCACGGCCTGAACACTGCCGCCTACGCCCTAAGCCTCCGCCGGGTGGACGGTGATCTCGAGGGCGATGGGCAGGTCGTACCGCAACATTTCCTGCACGAGGCATGAGGCCTTGGCGGGCGCGAGCAGGCCTCGCACCTCGGCCTCGGGCGCCGCGCTCCAGACCTCCAGCCGCAGCACCGCTTCCTTGACCTTGCCCTGAGGGTTGGCGACCAGGCGCGCCCGAACCTCGCCGAGCGTAACCTGACGGCGGCGCGCGGCCAGCTTCAGAGCGATGACCATGCACGAGGCCAGGGCCCCGAGGACGAGGTTTACGGGATCGGGGCCCGTGTCGGTCCCGCCGACGATCGCCGGCTCGTCGACGGTCCAGGCGTGGCGGGCGTCCCGCATGTGGACCTCGAGGCCGCCGGCGGGCGAAGCCGCCTCCAGCTCTCGCGCGGCCAGCCGCGGCGCCGCGGAGGCGGCGAAACCGGGGAGCAGCTCGGCGGCGGTCTCCAGCCGCCTCTTGAGGGCCTGGGAGAAGCGGGCCGCCTCCAGGCCGTCGACCACCCGATGGTCGTAGGCGATGCTGAGCATCACGCGGCGTCCCACCTCGATCCGCCCCGCCCGCACGATGGGGCGCTCCTCGAGCGCGCCGACGAAGATGAGGATCGGCTCGTCGAGGTTCAAAACCGGCGTGCCGAACGCGATTCCGTAGGCCCCCAGGTTCGAGATCGTGAGGCTGGCGCCGCCCAGCTGCCCCGGCCGGAGGCGCCCGGCGCGCGCGGCGGCGATGAGGGCCCGCGTTTGCTCGCCGATCTCCGCGACGCTCAGGCGATCGGCGCCCCGGACCACCGGGACCGTCAGGCCCGTCTCGGCGGCCACGGCAAGCCCGATGCTGACCTCGGTCAGGGGAAGCAGGCGGTCGCCTCCGAACCGGGCGTTCAGCCTGGGGAACCGCGCCAGGCAGTCCGCCGCGGCCTTGATCAGCAGGTCGTTGAACGCGCCGGCGACGCGGCCATCGCGCATCGCGGCGGCGGCCTCGGCCAACTGGCCGGCATCGACATCCACCATCTGGACAATATGCGGCGCCTGGCGCCAGGAGCGGGTGAGCCGTTCGGCCGCCGTCCTCTGGGTTGGCGTCAGCGGAACACCTTCCGCGGGCGATGGGACGCCCTCGGGCGCCCTCCCCTTGCCCGCCGCCGCGGCCGCCTCGACATCCGCCGCGACGATCAGTACGTCCGAGCGATGGGACGAGACCGCGCCGATGTCGATGTTCAAAGATCCTGCGAGGGCCTTGGCCCTGGGCGAGGCGAGCGGGCGCGCGCCCACATCAGCCGGCGCGAAGGCGGGGCTGATCGTGGCGATGGGCTCTCCTGCGGGGATCTCGGCGCCGACGGCGGCGAGATGGCGGATCACGCCAGCTTGCGCCGCCTCGATCTCGTAGGTCGCCTTGTCCGACTCCACCGAAACGACGGGCTGGCCAATCTGGACCGCCGCGCCGTCCTCGGTCAGCCACTCCGCGACGGTCCCAAATTCCATCGTCTGCCCGAGCTTGGGCATGACCAGCGGACGCTCGCTCATCGCGTCATCTCGCGCACCGTCGCGACGATCTCCTCCTCCGACGGCAGGATGCGACTCACCAGCGCCGGCGCCGAGCCGATCGGCACATCCGGGATCGCCAGCCGGCGGAACGGGCGATCGAGGTAGGGCAAGGCCTCCTCGAAGAGCCGCGCGCCGATCTCCGCGCCGACGCCGAGGCGCCGATAGCCTTCCTCCACGACCAGGCAGGCGCCGGTCTTCTTCACCGAGGTGAGGATCGTCTCGAAGTCGAACGGCGCCAGTGTGCGCGGATCGATGACCTCGACCTCGAGGCCCTCGGCGGCCAGGATGTCGGCGGCCTTCAGAGCGCGGTTCAGCATCAGCTGCCACGCGACGATCGTTGCGCGCCGCCCCTCGCGGCGCACAACAGCCTGACCGAATGGAACCGTGGGCGCCTCGTCGTCGATCGGGCCGCGGGTCTGGTAGAGCCGGCGATGCTCGAAGAACATGACTGGATTGTCGGAGCGGATCGCCAGCTTCAAGAGACCCTTGGCGTCCGCGGGCGTCGAGGGCACGCAGCACAGCAGGCCCGGTGAGTGCATGACGTAGGCCTCGGGGCAGGTCGAGTGCTCCGGGCCCGCGCCGGTCGCGCCGGAGGGCAGGCGCACGACCAACGGGACCTTGAAGGCGCCCCCATGCATGAAGCGCCACATGCCGGCCTTGAAGAACACCTCGTCGCCGGCCGTGAGGAGAAAGTCGGCGAATTGCAGCTCCACCACCGGCCGAAGACCCCCGACCGCGGCGCCGACGCCGGCGCCCACCAGCACGTTCTCCGAGATCGGCGAATCGAAGACCCGGTCGACGCCGTATTTCGCCTGCAGCCCGGCGGTGATGTTGAAGATGCCGCCCCAGCGCCCGACGTCGCAGCCGTAGACGATGACGTCTTCGTCCTCGGCGAGCGCCTCGTCCAAAGCCTCGTTGAGCGCCTTCGAATAGGTGATCTCGCGCACGCCCGCCCCCCCTAGACCAACAGATCTTCGAAGGCGGCTTCGGCCGAAAGCACGGGCTGGGCCTGCATCTCGACGATCGCCTCCTCGACCTCGGCCTCGCACGCGGCCTGGAGGCTCGCGACCTCGGCCTCGCTCATCAGGCCCAGGCTGATGATCCGGGCGCGCAGGGTCTCGAGCGGATCGTTTCTCGCGGCCTCGGCCGCGTCCGGCCGGTAGTCCTGCGGATCGGTCGCATAGTGGCCGCGCAGGCGCACCACCTTGATTTCGATGAGGCTTGGACCCTCGCCGCGCCGGGCGCGCTCGGCGGCGACGCGCACCGCGTCCAACACGGCGTCCGGATCGGTCCCGTCCACGACGACGCCGGGAATCCCATAGCCCTGGGCGCGATCGGCGATGTTTTCCACCGCCGTGCTGTCGCTGACCGGAACGGAGACCGCCCAGCCGTTGTTCTCGCAGATGTAGACGCATGGCAGCTTCTGGACGGCCGCCCAGTTCAGGGACTCGTGGAATGTGCCGCGATTGGAGCCGCCGTCCCCGAAGAAATGCGTGACGACCCGGCCGGTTCGCTTCTTCTTCGCGGCCATTCCCATGCCTACCGAGATGACGAAGCCGCCGCCGAGCGTACCGCTTTCGCCGAAGATCCCCTTGGCGGTGTCGACGACATGCATGATGCCGCCCTTGCCGTTGTTGGTGCCGCCCGCTCGTCCCGCGCAGTCGGCGAGCATGGCGCCCAGGCTCACGCCCCGCGCGACCATATAGCCGACGCCGCGATGGGCGTAGAGCACGGGATCGTCGTCCTCGAGGGCCGCGATCGCCGCGATCTGCGACACTTCCTGTCCCGCCCCCGGATGCAGCAGGGGCGGCACCACCCCCTCCATGGCGAGGCGGACGAAGCGGTCCTCGAAGACGCGAGTCAGCAGGCTCTTACGGAAGATCTCCGCCAGCAGATCGTTTCGCACCCGCTCAGGCCGTCGCGGTGGTGAACGTCGGCTCGAAGGCGCGGCGGGCGAACTTCCAGCCCTTGTCGGTGCGCCGGTAACGGTCGCGATAGGCGCCGACGATCATCGGGCTGATCTGGGCGGACGCGGGGGGCGCCCCGTCCTTCCGCTGACCGGCGAAGACAATGGCGTAGGCGAGGCCCTCGGCCTCGTCCGGGCTCAGCACGTCGATGCGGTGATTGGTGATGGCGTGAGCGGTGACCGCGCCGGGCTGGGCGCCGGCGCTGACCGCCGCCAGGATGGCCGCGGGGCCGCTATGGATCTGGCCAAACAGGTGCATCTCGCCGTCTTCGGCGAAAAGCTGGCTCCACTCGGCCATGCGCGCGGAGTCGGCGAGGAAAGAATAGTCGAGCGCCAGGCGTGTGCAGGCCTGTTCGATCTCCAGGCGCTGCAGGGACGACAGGCCAGCGGCGGAACCCGTCGAGACCTCCGCGGGGTGGGGGAGTTCCAGAAGCTCCACCACATAGCCGTCGGGATCCTCCGCCAGCCCGATCACCATATTGTGGAACTCGGGCATGACCTCGGCATCGCGCTGAATGGGCAGGCCGTCGGCGCGGATCCTCTCGATCACGCCCTTGGGATCGGGGACGAAGAAGACCAGCTTGACGGCGTTGGCCTTGTAGTTGCGCTCGGATCCGTCGAGCCAATGCATCAGCACAACCGAGGTGCGGCCCTCGTAGCCGACCACCACCTCCGTCAGATGCGGCAGGTCGATCCGTTGTTGCACCCTCATGCCCAGCACGCGGGTGTAGAAGTCCTCGGATCTGGCGATATCGCTGACCCCGATCCCCACCGCGCCCAGGTTCTCCGCTGCTCTCGCCATAGGGCTCATCCCTTGAATGATGGTCCGCGCCACGAGCGGCGCGAAGATGATTTCACCAGCCGCCCGGCGTGATCCCGGTGAGACTTGGCATGCCCGAGTGGGCGTGCAGGCCGCCGTCGGCAACGAAGACCGCGCCGGTTACGAACGACGCCTCGTCCGAGGCCAGGAACAGGGCGACGTTGGCGATCTCCTGCGGTTCGCCCAGGCGACCCATCGGAATCGCCTCCTTGATGGGATCGATCACCTGCGGCGCCCGCGCCTCCATGGCCCGAAGCGGCGGGGTGCCGATGGGGCCGGGGCAAACGGCGTTGCAGCGGATGTTCTTGCGCGCATATTCGATGGCGAAGACGCGGGACATGTTCACCACGGCCGCCTTCGCGGCGTTGTAGGTTCCCAGGCCGAAGTCGCCGGCCAGCCCCGATACCGACGCGGTGTTGACGATCGCACCGCCGCCCTGGTCGAGCATGTGCTTCACCGCAAGCTTCGAGGCGTACCAGTAGGACGTCAGGCCCCCGTCGATACCGCGCCTCCACGCCTCCAGCTCCAGCTCGCCGATCCGGCCGGCCGAGGTGACCTGGGCATTGTTGTGGAGGACGTCGATCCGGCCATAGGTCTCGATGGTGAAGGCGATCATCTGCTCGATGCTGGCCGAATCGAGCACGTCGGCGCGTACGAAGGCGGCGTCGCCGTTGGCGAGGCGAATCGCCTCGGCGACCCGCTCTCCCCCCTCGACGTTGATGTCGGCGAGGACGACCTTGGCCCCCTCCCGGGCGAAGGTGCGGGCGGTGGCCTCGCCGATGCCGGACGCCGCGCCGCTGATCAACGCGACCTTGTTCGCAAGTCTCATAGAGGATTTCCTGCTCAGGCCGCCGCGGCTTCGGGCGCGCTCACGAGTTCCTTCATCCGCCGGCGTGTGAAGGCGTGCAGCTGGCGGGTGTGCTCCAGTCGCAGATAGTCGCGGCCTCCGGCGAGCGTCATCTTGTCGAAGCCGTCGTCCGCGCCCAGCATCTCCCCGAGCCGGGGCGGATTGCGCGCCAGGAGCGATACGTCCGGACGCTTGATATCGATCGAGCGCAGAAAGTTGCGGTTGAAGTGGGGGTGCAGCGTCACCCTCTCGCCGGGATCGGTGCGCGGACCCTGCCAGTGCCAGGTTCCCTGGGTGAAGAACACCACCGATCCCTTGGGCATCTCGATGGGAACACCGGCGTCCAGCCCTTCGCCGGGGCGCGGCGCCCGGCGGAATCGGTGGCTTCCCGGCACGATCCAGGTGGGGCCGGACGCCACCGTCCAGTCCTCGAGCGCCCACACCGCGACCCCGCTCATCGCATATTCGGGATAGGGTTCGGGAACGTCGACGTAGTCGGTGTGGATGTCGATCTGGCCGGGCCCCGGACCCCGCAGGAGGGCCCCTAGGGTGGCGATCTGGGCGCAGCGGCCGAGCGAAGCGTCGATCAGGGTCATGAGCAGCGGATTGAGGATG
>Ga0302326_10032442_pt1 | contig 10404 bp, 8 predicted proteins | sample Palsa_T0_3_FD_202264 | JGI IMG/M metagenome (GOLD analysis project Ga0302326, IMG submission 202264) | Peat permafrost microbial communities from Stordalen Mire near Abisko, Sweden - Palsa_T0_3 | ecosystem: Environmental > Terrestrial > Soil > Palsa > Peat permafrost | place: Sweden: Abisko... | reverse complement strand
CCGGTACTGCCATTGCCCGCCGCGGTCCCCGCACTCGCCGCGGCAGAAGCGCCGGCCGGGACCGGCTGGACCGCCGCAACAACCTCACCCTGGTCGGCCGCGGCGTCTAGGCCCGATACCTTTTGGCTGTCCCCACGTCCATTATGTATCGGGCCTAGCTCGGAGGAGGCGGCGGCGGTGCGGCGGCGGCGCTTGGCCCGCACCACGGCTTTGCGCAGCTCGTCGGCCGCCAGCAGCACCATGCCGAAGAACGTGAGCATGAGCCAGTCGTAGATGGTGAGGCCCGTGGTGTGGAACACGGTCTGCAACGGGTGCAGGTAGCTGATGCACGAGATGATGCCGATGCCCAGGAACTCCGCCGCCACCAGCGGCTTGTTCGAAAGCACCCCGACCTTGAACACGCTCTGCTCATCGGTGCGCACGGCGAACCCGTTGAAGAACTGGCTGAGCACGATCCCCGCCTCGGTCATCGTCAACGCCTCACGGTAGGCGTGGCGGGCGATGGGGTTGGCCGGGTACGGGCTGTTCCCCGACGAGTTGAACACGCGGAACGGCAGGTGGGCGGAATGAATGCGCCAGAAGAAGGCAAAGCACACGCCGATTGACTGGATGATCCCGAGAAACAAGAACCGCTTAATCACCGCGGCGGAGAAAAGGGGCTCGGACGGTGGCCGGGGCGGGCGGTCCATGATCCCGGGCTCGGGTGGCTCGGCTCCCAGCGCCAGGGCGGGCATGACATCGGACCCCAGGTCGATGGCCAGCACCTGCAAGGCGGTGAGCGCCACTAAGGGAAAGTCCAGGAATGTGCCCAGCAGGATGGGCGTCAGCTCGGCGATGTTGTGGCTGAACAGGTAGATGAGGAACTTGCGGATGTTCTGGTACACCGAGCGCCCCAGCTCCACCGCGTGCACGATGGAGGCGAACGAGTCGTCCAAGAGAACCATGACGGCGGCTTCCCGGGCCACATCGGTCCCGGTGATACCCATGGCCACGCCGATGTCGGCCCGCTTGAGGGCAGGGGCGTCGTTGACACCGTCCCCGGTGACGGCGACGATCTCGCCCATCTCCTTCAAGTTGGAAACGACCCGCATCTTGTGCTCAGGCTTCACCCGGGCGAACACGATCTCCCAGTGCGCCGCCAGTTCCTTCTTCAGCTGCTCGTCGTCCATCTGCTCCAGGTCGGCGCCGCTGATGACCCGGGCGTGGTCGCCCACGACGATCCCGACCTTGCGCGCGATGGCCTCGGCCGTGAGCCCGTAGTCGCCCGTGACCATGATGACTCGGATGCCCGCGTTGCGGCACTGGGCCACCGCCTCGGAGACCTCGGGCCGGGGCGGGTCGAGCATGCCCACCAGGCCCAGGAAGACCAGTTCGCGTTCCGCCTCGTCCTGTGCCGCCGTGGCACTCGACACCGGGCGGTAGCCGATCCCCAGCACCCGCAGCGCCTGGCCCGCCATGGTGTCGTTGGCGGCCGAGATCTCAGCGCGCAGCGTTTCGGTCAGCGGCACCTCGGCGCCGTCCCACACCGCCCGGGTGCACCGCGCCAACAATTCCTGGGGGGAGCCCTTCACATACGAACAGTGGCCGGCGTCCAGTCGGTGCACCGTCGACATGAGCTTGCGGTCCGAGTCGAACGGGAATTCGCCCACCCGCGGTGCCTTGGCCGCCTCCACGTCGAGGTCGATGCCCGCCTTGGCCGCCGCCACCACGATGGACCCTTCCGTGGTGTCGCCCAGGATGCGCCAACCGGTGTCGCCTCCCGGCGGCAGGAGCTTGGCATCGGCGCACAAGGCTCCGGCGCGCAGGATCCCTTTCACACCCTCGACCTCATCGATCTCCCCCGTGGGGGTATAACCGACGCCGCTCACCCCGTGGGCGTGCCCCGATTCCCAGACCGATTGCAGCGTCATCTCGGCCTTGGTCAATGTCCCCGTCTTGTCGGTGCAGATCACGGTGGTCGAGCCCAAGGTCTCCACCGCCAGCAGCTTCTTGATCAGGGCGTTCTTCTTGGCCATGCGGCGCACGCCGATGGCCAGCGAAACCGACAGCGTTGCCGGGAGGCCTTCGGGGACCAGGGCGACCATGACGCCCAGGGCGAAGACGAAGGAGTCGACCACCTTTTGCTGCGAGGTGGTGGCCCGCAGGGCGAACAGCACGGCGCCGAGGCCTATGGCGATGATCGAGACCCGCTTGGCCATGATGGCGACTTGACGTTGCAGCGGGCTCTTGTCCTCAATGACTTGCGCCGTCAGCTGGAAGATGCGGCCGAACTCGGTGTGCAGCCCGGTAGCGAAAGCGACCGCCTTGCCCGTGCCGTTGACCACTGAGGTGCCCATGAAGACGCAGTTGCGGCTCTCGATCAGGTCGCCATCGGGCAGCGAGGCGTCGGTGGTGCGCCCCACCGGGTCGCTTTCGCCGGTGAGGGCCACGTTGTTGACCGACAGGTCGTAGGCGTCCACCACCCGGCAGTCGCACGACACGGCATCGCCTGCTTCCAACGCCACCAGGTCACCGGGGACCAGGTCGCGGGCCGGGATCTCCTGGCGCTCGCCGTCGCGGATGACCCGGGTGGCCCGGGGGACCATGGCCTGCAGCGCCTCGGCCGTCTTCTCGGCCGAGTACTCCTGGAAGAAGCCAATGGTGGCGTTCAGGATGACGACGAGGAGGATGGCAACGGCCAGCTCCAGGTTGTTGACATCGTGCGGGCTCTGGATGCCGTAGGCCAGGAAGGTGATGGCCGAGGCGACCATCAGCACCACCGCGAACAGGTCGGTGAACTGCTCGAAGAAGCGGAAGATGATGGGGCGGCCTTTGGACTTGGGCAGCTCGTTGGGGCCGTAGCGGGCCAGGCGGGCCGCCGCCTCCTCACTGGTCAGGCCGCGCGGTGAGCTGTCCAGGGCGCCGTAGACATCGAGGCGGGGGAGGGCGTGGACCGCCACCACGACCGTGCCCTCCCGAACGGCGGTGCCTGTTACCCCAGATTCCGGGACATCACTCATGGTGGCAGCGAGCGCGGCGATCGACGAAGACCATGAATCGATCTTGGAGCGTCGTCGATCAAGAGAGCATTAACACCTGGCGCCACGCAGTAAAACGATCGTTAAACAGGGCTAAGACCGGTTGCTAGGCGGCGTCCCGCAAGGATGAAGACACCCCGGCTCGCAGCTGGTCTACACCCTTGGAGCGGATCTGGCTGACGCGGCTCTCCGTGACGCCGAGCAGGCCGGCGATCTGGGTCAGTGTCTGCTTCTCGTAGTAATAGAGCGTGAGTACAAAACGCTCGCGACGAGCGAGGCGGTTGATGGCGCCCGACAGGAGCTTCCTCGTCTCCTCGACCTCGAGGGCATCCCCCGGCAGCTGCCCCCGGTCGGGAAGTAGATCCGCCAGCGTCGCCGCCCCCCGTCCTTCGCTGCTGGCGCTCGAATGATGCTGGTCGATGCTCACCAGAGCGCGACTCGACACCTCCTTGAGGATGCGGTCCAAGTCGTCCTCGCCGACACCGAGCTCGGCCGCCAACTCCGATGTGGTCGGCATCCGTCCAAGTTCTGCCGCGAGCCGATCTCCCGCCCGTGCGACCGCCTTCGCCCTGTCTCGCATGCTGCGGGGGACCCAGTCGATCATCCGAAGTTCGTCGTAGATCGAACCGTTGATCCGGGGCATGGCATAGCGCTCGAACCCGACGTGGCGCGACAAGTCGAACTTCTTGATTGCCTCGATCAGACCAAACGTTCCGTAGCTCACAAGGTCGTCCCGCTCGAAGTGACGGGGCATGTGCGCCGACACACGATTGGCGGCGACTTCTATCAGCGGAATGTATTGCTCAACGAGGTCATTCAAAGCGTCATGGGAACCGGTTCGCCGGTATTCGCCCCACAATGCCTGGCTTTCTGCATCGATCTTCATGTCTACGCCGCGTCGTACAAGGAACAGGACATCCCAGCTCGGATTTGGTCCACTCCCTTGGAGCAGATCTGACAGACCCGGCCCTCGGTGACGCCGAGCAGCTCGGCGATCTGACGCAGCGTCTGGCGCTGGTAGAAGTAGCGCGTCAGCACGAATCGTTCGCGACTAGGGAGGCGGTTGACGGCAGCCGCCAGGAGCTGCCGAATTTCCTCGATCTCGAAGGCATCCTCTGGGCCCTGTCGTTGGTCCGGAACCAGGTCCACCAGCGTCGCCGTCCCCGGCCTTCGGCGGTTCTCGTCCGGAAGGTGCTGGTCGATATTGGCCAGCGCAACACTGGACCGGTGCGTGATGATCTTGTTCAGCTGGTGCTCGGCGAGTCCGAGCTCAGTTGCCACCTCGGACTCGGTCGGCCACCGCTGGAGTTCCGCGGTGAGTTTGTCTCCCGCCCCCTCGAAAGCCCTGATCTTCGTCCGGACGCTGCGCGGCACCCAGTCGATCAACCGAAGCTCGTCGTAGATTGCTCCCGTGATCCTGGTGCCGGCGTAGTGTTCGAAGCCGACGTCTCGCGACACGTCGAACTTCTCGATAGCGTCGATCAGCCCGAACGTCCCGTAGCACACAAGATCGTCCCGCTCGATGTTCTTCGGTAGGCGCCATGAAACTCGACCCGCCACCCGTTCGACCAGCGGAGTGTAATGCTGGGTCAGGCCATTCAGAGCGACATGGGAACCCGTTCGCTTGTACTCGGCCCACAACGCCTGGGGGTCGACCGACGCACAGCGTTCGTATTGTGTTTGGGTCCTCCCCATTCTTGACGGTCTCCCGGTGTCAGTGTTCATGTACTTCATTGGACGATAGAAGGCTGAAATGTCCAAGAGGTTCTCGCACCGTCATCGATGATGCAGTTGCATCACACCGCAGTCGGGAAATCGAGGATGCCTGCGCGAACTGCGGTGGCGACCGCCTCTAGCTTTGAGTGTGCCCCCAACTTGTTCAAGACATACTGCACGTAGTTGCGAACCGTGTTCACACTGAGAAACAACTCCGACGCAATCGCCTTGTTACTCCACCCTCGAGCGAGCAGGCCGAGGATCTCCCGTTCTCGCTGCGTCAGGTCAGAACCGAGGCCACGATGCCTAGATCTGATCTTCGGCAGCAGACGGGCCAGCGTCGCGGCCGAGATCAGCGCCTCGCCGACCGCGGCCATCCGGATTGCATCGGCCAACTCCGGGGCCGCCCGGTCCTTGGTCAGGAATCCCGCGCATCCCGCGTCGATGGCCGCCAACAGCAGGCGGTCGTCGCTCGAACCGGTGAGCATCACCACCATGGTCGACGGATAGCGCTGCCTGATTTCGGATGCGATTGCCAACCCATCCTGATCCGGCATCTGGAAATCAACCAGCACGACCTGGGGCTGAAGCCGAGCCACGGCGGCGATGCCCTCGGCCCCCGTTCCCGCCGTCGCCACGACCGTGATATCCACCTCGTCGGCCAGCAGGCGCGCCAGGCTCTGGGCGAACATCCGGTGATCGTCGATGATCACCACGGTGACCTGATCTGGGCCACGGTCAAGCACGGAGCACCTCGGCAACGCTGCGCACCGGCGTGTCCCTGCACTCTGTCCTCGAGGGGACCACGGGGTCAACGACCGGAAGGACTACCCGCAGTGTCGTCCCCACACCCCACTGCGAAGAGACCGTGACGGAACCACCCAAACCCGTGACTATTCCATAGATTGTCGACAGGCCGAGACCGGTCCCCGCACCCCTGAGCTTGGTCGTGAAGAATGGCTCGAAGATTCGGCCGACCAGCCCGGGGTCGATACCCGTGCCGGTATCGCTGACGCGAAGTTCGACGAACAGACCAGGACTGACCCCAAGATCATGGGCGCAATCATCGAGAACAATCAGATCGGTCACGACCGTGAGCGTTCCGCCGTTGGGCATGGCGTCCCGGGCGTTGATAACGAGGTTGACGACCACCTGTTCCATCTGGCCACGATTGGCGCGAATGGTGGGCAACCCTGCCGCCAGCCGTACCACGAACTGCAATCGTTCCCCGAGCGTCGGTTCCAGCATGCTGCGCATGTCGGACACGACGGCGTTGACCTCGAGCTCCTCGGCGTACGCCGGCTCGCGACGGGCGAACAGGAGTAGCTGGCGGGTGAGGCGGGCCCCATGTTCAGCCGCGGCTTGGATCTGGGCAGCATCCGACGAGACCACCTCACTGCCAGCTGTCTCTCGCGCCACCAGCGCCGCGTAGATGAGGATGGTTCCGAGCAGGTTGTTGAAATCGTGGGCGATACCGGAGGCCAGCTGGCCGAGGCTGTCCAGCCGTTGCGATTGGTTCAGACGTTCTTGCAAGGATTCTCGCTCGATCGCAGCCAACCTCAACTTGGTGATGTCCCGAGCTGTGGCGGAGACGCCGACAACGGTTCCCCTCCCGTTGCGGATAGGGGAAATGGTCAAGGAGACGTCGATGGTCGAGCCGTCCTTTCGCACGCGCTGTGTTTCGAAGGTATCGACCCGTTCACCCCGAGTCACTCTCGCCATTGCCGTGCGCAACTCGTCTACCCTCTCAGCTGGCACGAGCATGAACACCGGCTGGCCGATCGCCTGGTCGGCTGTGTAGCCGTACATATGGCGGGCTCCTCCGTTCCAGGTCGTGATTGTGCCGTCAGGCGACTTGCTGATGATGGCCTCGTCCGAGGACTCAATGATGGCCGCCAGGGTCGAAGCGGCGACGAGGTCTCGGTCTGTCGCGGCGAGCTGGGCCAGGTGGCTCAGCCAGAGTTGCCAAGTCGCCCGAATATCCCAAAAGGAGAACGATCGGCGGTGCCCCCGCCCGGCCTGGTTCTCGCCGGCATGGGCGAAGAGCAGGTGCGAACCGATCGCGGCGACCCCCACCGCGGCGGTGACAGCGGCGGCGACAACCAATACCGACACCTGGAACGCGCCGAGTTGGGCGAGTTCCGCAGTTCCTGGAAAGCTCATCAGGCGGGGACTGGTCGGTGCCAGGTGACGGCGATGATGGCCGTCAGTGTGTGCACGGTCCCGCCGCCGCAGGAATGAAAAAGTATGAGCCCGCGGGTTCTTCACCGAGCGGTGATGGAGAAATGGGTGCCGGATGGCTCCAGTTGCCGGGCGCTCGCCTCGCCTCCCACCGCTTCAACACGGCGCCAAGGGCTGGGCCAACCTCGGACCGTCGTGCAACTCGAAGGTCTTCGACAGGCGACGGGAACTCCGAGTCCGGCGGGACAGCGCTGCGCCCCGGGCTGGGCGAATCGTCGGGCACGTCGTTCATTCCTGGCCGTATCGACATGAGACCAGGGTGGAGGACATGGCGTGACCGGGCCGTTACCCATTCGTGACGGAACGACCGCAACTTCCGAAATGGGCAGGGACCCTGAAGGCTGCTCAGAGGCCCAGGATGACTTTCAGTACCCAACGACGGCATGAACCGCTTGTGAACAGCCACGAAAAGTTGTAGCATTTCTGTCGATGGGGTCAGGTGACGGCCCTGAAGAGGCCGAGCTATCCCTTCTAGGCGGCTTCCTTTTCTCGGTCGGTGGCGAGGAGCTGTTGGGACTGTCGGTCGGGTCTCAGCGCCTTCTCGCGTTTCTCGCGATCAGCGATCGGGTGATGGCGCGCAGCGAGGTGGCGGGGGCGCTGTGGTCCGAATCGTCGGAGTTCCACGCGGCCGCGAATCTGCGCTCGGCGGTCTCACGCCTCAAGGGGTCCGCACGGAATGCTGTCGTCGTGTCCGCCTCCAACCTCAGCCTGGACGAGGGCGTGATCGTTGATGTCCACCGGTCCACCGCGTTGGCCCGCCGTCTGATCGACCGAGCGGGTGAGTCGTCGGAGGCCGATGTCGGCGGGCCGGCGGTGTTGGCTCTGTCGGATGATCTGCTTCCCGGTTGGTATGACGACTGGGCGGTTATCGCAGCAGAGGATTGGCGCCAGCTGCGCGTTTATGCGCTCGAAGCCGTTGCTGCCCGCCTCACGGCAAGCCACCGCTTCGCAGAGGCCGCTACCGCCGCTCGTTCCGCCATTCGGGCGGAACCGTTGCGAGAGAGCGCCCGGGCCGCTCTCATCCGTGTGCACCTGGCGGAGGGCAACGAGTCGGTCGCCCTCGGGGAGTTCCAGCGGTACCGAGTCCTGTTGCGCCACGAACTCGGTATCGAGCCAACAGCAAGGCTTACGCAGCTGCTGGCAGGGCTCGAACGTTCGTGAAGTCTCACCGGCGCGATCTCGCAACGCTCGGTTGTTGATCTTGCAAGGATTTTAATATTGTGGCAGGATTGGCCGTAATGGCCGATCCAGTGCAGCGCGAGCCCGAAGATGCGCCGAACGGTCCAACCGGCCTGCTGATTATCCGGGCTTGGCTCGAAGAGGGTTCCGCCGCACCCCTGCGGGCGCACGTTCGCCTCACCACCGATGTCTCTGCCGGCATCGAGCACACGATGACGCTGACCCGGTCGGAGGCCGTCAACGCTGCAGTCGAGGCGTGGTTGTCGGACATCGTCAACGGTCGGTGCCCGGATTCTGCGCCAAAGAATCCATGACGCTTGGGCCATGAGCAGTCGTGGTATGGGGCCGACGGCGCGGTCGGTGCATTCGTCGGCCATCGGGATCGGAATCTCGAAGCTTCTCGACGACTTCAGGTGAGCTTGGAGTCATAGCCCGGGCAGTACATGTTGACTATGGTCCGGGCGGCCGAATTGACGAAGCCGGCCGGCACCATGGCGGCAAACGGACCGGCCATGTGCACGGCTGTGGCCTTTATTTGGGCGATGGAATCGCCTTGATCAAGGGCGGTGCACACCTCATTGCCGACGTGGGCGATCTGGGCTGGCGTCGGTGTGAAGAAAAAGAACTCGGCGTGCACGGCGGAGATGAGCTGCTTGACCTGGGCTGCGGTGGGCACGGTCCTGGGTGGTACCAGCGGCGTCGTCACCTTCGGAGCCACGCTGGTTGACGCGGACGTACCGGATTTGGATGCTTGGGTGCCAGCCGCCGTCGACGGGCTCGAGGTTTGGCGTGTGCTCGACGTGCTTGGCGTGCTGCCGGCGTGAGCTACCGAGGGGGAGGCCGCCACGGGAGCCGTCGTGGGCACGGGGTGGGCCACCGATGGGATCGACCTGGGACCCGAACGCGCCGCAATGGTAGTAGCGCCGCTGGCACCGCACGCGGCCACGAGTACCGTGGCCGCGGCCAGGCTGGCTCCGGCAACGGTACGACGCATTGATCTGACCTTCGGCATCTTTCACGCCTCTCTCGCCCGAAATGGGCTTTCGGTTCCGAAGATAGCTGGCTATTCAGACTAATAGTCACAAGAAAGGGTGATAAATTCCCTCTGACGCGTGAGAATCTATTTTGCAATCAAGGGAGAAATAAAATGGGTATAGATGCACTAGCCCGATAGATGCATCCTGCTCTTTCCCTTTGCAAGAGCCCTATTCGCCGCAAGCTGCCCGGCGCCGCCACCACACCATCCCGGTGAGGACCAATAATCCAGCCCTTTCGAACCGCGACATCGATTGATGGAAAGGGATCTCTCGCCGCGATGGGTGGGGTCGTTCTCATCTTTGGCGCGGCGGCCGCTGTGATGGCCCGTCGTCGCCAGCTCCGGATGAATCGCCGCCGCTAGGGCACTGCGTCTGAATCGTCGGGGGCGACCAGTTGGTAACCGACTCCCGGGCTGGTCAGCAGCAGCACGGGATGGGCCGGGTCGTCCTCGATCTTCTTGCGCAGGTGGTTGGCGTACACCCGCAGGTAGTGGGTCTGGGTGCCGTAGCCCGCGCCCCACACCTCCTCCAGCAGCATGCGATGGCTGATGACCCGTCCGGGGTGGCGGGCCAGGAACGCCAAGAGGTCGAATTCCCGCGCCGTCAGCACGACGGGCTGGCCGTGCACCGCGGTGGCCCGCGACGCCAGGTCGATGTGCAACGGACCCAGGTCGATGGATGGGGCCTCGTCCAGCACCAACCCGCGGGTCCGGTGGCGGAGCGCCACGCGCAGGCGAGCTTCCAACTCGGCCATTCCGAACGGCTTGGTGATGAAGTCGTCCGCCCCCTCGTCCAGCGCCTCTACCTTTCGGGCCTCGGCTCCATGGGCCGAGAGGATCACGATGGGCGTCTCGGTCCACTGGCGGATCCGCCGGCACACCTCGACGCCGTCCAGGTCGGGCAGACCCAGGTCGAGCACAATCACGTCGGGCGCCTCCAACGCAGCGCGCGACAGGCCCTCGTCGCCCGTCACGGCGGTGATCACCTCGTAGCCCCGAGCGCGCAGGCCCGTACTGACTGCTCGCAGGATGGCCCGCTCGTCGTCGATGACGAGGAGGCGGGCTCCCTTCACGTGCGCCACCGGCGCAAGGAGATCACGAGTGAACATCGACTTCGGTCATGTCCGGCTCCGATTGCGGCGGTCCCGCAGCCGACAATGGTAGGCGGAACACAAACACACTTCCGCCTGACGCGGCTCGTTCGACCCACATCGT
>Ga0302326_10032441_pt1 | contig 10404 bp, 10 predicted proteins | sample Palsa_T0_3_FD_202264 | JGI IMG/M metagenome (GOLD analysis project Ga0302326, IMG submission 202264) | Peat permafrost microbial communities from Stordalen Mire near Abisko, Sweden - Palsa_T0_3 | ecosystem: Environmental > Terrestrial > Soil > Palsa > Peat permafrost | place: Sweden: Abisko... | reverse complement strand
CTTGCATGGCGACGGCCTAGCGTTCGTGTTGGGAAATGATTCGTTCGAATTTGCGACGTGTATCTGCTAACCGTGGCCGGCTCTCCGGCCGACGCCCCGGTGGCGCAAGTGAGTCTGTCTCAACCAGCGTGCATAAGCTGGAACACCATGAATGATGTAACAGAATCGCACGCACGCCCGAACGTTGTACCGCGCTATCACGAGTCGGCATCCCAGAACGACGCGGAGCGAATCAATGTCGCAGCCGCAATGGCGGCGCTCTCTGACGTGTTCACTTTCTTTGCGGCAACTGCTGTGGGAATTCGTCTCGGGCCGGCCCATATTCTCAGTTTTTCCATTGCGACCACACTATTTTATCACCTGAGTGTTCGAGTCGCCGCGAACGCCGCCGGGCGGTCGCGCGATCTGCGGCTCTACGGCCATCTGATTATCGTGAGCTTACTCGCCTTGTTTCTTCGAGGCGGCGTGCTTTCGCTGCTCGTTAACATCTGGCACTGCCCTCCGTCCGTAGCAATTTTCTTTGCGGTCGGCGCAGGTTTGGCAATAACGCTGCCTGGATTCGCATTCTCACTTTCGTCATTCGCGTGGAGATTGGGCAGCGGCATGCAATGGCGGGTATTGGCGCTTGGCCTCGTCGTTTACGCATTTGCGCTGCGTCTGGTCTTTCTCGGTCAGGTCGAACTCCTGCCGGAAGAGGCCTATTATTGGAACTATTCGCGCCATCTCGCCATCGGGTATTTTGATCACCCACCAATGGTCGCATGGCTGATCAGCCTTAGCACGTCCGCTTTCGGCGCGTCGCAATTCGGCGTGCGGATCGCTGCGATTTTTTGCGCGGCCGCCACTGCTTATTTTACGTATCGTCTGACGCGCAATCTCTTCGACGCATCGACTGCGCTGCTAGCGATGGTGCTTTCACAGGTGCTACCGTTCTTCTTCGCAGCGGGAATGGTCATGACACCGGACACGCCGCTCGTTGCAGCTTGGGCCGCAGAGCTCTACTTTCTTGAGCGCGCGCTTGTTGCCGGCCGCTCTGGCGCCTGGTGGGGAGTCGGTCTGAGTATGGGCATCGGCCTGCTCTCAAAGTATTCAATTGTCCTGCTGGCTCTCACTGCGCTTGTGTTCATGCTTGTTGATCCGCAGGCGCGGCGCTGGCTGCGACGTTGGCAGCCGTATGCGGCTGCGGTGCTCGCAGTGGCGATATTTTCGCCTGTAATTCTTTGGAACGCGCAGAACGAATGGGCCTCGTTTTTGTTTCAGACGACCCGCCGGTTCGCGGAAGCGCCTCGGTTCTCACTGCACAAGTTGATTCTTGCCGCTCTCGTGTTGATTACGCCGACGGGCTTGCTCGCGGTGGCATTAGCGCTGTTGCGTCGAACGCAAGATGCGGGCGGCAACAATGGATTCATGGATGCGCAGCGCAAGCGACGCTTTCTGCAAGCGGCGATCGCTGTTCCGCTAGCTGTTTTCTTCGCTGTTAGTCTCCGTCACGACGTAAAGTTTGACTGGACCGCTGAGATCTGGCTCGCCGGTTTGCCTGCCATGGCATCCGTGGTGATGTCCGGCGCGGCACAGCTGCCACGCGGTGTTGAAGCGAAAATCCGCGCTGCATTGATACCTACCATGCTCGGGTTGCTGGTGATCTACGGTGCGGGGCTGCATTATCTCTCCCTAGGGGTACCGGGCATCGGTTATGGCGAGCACATGGAGCTGATGCCGGTTGGCTGGAGAGATCTCGGACAGCAAGTCAATACAATTGCAAAGGAAATCGGGAAAACGACCGGCACCGAGCCTCTCATCGTCGGAATGGATCGCTACGCGATTGCTAGCGAAGTCGCATTTTATGCGCCCGACGGCACAGCCGTGGAACCCGAAACCTCGGGCGCCCACCTGTTCGGGTGGACCAGTCTCATGTATGAGCGGTGGGTGCCGCTCGAGCAGCAAGGGGGCCGAACGTTGCTGCTCGTGACATGGAAGCCGGAGGACTTATTCGGCAATTGTGTAGAGTCGCATGCTGAGCGCTTGGGGCCGTTGAATTCTGCGCTGCTGGTGCGTGATAGCTCAATTGTGCGTACTTTCTACTACCGCGTCGCTTACGGCTACCGGAACTCCGCCAAGTGCACATGACGCAGGCTCGTTTGCATTGGTAGGGCCTACTCGCCGCCACGCGACGTTACGCCGCTCTAAAGGCTCTCATTGCGTCTTCAGAACTCTCCCTGTGGCGTCAACGATATCAAGTCCGAAGTATGGGGCAGCGGGATGCCGCACTCGCCAGCTTCGATCGAGCGATCGCACTCAAGCCCAACTACACCGAGGCCCACTACAATCGCGGCAACGCATTGTTGGCGAAAGAAACCACCGGTTGGTCCGTCAGCGGCAAGCTGCGCTAAGCGAATCGGCGCGGCAGCTCCCTGTGGTATGGTCTGGGAACCCGCAGTGATTATTTAGGTTTGTAGCGGTAAAGCCGGGATCGGCCGAATTGACTCTGATGGCAGTGCCAGTCAACTCCGCAGCGAGCTGCCGACGTGCGCGACCGAATACGCTCGTACGTTGCCATCAAGCCGCACATGGGCGACCATTCCGCGCGCGGTCCCCGTAATGGCCCACCAGACATCGTGTTGCGCTCGAGGTGCCCTGGTCACATTCAGGTCAGGACCCCGCGCTTTGTCAGACGCCAGCAGTAGTAAATGACCCCTAGCTGGAAGGCCAGCTTGGTAAATTCTTGGGGGTTCGAGTAGCTGCCAAGACCCACATTCACCTCGGCTGCCTCAAAGAGCCGGATACTCAGCAGGAAAAGTGCCAGATTCACTATGAACAGATACGGTGCAGCCCTCTTGAGCAAGAATAGACTAACCGCCGCGGCGAGGGTAACAGTCGAATAGGCTGCAGAATACATGTAGTAGAGCGTTGCAGAACGCGCGAAGTAGGCCTGCGCAGCGGACGTAACCGGGATCACACCAAAGCCCACCATAATGTAGGACAGCCAGGGAACGATGGTGCCCAGTAGGCAGATGATGACGACCACCCAGACTAGCGCTGGGCGCTTTCGCCGCCCGGATTTATCTCCATCAATTATCTGTTTGACGCGCTGGGGACTCATTCACGAACCGGGTTTCCTGGGAATTTGCTTTGTATCTGTTAGAACCGCAATCAGTATCTCGGTCGAACGTGTCTCGCAGGTTTCGAAACGATCGGGTTCACGCTCGGGCTACGGAGGATGCCGATACTGTCGTTTGGCTTTCCGCCGGTGTCCCACAGGCTTGTAGTGACGCTCCGATTATGTCGTCTGACCATTGGCGTTCTGCCAGGCTGTCGGGCTCATGTTGCGAAGGCGCCGGAAGAATCGGTTCCACGCGGCTTGGTCAGAAAACCCGAGCGCTAAAGCGACCGCCGCGAAATCTAGCTTCCCCTGCAGAAGAAGTCGCTCGGATTCCTCAATTCGACACTGATCGAGAACGTCCTGAAAAGAAGTACCCGACTCGGATAGCCGGCGGTGCAGTGTTCGCTCCGAAATTCCCAGCGAGCGGGCGACACGCTCGGCTACGGCCTGCGCGCGCGGCATCAAGTTCCTCAGCCTCGAGCGCACTGAGACTTCGATGCCGCTTTTGCCATCGCTCGCGAATCCAAGCTTCTTGGCAATTTCGAGCAGCGTTTCGTGGAGCCGGGGGTCGCCCTTCGATTGCTCAAGATCAAGCGACTCGCGATCGCAATCAAAGCCGGCGCGAGGCGCCCCGTAGATCACCGATGCCCTGAAGATATCAGTGTGGGGGAAGTTGGTGAGCGGTGGTCGTGTAAGGTAGACACATCGTGGTCGAAAATCGCAATTCGCCACATCGCGGAATCTGCCCAGGATTACCGCAGTCGTGAACTCGTCGCTTTGGAGGACGCTCGGGAGCGCCACCGAATTGATAATGCGCAATGTCCCGCCATCGGGTTCGTCGAGGGCAACTTCAAGTTCGATGCCAGCCGCTGCGGCGGAAAAATGATCTGCCAGCGCTTGTAAACCGCCTCGCACGGTCTCAGCGCTACCCGCTAGATAATCCAGCGGTCCGAAGAGCCCAAAGGGCACCCGCATGCCCGCCAATGCCGGTAATTCGGGGCGCGGATCAAGCTTGGACGCCTCCACCCAAATGGCATCCCAGACGGAATTCGGCAACTGCTCCGACGGATCCACATAGCGAGCCGCGAGTCCCTTAAGTTTCCTGATCTTGGCGGCATCGATCCCGCATGCCTGCAATCCCGCCAGAAGAGCTTCGGCACTGACTGCGGGTACAAAGTGCATATCGGCATTCTCCCTCGCCTGGCGGGATTTGCCAAAACTCTGGCCGCTGAGGCCAATTCTTTCCTTGCCGAGGTTGGCACAGTGACGGCCACTCGGAGAAACGCATGGCACCCAATCCGGGTGTGCGACGTGCCTATACCACACGGCTTCCGACACGGTTCGCACCTATTTTTACCAGCCACTTGAGAATCATCATGAATTTACCTAATACGACCCCCACACCCATTCATCGTTTGATGCTGCTATCTGCAGCTCTCTTGGCCTACGCCAATGGCGCCTTTGCCGCTCACATTGTCGACGACGCTCAGACGCACGCCAGGGCGCTGCTGAGCGGAACGTTGGGAGCACGCCACAGTGCGGTTGACAACCAGATTACCCCGCCAACCGACGGCCATCAGATTTCCACTGTGGATGTGCAAGAACAGATGCGCCGGCTGCTCTTGGGCGCACCTAACCTCGCGCAGACCATCAGTCCGCCGCGGTCGGCTAACTCGACGAGAAGCACAAAATCCGCTGTCAGTGCCGAAGACAGTTCCGCGCGCCGAATGATTCTAGGGATACGGGGTTGATAGCGCACGCTGCCGGGCGACGGAGGCTTGCGTTCTCCGTCGCCTCCTGCGGCCGGTAATCCACGAACGAATCGAAGGATCTGACATGCAATCGCAAATCGCTGACAACCCGACGTTTGTCTCTAACGAACCAATGTCGCTCCGCAATTCTCCTCCACTTCCCGCAGCCCTCGCGAGCAGTGCGCTCGGGGGACCCTTCGAGGGCGAAGCCGAGGTGAGCGGTGTCGTTCCGGCGTGGCTTCGCGGTCGCCTGATCCGCACCGCTCCCGCAATCTTCGAGTTTGATAACTGGCGGGCGGAGCATTGGTTCGACGCGCTTGGGATGCTATACGCCTTCGACATTGACGCAGATGGTCGGGTGCATTGGATGCAGCGATTGCTTGAATGTGAATTCAATCGATCGGTGCTGCATGGCCGCGATGAACTTGCGGGTTTCGGAACACGCAATCATCGGGGCTTCTTTCAACGGCTACTGCATCCCACTCCACGTTCCACTGATAACGCTAACGTGAATATTCGCGCTGAGGGCAGTCATTGGATAGCAATGACGGAGACCGAGAGACAGCTGTTTATCGATCCGGATTCGCTGAAAACTGCGGCCGAAGTTCGCTTCACAGACTCACTACCGAGGAGGCTGCTGGCAAGCCCACATCCTCACGATGATTCGGAACGCAAGGAACTGATCAATATCGGCGTCCGCTATGGCACACGCAGCACCTTAATTGCGTTCTCGCAAGCCTACGGATCGACCGCGCGGCGGGAAATTGGACGCGTGCCACTAAGTCGCGTCCCCTATATCCATTCCTTCGCTATTACACGTTCAAAGATCGTCTTGATTCTTCACCCCTACGACCTCCAGCCCGCGAGCTTGCTCTGGTCTACGCGATCCATCTCGGAACATTACCGATGGTCGCCCGAGAACGGGACACGGATCATTGTCATGGACAGGGCCAGCGGAAAGTACACCGAACATCACGGACCCCCATTCTTTTTCTTTCACACAGTCAATGCGTTCGACCTGGACCATGGTGCGATTCGCCTCGAGCTGCTGGCCTATACCGATGCGAGTCTCATCCGTCAGGGGATGCTTATGAGTGAGATCCGGCGCAAGGGACTCCCGTCCCTAACGCCCAGTTTGCGGCGCATTACGATCGATCCAACCCGCGCGGACTTCCGCATGGAGACGGTCAATCCCAGCGTGGGATTCGAGTTCCCAATGATTCACTACACCCGCACCAACGGACGACCGCACCGGTATGTCTGGGGATCGGATCTTTCCCGACTGGTGCGGCTTGACACGATGACAGACGCGGTAACGCATCGTTCATTGGATGGCGTCACCTTTGGTGAGCCGGTATTCGTTGCGCACCCGGAAGCCATCGAAGAAGACGACGGCGTGCTGCTCACCGTCGGCAGCTCGCCCGCCGCGCCGGGGAGCGAGATGACGATTTGGGACGCTCGCGCGTTAGACGCTTTAGCTCGAATCACGGTGCCGATTGCCATTCCGCTCGGCTTTCATGGAGGCTTTGAATCGCGATGAAGGCTACTAATCTCTCATTTGCGAGCGTCGTGCTCGCGGGAGCCCTGCTCCCTTCCGGCGCTGGCCGACGAAGTGCACGTTGCGATTGATGGCGTGAAAAGTACAAAGGGACGTCGTCTGCTGGATCTTTCGATCGGCCGACGGGTTCCCGAACGACACCAAGCGAGCAGTCAAATTGGCGAACCCGCCCGCCACCGCCGCGGGAGTGCAGTGCGACTTCTTGGACCTTCCGGCGGGCACGTACGCAATCTCCATCTTTCATGACGCGAAAGACGACGGCGTTCTCAACACCAACGTTCTCGGTATGCCGCGCGAGGGCTACGGTTTCTCGAACAATCATACGTACGCCACTCATCCAGCCAGCTTCGAAGAAAGTCACTTCACGGTCGACGCATAGGGCACGACCGAACTGCACATTCGCTTGAAATACTGAGGGCCCTGCAATGACAACGACCACGTCAGACGGGTACATCATCATCACAGGCGCGTCGCAAGGCATCGGCGCCTGCTTTGCGGAGGCACTTGCGAAGAGAGGCAAGAATCTCATTCTGGTGGCGCGAAGCCTCACTAAGGTGGAGGCACTGGCCGCGTCTCTACGCGACAAGTATCGCGTGCGCGTAGAAGTCTTGGTCAAGGATCTTGCGCTCGCGCCATCGGCCGCGGAGGTGGCGGCGCACTGCGCCGAGTTTTCCGTCGATGGGCTCATTAACAATGCCGGTTTCGGGCTTGGCGACCAATTCGCTGCCTCGCAAGTGCCTGAGATCATTGGTGGAAAGAGAGGGACTCGAACCCTCGACCCCGGCATTATGAGCAGCAGGCTCACATTAATATCAATGGAATCATGCACTTATAGTGAGGCAAGAATTACGGGCGTGTTCGCCCATTACTGAGGTTTGACGGCCATCGAAATCTCGATACCATGGAGGTTGTTGAAATCTTCAACAACGGACTCCCGAATATATGGCCACCGTCAATTTCAGCGTCCCCGATGACGTCAAAGCCGAATTCGACAAAACCTTCGGAGGACAAAACAAAAGCGCGGTAATCGCGGACCTGATGCGCAAGGCGGTCGCCGACGCAAAGCTGCGCAATCGGCGCGTTGATATCTTTCGTACGCTGACGCAGAGGCGAACGGAGCGGCCATCGCTGTCCGACGCGCAGATCCGGATATCTCGGAATTCGGGCAGATCGTGATTGCTGTTATAGACGCAAGCGTGGTGATCAAGTGGCTCCTGCAAGATCCAGAACGCGAAGCCGGCACAGACATGGCTACGGAGCTAATGAACTTGGTGACAAACGGTGATCAGAGCGTCTTGCAGCCCATACACTGGCTTGTCGAAGTCGGCGCTGTACTTGCGCGCGAGAGTCCTGCCACAGCGGCCGATGATGTGGCGATGTTGACCGCCCTAGAACTGCCCACTACCGACGACCTTCAGGTGTTGCGACGGGCAGTAGAGCTTGCGATAGGGCTCAAGCAGCACCTATTTGACACCTACTATCATGGAGTGGCGCTGGAAACTCCGGACTGCGTACTCGTGACCGCGGACGAGCGCTACCTCCACGTAGCACACCCGAAGGGCCGCATCGTAAGTTTGACGGAGTGGAAATAGTGTCATCGACTAAGTCAATCCTCGGGACTGTCTGTTTTTTGTGTGTGAGCCATACACTGCTGCCCGGCAGGGCGAGGAGCGGGCATGGCCAAGAACGAAACAGAGATTTTCTCCAAACAGCTCCTAGATCAACTGTGGCAAAGAGCCCGTGAATGGCCGACCACCCCGAAGGGGAATTTCCTAGGGGACTCACCGCGTGATGAGAGCAGCGTGACCGATCCGGGCAGGGTGGTTTTTCTAAGCTACGCCTCGCAGGATGCGCAGGCGGCTCAGAAGATTTGCGAGGCTCTGCGTGCGGCCGCCATCGAGGTCTTTCTCGATCAGAGCGAGCTGCGCGGTGGGGATGCATGGGATCAGAAGATCCGGCGCGAGATCCACGACTGCGCGCTCTTCGTGCCCCTCATCTCCGCGCACTCTGACGCTCGTCACGAGGGGTACTTCCGTCGGGAGTGGAAGCTGGCCGTGGATCGCACAGCCGACATGTCCGACCGCGTAGCGTTTCTGGTTCCGGTCGTCATCGATGACACGAGTGACTCGCGCGCGGATGTACCGGAGCGCTTTCGACAGGTGCAGTGGACGCGCCTGCCGGGAGGCGAGACACCCCCGGCTTTCGTCGAACGGATCAAGCGCCTGCTGTCGCCGTTGAGCGCAGTGTCGGGTGCCGCACCGGGACCCAGGGCGCCGGTGCGCGCCTCTCGGAGGTCAAAGCCGGTCCTGCTCGCGATCGTTGCCGTCGTCTTCGCGGCGCTCGCGTACTTCGTCGCTGACAAGTTCTGGATCTCAAGGCACCTCGCCGCGGCCACCGCCTTCAACCCGCCGCCGCACTCGATCGCCGTGCTGCCCTTTGCGAACATGAGCGGGGATAAGGACCAGGAGTACTTCTCCGACGGGCTCACGGAGGAGCTGCTCAACTCGCTCTCCGAGATCAATGAGCTGCAGGTGGCAGCCCGCACCTCGGCGTTCTCGTTTAAGGGAACGAACACCGACATCAGCACGATCGCGCGCAAACTGAACGTGGGCGCCGTCCTCGAAGGCAGTGTGCGGCGCTCGGCGAACACCATCCGCATCACCGCGCAGTTGATCAATGCGGTCACGGGCTTTCACCTGTGGTCGAAGACGTATGATCGGGATTCGGGGGATGTATTGAAACTTCAGACCGAGATTGCAACCTCGGTGGCGAACGCTTTGCAGGTGACTCTTCTGGGTGATACGGCGTCCAGAATTGAACTCGGCGGGACGAGCAACCCGGCCGCCTTCGATGCGTATCTGCGCGGCGTGAAGCTTCTCCGTTTGGCTGCCGCCGTTACTCCGATGCAGTGCGAGACCCCCATGCAAGCTTTCAGCGACGCAATTGCACTCGACGACAAGTTTGCTCTGGCATACGCGAGCCGCGCATTTGCAATCGATGAGTGTTCGGGTAACAGCCGAGGCTGGCTGCAGCAGCCAAAAGAGCAGGCCGCCCGCGCCGACGCTGAGCGAGCCATTGAGCTGGCGCCGGGCCTGGCGGAGGGATACCTCGCCTTGAGTCGGCTTGAGCAGGGATCGCTCAATTTTGAATCGGCCGATCACGCATGCGCTCGCGCCCTTGCGCTCGGTCCAGGGAACGTTCAGGTTCTGTATGAGTGCAGTCTTCTGTCGGCTTACCTGGGACACGCTGACGCAGCGATCTCCAATGCTCGGCGTGCCGTCGCACTCGACCCTCTCAATCCGCTGAGCCATCGCGCGCTCGGTGACACGCTTCGATATACGCGGCACTACGGAGATGCGATCGCCGCCTATCAGGCTTCCATCGCAGCGGATCCCGAGCACTCGGCCGACGCTGGTGCCAGGCTCGGCTTGGCGTATTACCTGTCAGCTGATTTGCCTTCGGCCCAATCTTCGTGCGAGGCGAATCCAGACACTTTCCGGAACGAGGTATGTCGGGCGGTGGTCTATGACAGGATCGGCCGTCACGGGGATGCGGCAGCGGTGTTGGCAAGAATCACAACATCGGCCGGCGATGCGGCCGCCTATCAGTACGCGGAAATCTTCGCCCAGTGGGGCGACCACAATACTGCGCTGGATTGGCTGGAGAAGGCCGTGCAGCTCCGCGATCCGGGATCGGTATACACGAAGACCGATCCGCTGTTGGACCCCTTACGCAAAGAGCCGCGTTTTCAGGCGATCGAACGTCAATTGAAGTTTCCCACAGCATAAGAGTTCGCTGAGACCCCGGATTGGCTACCTGCAAGCGGCCGTTGGCGAACGTCTCCTTGGGGTCAAAGAGCAGCGGTCCAGTCAAACTGGCAGCAAGCAATGATTCCGACGATGAGCTGAGGGGCTCGCTGGGGCGCCGAATACTGCCGCCAGTCGCCGCGAGATTCGATACACCGTGATCATCCGTTATAGCCGCGCCGAAAACCA
>Ga0302326_10032440_pt1 | contig 10404 bp, 4 predicted proteins | sample Palsa_T0_3_FD_202264 | JGI IMG/M metagenome (GOLD analysis project Ga0302326, IMG submission 202264) | Peat permafrost microbial communities from Stordalen Mire near Abisko, Sweden - Palsa_T0_3 | ecosystem: Environmental > Terrestrial > Soil > Palsa > Peat permafrost | place: Sweden: Abisko... | reverse complement strand
TGCAGCCGTTCTCTGCGATGAAAAGAATCGCGTTGATCACGTTGAGGTTCTCATGCGAGACGTTGCCCCGCTGCGTAGGCAAGTGCGGCTCGATGCGCGCGTACTGTTCGGGTGTGATTTCCATCCGCGCAGTGTATCACGTAGTGTTAACAGGCCCTAGTGCGCTGGCTCCGAGGTGGGAAGGTTCATCAGGCGCTGCAGCGGACCCACGAATTTTTCGTAATTTCTCCAGCGCCCTGCCGATGTGGCGTTGATCCTTTGCCGGACCTGCCAGCGGCTGGCCGTGATGACGACGCGATCGGTTTGATGAAAATCCAGACACTTCGGGTCCCATGGCAGACCGATGAAATCCAACATCCGCCGGGTCCAGCCCTCCTGATCTTCGATCAAGGCCTCATAAGGCACCTCCAGCAGCGTCGTCGCGGGGAGCACGGCGCGCCAATGGTCGGTGATGCGAAGATATTCGCCGTAGTAATGCGCCAGATTGTCAAAATCGTTGGCGTACGGGCCCATGTTGAAAAAATTCTGAAAGTAGATCGACAAACAGACATCGAGCGGATGGCGTTGCATGTGAATGATGCGCGCCCGTGGGAACGCGGCGTGTATCAGTCCTGCATAGAAGAAATTCGCGGGCATTTTGTCGACCACTCGAACTGCCGCACCGCACATGGGCGTCAGCCGCGCGAGATAATCACGGGCCATGCTTGGGATCAGGTTCGCAGCGGCGCCGCCGCGCAGCCCGGCCTTCTTGTAAGCGACGAATGCGGTATTCCAGAAAGCCAGTTCCCCGGCACCGAAAACCGCCGGATGTGAGGCGAGGATCTGCTCCGTCAGCGAGGTGCCCGATCTGGGCATGCCGATGATGAAGACCGGAAGCTCCGCGGTGGACGCGCCGGCGAGCGGTTCGCCCGCGAATGTATCGTCGAAGGTGCTCATGAGCTCATCGACGCGTGCGGTTAATTTCGCCCTGTCGTAATTTGACCCATAGCGCTTGGTCAGCTCGTTGGCCTGTCGATAATTGCTGAACGCCTCTTCGTAGTGCCCGAGGTCGTCAAAGTATTTGCCGAGCGCATAGCGCAGATTGATTTCGTGTGCGAGTGGCAGCGGCTTCGCAAGCGCAGCATCAGCGCCCTTAAGCCAAGCGGTGTCCTCGTCTGTCATTTTGCGGTGTGCCGCAATGCTGCAAATCGCAGGAGAAAAGCCGGGATCGATGGCAATCGCGCGCTCGAAGAGTTGCTGTGCTTCAGTAAACTGACCGCGGTCACAGCGAAGTTCACCCAGGAGCGCCAGCGCTTCAACGCGGTTCGGGTCACCGGCCAGCACGACCTTGCAGCTGGCTTCCGCCTCGGCGCCACGACCTTGCATGCGCAGTACCGGCCCTAGGCCCAAGTGGGCGAGCGGATAGCCAGGTCGTAGCGCCAGCGCGCGGCGCAAAGTCTCCTCCGCCTCGTCGATCCGACGGGATTCGAAGAGCAGATTGCCGAGGTTACAGTGGCTGTCGGCGCGCATCGGATCAAGGTCGACGGCCCGACGATAGAGCGACAGCGCTTCGCGACGGTTGCCCAGGTCGCGCAGCACATCGCCAAGGTTATGCAGCGCCTCGACGTAGCTTGGGTTCAGCGCCAGCGCCTGGCGGTAACTCGCAACGGCTGGCTCGCGCTCTCCCAATCCTGTCAGTGACAATCCGAGGTTATTGTGCGCGACGCTCAACGCAGGATCGAGCGCGATGGCGCGCCGGCTGCACGTCACCGCTTCATGCAGCTGTCCGAGCTGCCGCAGCGCATTGCCCAGATTGCAAATCACTTGCGCATCGTCTGGTTTCATCTCGAGCGTCAGGCGGTAACAGCGGACCGCGTCCGTACACAGTCCCAGTTCCAGGAAAGCGTTTCCCAAATTGTTCTGTGCCTCGGCCGAGCGCGGGTTCACCTGCAGTGCCCGCTGGTAGAGCGCCACCGATTCACCGGGCCGCCCGAGAGCCCTCGCGGCATTGGCGGCGTCAATCAATGCTTCGGCGTTCTCCGGTTGGATTGTGAGTGCCCGCTGCAGGCTCGTAAGAGCCTCGCTCCACTCTTGCCGATCGTGCAACGCCGCGCCTAAATTGATGAGCGCTTCGGGATCATTCGGCAGCAACCCTGCCGCCCTTCGCAGCGCCAGCAGCGCATCCTTATCTTGCCGCAGGAGCGCCACACTCAAGATCTTCCAGAGGATCCCGGTCGTGGGATGATGGTTCAGAAGCGCACGCGCGGAGTGTTCCGCTTCAGCCAGGCGGTCCTGATCGACCATGGCGACCAGCGCTCCGATCTCCTGCGCGCTCAGTACCGGCGGGACCGACGCCGCGGCGACTACCGCTCCGCAGCAGCGTTTGTATTTCTTGCCGCTACCGCAAGGGCACGGATCGTTGCGGCCCGCTTGCATGCTCGTCATCGTCATCACGGTAGTGGTTCAGCGCATCACCGAGGGCGCTCTTGAGTGGCTCGAGCCAGGGTTCGAAGTGCTTCCACTGCTCGAGTCCTTCCCGATATATGGCCTGGCGAACCTGCTCGGAACTCGCAGTGCGCACGCTGCGCTTCGTCTCATGGAATGCGACGCACTGTGGCTCGAACTCAAGCTCGCAGTAGTCGAGCACACGGCGCACGCTGCCCTCGAGATCACCGACAACATCCTCGTGATGGACGCGCAGGATGCGTCCGGGAAGCACCGTGTCCCAATGCCGCATCAGCTCGAGGTAGGTACGGTAGTAGCGCGCGATGTCCTCGACGCTGTAAGTGAATTCCTGCCCCTGCGCGAAGAGCTGCTTCAGATTACTGAAGCAGCACGCCATCGGTTCACGCCGCGCATCGATGATGCGGGCCTTGGGCAGCATCAGGTGAATCAGGCCGACGTGCCGGAAGTTATTGGGCATCTTGTCGATGAAGAAGGGCTTGCCGGTGCGGTAGATCCGCGTGCCGGCGAGATATTCCTCGCCGAGCTTCAGAAAATCGTCGGCGGTCAGGCTCGCCAGGACACGAGGGTAGGGGGGATCCTGCGGATCCGGGTCACGGCCGCGAAGCCGGGTGGCGATCTGCTGAATGTTGGGCAGTTCCTGCGTGCCCTCAACCTGGGAGTGCGAGGCCAGAATCTGCTCGAGGAGCGTCGAGCCCGAGCGCGGCAGACCGATGATGAAGATGGGATCGGGGTTAGGCGCGCCCCAGTCGCGGCGGCTCGCAAACAACTCGCGCGTGCAGACCTTCATCTGCTGGCGCGTATTGTTCTCGATGATTTCAGGGCGATACCTGCATTCGGGGCGCTTGAGAGCGTTGCCAAGCTCGTAGTAGTGGGCGGACTCATCATAATCACCCCGGTCCTCCAGGGCCTTGGCCAGCGCAAAGCACAGATGATAGCGATCGAGGAGGCCGGTCGTCGGGGCGGCCAGGGCGGTGCGAATCCGCGCAAGCTCGTCATCGCCAAAGCGATAGGTCTTGAGGTTTGCAAGGCTCCAATAGGCGTCGCCGTAGTCAGTTCGGCAGGCAGCCGCCCTGCGGTAGGCATCGATCGCCTCCTGAGTCTGCCCCAGAGTCTTCAGTGCATGGCCGATTGACAGATGCGCCTCCGCATCCGCCGGTGTTCCCACCAGGAGCTCCCGGTAGAGTCCGACAGCTCGTTCGTGTTCGCCGAGTCCAATGGCGCTCGCGGCATAAAGTGTCCTGAGTACACGGTTCTCGGGCTCCTCGCGGAGGAGCTGGTCGAGCTCATGCCGCGCCTCCTCGTGCCGGTGGAGTTCTACGAGGACCCCCGCGTGCTCCTGGCGCGCGGCCCGATAATCGGGCGCCCGGTCGAGCACTGCTGCCAGCAGCAGCTCCGCATCATCGAAGACCTTGTGTGCAATGCCAATACGGGCGAGAAGCCGCATGGCCTCGATATGATCGCCATGCTTCAGAAGATAGGCACGTATCAGTGGCTCGGCCGCCTCCAGATCGCCATCCGCGAAGAGCCCGGTCGCGATCACGACTTCTTTCGGCAGATTCCGCAGCGTTGCCACATGGCTCGCCGCCATCGCGGCGTTGTCGGCGTGCCGTGTCAGGCGGTAGAGCCCCTCAAGCATCCCCCAACTGCCCGGCAGCGCGTGATTGAGGTTCACGGCCGTCAAGAAAGCCTCGATCGCCTGCGGTGCCTGCTTCATATCGACGTAGCAGCGCCCGCGCTCCTCATACAGCAAGCTGAAGCGCGGGTGATGGCGTTCGAGGGCTGCGAGAGTCTGCAGTGCATCGGGGATCCGGCCAAGATAGCGCTGGGCGACGGCCACAAACAGCAGCGCGTCACGATTCCCCGGAGAATCAGCGATCAGGGCTTCGCCCGCGGCCAGCGCCTCGGAGAACTTCTGCTGTCTGAGGAGCGCGCGTATGCGCGATTCCTCGGCAGCAATCGGTACTGCCGTCGTTGTAAGGTCTCTAGAATCCATGGCTCAAAAAAAAAGGGCGGACACTCGAGTCCGCCCTTCATGTTACTGCAATCGACCGCTTATGGGTCGGAGTCAAGTCACCCGCTGCTGATCAGAACTTATACCCAATCAGGAACGTCAGCACGCGCGGGCGCAGCGGAATTTCCGACTTGATGAACTGACCGGACGAAATGTTCGTCGGCGTGTACACGTTGGTCAGATTGCTGGCATTGAAGGTCGCGCTCCAGCTGTCCTTACTCACGCCAACCGAAGCATCATATGTCGTGTAGCCCGGGATCTCGTAACGCAGCAGCGTCGTGGTCGGCGTAGTCTCAGCGGGATTGTTGTCGCCGGCAGGGAAACTCGCCGGCTCGTTGCTTTCCGGCCCGATGTGGCTCGCGCCCACCCACGCAAACGGCATGTAGCCGCCGGGAGTGCGCCAGTCGTAACGCGCCCGCACGTTGAACATCCACGGCGGTGAGAACGGCGGTGCGGTGCCGGTCACGCCGTACGGGTTCGTGTAAGGCGCGCTGTTGATTTGTGTGATGCAGGCACCGGCCGGGGTCGGGTTGTTCGCAGTTTTAGCAACACCTGGGACGACGCCCGCCGAGGAGAGGCAAGGCGCGTTCGTCTGCTGCGCGCTGTTAACCGAACTTGAACCCTGCACGGTGAGCCCGTCGGTGATGCGCGCGACGAACTGAACTTCAAAGCCCTTGACCGTGTAGGTCGGTCCGTTCACGTCGAATGTCGTGTTGCCCAGATGCACCGGGTCGAACAACGACAGCTGCACGTTTTCCCACTTCATGTCGTATGCAGACACGTTGAATTGCAACCGGTGTTCGAAGACTTCACTCTTGAAGCCGATCTCGTTGTTGATCAGGTTGTCAGAGCTATAGCCGACCGGCTTCAAATACTGCGCAGTCGTCTTGACCCCCGCCGTGTAGTCGGCCTCTGCCGCAAGGGAGGGCGGTTGACCAGGAAGTGATGACGTACGATTGAACCCGCCCGGCCGGAAACCCTGCGAGTAGGTGTAGTACGCCATGATGTCCGGGGTGATGTGCCAGGTGAGGTTGCCCCGGCTGCGGGTTCCGCTTTCGGTCTTGGCAAGGTTGATGGGGAAACCGCAACCGCCCCCGGCAATACAAGCCCCGTTGGGGTGGTTGACGAGGAGGGGCTGGCCAGAGCTCTCGGTGTAGAACTCCGAACCCTCCTCGAACTCATCGTAGTGGTACCAGCGCGTTCCGCCGGTAATCGTCAGCACCTTCGGAATAATGTCAAAATCAACTGAGCCGAAGACGGCCGTCTGCTTGTAGCCACGCTGCGCGTCCTCGCCGAATGCGGTGTTGGTACCCTCGCGCAGGCTGGGGTCATTCGCGTGCGTGCCGGGTAACGGTCCGACGGCGGACAGGCAGGTTGGGCCACCGGCCAGAGCGGCGGCAAGATTAGCCGGATTACACTGCGGAATCCCCAGGTAGTTGAAGTTCATCTCATCATCGATTACGAACTTCTCCCAGTACACGCCCACGAGAGCGCGCAAACGGTACTCCTCGCTGGTGCTGACGCGAAACTCGTGGCTCTGGTGTTGGTTCTGTACGGTATCGTGCCAGTTACCGACCGGCGCGTAGCACTGCAGCGGCTTGCCGGTCAATGCAGGAAAAGCCTTCGGGTTGAAGTATTGGGCGCCCGTTCCGATACAGCCGTAGTACGAGCCGACGTTGCTGCGCATGTAATTGGAATAGTCCTGCTGACCGTCAATGTGACGGACCATGTAGCTGCCTGTGTAGACCAGCCTCAGCATGTCAGTGATCTTGCCGTTGACCGTCCAGGACGTGCTCTCGTAACGGTCCTTGTTGTACGCCGGTGTGAAGGCGGTCAGCTGGTTAGGTCCAAGAGCGGCGCCGTCTGAAGCGACTGGATATACGTAGTTCCAGCCGTTCTGGTTCATGTCCTGATAGTTCTGCTGCAGGAGCACGTTCCAGTCGTCGTTGACCTTCAGAAGGGCGGAGAGCCGGAATCCCTCGTAGTCAACCGAGTTGGCATCGGATTGGATCAAATTGGCGTTATTAGCCGTCGGGTTTCCCCCTGCCGTAACTGCCGGTGAACCCGGAAGATAACCAATCGTTCCGGCAACGTTCGAGATGTAGCCACCGCGATGATCGTCGAAAATCACCGCGCGCAACGCCAACATGTCAGGAATTATCGGTATGTTGAGGGTTGCATTGAGATTACTGTTCGGGTCGCCGCCGGCCGTGACACCGTAGCCCGCATTGACGTTGCCTTCGGTGACATCCAGCTTGGGTTTGTTCGTGATGTAGCGAATGGCACCGGCCTGAGCGCCGCCGCCGAAGAGCGTGCCCTGCGGGCCCTCGAGGACTTCGATACGCTCCATGTCAACCAGGTAAACGTCATTGTTGCGGGCCGGGAACTGCATGGACTGGTCATCCAGATACAGCGCAACGTTCGGGAACGGGGCGGTGGTCGACTGGGATTGGTTGCCGGAGCCGACGGACCCCAGCCCTCGCATGAAAATATTGCCGGTGCCGGGCCCGTTGCCGCTGTACGTCACGTTCGGCGTGTACTTCAGCAGGTCCGTTTCGGTCGTGACGTTGAGCTGTTGCAGCTGATCGCCGGTGATCGCCTGAATCGTGATCGGCACGTTTTCAATTGATTCATTGCGGCGCTGTGCCGTCACCGTGATCTCCTGGATCCCGATCTCGGCGGTGGCACCGGTATCGACCGTGGTGGCCGTTTGCGCCCAGGCTGCCGCTGGCACACCCAGAATTGCCGCGACTGCGGCCGATACCTTTGCGTTGTACTTCATCTTGTGCTCCCCGTCTTTAAGACCCAGTCAGAAGTGGCAGACCCGCATGCAAATGCCGACTCGGTTGCAGTACAACCGGGCAAAATTCTCAAGCTAAAGTCGTGGGCGACACGCGTGTTTGTTGCGCCCAACCCCAAATTTCCCCCGGTCCTTTCGTATGAAGCCGGCTCGTCGTTGTATTAACTCCGACACAGACTTTCACATTTTGTGACATTCGTCAAAGGCGAGAACGAAGACATAGCGCTATCGAAAAAAGGCATTGGATCCCTAGCCACGCGCGAGGGCGCATTTTTGGCGCGCCACCAAACAAACTGAGGGTAGAATTTTGTTGTTTTCGCAACACATTCGGCGGGGCTACCCTTGACGCGGCGAGTCCCAACGAAAGTAGCGTGTCGGGCGGAAATACTACGGATCGGTGATGACAGTAAAATGACCTCTGCTCCGATGGTGAATGCATGCGGAAAAATAACGCGGGCGGCGGCTTCAGCCGTCTTTTATGGGTAACCGCATCTTTGGCGACCCCACGCGCCGACTGCGCGAGCAAAACGAGGCAAGTAACTACGCTGTCGGGGCGTCCCGGCATAAGGCGGGAAAGTACTCTCAGAGTTCGCGAGACTTCGCTGCAGACCCCAAGAATGTGGTCTGGATGGGTTAGCGCGGATTGGATGCCTCGTCATGGCACTCGAGATAACGAGGCTGCATAGCCGACCGACATCCCGTGATGCGAGACGTTCGAAAGATCATCGAGCGGGTACTCTGGTTCTTGCGGCACCAGATCTGTGAGAAAGCCAGGCATGCATGGCCTCTTGCTCGGGAAGGGGCCGTCGAGATTGCCGAGGGATTGACCATTAACCCTGGGACGCGACAGCCACCGCGACCAGTCCATACATAATTTAACATAATATACATTATGCGAAGCGCATGACGGATGTTACGGTTGACGTACCTGGTGTCGTATCTCATTAACCCTGCGCGAGTCTCAGCTATTGTGAGTCGGGAAACCCTTTCTCGAACAGTATCTTACGCGCTGCCGATGAGATGAATGGAGCTGAGCACAGCTGATCGCCGCGTCAACGTCTGACGGTAACTGATCGCAAATCGGCAGAGTCTCACCATAACTGAGATGCGCTCTCGCTGTGGAGCGCACCGCGATAGGCAAAGCAGCGCTGCCAGCTGCCGCAGGACTTCAACCCGATTCTTAAGCAGCAGCGGCACGACGCGGTCAGCGGGATGCCGTCATCGGCGTTGTACCCCTATTCGGCTCAGTAGAACGGGGGTAAATCGTGAAGCATTCAATTCTGTCGCAAGACTGCGATGTGAGGCCGCTGGAGCAGGCGTCTTCGATAGGGAAAATCGCGCTACGCCTATTGCCACTCGCAGTACTTGTATCGTCCTGTGGGGGCGGCGGCGGAGAAGTGGCCCCGCTCCTGCAGGTCGGGATGCAGCGTCAATACACCGGCACGACGACCCGGTCCGTGGTCTACGCGAGCCCGACCACAACCAACGAAAACAACACGCTTGTCTATACGTTCACTGAGAACCAGAGCGTGGAGCAGGCGCCGGCTGGCTCGTCGGCGGACTTCGACGTGCACAATGTATACGCCTACACAGTGGTCCAGAACCCCGATGTTGGAACAGTCCCGATCTCGCAGACGGTCGACACATTCGAAATCCTCCAAAACGCGGGCGGTTTTCAGACAATTGTTAGCCTCGGACAGAATGTCGTAGCCGTCTCGAATGATGAGACCTCCGACGCGCTGGGCAACGGACCCTATACCGAAACGTCGACCACGAGATCGACCTACACAACGCCGCGTGACGGCTTCACTTATCCGCTGCAAACCGGCGCGACAATGACCACGCCACAGTCAGAGACGCAAACCATCACTTTCACCGATGTCAATGGCGGTGATTCCGCACCGTCGAACGGTACCAATGTCGGTTATACCGAAACCCGAAGTGAGAACAACGATGGGTCGTTTACGTATAAATCGACGTACGTGAATGGCAATACCTATTCGAGAACTCAGAATTCCGATGGCAGCGGAAGCGAATCGTTTACCACCGCCGAGGGGACCACCGCGACGACCGTAGCTGTTCCCGTGACTGCCGATGGTACGAGCACGATCCCCGTCGTGCGCACTGTCACCGCGAAAACGGCAGCCGCTACCAACTATTCGGCGGCAGCCTGGTACCCGGCCAACGGTGCTCCGAGTTCGCCGCTGGTTCTCCAGACGAGGACTGTCGTGGGCCCGGCCCCGAGCCTGCCTGCGGAGTGCAACGGCGCGCTGCTGCAGCCGGACATCTACGAAATCGACACGACCACGACCGACCTCAATACGATTGGAGCTACGTATTCCACGACTACGACACGCGCTTTCAATGACGCAAATGCCGTCTCCGTCTGCCAGTTGTCATCGGAGGTTAGCTCGTCCTTTGACCTCTTGACGGGCGCCTTAGTCTCCACGACTACGACCGCAACCACGACGCTGCTGTCCACGATCAGTCAATAGGGTAATTCCGATCAACTCCACTTCCTCTCAGGCGATTCGACCGGGATGAGCGTCTGAATCGTCTGAGACGCACTGGATGAAGCGGTTCTCTCTCTGCCGCTCGCTTCACCGTACGAGAAAAGCCCTGAGAGCCAAGTGCTCGGCTCGCCACCACCCTCGCCCGCCACTGAAGGGTATGCCAAGTGAAACATCGCGAAGCTACTCGAGCGATTGAAGCACGGCGGAAGACCGTCCCAGGTTCTAGGGCACTTTTCTTAAATACACAATCGCCAGTAGCATGGCGATGGTGTAGATAACAAAAGTGCCGAAGAACCATCCAGTTGCGCTGGAAATCTAGGGTTCTCGTGCGCTCAGGTACGCTGACGATCAGCGATAGCGTTGACGCCGGCTACAGCGTACCGCTCACCGGCAGCTAGCCGGGCACTTGGTGGACGCAGCTTCTCGTAAAGGAATGATCCAGACCTGACTAGCGGTACACATCTTTCCGCTGCCCAACTTTGAAGATAGTGACCTCGCGACGGGAGTCGTCAATGAGATAGACAATGCGGTATCGGCCCTGACGTATTCGATAGCGGTTGTCATATCCGGCGAGTTTCTCAGTCTTTTGTGTCCGAGGGTTGGCCGCTAGGCCGGCTATCTTCTCTAGGATGCGC
>Ga0302326_10032439_pt1 | contig 10404 bp, 9 predicted proteins | sample Palsa_T0_3_FD_202264 | JGI IMG/M metagenome (GOLD analysis project Ga0302326, IMG submission 202264) | Peat permafrost microbial communities from Stordalen Mire near Abisko, Sweden - Palsa_T0_3 | ecosystem: Environmental > Terrestrial > Soil > Palsa > Peat permafrost | place: Sweden: Abisko... | reverse complement strand
CAGCAGCAGATTGCCGCGCAAGGAGCGACCACCGACCTAAGCGACGCTGTCACCGAGAGCAATCTCCAGACGCTAGGCACGATGCGAGCCAATGAGATCCAGCGGGAGCAGGACATCGAAAACCTCGAATCCGCAAGCCATTCTATTGATCCTTCCGAACAAACCGATATGGCCACCATGCAGCGGGTCAACCAGGCAATGCTTCTGCAGCTCCGTCAGCAACAGGAGGCCAACCAGCTACAGCAGGCCATTGCCTTGCAACAGATTGTCGCCCAAAAGCAGCAGCAAGATGCAATGAAGGCTGGGTCTCAGGATGCGGCGGACTACAACAGCAACTACCAAACGAACATCGCACCCATCAATTTTGGCGCAGCGCAGGCCCTTAGCTATTGAGACTCCATTCCCGAGAGGGAGGCGGATCATGGGAATACTCAACTGGATTACTCAAGGATGCGATTCGTTGACCACCACCGCGGCCCCGCCGATTGATGCACTTGGTCTTCACATCTGCATCGCGCTTGCCACGATTATGCTGGTGTGGTTTGGCGTACAAGAGTCGTTGGCGTCCGCTCAGGGCGGCCCAGGTTTCAATATGGCGAAGTTTATGAACTTTTTCATGCTCATTACCTTCGCTTACGTGATGGTGAGGTTCTACGACAACACTATTCCAGGTGTGGGCTATTCCCTGAGGGGCTTCATCAACGGTGGTGCGCAATATCTGGTCACCATTATTGGCAATCAAAGTCTGACCAACATCCTGAGCATCCTGGATCAAGCCCAGGCAACGAGCGGTCCGGGGGTAGTGAAGGCCTTGATGAATCCTTATTACGCCATTGTCTACGTGCTGATTCAAGTGATCCTGGCGTTTTTTTCCGCTGTAGTCAGCGTCATCGTAGCGTACGGCGCGATTTCGACCGCTGTAGTGGGTCTGGTTGGCCCGGTCTTTATTCCGTTCTTAGTGTTCGATAAGCTGGAGTTTCTGTTTTGGGGCTGGCTCCGCGCGTTCATTGGGTTCTGCTTTTACAAAGTTCTGGCTGCGGCGGTTCTCAGCATCATGGGTACTCTGCTAGCACACTATTACACGGACATCGTTGCCTTTTCAGATCCTGGCCTAATGGTCAAACAGCTTCCGCTGCTCATCATCCTTGTGACGGTAAATATCTACATCTTGTTTAAGATTCCCGCGTTGACCATGAGCATCTTCTCGGGCTCGACGGGCGGCCATGATGGGGGCCTGGGTTTTGCTACTGCAGCAATCGTCAGAATGAGATAAATGAAAGGCGTGCATCAATGAGCACAACCGCAAAAGCGTCCCCTGAAATCACACGTGCAGCAGAACGCTATCTCGAGCAATACGGCGATCCGCTGGTCATGAATACCTATTTGAAGATCACAATTCTCGTTCTCGCCGTTGTCTGTCTGACGCTCGCGGCGCTAACCTTCGAGAGCCAGAGGGCGCTTGCCAATATGCACCCGATGATCGTCAGAATTAACGACGTGGGACGGGCAGAAGCGATCGACTATCGCAACTTTCAATACCGTCCTCAAGAAGCAGAAGACAAGTATTACCTCACGCGCTGGACCGAACTCTACTTTAGCCGCAATCGTTTCACAATCGAACGCGATCAGACGAGCTCTCTCTACTTCCTGAACGGAGATGTTCAGCGCGCTGTCATTGAGCAGGAACGCAAGAACAAAATCATCGAGACCTACGTGCAAGACAGCCTGCTCCCGTATGTGGATGTCGAGGTCAAGAATGTTGCTCTTGACGATCTCCGGCAATCGCCCTACTCGGCCCGCATCGAATTTGAAAAGGTGTATACGAATCCATCGGACCACACCGAACTCAAAAGGGAGCGATGGATAGCCAGCGTCACATACGTCTTCCGCGAGAACGTCAAGAACAATGAGCTGGCCGTTAATCCTCTCGGACTAACCATCGTGCGCTTCCGAGCGGACCAGGCGTTCAGCTAGAGGATCACACCAACTTTCCCACGAGCTATGCGATGTTCAATGCTGCTGCCAACCCGGCCGTAGTACCCTCACTGTGCCCGTGCATGGTGACGCAGGCGAGCCAGAGCCTCTCGACGGGCAACGGCAACGGTCGAGTGCACTCTCTTTTCGGAGTCCTTGATGGCTCGAAAATAGCTGCAATCACGGCAAACTTCCGTCGCCAAGGCGAAGATGAAAACTGTGGTCTGGGATGTGTCTGCCGTAGTGCTTCCCGTCGTATGTTCGGTCACTGCTTCGGGGGACTACCGGCGCCCGGCGGCAACTCGCTCTTCTGCTTCGGCTTCGCCGCCCATCGGGTTACGGTTTCCCTCCAAATTATCGGCAAGTACACCGAAAAGATTTGTCCGGACCCTCCGTAAATGCAGAGCTTCGGCACTTGGGAGCCGGCCCCACTCGCAAGGCTTCGCCCGGTGTGACCCGAACAAGATCGGGAAATTCAACAAACGGAGACACTATCATGTACCAGAACAAAGTAACCCTCATTGGCTTCCTCGGCAACGATGCAGAAGTTCGCACCGCAAACGACCGCAGCTTTACCACCTTCTCGCTTGCTACAAAGTCCTCCTACAAGGACAAGAACAGCAGCCAATACATCTCGCATACCGAGTGGCATCGTTGCGTTGTCTTTGGGAGGCTCTCGGAATTCGCCAAAACGCTGACCAAGGGCGCGCATGTGCAGGTGGAAGGTGAGCTGCGCAGCCGGGAATATACCAGCAAGAAGACGGAAACTGAACAACGCATCTGGGAGATCCGGGTGGGTACGATCCTGAAGCTGGATCGCGCTGAGAATTCGCCGTCGGAAGATCAGGGGCAGGATGATGCAGCCCCAGAGGGAGAGGCCGCGTAGGCCTCTCCTATCCCCCTCGTGGAAGCTCGGCGAAACGCTGGGCTTCCATTGATCGGTGCCTGCTATGAGCTTTGAGCTAATTCTTCCTTTTCTCCGACCGATTGAGCCGCTGTTACTGGATGACAGCATCAGCGAGATCATGGGCAATCCCGATGCGTCGTGGTGGTATGAACGCGACGGAATCATTCACCGAGAAGCGACTGTCTCTTTCGACTCGAGCAGGCTACGCACTGGTCTCGAAGTCATTGCCAACCAGCTGGGAAAGAGACTCGACGAGGACAATCCAGTACTGCACGCTCAATTGCCCGACGGAAGCCGCCTGGCGGCCGTAATTCCTCCTGTTGTACGGCCGGCTCCTGCAATGACGATTCGCAAGTTTACAGGCCGTCGATACAACGTCGAGGACCTGATTTCTCGTGGAACGCTCACGCGTACCCTTGCAGACTTTCTGGAGGCTCAGATTCGCTGTGGAAAGACACTGCTCATTAGCGGGGGAACCGGCAGCGGGAAGACGACGCTTCTCCAGGTCATGGCTCAGGCGATCCCCGAGCATGAGCGCATCGTGGTGATTGAGGATACGGCTGAGCTTCGAATTCGGAAGCCGAATGTGCTGGCCGCTGAATGTCAGGCAGACACGTTCAAGTCCAATATCTCTTTCGACGATCTTCTGAAGTCGGCTCTCCGTTGGAGACCGGACCGAATCATCCTCGGGGAAGTGCGGGGTAAAGAGGCGCGGACTCTGCTCGACTCCTTAAACACGGGTCATGACGGTTCTCTGGCGACGATCCACGCTAATTCGGCTACCAGAGCCCTCTCTCGCTTTGCGAATTTGGTGATGCGTTCGCACCCCCAAGCGACACTCTCGGATGTCGAAGCAGAGATCGGAGAAGCCGTCGAATTCATCATCCATGCCGAGCGCCGTCCGGGGCGCAGAGTGGTCCGCGAGGTGCTTGCATTGAAGGGTTACGACCGAACCGCCAAACGATTCCTTTTGGAACCAGTTTACGAGGTGGACCATGAATCCGCTTGAGTACCACAGATCAGTCCAAATGGCGCAGGGCTTCCTGACCCGGTGCTTTGCGCCCGGCGAGTTCATTGCATTATTGCTTCGGCGCGAAAGACCAGTTGCCGTAACGCAGAGAGTCGTACTTCTAGAACGTGCCATTGCCCCTCGCTATCTGGGCTGGCTCGCGCACCAGAACGCGGCCGGAGCCAACATCTATGCTGCTGCCAATCCGCTTCGTTCTGGCACTCGGAAACGCACGAAAGAAAGCGTCGCCTCGGTGCGGCATCTATACCTGGATATTGATTCTGATGGCGAAGCAAAGCTAGCTGTACTCCAGAACTCGGATAGAGTTCCCAAGCCGACCGCCATCATTTCAACATCGCCAAACAAATATCAGGTCCTCTGGCGTGTGGAAGGTTTCGACTTCGAGAGCCAGGAGCGCACTCTGAAGTTACTCGCTTTCGCTTTTGGAGGCGATCCCGCTTGTACCGATTGCAACCGGGTTCTGCGTGTGCCTGGTTTCTTGAACCTAAAGTATGATCCCGCTCACCTCGTGGCCGTGCAATATCCCAACAGCAACACTTCGAGCCCCGACGACTTCCGCCTCGATATTTCGGCAACGAACTCGATGATGTTAAAGCCTCATATCCCGCCGAGAGAACATACGGGCAAGCAGAGTAATTCGGAACTCGATTGGGCTTGGGTTTTGCATGAACTTGCCGGCGGAAAGGATGCGTTAAAGCTCACGAGGGAACTGGCGTCACGCCGTTCCGACAAGACATCTCCCCTCTACTACGCACAACGTACAGTCGATGTGGCGTCGGCACGTCTATGGCTTATGGAAGGCGTACGACTTGATGACGTGGTCACCATGCTCGAAGTGCGCCGCCGGTTCGAGGTTCCAAGCTCGATTTGCTCCGCCCGAGCGCATGAGATTGCCCTTACAGCGCAACGCATGATTTCGCGCACCAGGTCTGCCTAAATTCACTACCCGGAGGAGAACAACATGCCCTTACTTGAAATCATTCAGACCCGCCAGATCAGTGCCTCGATCCGACTGGACGAAGCCACGGCAACGCAAGTGGATCAGTACGCCGCCTTCATACATGCAACCGCGGACGACGTCGTGGATAAGGCCCTCAATTATGTCTTCTCGAAAGACCGCGACTTTCAGGAGTTCCTAAAGACGTCGCCGTCGGCGCAAGTAGCGCCCAGTCTCCGTATCCGCAAAGCTGCCGTCGCCGATGCTGCCGAATCTCCTGAGAGGAGGACAGCCGGTGGGGTGGAGTCCGTTGCCCCGATCCGTGGACAGAAAGCGTGAAAAACCTTGAAATCCTATGGCAAAGCCACAACGGTGCTTCGCATCGGAAGAAATATGACACTCCACCCCTGAAAGGGTACTGCCGAGGAACTTTGGTTCCTCGTGGCGAACCTTCTGAAACCTCAGAGCTTAACGGATTCAGCGTTCCTCGTTAGGAACCTGTGAATTGGATCAAAATGCCCATACGAACCGAAAACCATGAAGCAACTCTGCGACGCCTGAGGGGAAGAGTGGCGCGCTCGAGAAGCATCGGCACGAAGTTGACGCCTGAAGAGGAGCGTCAGATTCTTGCGGCGGCCGAGGCCGGGGGAAAAGCGCCAAGCGAATGGGTACGTGATCTGTTGCTGCGCGGCGCCGTGGCTAGCAATCGGGACGAAATGGAAATGCACATCTTTACGGAACTGGTAGGTATTCAAATGCTCCTGATGAACACGCTGGAACCGCTCCTGCGTGGCGAAAAGCTGGACCAAGAACAGCTCGTAGTTCTTTTCCGCCGAGTTCAGACAACGAAGGCTGCGCAGGCGCGAGAACTCCTATCTAAGCGCAGTCGGAATAGGGAGAAATGACCATGTCGACTGTTCAACAATGGGGTCGAAAAGAATCCCTTATATGGCCGCCGCAAGGCTATGTATACACGCTTGGAGCCTTCGTATTTGCGTGCATATTGACCGGGGTTTTTGTCTACATTCACTTTCAGTACGGTCTTTTGCCTCTCCAACGCTACTACCTTCCGTACTATTTGCGGAGTGAAACGGCGGGGTTGACACATCCCGTCAGCGCCTACCAATTGCTCTATGTATCGGACGGACAAGAGCGACGCCGGCCTGCGTTGGATAGTGATGTGGAGCCGGGGTCCACGGCACAATACGTTGGGCGCCCATTGCCTCTAACCCTTACCGCCCGGGCGGCTCATAACGGCACATTCGTCCTCTTGCGTGAGGGGCTTCGCAATTACCAGAACAAGGCACTCCATGCCTGGATCGGCCACTGGATTTATGAGGATGTGCCGGTATACAGGCTCTTCGCGATGCAATTCGTTTTTGGTATCGTTGCGTTCGTGCTGCAACTTCCTTTTTCAGTGCCGAAGGACATCCGGAGGATTAAAGGCCTTCGGTATGGACGCCGCCTCAAAGGTCCCGTTCTTGTAAGCGCAAAACAGTTCACCAAAGCCGTGGCGGGTACCGGGATCGGCATTACAACGGAAGACTCAAAGCTGCCGCTGCGGATACCGCGGGACGCAGAGAACAAGCATTTTCTGATCGTAGGAGACACCGGCACTGGCAAGTCCAGCGTCATTCGCCAGATGCTCTACCAGGTGGAAGCACGGGGTGACAGCGCAATCGTTTACGACCCAGCCTGCGAATTCGTGAAGCAGTTCTACAGTCCTCACCGCGGCGATATTGTCCTCAATCCACTGGATGCCCGAATGCCGTATTGGAACCCATCGAAGGAGCTACGACGCAAGGCCGAAGCCAAAGCCCTTGCTGTCTCGCTTTACCAGCCGGAAGGAGTGTCCAACCGATTCTTTGTCGAGGCTCCGCAGAAGATATTCGCGCATCTTTTGACCTATTTGCCGACGCCGGAGGACCTGGTCAAGTGGATGTCCGACCCGGCAGAGATAGACCGCCGGGTCAAAGGAACCGAGTATTGGATGTTGATCGATCCGAAGGCTCCGCAGCAGCGGACCGGGGTTCTCGGATCGCTCAATATGAGTGCTGACAGCTTCCGTTTGTTGCCCAAAGAACACGAGACAACTTCAACCTGGACCGCGACCCAGTGGGCCGAGACTCGGCGGGGATGGATCTTCATTACATCGCGCCCGACCATGCGTGAGGCGCTCCGCCCGCTCATCAGTCTGTGGATCGATACGCTGGTCCTGCGACTGTTGAACGAGCCGATGCCGGACCAGAGACCCGTCTGGTTCGTCATTGATGAACTGGCCAGTCTGCAGCGGCTGCCACAGCTTCACACCGCCATTACTGAGAACCGGAAGTCGCAGAATCCTGTCATCCTGGGCTTTCAGGGCCGAAGCCAGATGGAGGCTCGCTACGGGCCGGATGCTGAGGCCATGCTCTCCCAGCCAGCCACGAAGATCTTCCTGCGCACTACCGAGCCGCGGGCTGCCAAATGGGTGAGCGAAGCCATCGGTGAAGTCGAAATCGAGCGCCTCCGTGAGACGCACTACGACGGTTCACGGGCAGGCAAAAACTTCGCCCTCGACCGCCAGACGGAGCCTCTCGTCCTGCCCTCTGAGGTATCGGGCCTTGACGATCTACGCGGTTTCCTCAAGTACGGCAACCACGTAGCGCGATTCTCGTTCCCGTTCATCGCATTGAAGGAGAGAAATCCCGGATTCGACAAACGCACGATGGATGACCTCATTGTCCCGAGCACTCCTCTCCCAGAGGAGCCGGCGGGACTACAAGGCAATCTTTTGGCGCCGGAGTACCTGGTCGAACCCGCCGGACACCAGATGGAGTAACAGGCCATGTTGACCATTTCAAAGCCACTGTCCGCCGGCCAAGCGCAGAGCTACCACCAAAAGGAGTTCACATCCAGAGAGCAGAATTATTGGTCACAGCGCGGCGTGGTCGGCGAGTGGCAAGGCCGTCTCGCAGCTCCTTTGGGGCTTGCCGGTGCCGTTTCCGCAGACGATTTCAGCAAGCTCAGCCAGGGCCAGCACCCGGAGACAGGCGAACAGCTTGTTCGCCAGCGAGCGTCGTACGGATACCAGGATGTGGACGGCAAGATCATCAAGACAATGGAGCATCGCGCTGGGTGGGACGCAACTTTCTCCGCGCCGAAATCTGTGTCTTTGACGGCTTTGGTAGGCGGCGATGACCGCGTACGTGAGGCGCACCGCGACAGTGTCCGCATCGCGCTCGAACAGTTGGAACACTACACGCAGGCGCGCATTGGCGGGAACCATCCCCCCGAGACGACAGGCAAATTCGTGGCCGCCAAGTTCGAGCACGACACGGCTCGCCCGGTGGACGGATATGTGGCGCCGCAGCTCCACACCCACGCGGTCATCTTCAACCTTACTGAGCGCGAGGATGGTCAGCCACGCGCCGTCCAGCCACAAAGCCTCTTCGATTCGCAGCAGTTTGCCACAGCCGTCTATCAGTCCGAATTGACCTTCCGATTGAAAGAACTGGGGTATGAGATTACCGTTGGCCGAAGCGGCGCCCCGGAGGTTAAGGGATATAGCCAGGAATATCTGGATGCGTCCAGCCCCCGCAGTCAACAGATTCGTGAGTATCTGGAGCGCACCGGTCGGCACGGCAAAGAGGCTGCTGAGATTGCCGCTCACTCTACCCGCGACAAGAAGGAGATTCATTCGCCCGGCGAAGTGATGGCTGCGCATCGCAAGCTAGCTGCCGACTTCGGGAACCAAGCCGACGCTGTCGTGCGTGCCGCACGCGAGCGAGTCCAGCATCAGAAGAAGCCTGTCAATTCGTTCGACCGCGTGCGGGAATCGCTTACCTTTTCTCGCGACAAAAATTTTGAGCGAGAAGCAGTCGTCGATGAGCGGGCACTGATTCGTGACGGACTGCGGCGGGGCATGGGTGACGTCACCTATGCCCAGGTTCGCAGCAATCTTGATGCCCGCATTGTCTCGGGAGAATTTCAGGGAGTGGTACAGGCATCCATGCCAGGTCGTCAATTCACAACCGCCAAGACAATTGCGGCGGAGCACGAGATTGTTAGCCGTGTACGCGAGGGCCGGAACCACGCCGAGCCCCTCCTCTCTCGATCACAAGCCATCTCGGTTGCCGACCAGAATCCGCATCTCAACCGCACCCAGCGGACCGTTGTGGAGGATGTCCTAAGCTCGCCAGACCGCATACAGGGCATCCAGGGTTTCGCGGGTTCTGGCAAGACCACGACGCTCTCCGTCATCCGCAGCGCCGCCGAAAGCCAGGGATATCAGGTCAAGGGTTTTGCTCCAACCTCACGCGCGGCGCGACAGTTGGACGAGGCTGGTGTTCCGGCTGGGACTCTACAGGGATATCTCGCGCGGCCCGTCACCACCGTCCCGCCTGATCAGAGAAACCTCTACTTTGTCGACGAATCGAGCCTTGCCAGCACCAACCAGATGTGCGAGTTTCTCTCCCGCCTCACTCCGCAGGACCGCGTGTTGTTGATTGGCGACACCCGCCAACATCAGGGCGTTGAAGCGGGCCGACCTTTTGAGCAATTGCAGGAAGCTGGCATGCGTACAGCAAAACTTGACGAGATCGTCCGCCAGAAGGATCCGGCACTGAAGTCCGCTGTCGAGATGCTTGCCACTGGTCAGGTGTCTGCTGCGCTAGACGCACTTCAGAAACAGGGCCGTGTCATGGAAATTCCCAGCGCTGAGGAGAGGCATCGCGCTATTGCCAGAAGCTACGTTGAATCTGCCGAAAAGACGCTCATCGTCTCGCCGGATAACGCCTCACGGCGCGAATTGAACTCCGCCGTCCGGCAAGAACTGAAAGCCAACGGTACTGTTGCGCCCGAGGATCATCGGTTCCACATCCTCGTCCAGCGCCAGGACATGACAGGTGCCGAGCGTTCTTGGGCCGGCCGCTACGAGATCAATGACGTCGTCCGCTACTCACGCGGGAGCAAGAGCGCAGGAATCGAAGCCGGGGAATACAGAACAGTTGTCGGAGTCAACTCGGGCTCCAATCTGCTCACCGTCGAGAAATCTACGGGTGTACTGACCAATTACGATCCACGCCGCCTCACCGGCGTGAACGTGTACCGAGAAGTTGTGCAGGAGTTCTCTGTCGGCGACCGCATCCAGTTCACTGCGCCGAACAAGTCACTCGGGACTGCCAATCGGGACCTCGCCACCATTGAGTCCGTCGCGTCGGGCGGGGTTATTACCGCCCGTCTTGATAATAACCGCCGGGTAGAATTTCACGCCCAACAACACCGCCACTTTGATCACGGTTATGCAGTCACCAGCCACAGCTCTCAGGGCCTCACTGCAGAGCGCGTCCTCGTAAATGCCGACACCAGCGTTCACCCGGACCTCCTCAATTCCCGCTTTGGATACGTCTCTATTTCCCGCGCCAGCCACGAGGCCGCCCTCTATACCGACGACATGATTAAGCTCAATCCGCAACTCAGCGCGGAGGTCTCCAAAACTTCGGCGCTGGAAGTGGATCGAACGCCATCGATCAGCCAGTGCCTTGCATGATTTATGCGTTCGGTTACGATCGGTTT
>Ga0302326_10032435_pt1 | contig 10405 bp, 5 predicted proteins | sample Palsa_T0_3_FD_202264 | JGI IMG/M metagenome (GOLD analysis project Ga0302326, IMG submission 202264) | Peat permafrost microbial communities from Stordalen Mire near Abisko, Sweden - Palsa_T0_3 | ecosystem: Environmental > Terrestrial > Soil > Palsa > Peat permafrost | place: Sweden: Abisko... | reverse complement strand
AGGGCCAGGGTCACCCCGAGACCCCGTAAAAACGTCCGCCGTGGAAGATGCGTCTTGGTAATGAACATAGCTACTTGCTCCCTGTCTCCGACTGCCTAATAACAGACCGCTGAACGGCCGCCGTGGTTACCTCCGGCCCATTGTCTTCCAATGCCTTCTTCATTTCAAAAGGCGCGCTCTTGACGATGCCCGTAATCAGCGACGAAAAACGGTAATCGTTCCTAGCGGCGCCTTGGACGATTCCGCGTACCACCGGCATGTCATAGTATTCCAGCGGCCGCCCCAGCGCGTAGGTCAGCATCTTCTCGGTTAAGGTACCGACGAAATATTCCGGATGCTTCAGTAGCGCTTCCCGCAGCCCAACCACACCATCAATTTTGGTTCCGTCCGCCAGTTGTCCGGATGCATCAATCGGTCCGGAACCGTCCTTGGTCCGATATTCGCCCACGGCGTTGAAATTCTCAAGCGCGAATCCAAGCGGATCCATTACCGCATGGCACGTCGAGCAGGGAGCGTTCTTGCGATGCTCCTCCAGCAACTGACGCACCGAAAGAATCTTGCCGCCTTGCGCCTGGTCCTTCAGCGCCGGCACATTGGGCGGCGGTGGGGGCGGCGGTGTGCCCATCACATTTTCGAGAATCCATTTGCCGCGTATCACGGGCGAGGTCCGGGTAGGAACCGACGTCACGCTTAAGATGCTTCCCTGCCCTAGCAACCCGCGACGCGCGTCGTTCGTAAGCGTTACTTGGCGGAACTGGCTGCCATATACGTTCGGTATTCCATAGTGCTTCGCCAGCCGCTCATTGACAAAAGTATAGTTCGCCGTCAGGAGATCCATGACGTCGCGATCCTCCTTCACGATGCTGTCGAAGAATAGCTCGGTCTCCTGCTTGAACGATTGCCGCAGATTGTCGTCGAAGTTGGGGAAAGCGGCTTCATCCGGCGATACGCTCTGCACATTACGCAAGAATAGCCACTGTTCGGCGAAATTGTTCACCAACGCTTCCGCTTTGGGATCGGCCAGCATGCGCCGCACTTCGCGATCCAACACCGCCGGGTCTTTCAGCTTGCCCTGAACCGCCAGGTTCAACAGCTGGTCGTCGGGAATGCTGCTCCATAAGAAAAACGACAGCCGCGACGCGAGTTCCAGATCGCTCACATGGTAGACGCTTCCGGCCGCGACGCTCACCGGATCCGGCTCCGATCGGAACAGGAACTTAGGGCTTGCGAGAATCAGGCGCAGCGAATTTTCAATCCCGGCTTCAAAGCCCCCGCCTTGATTCTTCCCGGCTTGATAGAAGCTGAGCAGCGTTTCTATGTCGGCGTCCGTCACCGGCCTTCGATAGGCTCGCCGCGCCAGTGTCGACAAAATGTGTCTCGCGCAAGGCACTTCGTCTTTGGAACTCGCCGGCATGCAAACAAAGATTTTGCGCCTGCTGGGCGTATCGCCGGAACCTGCGGCATTAAACGGTCCCGTAACCTGTACGTGATCGATCAGCGGGATACCGTTCATATCCTGCAAATCCAGGTCCCGAGTGAAGGGCTGCAGTGGCTCGTCCGATTCCGCCGAATCGCGCCGCAAAAACGTCACGGCCACATCGTGCGGCCCTGCTTTTACATGTACTTTGGTCCTCAACCGCGCATCCAAAGTGTCGCCCGCCAGAGCCAGATTCGTGTCGACTAGCTTGAGATCTTCTGGACCGCCCACGGGAGCCAGGAATACCCGCTGGCCATCGATACTCACCTCCAGCTCGTGCGGAAACTCCATGCCGGTGAGATATCCGACGATGTTCCGCAGCAGAAAAACGTTGAATTCGTAATCGGCATCCAGCGGAAAATTGTGATGAATCAGGATTCCGCCGCGCGTTCCCAGCGGCAATCCTTCGATGTGCTCGCTCTGCGCCATGTCGGGCGGCACACGATAGCTGTCGCTGATGGGGCCAGTCTTGGGATCGCCTACAGCGAGCGAGCTGACTTCGCGGGAAGCGGATAAATATGCTTCCAGCAGGGACGGCGAGACTCGCAAAACCTCAGCGATGTTGTCAAACCCATTGCTTTCATCATCGGCGGGAAGCAGATCGGAAACATCCACTTTCAAACCCAGCAGATCGCGAATCGCGTTGGCGTATTCGGTTCGATTCAGACGATGCAGGGGCGCGCGACCCGGCTCCGGATGCGCGGCCTGGGCTTGGTCGAGAGAAGTCTGCAGCCACGACATCAAGCCATCGATTGAAGCCTGATCCGGCCTGGGCATGCCTTGCGGCGGCATCATTCCACCGCGCAGCTTACGCACGACTTTTTCCCAAACCTCGGCGTGCTCGCCGGGGTGGTCGATGTCCATCTTGTCGAGCATTAAGCCCGCGACTTTGGCGCGCTCGTTGTGGCAGCTAACGCAGTACTGATTGATCAGCGCGTGCTGAGGAGAAACTTGCTGGGCGCCAAGAACAGATGCGGCGAGTAATAGCAGGACACCACTCCCTATCCCTAATGGTCGTGGCTCAGTAAAGCATGGTCCAGGCACCTGCGCCCCCTACTGTCAGGTATATCGCATCTGGCACCCTAGGTCAAGTACAAGCCTAATGTATTGTGCCAGTTATGCGGCGATGACGCAGACTGAAAAGTTACCTAAAACGCATACTTGACGGCGAACTGCATGATTCGGGGACTAACATCCGATTGAATCCTGCCGAAGGTGCTGCTGTTCAAGGCCGAGTTGGCCGTGCCTCCCGAAATGCCGGGAGTGCCCGGATTCAGGAAATTCGGACGGTTCTCGATATTGAACGCCTCGGCGCGGATTTCGAAATACTGCTTCTCCCTGACCCGGAACTGCCGCGACAAGGCTACATCGACATCGAAATAACCCGGACCGAGGAGGTTGTTAGCGCCCAGATTGCCCAAGGTGCCCGGAGCGGGGTCGGCAAACGCCTTCGCATTGACATAACAATTGATCGTCCTGACAGCGCAGTAGGGATCGGAAAGCAGTTGGTTGGGACGCTGCCCACCGGTTGCAACATCGTCTAGAGCGCTATCGACTCCGGTGAAAATAGTGAAGTAGCTGCCACTGTGCCACCCCACGATAGGCGCCAGCTGCCAGCCCCCGGCAATCCACTGCACAGGCCGTGAGGAATAGTGCGGCGATTGTAGAACGGCGGAGAGGTTGAAATTCTGTCGAACGTCCACGGCGGTGCAGTTGCCGCGGTCGAACCGCCGATCGTTAACATTCGTGTACATGGGACCAGAGAGCTCGGTTGTTTGCGGGTCCCCGATACAATGCGCCCAGGTATAGTTCGCCAGCATCGAAAAATGGCTCGACAGCCGGTGCTCGGCCGACACCAGCAGCGCGTTGTAGCTGGCTGTTCCCCCGTCGTCCAGGTATTCGAGACTGCCGTAATACGGACCCTGAGACGGATTGAGTTGTGTAAGCAAGCGGCGCGCCTGCTCATTACCGAGAGTTGAACAGGGGCCGGCAACCTTGAGACCATACTGCCCCGCGGCGCAGTTGCCCGGGACGTAAACCGCGGGATTCAATTCCTGGTCGGTCCATAAGTGAATGGTGTTATTCCCGAGATAGCTCGCCTTGAGCAGCCAGCTGGACCCGAGCTGCTTCTGAAGGGTGAGATTCTCCTGCTCGACGTAGGTGTTCTTGACATGCAGTGGAACGGTCTCATAGTATCCGGCGGTGGGGTAAGGCGTGTTGGGATTCTGAGTGGTTGGGTACGGATTTCCGCCCGGGTAATTCAAGAATGGATTGGCAAACCCGCCGACGGGATTGATGAGCGTAATCGATTCGCCCCATAGCGGTTCCGACGAGGCATTGTAATAGAACAACGTTTGCGGCATGTCATAAAACATTCCCCAGGACGCTCGGATCAGGGTTTTGCCGTTACCTTCGGGATCCCAGGCCAGGCCAACGCGCGGCGCCCAGTTGTTCCAGGTGGTCAGGTTCGGTCGGCCCCCTGTCTGGAAGCCCGGATCACCGGGAAAGAGCGTGCCAGCGGGCGCATTCGGATAAATAGTCGAATGCGTGTTGTCAAGAAAATCCGCCATGTCAAAATGGGTGATTTTGTTGTTGACGATACGGCCGTTGAGATAAGGCTCCCAACGCAAACCATAGCTAAGTGTCAGACGCCCGGTGATCTTCCAGGTGTCCTGCGCGTAAAGTCCCAGGTAGGCCCACTTCTCGTTATCGTGCGAGACGTTAGCGTCGGTAAAAGAATCCAGCTGCCCGGCAACGAAATCCGCCATGGCGCTGCCGGTATCCTGGCCCGAGAAAGTGAACAGCCCGTTACAATAGACGCAAAACGTCGTAGCCTGCATGGGACGAATGAAGTTGGCTCCGAACTGCATTTGATGGGAACCCTTGATCAGGCTGAAGTCGTCGGCGAATTGGTAGGTCGTGGTGTTGACCAACCCTGGCGTCGCGAACCCGCCCGCGCTCGAGAAGTCGCCAGTGATGTTGATGTTGGAAAAATTCGGCAGAGCTGTGTATACCCCTTGAACACCGATATCGGTCGGGGTTGGAATCGGCACCTGAAACTTCGTGATGCCGTCGCGATTGACCGTGGCGTGAAACGTGTTCAGCGCGGTCGGACCAAATACGTACGTATCTCCCAGCACCACCGAATTTACTTCGTCGTTGGTACCCGCGTTCTGAACTGACAATTCAGTTCCGGTGAAGCTGGATGGCTGCAAGCTGTGGGTGCCATAGTAGCGCGCGAAAACGGATTGCTTGCTGCTGATCTGGTAATCGACCTTTGCCAAACCCATGTGCTCGTCCTGGTTCGCGACTTCCGTATAGGTTACGTTGCCGCAGGCGCTGGTGCTAGTCGGAAAATTCTTGGCAAACGCGAGGGCTTGTGGGCTTATCAAATTAGCGGGAAGGATGTTGTTTACGTAGGGCGCTTTCAAAGTCTGGGGCGTTTGGAAGCACTGCGACTCGTAGGCCTGGAAATTGCCCGTCAGTTCCGCAACTGTGGGCACAACGGCGGGTGTCGCGGCCGGCGCCGACCGGATCAAAGTACCTTGGTAGCCCACGAAGAAGAAAAGCTTGTTCTTTTTGATCGGTCCGCCCAGGGTGCCACCGAACTGATTGCGCTTCAGGTTGTCGTTGGTCTTGGCGAAGAAGTCGCGTGCATTGAAGTAACCGTTGCGCACAAACTCGAAAGCATCGCCATGAAATTCGTTGCTTCCGGACTTGCTGACCACGTTCACCGCGCCCGCGGAATGCTGTCCATACTCGGCCGGCAGCGCGCTGGTTTCCACTTTGAACTCCTGCACGGCATCGGGAAACGGCAACGGCAAGTTCAGGTTGTTGAACGGATCGTTATGCGTTCCGCCGTCCAGCAAATAAGTGGTTCCATTGAGCATTCCGCCCGCCACGCTAACCAGCGCCTCATTGGGATAGTTCTTGCTTGAAATCAGATTGCCCGAGGAAGGCTGCTGGCCGAACCCGTACTGCACCGTGTTCGAACCGCCAGCCAGAGTGATGAGCTGCGTAATTTCGCGCCCATTCAGCGGCAGTTCCACCACATCCTGCGAATTCACAACCTGGCCGACGCCGGTGCTGTGAGTTTCCACCATGGCGGCGGAAGCTTCCACTTGTACCGACTCGCTTATGTCGCCTACCTTCAACGTCGGATCGATGGTCGGCGCGGTGTCAACCTGCAAGACGATCCCGGATTGCACATAGGTGGAGAACCCCGGCTTCTTCACTTCCATCCGATACGGTCCGATCGGAAGGCTCGGCAGCGAATAATCGCCGCTGGCCGCGCTTTGTGTAGATCGTGTTACGCCGGTGTCGGTTTGCGTGACGGTGATGTCCGCTCCCGGGATTGCCGACCCGGTAACGTCCTTCACTGTCCCGGAGATTTGGGACATCGATTGTCCCAGCAACCCCCAACCCATCCCTAGGCACAACACAGCCTGTGCGACTAACGTTGTCGTTCTTTTCATAGACTCCCTGTTCAGACCCGCGAGAGTGCATTAAACAAAATGCACATATTTTGTGAGACCCGGTGAGTATATCTTGTAGCCAATGAAGCTGTCAAGAACCGTTAGATTGTTTACGGTTGCGGTCTTGGGAGCCTGTTCCCGAATTTTAATGGCGAAGAAGCCGCGTCACTAGCCGCTGTCCTTCCGGCGCAAACCTCGCGCTCACTATTAGATAAACCACGCCAAACGGACCTAGCGTCGCGATCGCGCCATAAATGGGATGCGACGCAAACGGCGTCAATCTTCCAACGCTTCCCACCGCTGCAGCCAAAGCCGCCGAGAGCCAAAGCTTGGCGATAAATCCGGAAATCAGCGGACCGGTCCCCAGCCTGTTATGGAGTCCGTGACGTAACAGCGCAAACTCAACCCATCCCGCGATGCCCGCCGAAACGGTTAGTCCGGCAACGCCCCAACGCGGATCGATCCCAAGCCAAAGCGGCAATGGTTTCGCGCAAATGTACCCCAAGACAGTAGTGAGGGCGACGCGCAAAACCGCGAATCGCAGAGGCGTGCGAGTGTCGCGCAACGCGTAGTAGGCCGACGAATACAATCGCCCCATGGTCGACGCCAGCAATCCAACGGAAGATCCCGCCAAAATACCCCAAATGTATAGGGCGTCCGTGTGCGTAAAGCGGCCGGTTTGCAATAGTGCGCCCGCGACCAGATCGCCGAACGCGAGAAACGCCGCAGCCGATGGAACAATAAAAAACGCGATGTGCCGCAACCCCGAATCCAACCGGCCGCGCAGCGCCCTATGAATCTCTTCCTCGCTCCCGGTCGCGCTTGACATCACCGGCAGCTCGGCCGCTGAAACCGACATGCCAAACAGACTAACCGGCAAAACATAGATGAGTTGCGCGTTGATCAATCCCGTCACCGCGCCTGTCGGCAGCAGGCTTGCCAGCAACGCATCGACGTACGCGCTGATCTGTACTACGCCTCGGCTAACAAACACCGGCGCGAAGTTCCGGATCACGGCGCGGACGTGCGCGGAATTCATATCGAGGCGCATTCGAAGATGGCGCGCGAGCCGCAGGACCATTGGCAATTGAATGCCGAATTGCAGAGCACTCCCGAGCACCGATCCCCACGCAAGATTCAGCGCCAACCGGGGCAGCGTTTGGCGCCCGCCGAAGACCACCAACGTGGCAATCATGGCTGCGCTCCACATCACCGGAGCCGCGTAGGAAAGAAAGAGCCTCCGATGGCTATTAAGAATTCCCAGGCACCAGGCCGAAAACACCAGCAAACCAGCGCCTGGAAAAAGAATGCGGACCAGCGAAATCGTAAGATCTCGCTTGGCTCCTGAAAATCCAGGCGCGATAATGTCGATCAGCCATGGCGTCGCCAGTACGCCCGCGAGACACAATACTGCAACCGCCAGCGCTAGCGTCGCGCCTATCGCGCCCGCTACTTTGCCCGCTTCTTCTTCATCGCCCTCGGCCAGCAGTCTGGCGTAAACCGGGATGAACGACGCTGAAAGCACCCCTTCGCCAAAAAGATTTTGCAAAAAGTTTGGAATGCGGAATGCGGCGTTGAAGGCGTCCGCGGAATCGGACCGCAGCCCGAAATAGTGCGAGAAAACGCGCAAGCGTACCAGCCCGATCATGCGGCTGAGCAGGATGCCAGCGGCTACAAGAAACGCGAGCTTGCCTGTGCTTTCCCGTTCGCGCGCCCCGGCGCCCGGCATGGACATGAACTCCCATTGTCCGGGATTCGCGTTGCGTCCGGAAGCCGAAGTTTAGTTTGCCGCTACCGCAGCTTGGATTGCCTGCCGCAGTTTCGCTTCGCTGCGCGAGCCGATGAAGTGTTCCCGAATCACGCCCTGTTTGTCGATGATGAACATGGTTGGAATCGCGGAGACGCCATATTGCCGATCCACCTGCCGCTTTCCATCCATGAGGACTGGCAACTCATACTTGTTCTTTCTTAGAAAATCCTTCACGGTCCTAGAGTCCTCGTTATTCACCCCGTAGAACTGGACCTGTTCGGCGAATTCATTGCGAAGCTTCTCGATGAATGGCAGCTCCGCACGGCATGGCGGGCACCAAGTGGCCCAAAAATCCAGCACCACTACTTTGCCACGCGCCTCGTTCAACACGATGGGGTCGCCCTCCAGGGTTTTTAAGGTGAAATTGGCGGCGCGCAATCCAGTGAGCATCATGTGCTCCTCCCCCGGCAATAGCAAGGTCTCCGCCTCCGACCATCCTATTCCAGGGTGGAATTGGAACAAGGAATCCTCCAGCGACGGATTGATTTCAATGGCCAACACCTTCAAACGAAGGTCGGCGAACATTCCATCCACTTGGCCCTTTTCTTTATCCTGCAGGACCACGAAGCGCTCTTGGTCCACCCAAAGCTCATGCTCCATGCCGCCGGCGCGCGTACGAACCACGTAGCATCGGATTTTCTTACCCTCGATCTTGAAATCCTCTTCTCCTGTAATCACAGGATTCTCTGCCACTTTGGCGATCGCGACGTACCGGCCGGCCAGAATCCGTGAGAGTGAGCTACGCAGGTCCTGGCTACGCGGATCTGGTGGCTCGCCACCCGTATCGGATTCGGCCGCCGCCGCGGCTATTTGCATCCATTGCTTTTTCGACGGCAGCGCTTTCCAGGTGTTCTCTCCGTCGCTCACTGTAACAGACTCCTGATCGGCCGATTTTGACCGAGCTGAATAGTCGCGGCGGCCGCGCAGTGCAAGTTCATATTCGACAGTCGTCGTAACGGCAGGCCGGTTTCCCCGGGCCCAAACCTCCTCGCGCTTGGCCACAATGTGCAGCGCCTTGGCTTGCGAATATGTGGCGCCCACTTTATCCAACACATCCTTGGCGGACGGCGTGCCGCCGGATTGCGCATACGCAACGATTGCAACTGCGGAAAGAGTCAACCAAGGACGAATAATCGTCATTTTTTATGTTCAAACCGGACCGTTCCGTTGCGATAGTCAATCGTTAACTTGAGCTGGCCAAGCACCGGCATTCCAACGATTCCGGCCACGCCCACGCCCGCCGAATCGTTGATCTTGTCGAAGTTGATAGCGATTAAATTCGGATTGTCGTAGCGGAATCCGGCGAATACCAATGAGACGTGGTCCGCCAGCGAAGACTTTTCAACCTTACCTTGGATTCCGCGCACTTGCACTCGATCGTCTCGGTGTACCGCGGAAGAGTCCCGCGCCACATCTTCGTCAATCAGATTCGAGGACGAGCCCGAATCGATCAGGAAAAGCCGCGGAGGGTGCTCGTTCACCGCCGTGAAAATGGTCAAGTGATCGCCGAAGCGCAGCGCGCGGTAAAAGCCGGGAGCCGGTTTATTGTCCGCGTCTTCGGGGTCCTCGGTCTCCGCCAGATCTACTTTAGGGCGCGGATCGAGCGTGACTTCCATATCCTGGAAATCAATCCCGATAATAAAACGTTGGAAAACATCGGCGCCGATCAGACCGTCGAATTCCGAAGACTTAGCCGATCGGAATACAGTGATTGGGTAGTTCGCGAATCTTACATCTCCTACGTGTACTTCCGAAGCCAGATATTCGAGGGTATCCTGCCCGCGTTCGTCACCGATGCCCTTCATCTCGGAACTCTCGTGCCCCAGTACCTCCAGCCCGGCCTTTTCGGCGAGTTTCGGGGACAACGAAATGCCGGATGCGCCCGTATCGAGCAACAAGGTTGCATTTTCGCGATCGTTGAATCGAACGTGCAGGCCCACGCCGCGAACGTTGCGCGGTCCATCCATCAAACGAACCAATCTGATGCTGGAGCTTTCGTAGGGACTGGTCAGCGTGCGCACTTTTCTATTTCCTACCGCCCGATCGATTGCGATATGAGCCCGCAAGCCGCGCGCCCGGTCGCTTTCCGGATCGTATAGGGCCAATATTTTCTCGAGCGCCGCGATGTGCTCGTCACCCTTCAGCGAGTTGGCCTGCGCCATCCTGAGGCCGGGATCGTCGGGGGCATACTTGTAAGCCTCCAGCGTGAGCTGTCGGGCCAGTTTAAACTTTGAAACCATGGAGTAGATGGATGACAAGCCGACTAATGCGCCGGGATTTTTGGGGTCGATCTTAATGGCCGCCAGGTAGTATTGTTCGGCTTGGGTTACATCGCCGCGCCGGAAAGCCGCGAATCCGGCCGCTGCCTGCGCGCTGGCGGTTTGCGGCGCCTTTTGAAGAGCCTGTTCGGCGATGGTATAGGCGTCATGGGACTTATGGTCCCTCACCAACGCGCGAACCAATCCATAGTACGGTTCACCTTGCGCTGGATCTTGATCGATGAGCTTTTGAAACAAGATTGCCGCATAACCGCTCCGGTCCGGCATAGAATTCCCGCTGAGCTTGGGCCGCTAAATCAAGCGTCGCCGGCTGGAACGCCTGCGCCGAACACGCACAAATAAGGATTGTGCCGGTTAATAAACG
>Ga0302326_10032433_pt1 | contig 10405 bp, 10 predicted proteins | sample Palsa_T0_3_FD_202264 | JGI IMG/M metagenome (GOLD analysis project Ga0302326, IMG submission 202264) | Peat permafrost microbial communities from Stordalen Mire near Abisko, Sweden - Palsa_T0_3 | ecosystem: Environmental > Terrestrial > Soil > Palsa > Peat permafrost | place: Sweden: Abisko... | reverse complement strand
GATGGACCTGTTACGCGGGACAGGCCGACTCACGTGCCTTGCGGGTGCGCCCGTCGATGAGAACAACCGCAGGTGTCGGGCGCGACGGCCGGGCCGCTCACGTCGACAGCCGCGGGTGTCACGCATGGCAGACGCAGGGATCCACGTGAACATGTGCATGTGTCATCCGGAATAGCCGCGGGCGTCCGAGTGACCGTGGCGCCCGAACACGACAACGGGCACCCCGTCATGCATGACGGGTCAGGTCGTGCCGCGCGAAGGATTTCGATGTCTCCGTAGACGGGATGGGTCGTCGTGCTCGCTCCAGGACCCCACGCTTCTGCGTACTTACGCATTGGAGCGAAGAATCGGCATCGCGACTCCGGAAAACGCCGATCTCGTGGCCCCTTAACCAATGAGAGACGTCGGCGCGGAAGCCATCACGCATGGCGCGTGACCGGATGCGTCGGCCGCTCTCAAGAAAAGGAGAAAATCGTCATGAAGAATAGCAATCTACGAACCAAAGCCACGTTGCAGCAGCGTGTCGGCAGTCTCATTACCGGCACGCAAAAACACTTTCCGACCGGGCAATTGACGGTCGGGGGTGTCACGTACGAGTCGGCGACTCTTGTGCAGACCCTTCAAGGTCTGGGCAATTCAATCGCCGGCGCGGACGGGGCCAAGGCCAAGTGGAACGATGCGTTGAAGGACATGCAAGACCAAGAAGCGAAGGTCGGCCCGGTCGTCCGGGCTTTCCAGAGCTACTTGCTCTCGTCGTTCGGCAACGCCCCGTCCACACTCGCCGATTTCGGACTCGTGCCCCGCTCGGAGCGCGCGCCCCTGACCGTCGAGCAAAAGGCCGCGGCGGCTGCAAAGCGGGCAGCGACACGCGTCGCGAGGCACACGCAAGGTTCGGTGCAGAAAAAGGCCGTCAAGGGCAACGTCACAGGCGTTGTTGTGACTCCGATTTCTGCTCCGCAACCGATCGCTGCAAGCTCCACGGCCGCGCCGCCCGCGCAGACAGCGAGCCCTTCGGGCTCGGCGCCTCACACCGCTTAATCGCAAGCAAGTAAGCAGGTGAGGGACACAACAAGGAAACGGGGAGCGCCGCTGAAATACGTGGCGTCTCCTCGGCCCGCTACTCCGGCTCCGTGCGACTCTGGAGCTCACCGCGGAGTTTCCCATGCCGCCTTCGACGGACATCGAGCAGCAGAGACTGTGGGGAAGAGCGTACGCCGACGCCGTTCGCTACGCGCTCTACCTCACGCACGACGCGACTCGTGCCGAGGAGCTTGCGGCCGACGCTCTGGCCGCTGCGCTCGACCCCGACCGTTCGCCTTGGCGGTCGGATGGGGACCTGACTCTCTCGCAACACGTGGCTCGCCTCGTGCGCGGGCTCCTGAAAGACGGGGCTCGCAAAAAGCGCCGACGCGACGATCCGGTCGTCGCTGCGACCATGCAGGAACCGATGCACGCTTCGATGCCTCGGCCCGATGCTCGAATGCGCACGGCGGAGCACGCATCGCGCGGCGCGGCTCGCCTGGCGGCGGTGCGCGAGAAGCTCGATCCCCTGGCCCAGAGCGTGCTCGATCTCCTTGGTCAGGGGATGTCGCGCAAGGAACAAGCGCTGAAGCTCGAAGTGGACGTGCGCGAGGTTTACAGAGCTTACGAACGCATCGCCGCGCGCGTTCGCGGGCTACCCGAAGCCGGATCAGACGGCAAGTACCGTGACGGCGGCGACGTGCAGGTCGCAAGCGGCACTTTGGACGGCGAGCCACAAGACGACGAAGAAGATGAGGCAAGCCCATGACCCCGGATCGCAAGAACAAGCGAACGCCCGACGAGATCCTCGAGGCGATCGAGGAACAGGCTGCAGCCGACGAGGCCGATCGCATCCTCGCGCTCAGCGATGAGGCTCTTGACCACGAGCTCGCGCAAGCAGGGTTCGACCCGAAGGCTGTGCGCGAGCGGGGTCGTCGGATTGGCGAGCCGATCACCGCGCGAGCCGATCCCGAATCCATGGGGGGCGGCGCGTGGGTCTCGGAACCGCCCCCCGCTCGAGACCCATCCGCGCCAAGGTGGGCGTGGCTTGCGGCGTCGGCGCTCGCCGCCGTCTTCGTGGGCGGGGGGGCGATCGTCGCGGCGACGCAAAATAACATCGACAAGCTCGTGAATCCGCAAGATGCGGGATTGACCGCGGCGGAGATGTCTCGCGCGATCCGCGAGATGGCGCTCAAGGAATGTGACGCAAAGAATTGGGACCCATGTCGCGATGGGCTGACCCGGGCACGCGAGCTGGAGCCCACGGGTGACGCGGACGCGCGCGTGCGGAAGGCGTGGGAGGCGATGGCGGATGCCTTGCGGGCTCCGGCCCCTCAGCCCGAGATGGGCGACAAGCCGCTTCGGTCAAAGCCGTGAGGACATCTTCGCGGAAGCACCCTGACTCTCAATCTTCGCCCGAAGGCCCTGGCTGACTCCTAGAACTTGTCGAGATGCGATCAATCTTGAGTCCGAGGCTTCGGCTTGGCGGCTCTCACTCTCGATTCGGCGCTTCGCCAAGAGCTACCCTCGCCCGTAATGCCGCTTGTACCGATTGATGAGGGCGTTGGTCGAGCCGTCGTGGCTGGTCACCACTCCCTTGCTGGCGAGCTCGGGCTCGATCTTCTTCGCGAGCTGCTTGCCGAGCTCGACTCCCCATTGGTCGAAACTGAAGATTTCCCAGATGATCCCTTGCACGAAGATTTTGTGCTCGTACATCGCGATGAGCATGCCCAACGTTCGAGGCGTCAGCTTCTTGAAAACAACCGACGTCGTCGGCCGATTGCCGGGGAACGTCTTGTGGGGCGCGAGCTCTCGCACGCGCTCTGGCGTTAGCTTCTGCGCCTCGAGCTCCGCGCGCGCCTCGTCTTGCGTTTTGCCGCGCATGAGGGCTTCGGTCTGCGCGAAGAAGTTCGCCAATAGGACCTCATGATGGTTGCCTGTCGGGTAGTGCGTCTCGAGCGGTGCCAAGAAGTCGCAAGACACGAGTCGTGTGCCCTGATGCAAGAGTTGGTAAAACGCGTGTTGCCCGTTAGTGCCGGGCTCGCCCCAGACGATGGGTCCGGTCGTGTAATCGTCGATGAACTGTCCCTCACGGTTCACGCGCTTGCCGTTGCTCTCCATGTCTCCTTGCTGAAAGTACGCAGCAAAGCGACTCATGCATTGGTCGTAAGGCAAGATGGCGTGCGTCTGGGCCCCGAGAAAGTTCGAGTACCAGATGCCCAGAAGGCCGAGCACTACGGGGATATTCTTCTCGAGCGGAGCGGAACGAAAGTGCTCGTCCATTGCATGACCGCCCGAGAGGAGATCTTCGAAGCTATCCATGCCCACGAGGAGAGCGATCGGTAAACCGATTGCGCTCCACAGGGAGTAGCGGCCGCCCACCCAGTCCCAGAACGCGAACATGTTGTTCGTGTCGATGCCAAAGCTCTTCACCTCTTGCGTCGCGGTCGAGACGGCAACGAAGTGCTTGGGGACCGCGGCTTCGCCGAGCTTTTCGACGAGCCACGCGCGAGCGGTGCGCGCGTTCATGATCGTCTCTTGCGTGGTGAAGGTCTTGCTCTCGATGACGAAAAGGGTGCTCTCGGGCGACAAGTCCGCAAGCGTGTCGACGATTTGCGCGCCATCGACGTTCGAAACGAAGTGCGCGCGCATCCCCGGCTGCCAGTACGGCTTGAGAGCGAGGGTCGCCATCGTCGGCCCGAGGTCGCTCCCGCCGATGCCGACGTTGACGATGTCGGTGATGCGCCTGCCCGTGTGCCCCTTCCATTGTCCGCTTCGCACCTCGTCAGTGAACTTGCGCATCTTCGCGAGGACCGCGTTCACTTCGGGCATGACGTCTTGCCCGTCGACCGCGATGGGGCGATTCGAACGATTACGCAGCGCAACATGCAGCACGGCGCGGTTCTCGGTGCGATTGATTCGCTCGCCCGACATCATCCTGTCGCGCCATGGGAACACCTGGGCTTGCTTTGCCAGCGCAAAGAGAAGCGCCATCGTCTCGGTCGATACGCGATTTTTCGAGTAGTCGACGAGAATGTCGTCGACTTCGAGCGAGAACCGTTCGAAGCGCTCGGAATCGCTTGCGAAGAGGTCACGCTGGTGCACGCTCTGCATCGCGCCGACGTGCTCTGCCAGCGCCTTCCACGCAGTCGACTGAATCAAAGTGCTCATGGGGCCTCCAAGTTCGCGGACGAGGATAGCGCCTTCCTGGGTGTAAGCTGGCGCGTAGTCACTGCGAGGAGTTTCCCATGCTGACACGCGGCCAGCCCGCCCCGGACTTCACTCTCAAGACCGATGCAGGAGAAGACGTCACGCTTTCGGCACTAGGCGAGAAGCCCGTCGTTCTCTTCTTCTATCCCAAGGACGACACGCCCGGCTGCACCATCGAATGCAAGGAGTTTCGAGATGCGCGTGCCGAGTTTCAAGACCTCGCGCAAGTCTTTGGCATCAGCGCGGATGACGCTGCTAGCCATCGAGCCTTTCGAGACAAGTACGCGCTGAACTTTCCCTTGCTGTCAGACCCTGGCCATCAGGTCGCCAGCAAATTCGGCGTTTGGGGCCCAAAGAAGATAGGCGGCGAGGGGATCCGCCGCACGACGTTCGTCATACGAGCCGGCGTAATTGCCCGCGTCTTCACCGACGTCAGGCCCGAAGGTCACGCAAAGGAAGTCCTCGCGGCGCTGTAACCCAAGGGAGAATGAGAGCCGCCAAGCCGCCAAGCCCGCCAAGAGAGATGAAGGTTTATCGACCCGGTCGGCGGCCGCGCTGAAGCAGAGCATCTGAGGCCTCGCTGGGCTCCTCGACCGCCTCCCCGACCACGTTGCGTCGCTGCTTCAAAGGGTACTGAAGCGCGATCGAGCCTGCCGACCTCCAGCAGGAAAACCGCGAGGCACGCTTCGCTCGCGTTCCACGTGTGCCTTCTGCAGAATCGCGCTTAGTCGTTCTGCCCGCGCACGACTTGGTCGAGCAGGCGCTCGAGGGAGGCCTCGGGATCTGCCCCGAGGCCCGCGTGAGAGGGCGACGTCTGGAGAATCGTGCTTCGCGCTGAGACCAACCAATGCCATCTTTCGCGCTTGGTCAGCCTACCGATCGGTCCGGCCAGCGCCCCCCCTTCGCAAATGCGGGGGATGGCTTGAAGGTGACGCATCACGAGATCGAGGTCCACGTGCGGCGCGATCGCCCGAAGGCGCTTTTCGTCGAGCGCGATGCGAGCGCGCAAATAGTCCTGCTCATGGCAGAAAAGGATCGCCCCCGCATTGATGAATTCCTCGCGCTCGACGTGCGGGACGACCCGCACAATGACGTATTCAAACGGCGAGGGCGCGGGCACGCTCGGCCTCCTTCAGGATGATGGGTAGCGCGGCCAGACGCGCCTCGAGCCAGGCGACGTACGCGCTCCGTTCGGCATCCGCGCTGGCAAAACCGCTATGGCCTCCGCCAAGCCAGCTCGCGGGAACCTGCGCAATCACGCCTTCGAAGACGTCGCCGGTCAACGTGCTTGCCGTGTGCCGAGCCGCGCTCGGCAACATCGACGCCCAGGGCAAGAGCACATGCTGCTGCACCTCGACGAAAGGGTCGTCGCTCCCCTCGAGCGGAGTGGCAGGGTCCCAACCGTGATGAAAATACAGCGCCGCGCCGTGGTCGATGAGCCAGAGCCGACCGTGCCAAAAGAGCAGGTTTGTGTTGCGCGCGGTGCGGTCGACGTTGGCGACGAACGCATCGAAAAGGACGATGCGCGACGCCGTCACAGGGTCGGGGGGAGGGCCGGCGATGGGGTCGAACCCGATGCTTCCCGGCAAGTAGTCGAGCCCCAGGTTCAAGCCCGCGCTCGCTTCGAGCGGCAGGCATAGCTCGGGGTCAGGCTCGGTCGCCGCGAGCTCGTGGTCGAGCGTGGCCACGACGAGCTCGGGTACGGCGAGCCCCAGAGCGCGCGCAAGCTCTCCCGCAACGAGCTCGGCCACGAGCGCCCGCGCCCCTTGGCCCGCGCCCCTCAGCTTGACGACATAGAGGCCCAGGTCGTCGGCTTCAACGAGCGCGGGGACAGAGCCGCCCTCCCGAAAGGGCATGACATAGCGGATTGCACGGACGCTGCGCAGCATCGTCGGTCCCCGAGTATCCGGGCGTTTACCGCGTAGCGGTCGAGCTTTCTTTCGCGAGCGCCTCTTCGAGCGCGCGCAGGCTGTCGTCGCACGCGCCGGTCAGTGCCGGTTTCTCACGGAGCGAGAGAGCGAGCGACCGCACGTTCGAGTTACGTCGCGAGAGGGTCACGATCTGGCTGGATAGGTCTTTGAATCGATCGAGCGATACGAGCGCGAAAGAGAGATCCGGGCGCCCCTTCGCATCGATGAACCCGGCGAGCCCCTTCAACGCCTCGCTTGCGCCGGCCTCCAGGGCGACCATTTGCCCTTCGATGCGCGTCATCGCGGCGTCGTTGGCCTCGGCGATGTGCGGCGCTTGAAGCACTTGGATGTCGCGCACCGAGAGTATTGCCTTGGAGACGAGTGCATCCACGCGGCAGCGGTCTTTCGGCTGAGCGTCGTTCGCCAAGGTTTGAAGAGCATCCCGGAAGCTGTCCGCGGCTTCCCGCGCTGGACCGAACGCCAGGCGCTGGGCTTTGAGGTTCGTGTTCTCGACCGCGAGCTCGAGAATGCTGCCGTCAAGGGTCAAGTACTCCTTCAGACGCTTTTGGAAGGCGTCCAGCGCGTCGATCGCATTCGAATACCCGAGGTCGTGAACGTGTGGAGCGAGCTCCGCGACGTCTTTCTGGACAGCCGCGGTGGCCTGATTGGCGTCGTGCGCGAACGCAACCGATGCCGGGTCCGTGTCGGCCATGACCGCACGATCCGAGGCGTCTGCGGCCTTGTTGAATTGAACGCGGAGGTCGGCCGTCAGGCGGCGGGCTTCGGCGAGCTCGGTAAAAACGGCTTTTGGCGCGCCGTTGCAGCTCGCCAAAAGAGCCAGCGCGCACGTGGCGAGAAGCGTGAAGATGATTGCGTTATATCGACCCGCGGCGCTCACGGCACGTGAAACTAGCACGATGGGGCGCGTCCCAATCGGCCCTGATGACGAGAATATGCGCAAGGCTCGGATGCTCCGACGAGCCGGCCCGTTCTGCCGCGACGGAGGGGGATTTTCTTGGCTCCGCGGGCGCGTGGCGTCCTTGCATCGTCCCTGTCGCCATCTATCGTGGCACGCTCAGAGCCGCCATGACACGCATCCTCTCTCGTCCTGTCGCACGTTCGTCCTTTCGTGCCGCGCTTGTCTTCGCGATGAGTGTCCTCTCGGAGCCGCGTGCGCTCGCGCTGCAACCTGTGACCGAGTTTCTGGCCCACGCCAAGACCTGGAACCCTCAGAACCGCGCGGCGCAGGCGACTGCCGCTCAGCGCGACGCCGAGGTCGGGGTTTCGACCGGCAGCCTGCTCCCCAACTTCTCCGCGTCGGGGACCTACACGAGAAACGAGTACGAGGTCACGACCGCCGCGCTCATTCCAGCATCGTCGATGGGGATGGGCTCCGCATTCCCCAACATCGTCATCCAGCCGCAGAACCAGCTCGACGCCAACTTGCTGCTCACGGTGCCCATCATCAACGTCGCCAATTGGGATAGGCGCGCCGCCGCGAAGGCCATCCTCGAGGGGGCTCGCGCAGACGAGCTAAGCACCGAGCTTACCGTGGAAAAGGACGTGATCCGCGACTACTACACGTTACTCGGCGACGAGGCGGTTCTGCTCTCGGCGACGAGCAACGTCGAGATCGCGCGGCACAACGTGAAGCTCGCCCGCGACCGCAAAGAGAGCGGAACCGGTTCCGAGCTCGACGTGCAGCGGGCTTTGGCCGATCAGGCCAAAGCCGCGCAAAGCGTGACCGCGGCGCAGCTCGGCGTCACCAATACGCAGCGAGACCTTTACTCTCTCTCGGGGCTCGTCGCAGAGCCTGCGACGGGCTTTCCCGAAGACGACTTGCACGAGGAGCCGACCCTCGAGGGCTGGACTGCGAGGGCGGCGGGGGTCCCTGCGGTCAAGAGCGCGGCTGCGAACCGTGTGGCCGCCGAGGAGGGCGCGCGCGCCGCGAACGGCGCCTGGATACCCTCGGTCTCCGCGTCCGCGCAGGAGAAGTTCACCAACGCCACCGCATTCATCGGTGGGCACACCGCGGTGTATCTTCTTCAGGCGACGGCCACGTGGAAGCTCGACACGACCCTGGGTCCTCAGATTCGCGCACAGAACGCCGCCGCAGCCGCCGCACGGGCGAACGAGAATCACGCCCGGCAAGCGGCCGAGGACGCAGTGTTTCGCGACTGGCAGCAGATCCACGCCGACATCGAGACCGCTCGTTCTTCGCGCGCACAGGTGGTCGCGCTCAAGCTTGCGGCCAGCCTCGCGGAAGACCGGTACAGCAGCGGCGTGGCTACGCAGCTCGACGTCTTGCAAGCGCGCCAAGATGCCTTCTCTGCCGATGTAGCTCGGATCCAGGCCGACTCCGACCTGGCGTATGCCCGTTTCGCCCTTCGGCTGGATGCCGGATTGCTCAATGCGGCCAAAGAAACGCGATGAGGGCAGAGTCGATGAATTCCCGAGTTTCCGCGGCCGCTCACTGCTCCCTCGTAGCGTTTGGCCTATTGGCTCCGGGCTGCTCGCACAAGCCTGCCGAAGCCGTCGAGGAGAAACCGGCGACCGCGAAAATCCACGTGCAGACTGTGGTCGCAGCCGAACAGGCAGTGCCAAACCTGCTTGCCCTCACCGGGGTGCTCTCTTCCAATGAGCGCACCGATCTTGCCGCGAACGCCGTGGGGCGCGTCGTCAAGACGTTCGTCGAGCGTGGCGACCCGGTGACGCAGGGGCAGCTGCTTGCGCAGCTCGATGCCCGCTCGGCTGCGCTTTCGCGTGCCGAAGCCGAAGCAAACCTCACCAGCGCGGCCGATCAACTCAAGAACGTGAGGGCGGACTGCGAGCGTTATGCGAGCTTGCTGGCCAAGGGCGCCATCACTCAGCAGGAGTTCGACAAGCAGGCCACGAGCTGCCAGACGCAAGCCGCGAGCGAGCAGGCGACCCGGGTGCGCGCCGCAGAAGCAGTGCAGACGGTCACGGACTCCGCGATTCGCGCCCCCTTCGGCGGCATCATCGCCGAGCGCTTCGTGCACGTGGGCGACTACGTGCACGCCGACACCCGCGTTGTCACCCTCCTGGTCGATGACCCGCTCCGCCTCGAGCTTACGGTGCCTGAGGCCAACATCGCGAGCGTCCACGCGGGGCTAGCGGTCTCGTTCGAGACCGTAGCGCTCCCAGGGCGCACGTTCACGGCGACGGTGCGGTTCATGGGAGGAGAGATTCGGGAGGCTACGCGCGACCTCGTCGTCGAAGCGGTGACCGATAATCACGACCATGTTCTCTTGCCGGGCATGTTCGTGACCGCAGAGCTCCCCATCGGCGTCGTGAAGATGACGGTCGTGCCCGCGAACGCGCTCGTTCATCGCAACGACAACGACAGCGTGTTCGCTGTGGTCGATGGCCACCTCGAAGAGCGCGTGGTGCAGCTCGGGCCGAAAGTGGGAGAGCTCGTCGCCGTCGCCGATGGCGTGAAGCAGGGCGACCATGTGGTCATCTCTCCGCCGCAGAGCGCGACGGACGGCATGCAAACCGAGTAGCGAAGAGGCGAGAGAAAAAAGCATGCAATGGCTCGCCTCGCTGTGCATCCGGCAGCCGGTTCTGACCTGGGTGCTGATGCTCGTCTTCATCGTCATCGGCGTGTTCGGCTACTCGTCGCTGGGGGTCGATCAGTTCCCGAAGATCGACTTTCCCGCGATCGTCGTGACGACCACCGAGAACGGCGCCGCTCCCGAGGAGATCGAGACCGAGCTCACAGACAAGATCGAGGGCGCCGTCAACACGATCAGCGGCATCGACGAGCTTCGCTCGACCTCGAGTCAGGGCGTGTCGCTCGTCGTCATCAGCTTCAATCTCGACAAGAACCCCGACGTCGCGGCGCAAGAGGTGCGCGACCACATCAGCAACGTGTTGCCCGAGCTGCCCAAGGGGATCGACCAACCCGTCGTGTCCAAGGTCGACCCGGACGCGTCTCCGATTCTCTACGTGACGCTCACCAGCCCCGGCTCGATTCGTGACACGACCGAGCTCGCCGACAAGCACGTGCGCAGGCAAATCGAGAGCATCAACGGAGTCGGCCAGGTCAACATCCTCGGCGGCCGAAAGCGTCAGATCAACATCTGGCTCGACCCGCTCAAGCTCCAAGCGACGGGGCTCACTGCCGTCGACGTCGAGCATGCGCTAGCGCAGCAGAATCTCAGCGTTCCGGGAGGTCAGATCGAGACCGGGCCCAAAAGCCTCTCGCTCCGCGTCGAAGGGCGCGTCGACGACGTAGCCAAGAT
>Ga0302326_10032432_pt1 | contig 10405 bp, 6 predicted proteins | sample Palsa_T0_3_FD_202264 | JGI IMG/M metagenome (GOLD analysis project Ga0302326, IMG submission 202264) | Peat permafrost microbial communities from Stordalen Mire near Abisko, Sweden - Palsa_T0_3 | ecosystem: Environmental > Terrestrial > Soil > Palsa > Peat permafrost | place: Sweden: Abisko... | reverse complement strand
CGGTCACGAGGACTCGTTTCCCGCGCAGATTCATCCCTGAGAGAACTTCGTCCGTAGTCGAGGTCGCTCCAAATAGATCTACCGTATTCATATTCTTTCTCCTTCGGGCGGCTCGCCGGGGATCGCTATTGACAAGCCGCCGCATCTCGAATAAAACGGAGAGTGTCTCCGCACTAGATAAGATAACCGGAGGGTATCTCCGGTTGAAAGTATTTTTTGAGAATGCCTAAAAAACGGTCACAACCCCCTCGAAGGCCCCGCGCGGACGCCGAGCGGAACCGCGAACGGATTCTCGGGGTGGCGAAGGAAGCGTTCGCCCGGCACGGCGCAAACGCCAGCCTGGACGACATCGCCAAACAGGCAGGAGTCGGACCCGGGACGCTCTATCGGCACTTTCCGACGCGTGAGGAGCTCCTGCGATCGGTGTATCGGTCCGAGCTCGAAAAACTGGCCGAGGCGGAGCAGAAGTTCGCTCGAACGATGCCGCCTATTGAAGCGCTACGCGCGTGGCTCTTGTTGTTCGTGGATACCATTGCGGCCAAGCAGCTCATCGCGCCCGCCCTGAACACTTTGCTCGGCGATCCCAAGAAAGTATTCGAAGCCTCTTACGCGAAGATGCACCAGGCAATTCGCGCACTGGTGAAGCGTGCCGTCGAGAGCGGCGACATTCGCAAAGACCTCGACCCTACCGATCTGCTTCACGCGCTAGTTGGCGTCGCGAATGTGGCGGCCAGCCCTGATTGGAAGGCAAGCGCCAAGAGGCTGGTGGATATCCTCATCGCCGGCTCGCGTCCCGTCAAATGGCCGGGAGAACGGCCTTAATTGCGAACTCAACGGCGGCTAGTGTAATGCACCGATCTGATAATTCATGTCTGACAGCGCGGTCTGGTAGTCATATTTAGCGCTGGCCGCTTGAAGTTCGGCCTGCGTCAGATTCAACTGGGCCTGGCTAAGTTCAATAATCGAGCTGAGGCCCAGCTTATAGCGAGATTGCGCTAAATCCAGCGCATCCGTCGCGCTTTTCAAAAGCATGTCGGTTATAGAAAGCTTCTGATAGGCCGAATTAGCGTTGAGCCACGCCATGCGAACATCACGCACGATTCCGTTCTGCAGGCCGCGAAGGTTTTGATCCTCCGCACGCGCTTGCGCGCTTGCTTCGCTCCGCAGAGCGCCGAATAGATGTCCGTTGAAGATCGGAATATTCACATTGAATCCGGCGGCCGCATAGCGCGGTCCTAGTTGATCTACCCCAAATGGAGTCAGACCGGCCACCCCGGCGGCGGAGATCGTGGGGAAAGACAAATCGCGCTCCGCCGTCGCGTAAGTCTGGGCGGATGCCACGTCTAGGCGCATGCCAATCAGTTCCGGTCGATTCCGAATGGCTTGCGCAAGAAGATCGGAATAGTTCGCGGGTGGGGCGGGCGGCGTCGGCTCGTCCGTCAGTTCGAATGTTCTTTCGTCCCCGTACCCGAGCGCAGCCGATAGTTGCGCATAGGAAGTGTCGAGATCGTTCTGCGCTTGGACTAGCAAGAGTTGGGCTTGCGCAAGGTCGACGTTAGCGAAACTAACATCGAGCCCTGACCTGATTTTATTTCTCTCGAGTTCGGTGATTTGGTCCGCGATAAGCTGACGATCCTTCACGGTCTCTTGGGCCACGCCCAAAACGGCTTGCGCCCTCAGCGACACAAAAAACGAGCGGTCCACGCCCAGCAGCACATCGGCCCGCGTTGCCACCACCCGCTCTTGCTCAGCCTGTGCGCGCAGATTCGAACTCTTGACCAATTCATGGGTACGCCCGAAATCGGTGACAAGTTGATTCAGCGTGAAGCCGTTTGCATAACGCTCATAGATAATGGGATTGTTCAAAGCCCCCGCCGCAATTCTGCTGTTGTTCTCCGCGTCCACTCCTGTAAGGCTGCCATACGCGGTCGGATAATACGCGGCTCGCGCTTGGGTGACTTGCGCTTTGGCTGCGGCTGCTACATCGATTGCCGATTGAATTTGCGGGTGGTTTTGAACAGCAATTTTTTCGGCGTCCGCAAGGCTAAGTTTTTCCAGAGTTTGGGCGCCGGCCCATCCGCCAACAAGCGCGGCCACGCCGATCAACGTCAACCAGCGTCCCATCCGTTTCATCGGGTTCCCTCCGCAGCCAGCGCCGCTTTCGATTCGGCGCGGTGCCGGTACATCAGCAGATAGGCCGCGGGCACGACGAAGATTGTCAAAATCACCGAGACGACCAACCCGCCGATGATTACACGCGCGAGGGGTGCATATGCTTCGCTGCCCGTCTCGATCTTCAGCGCCATGGGCAGCAGTCCCACGATGGTCGCAAGTGAAGTCATAAGGATGGGCCGCAGGCGTATGCGGCACGCATGCGCCACCGCTTCGCTGACGCCGTATCCCTCCTGTTGAAGATTGTTGGCAAAATCCACAATTAAAATGCTGTTGGATACCACCATCCCCTGAAGCATGATAATTCCCATCAGAGATTGAATATTCAGCGTGGTTCCCGTGAACGCCAGAGTCAGCATCACTCCCACAAGCCCGGTAGGAATCGCCAGCACGATGAGAAACGGATCGACAAAGGACGAAAATTGGGCGACAAGCACGAGATACACCAGCAGAATCGCGAGCAGCAGCCCAAATCCAAAGCTCCGGAACGATGAGTTCATCGTGTTCACAAGCCCGCGGATGTTGATACGAATGTTAGGCGGGAGCTGAGTGCCATTTACGATTTTGGATACCTCCCGATAGGGCCTTCCCAAATCTTCACCGGATGGCGCCACATATACGTCGATCGTCCGTTGCAATTGGTAGTGATCGACTTCGGTGGGCGTGAGCAGAGGAGTAATATCCGCCACTTGATCAAGGTAGGTCGGCATCTTCAGGCTCGGCGCACGCAGAGGCATCGTCTTCAGGTCCTGCAAAGTCTTGACCTGATTCTCCGGATACTGCACGGTCACAAAATAATTGTTACCGCTTCTCGGGTCAACCCAGTAGCTTGGCGCGATCATCGCGTCGGAGGTAAGGGAAGTAATAAGGTTATCGATCACTTCTTGCGGGCTCAGGCCGAGTTCGCTTGCCCGATCGCGATTCACATTCACCTGCAACGCGGGATAATCCATATCCTGGGGTATGTAGACGTCCGACACGCCAGGCAGCGTCCTGAACCTGCCTTCCAGATCCAACGCTAGACGATCCGCGGCGCCCAGGTCGGTGCCGCTCACCTGCACGTCGATCGGCGCCGGCATTCCCTGGTTCAACACCGAGTCCACCAAGCCGCCCGATTGTAAATATGCGCGCAATTCCGGAAGTTGTTGTGCGACGCGCTTTCGCACCTCATCCATATAATCGAAGCTGCTCACATCGTGATCGTCCTTCAGGCCTACTTGAACGAAAGCTGTATGCATCGCGGCATTCGGTGTGGTCAACGACGAAAGATCAGGCGTCACTCCGATATTTGAAACGATGGTGTTCAAGTCACGGGGCTTAACCACTTGGCGGACAATGTTTTCTACTTTCTCGACATAGCCCTCGGTCGCCTCGATCCGCGTTCCCGTCGGAGCTTTCACGTTGATGACGAATTGCCCCGCATCGGTACGAGGAAAAAACGAGACGCCAACCAGTGGATAGAGAGCGAGACTCAGCACAAAAATCCCCAGAAAACCCCAGAGCACGTCCCTCGGACGCTCCAGGGCCCTTCGCACCAACCGGTCATATTGAACGAGCATTCGCTCAAAGCGGACATTAAAAGCGGAGTGAAACCGCGCTCCCCAGGATTTGTGAATCTCCGGCGCTCCCGATGCGGCGGCTTCGCCCGCATGATGGACCTCGCCCTTCAGAAAATTCGCGCAATAGAGCGGCACAACAGTCACCGCGCAAAAATAGGAGGCAAACAGGGCCAGAACCACGCCGAGGGCCAGCGCTGTGAACAAATACTTACTCACTCCAAAGAGAAGCGTCACGGGGAAAAACACAACCACGGCAACCAACATGATGGCCAAAACCGCCAGCGCCACTTCGTTTGCGCCGAGGGTGGCGGCTACCTTCGGCTCCTCGCCCAGTTCGATATGCCGGAAGATGTTTTCGAGAACGATGACGGAATCGTCGATCAGGCGGGAAAACGCGAGCGCCAGGCCGCTCAGGACCATGCTGTCAATCGATCGTCCCACCACGTGGAGAATAAAGAAAGCAATCAGCACGGAAAGCGGAATCGATAGAAACACCGCCGCCGTGGCCCGTACGCTGCCGAGGAAAACGAGGATCATTACCCCCGTCAGAAGTATGCCCACGCCGCCCTCGCGAAGGACCGTCGAAATCGCCTCCTTCACGAAAACAGATTGATCGAAAACCACGTGCGTCTTCAGTTCCGACGGAATATCGCGCAGCGAGAGAATCGCCTGCCGGATTCCGTTGACAACCGCGATCGTGTTGGTATCCCCGCCCTGTTTAAGGATGGGGACGTATACCGATCTCTCGCCGTTCACGCGAACGATGTTGTATTGCAGCGCTGAGCCATCTACTGCCTTACCCACATCCGAAATGAAGACAGACTTATCTCCTTCGGTCTTGATGGGCATTCCATTCAGAGCCTTCGCGTCCGCCACCTGCGCGTTCGTGTAAAGGTCGTAGTCCAGCGGACCGATGCGGACATCGCCAGCCGGGAGAATCAGATTGGAAGCATCGGTGGCGCGAACAACGTCCATGGGGCTGAGTTCATGCGCTTGGAGTTTCAGCGGGTCCACATACACCATGATCTGCCGGGTGCGTCCTCCATAAGGAGGCGGGACGGTGGCGCCTGGAACACCGGCGATCTGGTTCCGGACTTGATACTGAAGGTAATCGTGCAGCTGCGTTTCGCTCAGTCCCTGCCCGTCGACCGTCAGAAGGCAAACCGGCAGCCCCGAGGCATCCATACTCATCACTACCGGCGGCAGAGTGCCCTGGGGTAGCCTTCTCAAATCCGCCATGGCGAGATTTGAAATTTGAGTAACGTCGGCGTTCGCATCCGTGCCCGGCTGAAAATAGATTTTGATCAGACTCACGCCGGACATCGACCGCGATTCCATGTGATCGATCCCGCTTCCCAGCGTAAAAAAGCGTTCGAATGTGTCGGTGATGTCTGCTTCGATCTGTTGCGGCGGCATTCCGCCGTAAAAAGTTGCCACCATCACTACGGGAATGTTTATGGGCGGAAACATATCCACCGGCATCTGAACCAGGCTCGTCAATCCGAGTACGCACACGAAAAGACAAACGACGATGATGAAATAAGGATGCCGCAGGGAAAATGTAGGCATGCGAACTCTTACTCCGGCCCCGAGGGCGTGACGACTTTCGGCACGACCTGTTCGCCCGGCTTATATTGCGATTGCTCTCCGAAGATGACCTGCTCGCCTTCTCGCAATCCGGAAACGATTTCCACGTCTGTCGCGCTTTGAAGTCCTAGAACGACAGCGCGCTGTTCGATCCTGTTGTCGCTGCCAACCACTAAAAGGCTGCCGTGAGTTTCATCCGATGGCCGCACCGCTTGCACGGGCACCGTCAAAACGTTCTGGACCGAGTGAAGCAGAATCTCAACCGTTGCGTACATCCCGGGAACAATCAGGTACTTCGGGTTAGGAACGGTTATTTCCGTGTGCATCGTGCGAGTTCCCGGGTCGATTTGATCGGAGAAAAGAGTGATTTTGCCGCTGAATGCTTTGTCGATCGTAGTGACGTGCACGGCCACCGTGTCACCCACATGCACGTCGGCAACGGCCCTTTCCGGCACCGGTATGACCAGCCTCAAAAGATTGTTTTGCTCCAGATGACACAACGCTTGGTCGCCTTCATTTGACGAGGTCCCGGCCGGCAGTAAAGCTCCCGTGTAGGCATCAATCGCGGTTACAACACCCTCAAAAGGAGCCGTTATGCGCGAGTAGTCGTACATCGCGCGGTCCTTCTCGAGCGTCGCTCTGGAAGCAACCAGTTCCTGCTCGCTCGCGGCCAGCGAATCCTTCGCCGCCGATGCGCCAGCGCTTGTCTGCGCATCCTTTCCTTGCGCCTCGTCGATTTCTTGCTGCGCCATCAGCTCTGGACGCGATTTCTGGACGTCCGCCAGACGAGTGTAGGTAAGGTGTGCAACGTTGTACGCCGATTCCGCCTGAGTCTGATCTTCCTTCGCGCGGCCCACGTCCTGTTCGCTTTTCTTGATGCTTGCTTCATCCTGTTGCAGTTGTTGCTGAAGCTCCGGGATTTCCAGCACCGCCAGAACCTGGCCCTGCGCGACGTGCGTTCCCCAGTTCACGTAAAGTTTTTGGATATATCCGGAGACCTTCGCGTACACATTGACTTCTTGATAGGGCTGGAACTCCGAGGCTATGCTGAGTTCGCTTGCCAGGTTTCGGCGGACCACTTGTACGACCGCTGCTGTAGGAGCGTTGCCCGCAGCTTTTTCTCCGGACCCGCAGCCCGTAAAAAGCATCAGCGTGAGAGAAAGCCCCGCAAAGGTCGGGGCATACCTTGTCCAGAATGATTTTTCGCGTGGCTTCACCAGTTCACCGGGGTTGAGCGAATTTCTCTTTCGGTGTCATTTTGCGGATTGGTGTTCTATGTCGGTGTCGCGAATGGTTTGGCGAAGCTTGTCGAGCCCGAATCCAGGCGACCGGCGCAACCCCACGATGCTCTGCCTGCGCCGCCGGATCACACGTGCCGCGGCAGCAACTTTGTCGGCAATCTCGAGGGGAATCGTTTGAACTCCGTTGAGGTCGCCCTGAATCAAATCGCCCGGCTCGACTTTCAGGCCTCCGACTTGGACGCTCCCGCCAAAATCGAAAACATGAGCGTAGGCGTGCGACACGGATACGTTGCCCGCGAACATATGAAATCTCGTTGGCCGAATATCGAGCAGATCTCGCACGGCGCCGTTCGTTACGATTCCTATGCAGCCCAATGCCAGCAGAATATTCGCGTGGACTTCGCCGACAAAACCGCCCAGGCCCGGCGGATCGTCCACGTCTTCGATTACCACGACGCGCGGAGCGGGAATGGTGAGAATCTCGTTCCACCAATCGGTCCGGTCGTAATAGTCGTAGGACTTGTTGGTTTCCATCCGTGGACTGGAACTCCGCAGCCGGGCCGTGGCGGCATAGCCAATCATGGAAGGCTGGTCTTTGAAAATGCACTGGATGCTCGAATGAGCAAAGCCAGTGTTGGGTAGTCGCACGCGAAAAGTTTCAATCGCGCTGGCGACCAGACAGGTGCTAAGGCTACCTAGCTCTTCGAGTTGCGCCGGAGTTAGTTGTCCTGCTATCACTCATCCACCATAAGTCCTCGGAACTCCAGCTCAAGCTCTATAAGATTTAGGAAAACGGCAGGGAGTACGAGTTTCTCCAAACGAAGCCGAGTTAGGGTGAGCATTTCCAATTCCAAACATTGCGGTGGCTCCGACGAGATCAGTAGCTGCCTCTCCGAAGTCCGGACGAACTGGAGATATGTGCTTGGAATATATGCCTAAACTCGAGCGAAGAAAGGGCCTTAAACTACGGTTTCGTGCTTAGGTCGCGGACCTGTGTGCCCTTCAATGGTCGTTATTTGGTGGTTGCAGCCAATTCGTTAGCGTTAAGACGCCGATTGCGCCGTTCGCTTTATTTACACCGGCACAATGACCTGCGCAGATTCTTCACAATTGACGAAGCTGATGTACCCCCCTCTAAAGGTGTAGAGCTCGACCCCCGAACCGATCCGAACCTCAGTCGAGTGAGGCGAGGGTTCGTGTTGCTGTTCTTGTCGTTACTCTTCCTCGCTAATCTTGTGCTCTTCGATCTTGTTGTATAGAAGCCGACGATTAATCTGCAGGCGGTTCGCGGCATCCGTCTTGTTTCCTCCGGCTTCGCGCAAGGCCTTTTCAATGAGCCGCCTTTCCAGCTCCGCAAGAGCTTTGTGGAACGGAAGAGAGAGGAGTTCCAGGGCATCGCCATTTGAATCGCCTGCTTCCGAATGCTGGGCTGTTGCTGGGAAATGATTAGGCATCACCACGCGGCCGCGCGCCATCAAGACCGCCCGTTCAATCATATTTTCAAGTTCCCGCACGTTGCCGGGGAAGAAATACGTCTGAAGCATCAACACGGCGTCATCCGAAAAACCGATTGCCGGAAAACCGTTCTTTTCGCTATAGATTCGCAGGAAATGCTCCGCTAAGAAAACGATGTCCGACCTGCGCTCTCGAAGAGGCGGCACCGATATGCGGACCACATTCAGGCGATAAAGCAAGTCTTCCCGAAACAGCTGCTCACGAACGCACGCCTCAAGATCTCGATTTGTAGCGGCTAGAACTCGAAAATTCAGTGCAATCGTCTCAGTGCCGCCGACTCGCTCGAAGGTATGGTTCTGTAGTACTCGCAGTAGCTTTACCTGGAGGTTCGGCGGCAACTCGGCGATTTCGTCCAGAAAGATCGTTCCCCCGTCAGCCGACTCGAATCGGCCGGATTTTCTCCCCGTGGCCCCGGTGAACGCGCCACGCTCATGTCCGAAGAGTTCGGACTCCAGCAGGTTCTCCGGAATCGCAGCGCAGTTGACGACTACAAAGGGCTTTCCCTTTCGTTGACCGTAGTTATGAATGGCTTCGGCCACAAGTTCCTTGCCTGTGCCAGACTCGCCGCAAATCAGAACCGTCGAATCGGTTTCCGCAACCTTGCCGATCATTTTGAATACGTCCATCATGGCGGCGCTCGAGCCAATCAGACGGCCAGCCCCAGCGGCGCTGCTCGCGACGACATGGGTTTTCAATTCTGTCAGTTCGCGATTCAACGACGCGTGCGCGAGTGCCCGTTTCGCCGTCAACGCGATTTCTTCGAGATCAAACGGCTTGGTTACGAAATCGTACGCGCCGAGGCGAACCGCTTCGATGGCACTGTGGCTGGAACCAAAGGCGGTGATAACGATCACCGGGACTAACGAGAGGCGCCGGTCATTCCGGATGTGTCGGAGCACGTCTTCTCCGCCCACTTTTGGCATCTTCCAATCACTGAATATCAGCGCCGGAGTTACATTGCGAAGCAGCTCCAGTGCTTCAGCGCCATCCCCAGCCTCTAAAGTCGCGTATCCGCGTTTCCGAAGGATTTCAGCTAAAGTCTTCCTGAGGTTAACTTCATCATCGATTATGAGGATTGTTTCGCTCATCCGTTTCCGTTGTTCACGCCGGATGCTTTGCGGGTTTCTCCACTGCGAATGGGGAGAATGATGCGTACGGTTGTCCCGCAGCCTTCTGCACTCGCGACATTGATCTCACCACCGTGCGCTTGTACCAGTTCGTGGCAAATCGAGAGCCCGAGTCCAGTTCCGGATGCTTTCGTCGTAAAGAACGGATCAAAAATCTGGCTGACGGAACCGGAGCTGATGCCCTCGCCGGTGTCGTTAAACTCCACGCAGACGTCGCTCGTTTGCGGGGTTCTCGCCTCCGTCGCGACGTTTACGCATAGCGTTCCACCCGACTCGGACATCGCATCAATCGCATTTTGAATTATGTTATCGAACACTTGCGCGATTCGATTTTGATCGACATGCACGGGTGTGGAATCGCCGTTGAATTTCGTAATGAATTTGACATGGTGTCGTCTGGCCATCTCGCTGAAATTCCCCAGCCTTTGCTCAACCAATCGACCCAAGTTCGTGGGCTCTGTCTGGAGATGGACCGGTCTGGAAAAGCTCAGGAGTCGATTGACCATTCCGTTAAGCCGTTCGACTTCTTCTAGTGCAACGGCGCATGATTCCTTGGCATCGAGGTTCGCCGAATCCTGCTGGCACATCTGCACTCGCAAGCGGATTGTCGCAAGAGGATTGCGAACCTCGTGCGCAACTCCGGCGATTAATCTGCCGAGTGCGGCAAGTCGTTCGGCATGTCGCAAACGGTCCTCGATTTGCTTTTCGCTCTCGATCTTCTCCCTCAGAGTCGCCCCCAAACGATTGATCGCCCGCTCAATGTGCCGAATCTCATCCGGATCGGTCTCGATGGGAATTTCTGATGCCAAGTTCTGCTCCAAGCTCTTCAACCCGTTTTCGATCTTGCGAACCCCATTCTGTAAGCCGCGAACAACGAGCAGAGTCAAAAGAACGCAAGCGAGGGCCGCGATCCCCAAGCCGACAGCAATAACGTAGGTGCGAAATCGATTCGTCCCGGGAAGGCTTGTGAGGCGCATCATGACCCAGGCACTTCCAACATATTGCTGTCCATAGCGGATCGGCAACGCATCGACGAGGATAAATTTTTGCCCGGTCGTCAAAACCCGCTGGGAACGGCCCTGGGATGACACTGCTTCTCGAGCCACTTGCAGGGCAAACGGACCCGCGTCAGATAAAGCATCGCCGGCACCGGAGTCCGTGGTTGCTCCCGCGCGGGTCGGGAAAGAATAGCCAACGAAAGCGT
>Ga0302326_10032431_pt1 | contig 10405 bp, 7 predicted proteins | sample Palsa_T0_3_FD_202264 | JGI IMG/M metagenome (GOLD analysis project Ga0302326, IMG submission 202264) | Peat permafrost microbial communities from Stordalen Mire near Abisko, Sweden - Palsa_T0_3 | ecosystem: Environmental > Terrestrial > Soil > Palsa > Peat permafrost | place: Sweden: Abisko... | reverse complement strand
CATGTAGATCAGGCTGGTCGCGATCTTGCTTTCGGAATCGCAATGGATGCGGCCCTCATGCGCGGCCGAGACTTTGCGGATGGTGATGAGCTGCGGATAGGGACGCAGGTCGGTGCCCAGCGCGTCGGAGACGGCGGCGGTGAATTCGGGGCCTTCGATCTCCGCGATCAGTTCGGCGAAGGCGCCTTCGATCTTCATCTGCTCCAGCGGATGGAAGCCGGTCGCCTTGATGTCGGGGAAGGATTCGCGCAAGGCCGGGATCGCGTCTTTGCGCAGCGCACCGGTGCCCATGAAGAAATCATAGGGCTCGTGGCGGGATTGCGAGGCGCGGATCGCGTCATAGTCGAGGATGCTCATGGCGGGGTTTATAGCGCCGTCGCTCCTAGATTGTCATCCCGGCCGAGCGCAGCGAGCGCCGGGACCCATCGAGACAGCGTCCGGATGGGTCCCGGCTCTGCGCGATGCTGACGCATCGCTTGGCCGGGATGACAGCGAAGGTTAAGCGATGCGTCCTAGCGGAGTCGGCGCAAAATCCTCGACCCGGCGCGGCAGGTGGCAGCGAACGAAGGTGCCCTGGCCCGGCGCGCTTTCCACTTCCACCCAGCCGTGATGCAGCTCGACCAGCCGGTTAACCAGCGCCAGCCCCAGCCCCGCGCCGGCGCGCCTGCCGCCGCGTCCCTTGGCGGCGAAACGCTCGAACACGCTGGCCATCACGTCGCGCGCGATGCCAGGGCCGGTGTCGGAGACCCAGATCTGCACGTCGTCGCCGACGATGGCGCCGCCCAGGGTGATGGTGCCGTCGGGCGGGGTGAAATTGAGCGCGTTGGACAACAGGTTGAACACCACCTGGCGGATGCGGCGCTGGTCGAGCACCACGCTGCCGACATCCATCGGGCAATCGAGCACCAATTGGATCGCGCGGCTCTCCGCGTTCTTGCGCAGGCGGGCGGCGAATTTCGAGAGCAGTTCGTGCAGATCGAAGGGCGCGAGCTCGAGCTGCATCGCGCCGGAATCGATCATCGCGAGATCGAGCAGGTCACTGGTGATCTCGATCAGCTCGCCCGACGCGGTGAGCACGTTCTGGACATATTCCGCCTGTTTGGGATTGAGCGGGCCGGCATGGCCCTCGCGCAGCATGTCGGTGAAGCCGACCACAGCATTGAGCGGATCGCGGAACAGGAACGAGGCCTGGTAGACGAATTCCGATTTCAGCCGGTCGGCGGCTTCCAATGCCTCGGCGCGGTCGCGCAACGCGCTCTCGATGCGCGAGCGGTCGGTGACGTCGGCGAAGGTCACGAGCGTGGCGCCGTCGGGCAGCGGCGCCAGCGAGGCGCCGACGATGGTGTTGTCGGTGCGCTCGATCTCGCCCCAATCGCTGCGCTGCTCCGCGCCGGAGGAGATCGCGGCCACCAGCTTCTCCCACGCCGCTTCCTCGCCGAAGCGCGCGACGCAGGCCGCCGCGATGCGCGCGACATGCGGCTCGCCGGCGAGCTCCGCCGGCTCCAGTTCCCACAGCTTCGCGAAGGCGGCATTGTGCAGCTTCAGTCGCCCGTCCGGCCCGAACACGGCGACGCCTTCCTGCAAGGTGTCCAGCGTCGCGGACTGCACCTTGATCAGCGTGTTGTAGGAGCTTTCCAGCGCCAGTTTCTCGGTCACGTCTTCGTAGAGGAAGGTCAGCCCGCCGAACGGATGGGGCTGCGCCACCACGCGCAAGGTCTGCCCGCCCGGGATATGCCAGAGCTCTTCCGGCAGATATTCACCGGGTTGCTCGTAAAGCGCCGCGCGCTGGCGCTTCCAGGCCTGATAATTCGGCTGTTCCGGCAATTTGCGCGCCTCGCGCAAGCGGTCGAGGATTTCGCCATCGCTCGGATGGGTCTCCAGCCATTTCTCCGGCAGATCCCACAGTTGGGCAAAGGCCGCGTTGTGGAAATTGAGCTTTTGGTCGCGGCCGAAGATCGCGACCGCGGTGGCGAGTTGGTCCAGTGTGTCGGAATGGGCGTCGAGATGTTGCTGCAGCCGCGCCTCGGCGCTGGTGATCTCGGTCACGTCGACCGCGGTGCCGACGATGCGGCCGCCTTCTATCGGGATGTGGGTGAACGCAAGGGCGCGGCGCTGGCCGCCGACAATGGCGAAGCGTTTGGCTTCCAGCGGCTGGGCTTCGGCGCGCGCGGCGGCGGCGAGATCGCGTTCGCTGCGGTCGAGCGCGGTCTGCGACGCGACGGCTGCGTCGGAATCGGCCGCGCCGGTCGCTGTGAGGAAGGCGCGATTGCCCCAGAGCAGCGAAAGCGTCTTGTCGCGCAGCCACACCGGGATCGGCAACGCGTCGAGCACGGCGCGGAAATCGGGTGCGAGCGATTTCGCTTCGGTTTCTTCCTCCAGCCACACACCGGCCATGCCGCCGACGGCGCGGCCGCGCAGTCGCACGTGTCGCCCGTTGCGGTCACGTGCCGTGAGCACGAAGGCGGCGCCGCGATCACCCAGCGCGTCGAGCGCTTCCGAAAGTTGGGTGGCGTCCGCGCCCGCCAGACAGGAATCCAGGATCAATTCGCCGCCGCCATAGGAGCGCGGCACGGTTCCATCGCGGCCCCAGACCAATACTGCTTCGCGCCCGGCGCCGATCAGCGCGTCGCGCGCATTCGCTCCGGCGCGCATGCGGGTCTCGGCGCTGCGCAACAAGCGCCGCAGCCGTCTGGCCGCATGCTGCTCGGCCAAGGCCCATAGCCCAGCCGCCGCCGCAAGCGCCGCGGCGCCGGCCGCGATGGCGCCGGCGACCGTCATGGGGTCGGGGGTTGCCGCAGCCGCCGGCGTGGCGAGAAAAAGCGGAAACAGGGCTGCCGCATTTCGCGCGCCCGCTCCCAGCCATCTCCCCCCGCGGCTCTTGTCCTGTCCCGATCTGGGACGCATCCGGCCGACCCCCGTTTTCGCCGCGAATCGGCGAATCACATTGGAATCAAGATGATAAGGAGGACGGGTGAGTCCGGATAGGGATTGTGGTTAAGAAAGTGTGAACGCCCCAGATGTGGTCAATTGGTCGATTTGTTGTGGGACAGGCGGATTAACGAATCTAAACAAGACGTTAAAAAATCGGTGTACGGAGGGTTTCCTCCCCCGCAAAGCGGGGGAGGAAAGAAAGGCATCAGTACCGGTAGTGATCCGGCTTGAACGGGCCCATTTGCGGCACGTTGATATAGTCGGACTGCTTGTCGGTCATCTTGGTCAGCGTGGCGCCGATCTTGGCGAGATGCAGGCGCGCGACCTTCTCGTCGAGATGCTTGGGCAGCGTGTAGACCTTCTTCTGATACTTGCCGGCATTGGCGAACAATTCCATCTGCGCCAGCGTCTGATTGGTGAACGACGCGCTCATCACGAAGCTCGGATGGCCCATCGCGTTGCCCAGATTCACCAGGCGGCCTTCGGACAGAAGAATGATGCGGTGGCCGTCGGCGAAGGTGATCTCGTCGACCTGCGGCTTGATGTTGTTCCATTTCAGATTGCGCAAGCTGCCGACCTGAATCTCGGAATCGAAATGCCCGATATTGCAGACGATGGCGCGATCCTTCATCGCGCGCATGTGGTCGAGCGTGATGACGTCGAGATTGCCGGTCGCGGTGACGAAGATGTCGGCGCGGGGCGCTGCTTCGTCCATCGTCACCACTTCATAGCCCTCCATCGCGGCCTGCAGCGCGCAGATGGGATCGATCTCGCTCACCATCACGCGGCAGCCGGCCTGGCGCAGCGAGGCGGCCGAGCCCTTGCCGACGTCCCCGAAGCCCGCGACCATCGCGACCTTGCCGGCCATCATCACGTCGGTGCCCCGGCGGATGCCGTCGACCAGGCTCTCGCGGCAGCCATAGAGATTGTCGAATTTCGACTTGGTGACGCTGTCGTTCACGTTGATGGCCGGGAACAGCAGCTTGCCGTCCTTCTCCATCTGATACAGGCGATGCACGCCGGTGGTGGTCTCTTCCGAAACGCCCTTGATGGCGGCGGCGAGCTTGGCGAACCAGCCCGGCTTTTCCGTCAGCGTGCGCTTGATCAGCGCGAAGAACACTTCCTCTTCCTCATTGCCCGGCTTGTCGAGGAACGCGGTGTCGCCCTTTTCGGCGCGCAGTCCGTGATGCACCAGCATGGTCGCGTCGCCGCCGTCGTCGAGGATCAGGTTCGGCGTTCCACCGTCATGCCATTCCAGGATCTTGCGGGTGTATTCCCAATAATCCTTCAGGCTCTCGCCCTTGATCGCGAACACCGGCGTGCCGCCGGCCGCGATCGCCGCCGCCGCGTGATCCTGCGTCGAATAGATGTTGCACGAGGCCCAGCGCACGTCCGCGCCCAGCGCCTTCAAGGTCTCGATTAGCACTGCGGTCTGGATGGTCATGTGCAGCGAGCCCGCGATGCGTGCGCCCTTGAGCGGCTGTTTCGCGCCGAACTCCTCGCGCGTCGCCATCAGGCCGGGCATCTCGGTCTCGGCGAGGGAAATCTCCTTGCGGCCCCATTCGGCTAGCGAGAGGTCCTTGACGACGTAATCGTGCGCGGCGGCCATGGGAAACTCCGGTACGAGGCGGGCGGGATATAGCAGGCGGCTCGATCTTCCGCAAGAAACACATAAAGAAATATGCATGTCTTTATGCGGAATTGTTTTCTACCGAATCGATCAATATCTCGCGCTGTCCGCCGCGCCGGATACCTCGAATTGTTTTCGATTTTTCGGGGTGGGGTTACCCCCCCAGCAGCACGAAATTGCAGTCTCGCGCCGGGAAACAGAGACGAATTATAGGAATCAGTTCAAGACAGTCAAGCCTTTCTACGGCCCATCTACGCGATAGCCCTTCGCCCGCAGCAGCGCCGGTACGCCCTGTGCACCGGCCAAATGCCCGGCGCCGACGGTGATGAAATAAGTGTGGGGCTCGGTGAGCCAGGAATCGAGTTTCGCGACCCAGGCCTTGTTTCGGTCGTCGAGCAGGAGCTTTTTCGCGCCGGGGACCTTAGCGAGGTCGCTGTTCATCAGCCGGTCGAGCGCGCGCACGTCGCCCTCGGCCCACGCGTCGACCAGCGCGCCCGCCGTCATCGGCTCGTCGTGCAGGCTCTTCAGATCGAGGGCGAATTCCTTGACCTCGAGATTTTGGTCGGGCGGCGCGAACAGCGCCAATTGCTGATCGACGGTCTCGAAATAGCGAAGCTGTTTGCCGGCGGCGAGGGCGGCGATCTGGCGGTCGAGCCCGCCATCGGGCGAGTAATGCTGCTGCATCATCAACGCGACCTGCAGCACCAGCGAGGCGAGCCAGGGCCGCTTGTCGTCGAGCGCGTGCGGCGGCAGGTGAGCCTCGACGAGTGCCGCGCGATAGTTCTTCAGCGCCACTTGCGGCAGCAACGCGGGCAATGTCGTGCCCGGCGGCAACGTGCCGTGCGCCGCGATGAACGCGTTCGTCGCGGCCTGGGTGGAATCGTCGAGCGGGATCTCGAAGACGAAGACGTCGGCCGCCTTCATCGCCGCGTCGATCTCAGGCGTATGCCAGGAGATGTTGGGCGGCAGCAGATGGATCGAGCCCAGCAGATAGGCAGTGCCCGCCTTGCCATGCACGGTCCATAGCGCGGGATGGGCGTCGATATCGGCGAGGGTGACGGATTGCTGGGCGAGGGCGGGGCCCGCGATCAGCAAGAGTAAAGATAGGGCAAGGCTGTGAAGAGCGGCTTTCATGGATCACTCTCGGCGATGACGCAGAACCTTATACCCTCCCTCAAGGGGAGGGTGGGCGTACTCACCGATACGCGAACGGCATCTTCTTGTCGTTCAAATCCCGATAGCGGTCGCGCAGTTTGGTCTGGCGCGAGACCAGCGGGATGTTCACGCCCTTGATGAACACCGCAGTCGGCGCGCTCAGGTCGAGCGGATCGCCGTCCCAGATCACGACGTCGGCGTCCTTGCCGGCTTCGAGCGTGCCGTAGCTGGAATCGATGCCCCAGATGGCGGCCGGATTGCGCGTGATCGCGGCGAGCGCGTGATCCCACGGCATGCCGTAGGCCACCGCGTTGCCGGCGATCTGCGTTATCGTGCGGGCGTAATGCGCCGGCCCGTCGTTCTGCGGCTGGAACGCGACGACCACGCCGGCGGCGTCGAGCCGCGCCGCACCCTTCAGCGTGGCGCCGAGATCGGAGAAGCTGGCGGGCAAATTGAGATCGTTGTCGATGACGACCGGCACATGCGCGGCGGCGAGTTCTTTCGCCACCATCCACGCCTCGCCGCCGCCCGCGACGATGAGCTTGAGCTTGTTGGCCTGGGTGTAGGCGAGGATCTGGCGGATGGTCGAGGCGCGCTCGACATGGACGATGAGCGGCTCCTGGCCCTGGATCACGGGGCCCAGCGCGTCGAGATCGACGCGGATGCTGCGCTGGTCGCGCGCGCCGCCGGGGCGGTGGTAGCCGGCGCGCTGCGCCCAATATTCGCGCGCGTCGTCCAGCGTCTCGCGGAATTTCACCCAGATGTCGGGCCGCGAATTGGCCTGGTGCTCGCCGCCATTGGGTTCGAGCTCGACCAGCACGCCGGCCTGTTTCTTCACGATCAGATCGGGACCATCACCCAGATGGATCACCGCCGCGGTGCCGCAGAACACGTCGCCGCAATCCACCGGCGCGGTCAGCGATCGCGTCACACCGGCGATGCGGGCCACGGGGATGAGCGTGGAACTCGGGTTCAGCGCATCGGCGACATCGAACGCCGCGCTGTCGAGCGCCTGGTTCGGCGCGCTGTCGTTGGTTTCGGAAACGAGCTGCACTTCCTCGATGCCGAGCTGCGTCCACGATACCATCAGGCCGGGCGTGACGGGCTTGCCATGCGCGTCGATGATGGTGGCGCCGGCGGGCGGGGTGATATTCGCGCCGACCTGAACGATCTTGCCGTTCTGGATCAGCACGTCGCCATCGGCGAGCGTACCCGCCGCGCCGACGGTGTAGACGTGGCCGTGTTTGATCAGGATCGACGGCACGGCGGCCGGCAATGGTGCTGTAGCCACCGGCGTGGTCGGCGCGGCGGCCGGTTGCGCGAATGCCGTGGCGGAAAGGGCGAATGCCGAAACAGCGGCAAGGAACAGAGTGGTCTTCATTGTCCCGCTCCCCCGGTATTCGCATTATCTTCCTGGCCGATTTCGAAATCGCTGCGCGGGCTGAGCGCGGGATTGTCGCGGTCAAACAATAGCGCGCCGTCGATGAAGACCTTTTCGGCGTGGGTGTAGACGCTGAACGGATCGCCGTCCCAGACCACCACGTCGGCGTCCTTGCCGTTCTCCAAAGTGCCGGTCTGGTTGAGGATACCCAGCGCCTTGGCCGGGTTGCGCGTCATCCATTCGACCGCGTGTGCGCGCGGGATGTCGTAGCCCATGCGCCGGCCCGACAGCATCGCCTTGGCGACCTCCTGGTTGAGGCGCTGGATGCCGATCGGATCGTCGGAATGGATCATGGCGCAGGCGCCCGCGTGATCCACCATCGCGATGTTTTCCGGAATCGCGTCATAGGCTTCCATCTTGAAGCCCCACCAATCGGCCCACATCACCGCGCAGATATCGTTCTTCTTCAGCAGGTCGGCGATCTTGTAGGCCTCGACTGCGTGGTGGAAGGCCGCGATGCGGAAGCCGAATTCCTTCGACACGTCGATCATCGTCGCCATCTGGTCGGAGCGGTAGCAATGCATCTGCACCGGGATTTTCTTGTCGAGCACGAGTGCCAGCGTCTCCAGCCCGATGTCGCGATCCGGCTCGTCGGCGTCGGTCTTGCCGGCTTTCTTGGCCTTCCAATATTTGCGCCATTTCTCGCGATATTCGCGCGCCTTCTCGAAGGCTTCGCGATAGCCCGCGACGTCGCCCATCAGGGTCGAAGGACCACCCTTGTTCTCATAGACGCGCTTGGGATTTTCGCCGCAGGCCATTTTGAGGTCGTAGGGCGCGCCGGGGAATTTCATCGCCTGCGTCGTGATCGCCGGCACGTTCTTGAGCACGACGGAGCGCCCGCCGATCAGATTGGCGGAGCCCGGCAAGATTTCCATCGCGGTGACGCCGCCGGCCAGCGCGCGGGTGAAGCCGGGATCCTCCGGCCACACAGAATTCTCCGAGCGCACATCGGGCGTCGTCGGCCGCGTCGCCTCGTTGCCGTCCGAGGTCGCTTCGTTGGAAGGGCTGGGATAGACGCCCAGATGCGAATGGATGTCGATGATGCCGGGCGTGACGAACTTGCCCTTGCCGTCGATCACGACAGCGCCGGCGGGAGCGGCGATATTCGTGCCGACGGCGACGATCTTGCCGTTGCGCATCAGCACGTCGCCGCCGTCGATCTCCTTGTCGGTCGCGGTCAGCACGGTGGCGCCGCGGATCAGGGTCGGTTTGGACGGGTACGGCTTGTAGGTCGAGGGGAATTGGTCGTTGGGGAACTGGTCGGCGACCTGGACATCCTTGGGCGCCGATTTGTGCAAGGAGGGCAGGAACGCCCAGGCGGCGATCAAGGTCACGACCACGATCGCGGCCGCGCCCCAGAGCGGCAAGTTCTTCGGTTCCATGTCGATCCCCTCGGAAGAACGCTAGAATTGCGCAAAGCAAGCGGCTTTCGCAACAGATGGCGCGGTTTTCCCCCACACTCTTTCGTTACGACACGGCCATCATCAATCCTCGCCGAATTTCGCCTCGACCAGCGCCACCATGGCGGTGATGGCTTCCTCGGCGTCCGGGCCCACGGCCTCGATCTCGATTTCCTTGCCCATGCCGGCGCCCAGCATCATCAAATCGAGGATCGATTCGGCGTCGACCGTCTGATCGCCGTAACGCACGGTGATCTGCGATTTGAAGCGGGCCGAGGCCTCGACGATCTTGGCCGAGGCGCGGGCGTGAAGGCCTTTCTTGTTGACGATCTTCGCCTTGGCGCGCTGCCGCTCGGGCTGGTCCATACTAGACCCCGGCGGGCAGATCGGCGGAGCCCGCCCGCATGTATTTGCGCCCGGCGTCGATCGCCTGCTGCACCGCCTGGTCGAGCGGCAGCTTGGCGCGCACGTCGACCAGCTTGATCAGACTGGGCAGGTTGGCGCCGGCCAGCACTTCGACATGGCCGCGCTTGAGCAGCGTCAGCGCGAGATTGCACGGCGTGCCGCCATACATGTCGGTGACCAGGATCACGCCGTTGCCCATGTCGACGGATTTGGCGGCTGCCGCGATCTCGCGCTGGCGGCGCTCGATGTCGTCCTCCGGCCCGATGCAGACGGCGCGCAGATGGGTCTGCGGCCCGACCATGTGCTCCATCGCGGAGATCATCTCCTGCGCGAGCCGGCCATGCGTGACGATGACGATACCGATCATGTCCTGATTGGGTTTGCGAAAGGCGGCGAACGATAGCAAGACGCGCGCGGCATGGAAGGCCTCAAATTTGCGAAGGAGACGATTGCATCACTTGACATTGCCGCCGAGCGGTAGCTCCACCACGAAGCGCGCGCCCCGAGGCCCGCGATTTTCGGCCCGGATGCGCCCGCCCAGGCCGGCGACGATCTGACGCGCGATGGAAAGCCCGAGGCCGGAATTCTTGCCGAAGCCATGGGTATCGGGGCGCTCGGTGTAGAAGCGGTTGAAGATGGTTTCGACGTTTTCCGGCGGAATGCCGGGCCCTTCGTCCTCGACCGTGACGCGCGCGACGTCGCCCTGCGCCTGGGCCGAGATCGTCACCGTCGCGCCCTCGGGACTGAACGAGACGGCGTTGTCGATCAGGTTGCGGAAGACCTGCGCCAGCCTTTCGTCGCGCGCCATGACCACCGCGCCGGGCGGAAGGTCGGACGACAGCGCCAGCGTCGCGCGATTGGGCAATTCCGCGATCCGGTAGACCTCGACGATGGTCTCCAGCAAATGCGCCAGATCGACGGGCTCGCTTGTTTCGCGGCTGAGTTCGGCGTCGAGCCGGGATGCGTCGGAGATATCGGTGATCAGCCGGTCGATGCGCTTCACGTCGTTGCGCACGATCTCCATCATCTGCTCGCGGCCCTCGTCGGTCCTGGCGCGCGACAGCATCTCGACCGCGCTCTTGAGCGAGGTCAGTGGGTTCTTGAGCTCGTGGGCGACGTCGGCGGCGAAGCTTTCGATGGCGTCGATGCGGTCGTAGAGCGCCTGGGTCATCGCCGAGAGGCTTCCCGACAAATCGCCGATCTCGTCGTTGCGCTCGGACAGCGAAGGAATGGTTTCTCGCCCGGCGCGGCCGCGCCGCACGGCGTCCGCCGCCGCTGCGAGCCGGCGGATCGGCTCGGCGATCGCGCCCGACAGATAGAGCGACGACACGATCATCACCGCCAGCGCCACCAGAAACACTTCGATCAACGTCTCGCGCTCCTGGCGCAGGATGTCGTCGATGTCGCCGCCTTCGGTGGAGACCATCAGCACGCCGTAGATCG
>Ga0302326_10032430_pt1 | contig 10405 bp, 9 predicted proteins | sample Palsa_T0_3_FD_202264 | JGI IMG/M metagenome (GOLD analysis project Ga0302326, IMG submission 202264) | Peat permafrost microbial communities from Stordalen Mire near Abisko, Sweden - Palsa_T0_3 | ecosystem: Environmental > Terrestrial > Soil > Palsa > Peat permafrost | place: Sweden: Abisko... | reverse complement strand
CATCATGGGCGAGCCGACCAATCTGGCCACGTTGTCGCAAACTCTGCCCACCTCCCCTGGCGCGAATTATCTGATTTCATTTTGGTTGGATAATCCCGTTGGCGGCAACCCCAACGAATTCAAAGCCGCGTGGAATGGCCTCACACTTTTTGACGAAACAAACATGCCCAAGTTCGTTTGGAGAAACATGGAATTTGTGGCGGGCGCCACCGCATCCAATACGACTCTTGAATGTTTTTTTCAAAATGAACCCGATGCTTTCGGATTTGATGATGTGATCGTCACGGCTATTGTGCCCCCGGCCTTCGCTTCAGTCGCCTTGACCAATGGAGCGGTGCAATTCGATTGGAGCGCCATGCCCGGATTTTCCTATCAATTACAGTACTCGACGAACCTGGCCGCACCCGTTTGGATTGATTCCGGCAACCCCATCACGGCTACGAACGGCGTCGTGGTCGCCGTGGATGCCATGCCCAGCGATCCCGAAAGATTCTATCGCATCGTGCAGGCTTTGCCGTAAATGGTACGGCCTGACTCCAGGGCGCATCTCATTTTTTAGCAAATGGGCTCGCCCTCATCCTAACTCTTCTCCAGAAAGCCATAGACCAACACCCGATGAACCTCGAAGGCCCCAATAATGTCATGTGTGATGGGATCACGCTGCTCCTTTGGGTCCGGCTTAAATTGATCTGTGTTCCTCTCTGCCATGTCCTTGGGCGGGCCCAGGGTGAAGGAACAGCTATCGCCCGCTTCTTGTTTGGCGGAAACTCATTCAGCCGATCCAGAAATGACCAAATTCCAGATGCGGCCTGACTTGACTTGACTCCATCTATGTTGACACTTCGCACAATTTCCGCTTTCGTCCTATCCTCTGGTGAAAAAATCTTTGTTCCACGCCATCGATGGATCGGTCACCGCCCCGGCGGGATTTATCGCGGCCGGGGTTTTCTGCGATATCAAACGCCTTGGCACCGGCAAGGGTTCCAATAAAGGGCAAAAGCGCGATCTGGCTCTGTTAGTCTCCCAATCGCCAGCCACCGCAGCCGGAACTTTTACCACCAACCAAGTCTGCGCTGCGCCGGTGCGGCTTTGCGTCGAACGCGTCCAGCGAGGGGTGGCGCGAGCCATCGTTGTTAATTCCGGCAACGCCAATGCCTGCACGGGTCGCCAAGGCCAGCGAGATGCCGAAATGATGGCCAAGCTGGCCGGCTCCGCTTTGAAAATTCCGGCCGCAGAGATCTGCGTGGCCTCAACAGGGCGAATCGGCGTCCCGATGCCGATGGATCACGTCAAGAAGGGAATCGAGCACGCGGCCGCGCTGGCGGATGCTTCCGCAGCCAGTGGAAGGCACGCCGCCGAAGCCATCATGACCAGCGATACGCGACCCAAGGAAGTTGCGGTCGAATTCAAGCTTGCCGGCAAGACCGTTCGGCTGGGCGGCATGTGCAAAGGCGCGGGCATGATTCAGCCCGGCATGAGCCCATCGGGTGCTCCGCCCGCGCTGCGGCCACTGCACGCCACCATGCTTTGCTTTTTGACCACCGACGCGGGCATCGAGGCAAAGACCTTGCAGGCAGCCTTGAATGAAGCGGTCGCCAAGAGCTTCAATCGCATAACGGTAGATGGCGATATGAGCACCAACGACACAGTGCTCATCCTCGCCAATGGCCGCGCCGGCCATGTTGCGCTCACAGCTCGTTCGCCCGAATTGCCAACTTTTCAGGCGGCGCTCGATTACGTAACCTTGGAGTTGGCCAGAAAAATTGTGTTGGATGGCGAAGGGGTTTCCCGGTTCGTCACCGTTCGCGTGCAAGGAGCCAGGACGCCCGCAGAGGCTGACACCGCCGCGCGGGCGGTGGCCAATAGTTCACTCGTCAAAACGAGTTGGTGCGGCGGCGATCCCAATTGGGGTCGTATTTTATGTGCGCTGGGGTATTCCTCGGCGCGAGTAGTGGAAAGCAAAGTCGATGTCGGCTACAGTTTGCCGGGAAGTCGTCAGGTTCTGTATTCATTGCGCAAAGGCCGTCCAACGAAAACGACTTTTAAGGCGCTCTGCCGAATCACCACCGCCAGTGCTTTTGATTTGCATATTCACTTGCATCAAGGCCAGGGCGCGGCGCTCATCTACGCGTCCGACTTGACCGAATCTTACGTCGATTTCAATAAAGGCGACGTTAACGACCCAACCACCTTGGGCGGATGAGCAAACGCAACCATCGATACGCCTTATATGTTTAGGACTCGTGTAGGAGAGCAGACCGAATTGGCTTTGATGGAGCATCGCCACGCGCTTGAACTTTTTACGTTGATCGACTCCAACCGCGCCCACTTGCGCCCTTGGATGAATTGGGTGGATCAGCGCCGGACCCTGGGTGATGTGGCCAATTACGTGGCGCTGGGCCTAAAGCAGTTTGCGCTCAGTCAGGGGATTTACATGGGCATCTGGCATGAGGGCAAACTCGGCGGAATGATTAGCTGCGCCCCCATCGATTGGCCGAACAAATCGACCGCCATAGAGTATTGGCTCGGGGCGCCGTATCAAGGCAAAGGCATCGTCACCGCCAGTTGCCGCGCGGTCATTGATTATGCCTTCGGAACGGTTGGGCTGAATCGTTTGACGATTCGTGTCGCAGCCGAAAACCGCCGCAGCCGCGTCATCCCGGAGCGATTGGGATTCACTTTCGAAGGTCTGGCGCGTGACGGCGAATGGCTTCACGACCATTTCGTGGATCACGCGATTTACAGTTTGCTGAGACGGGACAAGCGTCCCTAGCTTTTGTTAAGGGCTTGGGGAGCGCGATCGTCCCGATCGCCCTGGCTGGCGTCTCGCCGGCCAGTCCCCTCCGAGTTCGGCTCTGGCTCATGGCAGGATCATCGGCAGGACGAAAGAGTTTTCGGCGAGACGCCAAAAACGGCGGACGAGACGTCCGCGCTCCCCAAGCCACTGCATCGTCCAGTGAAACCTCACCTACTTTTAACCGCACCATGCTTTTCGCCAGGGCTTGCATGATGTTTTGCCTTTTCCCCTGCCACGGTTACTTTAGTGTAATCCTGTGATCGATTCGGATGGCAAACTGTCTGCGTTTCTCTCGGAACTCCAAGCGGCGAAATGGGTGGCTTTGGATACCGAGGCGGACAGTTTGCATGCCTATCCGGAGAAGCTTTGCCTCCTCCAGATTAGCACCGCGGCCGGTGACGCGCTCATTGACCCGCTCGCAGAAATCGATTTGAAGCCGCTTTGGGTGGTCTTCAAAGAGCACCGGCTGATTCTGCACGGGGCTGATTACGATCTCCGCCTGCTGCGCAAGAACCATGGGTTTGTGCCCAATTGTATATTTGACACCATGTTGGCCAGCCGATTATTGGGCGAACGCGAGTTCGGGCTGGGCAGCTTGTTGAAGAAGAATCTAGGCGTGGCGCTGGAAAAAGGTTCGCAAAAGGCGGATTGGTCCAGGCGGCCTTTGACCGAGCGCATGGAAACTTACGCTCGCAACGATACTCACTATCTGAAAGCGCTCTCCGACATCTTGACCGAGCAGTTGCGCGAAAAGCAACGGCTGCCCTGGCTGGAACAATGCTGCGATCGTTTGATTGCAGAGTGCGCCATTCCAACGCGCTCCGAACCCGACCTGGTCTGGCGCATCCGGGGCAGCAATAAGCTCAGCGGCCAGAGCATGGCGGTGTTGCGGGAAATCTGGCATTGGCGCGAGCAGGAAGCGCTGGCCGCCAACCGTCCCCCTTTCTTTGTCCTCAGCCATGAAACACTCATCGATATCGCATACCTCGCGACCGGAAACGGCCAGGTCGAAGCCCTTCTGCCGCGGCATTTTTCCACCCGACGCAAGGATGGATTGCACAACGCCATCCAAAAAGGTCTGCATATTGGCCCCCTGGAGCACCCGCAGCCGTTGCGCTCTTACTCGCGGCGGCAAACCGAAGCAGAACGGCGGCGCTTCACGGATCTTGAGGCTCTCCGCAACAAAAGGGCGGCGGACCTGGCCTTGGACCCGACTTTGATCGCCAGTCGCGCCACCCTCCTGGCGCTGGCCACGGATTGGGATCAACACCAGATCGAATTAATGGATTGGCAACGAGAACTTCTGACACCTCCGGCCGTATGAAAATTAATATCGACAAATTCTCCGTCCCGCCTGGGAAAAAGGTCAACCTCAAGCATTGGCCCACCTGTGTAAAGCCATTCTATGACTCCGAAGAGGATTATCTGGAATTTTTGCACGAGCACGTCCGCAAACTGAGCTCCGAACAGGACTTGCTCTACGCCCACAATCGTTACGCGGTGCTCCTGATTTTTCAGGCTATGGACGCGGCGGGCAAGGACAGCGCGATCAAACATGTCATGTCCGGCGTCAATCCCCAGGGCTGTCAAGTATTCAGTTTCAAGCAACCGAGCACGGAGGAATTGGAGCACGATTTTCTCTGGCGCACCACCTGCCGCCTGCCGGAACGCGGGCACATCGGCATTTTCAACCGCTCGTATTACGAGGAGGTTCTCATCGCGCGGGTTCATCCGGAAGTGTTGGGCGCGCAATTGCTGCCCAAGGAAGCGATGGAGGACCCGCATATCTGGAAGCACCGTTTCCAATCCATTGTCAACTTTGAAAAGCATCTTCACCACAACGGGACGCGCGTCGTTAAATTCTTTCTGCACATTTCCAAAGGAGAGCAAAAGCGGCGCTTTCTGCGTCGCATTGACGAGCCGGAGAAGAATTGGAAATTCAGCCAGGCGGACATCCGCGAGCGCAAACTATGGAAGCACTACATGAAGGCCTACGAAGAATGCCTGGCGGCCACCAGCACGGACGAAGCGCCCTGGCACATCATTCCTAGCGACGACAAACCCAACTCCCGCCTGATCATTTCGGAAATCATCGTGCGCACGCTTAAATGCTTGAAAATGGGTTCCCTGGAGCCGACCCCGGAACGGCGGCGCGAATTGCTCAAGATTCGCCGGCTGCTGGTCAGGGATTGAAGGCAAATTTAGCCGGGCCGGGCTTGACGCAAGGTGCGGAAGAAATTAGGCTGGAGGTTGGCTGGTGGCCATAGCTCAATGGTAGAGTCCAAGCTTGTGGAGCTTGTTGTTGCGGGTTCGAATCCCGTTGGCCACCCCACTTCCCTTCATGACCGATGGCATTATTATTCAGACGGACTAACGTGGCAAATTTCCCGGAGGCTCAGGGGACAAGGGTTCGCCGTCGATCAAATTTTTCGCTTCGGATTGCAAGGCGTGGGCGATGATCCAATCTCGCCAATCACCACCCAGGTCGCCTTTTTCGAGTTTCTTGAGCTTTTCTTCGATGATTTTGTTGCAGTCGGCCAGCGCAGATTGGGCTTTGTCCTTCCGGCTGAGCTTGAATTGGGACATGGCCATAATCGCAGCGGCCTCCGCTTGGCAATGGGGATTCATTCCCTTGGAGGCCAGTTGAGCCCAATTTACGGCTTGTTCATAATGGCCCGTACGCAACTCCGCCAGCGCCTTGCAGCATTGGAAGTACGGAAGCGACGCAGAGTCGTTGCGGCCTTGGGTGACGGCGATTTCCGCCAGATCACTTGGTACTTTAAGATCAGCGCCAGGGCGAGCCAGAATCAGACAATCCTTTGCCATCCGGTCGGCCGTTTTAGTGTCTTTGGCCCCAGCAAATCGCTCGCACGCTTTTTCACAGAGTGCTGCGTAGCCAGCGACATCGCCCATCTGTGCCAATAGCGGGACCATAAGATGGTAGGCGTTGGGATTGCTGGGATGCATTTCTAGAAATTTGCCTGCTGCGGCCTTGGCTTCAGCCCATTGGCCATGTTCGGCAAAGTCTTCTGATTTAACGAACCAAAGCTCCGGAATTTCTTTCGATAAATTTGTGAACCTTGCTTCGTCATTATCGGCGGCGAGAATCTTCAGCAGGATGGTGGCCGTTTGCATGATCTGTTCGTCCTGGTCTCCTAAATACTTGCGGCGAATCTGTAGCGCTTCGCGATAAACGTCCGTCGCCTCTGCATTCTTGCCTTCCATATGCAATACATTGCCCAAATTCACCAACTTATCTTCCAAAGCAGGGTGATCGGACGGCACTAATTTGCGGACGGTCGCCACGCATTGGTGGCACAATTTATCGGCCTGGCCGAGGTCGCCTTCGCGGGCTAGCATAACCGCGAGGTAAGAGATATGATCAACTGTCCGAAGATTATTGGTGCCATAGTTCGCCTGGGCTATCGAAACACAGTGACGAAGCGCGAGTTCGGCATTCGTGAGTTGACCTTGGTTAGCAAGCGCGATGGCCAAAAGCATATTAGCTTCCAACCAACGTCCATCTTGCTCCCCCGCAAAGCGCTGCCCCATCGCCAGCGCTTTACGCAAAATCGCCTCCGCCTCGGCTGGTCGTTGTTTGGTGAGGGTGGCGTGCGCCAACCTTACTTCTAGCAGCGCAACATCGATGCCTTCCTGGCCTTTGAAGAGATCCAGGGCTTTACGCGCCTCCTCTTCAGAACGTGACATTTTATTTTCCTGCGCGTACATCTCGGACAATTCCGCATGGGCGAGGGCAGTTTTTTGATCTGTATCGTGAGATTGGGCATAAGCCGCCAGTGCTTTATCGATTAAAGTCTTTTCTTTGTTACGAAGTCCAAGTGATCCATAAACGCTTCCCAGGGCTACTCTTAAGTCGGCTTGGGCGATGGGCCGGTTCGTCAACTGCTTCTCAACGCGTTCTGTCGTTTTGTCGAGCATTTCATCGAACACCGCCGACACATCGCCGGTCACGCGGGTTGGATCGACGCTCTTAAGCATGTCAACCATAAATTGAGCTGTGGCCTGGCTTTCTGCGGCTTCGGTTAGGGCGTCCTGCTTGTTTGCTTCGGCGATCTTTTGTTGTTCAGTTGCTTCGTATCGGGCATGGTCCGCAGCGCTGCGCTCAAGCCTTTCCTTTTCCAAGGACCAAATCGTGACGCTCAATGCTGCTAACAGCGTCAATAAGACAATGCCGCACGTCAGGAATGCTACCTTGTGCCGGTAAAACAGTTTTTGGAATCGATATAAATTGCTCGGGGGCCGGGCTAAAACCTCCTCGCCGGAAAGATAGCGCTGAATCTCCGTGGCAAGGCCATTGGCGGTCGGATATCGGCGGGCGCGATCCTTTTCCAGGGCTTTCATCACGATCCAGTCTAGATCGCCGCGCATCTCGCTTATAAGCTTCGGCGGTTCCGCTCCGCGAAGCCGTGAAACCGTGTCCACGTCTGCTGCGGCCATTGTATTCAATCGCGTCGAAGGTCGAATTGGCTCCTCGTCACGAATAACGCGGCGAACCTCGTCTAATCCAGCTTTGAGCAATTCGCGCGTATCAAACGGCGTAGCGCCCGTCAAAAGTTCGTAAAGCAAAACTCCCAAACTATATATGTCGCTCCTGGTGTCGATTTCAGCGCTTGAAAGAGTCACCTGCTCAGGACTCATGTAAGCTGGCGTGCCAACGAGCATTTCAAAGGCGGTAAAGATGGTTTTGTCCGTCAATTGTTGCCCCGCAACTGCTTTGGCGATTCCAAAATCAATCACTTTGGGAAGCGGTTTGCCGTTATCGCCAGTCGTCACCAGGATGTTCGATGGTTTGATGTCGCGATGAATTACCCCTTTCTGATGCGCATGCTGTATCGCGTCGCAGATTTGAGCGAAAAGCTCCAAACGGGCGATGGTTGTTAGAAAATGCTGGTCACAATACTCGGTAAGTTTGACGCCGTTGACCCATTCCATTACGAAATAAGGCCTCCCACTCGGCGTCGCGCCGGCATCGAAGACCTGCGCGATGTTCGAATGATCCATGAGCGCCAACGCCTGGCGTTCCGCCTCAAAACGCGCGATCACGCTTTTGCTGTCCATTCCCGGCTTGACGACTTTCAGCGCGACGCGACGGCGAATAGGCTCTTGTTGCTCCGCCAGGAAAACAATGCCGCAGCCACCTTCGCCGATTTGTTCCAACAACGTATATCGTCCGATCTGGTCACCGGGTTTTTCGCCGACAGGCAAATTCTCCCTTTTCTCGCTGATTGAGGCCGTAGGAGGTTCTTCCAGGAAAGACCCGGCCCGTTCATTACTCCGCAACAACGCCTCAATCTTTCGGCGCTGGCTTTCGTTCTCCGCACAGACTCTATCCAGAAACGCTGATCGTTCCCCCGCTGGAAGCTGAAGCGCCTCAGTGAAAATCTCTATCGCGCCTTCCGGATCGGGCTTCATGGCTCAGTTCATTTCCTGTTATTCGCTTTCGATTTCGTTCAACAGCCATGCCCTTGAAAAAGTCCAATAATTCTTAACGGTGGAAACCGAGATTCGCATGACTTCGGACACCTCCTCATTCGTCAAACCCGCAAAATACCGCAGTTTGACCAACTCGGCTTGTACGGGATGTTCCAATGCAAATTTATCCAGCGCCTCGTTCAGGGCCAACAGGCAGTCTCCGCTAGCCGGAGCGGCCAGATCGAATCCCTCCAAGTCCACGCGTTGGTAATCCCCGCCATGGCGCACGGTGTGTTTTCGGCGCGCTTTGTCAATCAGAATGCGACGCATCGCTTCGGCGCTGGCCCGGAAGAAATGTTCCCGATTGCTGAATGAGCGGTTCTGGTCGCCCACCAGCCGCAACCAAGCTTCATGCACCAGGGCGGTGGCTTGGAGCGTTTGCCCAGGGGCCTCGTGCGCCAACTTGGACGCGGCCAGTCTCCGCAGTTCATCGTAAACGAGGACGAGCAACTGCTCCGCGGCTTTCGCATTCCCCGCGTGAGTTGCAGTCATTAGTACAGTGGCATCGCTCATTTTGTCTCCCAACGATCTCAGCAATAATATCCCGTCACATGGTCGCCCTCCAATAGTATTTTCGCGGCTGTCATGAAATAGGGTGGCTTAGAGTGCTCCATTCGATGGCGGTTCTTCCAGAAAATTGCCGATGCGATCATGGGCCTTCAATAGTGCTTCCACCTTGCGCCGTAGATTTTCATCGCCGCCACACGCATCGTCGAGAAACGCCCTCCGTTTCTGAGGCGGAACCTTGACAGCCTCGGTGAAAATGGCTATTTCGCGGCCTGTATCGTCATTCATTGTGTTCGCTGCCTGCTTCAACAAGGCTAGCTATCCACAATAGCGAGAATTCTCGCCAGAAAGGCCAAGAGGGCCGGGTTGGATCTCAAGGTTCTTTCAGGCTCGCTCATAAGCGCGAAATCCCGCTGAGGTCTCAATCCTTTTCAGGATGGTTTTGCGGCTTCGGGCCTTGGCGGGTTGCTATCGGCGGGTGGAGCGGGAAATCGGCGTTCGCGCCAGCGCAGGAGAGTGTTCAGTGTGCCGTGAAAACGGTTGAGGCTTTCTCGAATTTGGGTCGCTTGGGCTTGCACGGCCTGTTGGAACGCGGTTTCTCCCTCCCGGTTAAGGATCACCATTTTGCGGCTGGCGGAGCGGAGCGCTCGCAACGGCACACGCACGTGGAGTTTGCTGGGGGAGTCGATCCAGTTGTCGAGTGGCTGCCAGACTGAGGCTAATTCTATCGCCCACGCCAGCAAGGTGTTGATGAGCGAGTGATGGGAGGTTTGTATTGCCAGATCAACGCTGCCTTCGGTCCGATTATACCAAAGTTCGCGCCAGGACGTCGTGCCGAGCCGCAAACCAGTTTCCGTCATGACCTCGCAATCGTCCCACCGGTATTTCGTAGCGGCCAGCGCGGTCAAGGCGGGAAGTGAGTCTGGCTGTTGCAAGTCGTCCGCCGATTCAACGGTGATCGCCTCGCGCCCGATACTCTTGACTCGCTCGAATGGCAACACCCACTTTCGCCAATGCGCGCGCACGCGGAAGCCGGCGACGCATCCGGTCTGCAAATTGAGAATGACGTCTTTGACGCGGCCAATGCGCTTCCCCTCCTTGAGCCCAATGAGCGCGATCTCGCCATTGAGCAAATCAACGCGATTAGCGAACGGGACCAGGACCTGTGGCTGACCCCACTTGCGCCAGGCTAGAATCACGCGACGCACCAGCAGAATGGCTCCGGCCACGGCGCCCGCCACCATCACCGCGCTGGCGAGAATCCCAATGACGCTGCCCACGAATGGGGGCCATTCAAAATTGAAGCCAAAGTTCATCGCATTCGAAAACGGGTTCGAGATTAAGGTTCGGCAACTCGGATCAGGCTAACACGGAGAGACAAATGGGTAAATTACAAAGCGGAGCGATTTTTCTATTCGGCACGGTGTTGGAGCATAAAACCTCTGACATCGACGCAATCTCTGCAACAAGGTATCAAGAGGTTGTCGGTGTGGCGCTTACGTTGAGCTCGTGCGTAAGTATTTAACAAACGTTGCGGGTTCGAATTCCGTTGGCCACCCCACTTCCTTCATGATCGCAGCCCATTTGTGTATGAACCATTTAGTTTGG
>Ga0302326_10032429_pt1 | contig 10406 bp, 9 predicted proteins | sample Palsa_T0_3_FD_202264 | JGI IMG/M metagenome (GOLD analysis project Ga0302326, IMG submission 202264) | Peat permafrost microbial communities from Stordalen Mire near Abisko, Sweden - Palsa_T0_3 | ecosystem: Environmental > Terrestrial > Soil > Palsa > Peat permafrost | place: Sweden: Abisko... | reverse complement strand
GTGCACTAGTGGGGAGCAGCTTTCAAAGGCAATTCTCGCCTGGCCCGGTCTGAAATAGGCTCGGGTCAAACCTTCCACGCCGTCAGGCGCGGCAGCCAGCGCGGAACATTCTCACTGTATCTGTTGTAGTCATCACCGAAGCTTCGCCGCAGTGTTGGTTCTTCGTAGCCAAGCACAACCAGATGAAAGCTGAGCCAAACGACGACCGCGTAGCAGAGCAGCCGCACCTCGCCGAGCAACAACGCCTCGCCAAGTATGATCGCGACCAGGCCAACATAGATCGGGTTACGCACTCGGCGATAAAAGCCGGTGACCACGAGGCGCTGCGGTGGTGCGATCGGCGCCGGCGTGCCGAGCCCCTCGAAGGCAAAACGCACGAAGGAATTGAGCAACGGCACAAGTCCGAGGAGCACCAGCACCGTGCCCGCAAGGCGGATTCCGCCGAGTCCAAAGAAAGCCGGTTGCATCTCGCCGCGCGAAATCAACCAGGGCAGATAGAGGGCGACCGCTCCAGGCGCGATTACGAAAAAAACAAGCGAGCCCAGGGAAGCCCAGAATCTGCTCATTTTCAAATCTCCCTGAAGTCATTGGAAGCTTCGGCCTGTTGCCTGCCCCGCTCCAAGCTAAGGACTCAATCGTCAGGCTCGAGCCACTAGTTCGCGAGATGGCTCACGCGGGTGGTGAGATAGGCATGCAAAGCGGCAAGCTCGGTGTCGCTGAGACCGCCAAACCGCGGCGGTGATTCCGCGGCCATCAGCCCGATGGTCTTCTCCTCGGGCAGGCCCGTTGGTCTCACCGGTCGTCCATCCCGGCCGATCCCGGTTCGCAGCAGTCGTGCGAATGAAGGCAGGTCGTAGGCCGCCGCGATCCGCAGATCCGGTCCGATGTCGCCGGAGAGGTCCGGGCCGTGACACTCCGCGCAAACCCGCGCCAGGGATCTGCCGCTCGCCGTATCGGGGCCGAACTCGGGTAACGGCTTGGCTTTGGCGGCGGCCACCTGCTGGGGCTCGGTCTTGAACTTGCCGAACACAAGGCCGAGGCGGGCGATCGGGCCAAGCTGGACGCCCTGGCCCGAAGAGCCGCCACGCGGCTTGGAGCGGATGTAGGCGATCAGGGCGCCGATTTCGGGGTCGGTCAGCCGCGAGGGAGCGGCGGAGGGCATCAGAAAGAGCGGACGCCCGTCGGGCTGCACGCCGGACCGAATGATCTGCGCGAGCCGTGCGTCGGAGTTCGTCGCCGCCACGAGGGTGAGGTTAGGCGTCCCGATCCTGGCGAGCAACGGTAGGTCGGCTATGACCCGCCCCCTCAGATCCACTCCATGGCAGCCCCCGCAGCCGTAGAGACGGGCGATGCGCGCGCCATCGCTCGCGGCGACGCCGGCCTGCGGAAGCGCCAGCGCCGCCGGCGTGAACGGGTAGTGCCGGTTGAGAATCATCTCCGAGTCGGCGAACACCGCGACAGCGGCGACGACCACGACCGCGGCCAACCCAATGAGGGCGCGCAGCGCCCAAGTCGCAAGGCGTTTCATGACCCGCCCCCAGGTTGAGGACGACTATAACGCTTTCTGTCAGCCCTCTCCACAAGCGAGGACTTGATGCCTCGACGAAGTTCGCCGCGACAGAACAGCCGACGCGGGCGGCAAACCGTACATCGAAAACCGATCACCGGGCGAGCGGTCCGGCCCCGAGGTTGGCTGGGCCGACATAGCCGCCGACTGCGGCTACTTCGACCAGTCCCACTTCATCAAGGAATTCCGCCAGTTCGCCGGCGCCACGCCGACGGAGTTCATCCGCCTGACCTCCGACGTCGGCTGACGCGCCGCGCCGCGCCGCGCGGTCAAATGATTACGATGCCGCCAGCGCGCCTGCCGCCACAGCGATATCCGTAAAGGTCCCCCTTCGTCCCGGCGCGACAGAGCCGAGCCACTTCCCCCAAAGGGGCAGAGAACAGGAAGCTGACGCGTTTACTGACGACATTGCAGTAATTGTCTGTTGCACGAGTCTTGGCAAGCGCCCAGGTCGTCATTGCAGTGCTGAGGCGGTGGAGTACCCGGCGCCCCGACGCATTGTTTCCAGTAGGCGTCACAACTGTCGCTGCAAGATGAGGCGGCCGCCTGGCAAGCATGTACCTTGGCGGCGAGATCCGTCGATGCTCCCGGCTGCACGTTGATCTGATTTTTTGCGACCAGATGATTGCGCATGAAAATCGCGCTGATATGTCCATCGCCCCCGTCGGACCAGTCCACCGTTCGCGCCTCGCCCGACTGGTCGAAGGAGGACGAATCGGGCGAGCCGAGAATCTCGGCGGCCTCCTCATAGGTCATCCCGGTGTTGATTGCCGAATATCCGGCCGGCGTGACCCCCAGCGGCGTTGTCGGCGCCGGCTTGGCGCACCCAAGGAGCAGCAGAGCCGTCGCGATAGCTGCGGCCAGACCGAAAAAATGCTGTCTGATCACGTCTTGTCCTCCCCTCGGTTACCTGGAGGTCGCGGACGAATAGCAGGTCACGTCCGATTTCAACTGATAGTATCGCGCGTTATACGGCGGCGGCAGCTGGCAGCCGGTCCTGCTCTCGTCGTACCTGTAGCCGAGGCTGCTCATGCAGGTTTCCATGGAGGCGCCGAGGCCCTCGATCTGGCGGGCGTCGGCGCACAACTCGCCCGGCCTGCAGGTGCTCGGAAACTCCTTCGCCGCCGCGGCGCTGCAGCTGTCGAAGGTCTTCTGCTGGGCCGGGTCGACCCGAGGCCCGCACGCGGCCAAGGTCAGCGCCGAAGCCGCTGACACGGCCGTCAGCAATCGCGACATCCGGCCCTCCCCCAAGTCGGCGCGGGATACACCTGGCGGCCCCCCCGCTCCAGCTCGAGGCGTGCGCCGTCCGCGAGCTCGGGCGCTACCGGCAACGCTCAGTGCTGATGGTGATCGTCCGGCGCCGCGGGCGGGGGGCCGTAGTCGGCGAGGGTTCCGTCGGACCATTTGCGCACCGGAATGAAGAAGAGGGTGATCTGGCTGGTCTGGGCGCCTGACAGCACCGGAGAGCCTTTCACATCCGCGCCCCAGGCGCTCCCATCGGTGAGCGGGGTGAAGAACATCACATGCGGATGCCAGGGGTGGCCGCCGTCGTCGGAGAGATACTGCTCCTTGGACAGCATGTAGGACATGGCGCCCGGCGCCGGCGGCGTGTTGGCCTTGGCCGAGGTCTTCGAGCGTTGCGCCATCTCGTCCTTCGAAATGCCCGAGAGCGCCCATTCGGCGCGTTCCATGATCATTGGGAGCACGGTGCGCACCGCCGCTTCATTCATGCAGATCGGCCCGCGCGACTTCTGATTCCAGAATTCCGCATCGTCGAAGGGCTTGTCCCAGGAGCGTTCGACGAGGCAGGTGAAGTGGTTCGCGCCCGTCGCCGCGGTCTCGAAACCACGGGCGCCGAGCACCAGGACGCTTGCATCGTTCGAAAGGGCGGCAGGCGCGGCCGTTCGCGCGAGGGCGATCTCGGCCGTCTTGTCCATCATGTACTGGTCGCGCGGCGCCATGGCCGGATACGACCCGGTCGTCGCCTGCGCGGACGCGCTTTGCGCCACGCCCGCGATCGTCAGCGCCAAGGCGAGACCGCTCGCCACGCTCAGCCGATTCCGCTTTTCCACCCTGGCCCCCTTCATTGAAACCTCCCCTATCCTCCGGGCCTTATACACGCGCTGTTGCGCCGGGGCTAAGGCCGGCTAACTGGCGAGGCTCGGCGCGGTCGCCTGGGCCCAAGAGGTTTGTCCGCAGATTACGCAGATGTTCTCTTGGGTCGCGCTCACCGACGTCCTGCTCCCGGACGCCGACCAGGCAGTCATCGCGGCGCTGAAGTCGTACGGCTGAGTTTGGTTCGGCGGAGTCCTCGGCGCCAATCGACGCGTAGCGATGTCACGCCAGACGCGGCGGCGCGTTGCCTTAACTCGGGCTAAAGGCCGTTTGCGATACCGTGTCCGGGAGCGACCCGACGCGGCTTGGCCTATTGGCCACGACACGAGCCGCCGTGATGCACCCGCTCGATGCGCCTCTCTCAGAGGCGCAGATAAAGCAAAGCATGGAACTGTGTGGTCGTCGGGCCCTGATCACGGGCGCTCGACCGACACGAGAGGCGCCGCGTTGAAGACAAGGTTCACACTCGTGCTTCGGGCGAACCTCGCGTTCGGACTGGCCACTCTGATCCTGCTCTTCGTGGGCGCCTACAGCTATGGAAGCCTGGGGGCGGCCAACGAAACCGAGCGATGGGTCCGGCACACCCACTTAGTCCTCGAGACTCTGCAGTCGCTCGACCGCGACGATGAGAGCAAGCGACACAGCGTCCTGAGATATGTCCTTAGCAATGACAAGGCCGATCTGAGCGCCATAGGCGCGAGCGCGGCGAGCGCCGAAAGAAATGCCGCCCTCATTCGTAAACTGACGGCGGACAATCCAAACCAGCAGCAGCGCATGCCGGCGCTCGAACGGCTGCTCGATCAGGAGCGGCGGCATATCCAGACGATCGTCGATCTGCGCCAGTCCACGGGACTGGCCGCGGTGAAAGCGTTCGCCCAACCCGGAGCCGGCCCAAGGATGAATCATCAGCTCGACACGGTCGTGGGGCAGATGCGGAACGAGGAACTGCGCTTGCTGGGATTGCGCAATGCGCTCGAGCAACGGTACCTGGCCCAGACTAAGGCGGTGCTAGTCGTTGGAATCGTGATCGGCCTGCTGATCGGCGCCGTTGCGAGCTGGAGCGTCCAGCGCGACAGCGCCCGGCGCAAGCTCGCGGAGGCCGATCTTCTGGCAAAGCTCGGCGAGCTGAGCCGCTCGAACGAGGAGTTGGAGAATTTCACCAAGGTCGCCTCTCACGATCTGCAAGAGCCGCTGCGGACCGTGGGCAGCTACCTTCAGCTCCTATCCAGAAGCTACAAAGGGCGACTGGATTCCCAGGCCGACGAGTTCATCGATTTCGCGGTCGCGGGCGCCGTTCGCATGCAGCGGGTGATCGAGGACCTGCTCGCCTACGCCCACGTGGGGGCGGCCGATCGGATCCTCGCTGGCGCCTCGAGCGAAGAGGCCTTTCAGCGGGCGTTGACCAATCTTGGCGGCGCGATCGCCGAGAGCGGCGCGCTGGTGACGCACGAACCGCTGCCCGCGGTCATGGCGGACGAGATGCAGCTGACCCAGCTGTTCCAGAACCTGGTCGGCAACGCCATCAAATATCAAAGCCCGGGAATTCCCCGCGTTCATATCTCCGCCGCCAAGACCGACAAGAAGGAGTGGCTGTTCGCGGTTGCCGACAACGGACTGGGGATCGAACCCGAGTATTTCGAGAAGATCTTTGGCGTGTTCGAGCGCCTGCACGCGCGTGACGAGTTCAGCGGAACCGGCATAGGCTTGGCCATCTGCAAGAAAATCGTCGAGCGGCACGGCGGCGCCATCTCGGTCGAGTCAGAAGTCGGCCATGGCTCGACCTTTCGCTTCGCCCTCGCGGCCACGGATTGAGCTTTAGGAACTTCATCGAGGAACATGACATGCCGATAGAGGTTCTGCTGGTCGAGGATAACGCCGGTGATGTCCGCCTGACGCAGGAAGCCTTCCGCGTCATCAACAGCTCGGTCCGAATACACGTCGCGTCCGACGGCAAGGCGGCCATGGCCTTCCTGAGGCGCGAGGGGGCCCACAGCGACGTACCGCGCCCAGACATCATCCTGCTGGACTTGAACCTGCCCAAGATGGATGGCCACCAGGTTCTGGCTCACGTCAAGGAAGACGAGAGCCTGAAGCTGATACCGACCGTCATGCTGACTACCTCGCGGGCCGAAGCCGACGTCGTGAAGAGTTATCGGCTGCACGCGAACTGTTACTTCTGCAAACCCGTGCAGTGGGTGGAATTCGAGGCCATCGTCAAGACGATCAACGACTTCTGGCTGACCGCGGTCAGGTTGCCACAACAGATTCCAGCCTGACTGGCCGGAGAACAACGTTGGGCGCTGGCGCCGGAGGGCAGAGGACGATGGGGGGTGCGGCTCGGCCTACGCCACGCGTAACAGACCGGCGGCGACGGAGGGGTCGAGGATGCCGTCTCTGAGCAAGGCCGCGAATTGCTGCGGGGCCACCGGGCGGCTGTAGTAGTACCCCTGCGCCTCGTCGCATTCGAGACTTCGCAGAAACGCCAGCTCATCGAGCGTTTCCACGCCTTCGGCCACGACCCTGAGCTCGAGGCTGCGGGCCATGCCGATCACGGCGGTGACGATGATCGTATCGCGGCCGGCGGAGCTCAGCTGACGAACGAACGACTGGTCGATCTTGAGCGCGTCGAGGGGGAACTTTCTCAGATAGCTCAAGCTGGAGTAGCCGGTCCCGAAATCGTCGATCGCCACCTTCACGCCTATCTGCCTCAAGGCCCCGAGGATGGACGCCGCAGACTCGGGATGCTTCATCAGAGCGCTCTCGGTCAACTCCAACTCCAGAAGGCTCGGATCAAGGCCTGTTTCCTCGAGGATCGCCAAGAGACTGCTGAGAAATTCCCGGTTGCGGAACTCCATCGCCGAGACATTCACCGCCATGGTCATTCGGGGGAGCCCCGCGTCAGCCCAGGCCTTGGCCTGCGCGCAGGCTTCGCGAAGGACCCAGGCCCCGATCGGCAGGATGAGGCCGCAGTCTTCGGCGACCGGAATGAACTGGGCCGGAGGCACCAAGCCTCGCGTGGGGTGCGTCCAACGCAGCAGCGCTTCGGCGCCCGTTATCGCCCCGGTCCTCAGATCGATCTTAGGCTGGTAGTGCAGCGCGAATTCCCGCCGCTCCAGGGCACGCCGCAGGCTTTCCTCGAGCGATTGCCGCTCGACGGCTTTGACATTCATGGCCGACTTGAAAAACTTATAGCCCTGGCGTCCATTTTCCTTCGCCTGGTACATAGCGGTGTCGGCGTTCTTGACGAGCGCCTCGGCGTCGAGGCCGTCGTCGGGATAGACACTGATGCCGATGCTGGTGGTCACGTGGAGATCGTGCCCGTCTATGGAATGCGACGCCGCCACGGCTTCGAGCATTCTGCTTGCCAGGATGGCGGTGTCTTCCGGGTGCTCCACCTCCGACAGCAGAACGACGAACTCGTCGCCCCCCTGCCGGCTCACCGTATCGGCGCCCCGCACACAATCCACCAGGCGTCTGGCTACGGACTGGAGAAGCTTGTCGCCGACCGGATGCCCCAGGGAATCGTTGACGTGCTTGAAGCCATCCAGATCCAGGAACAGCACCGCGACCGGCTTTTCGTGGCGCTGCGCCGAGACGATCGCCTGGCCGACCCGGTCGTTCAGCAGCATTCGATTTGGAAGGCCGGTCAGAAAGTCGTGTTCGGCCGAATGGGTCATTTTCAGCGCCGTCTCATGCGCCGTCGTCACGTCGCGGAACACGACCACCGCTCCGCTGGCGCGGCCCTGGCGGTCGTGGATGACGGCCACGGAATCCTCGATCCAGGTCTCGAAGCCGTCACGCCGAACGAGGATGACGTTCGACGGCGCGCCCAGGGTTCTGGCGCCCCGACCGGCCATCTCCAGCGGGCTGGAGCTCGCTTCGCGACTCGTGGCGTCCAGGACCTGAAGAACTTCGGCCATGGGCCGACCCACCGCATCAGCGGACAACCAGCCGGTCATGGTTTCCGCGACGGGATTGAGGAAGGTGATATTTCCCAGGACGTCCGTGCAGGCGACCGCATCGCCGATGCAATTGAGCGTGACCTGCGCGCGTTCCTTCTCCACGAACAAGGCCTCTTCCATGGACTTGCGTTCGATGGCGTAACGCATGGCCCGAACGAGCCCGAGGGTCTCGATCCGCCCTTTGACGAGATAGTCCTGCGCCCCTTCCTGCAGGGCTTGAACAGCCTGCGCTTCGTCGTCCAGGCCCGTCAGGACCACCAGGGGGACGCGGGGAGCGGCATGGTGGGCCCGCCGCAGCGCTTCCAGCCCTCGGGCGTCGGACAATCCCAGGTCGAGCAGGATAATGTCGGTCGCGTGTTCGGCGAGATAGCTCTCAGCCTCGCCCATGCTCTCCACGTGCGTCAACCGCGTGTTTTGTGAGCCCACCTCCTTGAGCATTTCGCGCAGCAGCCGGGCGTCCCCGGGATTGTCTTCAATCAACAGAACGGACGTGATTGCCTTGTTGCTCATTCGGCGCGCCTGGACGCGGGAAACTTTACTTTCTGTAGCCAAAAATCATTTATGATCTTCACGGTGCTCTCGAAGGCGTCGAACCTCGCGGGCTTGGTGAGGTAGCAGTTCGCCTGCAGTTGATAGCACTTCGCTACATCTTCTTCCGCCTGTGAGGTGGACAGGATGATCGTGGGGATAGACTTGAGGTCGTCGTCCGTCTTGATCTGAGCCAGAACCTCGCGGCCATCCATCCTGGGAAGGTTCAGATCCAACAGGATGAAGATCGGACGCGGCGCGTTGACGTGGGCGCCAAGGCCCCTCAAGAAATCCATGGCCTCCACGCCATCGGCGGCGACGTGCAGGCGAATTGACTTGTTGGCTTCGCGGAACGCTTCCAGCGTCAGCCGGACATCGCCGGGGTTGTCTTCGACCAGGAGGACTTCGAGGACGGCCTCTTCGCCGGCGGTGTTCATGTCTTCATCCCGCCTTGCGTTAGGGCAAAGCGAAAGGTGGAACCCTGACCAAGCTGGGATTCAACGCTGATCTTGCCACCGTGCCGCTCGACGATCTTCTTGCAGATCGCCAGTCCTATGCCGGTGCCTGCGAACTCGTCGCGTTTGTGCAGACGCTGGAACATCGCGAATATTTTCTCAAAATATTTCGGCTCGATTCCAAGTCCGTTGTCCTTCACCGAGAATATCCATTTCTTTCCGTCGCCCTTGGCGGCGGAGATGTGCACGCGAGGGACTCCGGGACCTTGGTACTTGATGGCGTTGCCGATGAGATTCTGAAACAATTGAACCACCTGCATCTCGTCGGCCACGACGGGCGGCAGGGTGTCGTGAGTGACCAATGCGCCGCTGTCTTCCATGGCGCCCTGTAAATTATCGAGCGCCTGTTTCAGGGCTTCTTCGCTGGACATGTCGGCAAGCTCCTGTCCGGCTGTCCCAATTCGCGAAAACGCCAGAAGATCCTGGATCAGCCGCTGCATTCGGGCGGCGCCATCGACGGCGAACGCGATATATTCGTCGGCGTCGGCGTCGAGCTTGCCTTTATACCTTCGGGAGAGAAGCTGCGTGTAGCTGGCCACCATCCGCAGCGGCTCCTGCAGATCGTGAGAAGCAATGTAGGCGAACTGACCGAGTTCCTCGTTCGAACGGTTCAGTTCCTCGACCTTCTGCGCCAGTCGCTTTTCCGCGTCTTCCGTCCGGGCCAGATGCTTTTCCGCCTTCTTGCGGGCGCTGATATCGCGGATCGCCGCCGTCACCAGCACGCCCTCGGCGCTCTCCACCGGGCTGAGCATCATTTCGATGGGAAATTCGCTGCCGTCCTTGCGCCGAGCGGTGAGCTCGATGCCCGTACCAATCTGCTGCGCCAGCGCCTGGGCCGCGGTTCGTTCGCCGTCGGCGATCAGCCGTTCGGCGAAGCCTTCGGGAATGATGGTGGTGACCTTCTGGCCCAAGAGTTCATCGCGGCTATACCCGAACTGTTTTTCCGCCTGAAGATTGAGCAGGACGACCTCGCCGCCCTCGTTCACCACCACCATCGCGTCCGGCGCCGCTTCCATGAGGGCGCGGTACTTGGCGCCCGACTCCTTGCTCTCGGTGAGATCGTGGCTGAACTCCGAGACCCCGCGCAGATTTCCGGCCTGGTCGCGCAACGCCGTGAAGGTCAGGCTCGCCAGGAACGTCGAGCCGTCCTTGCGCACCCGCATCGCGCTCTCCTCATGCCGGCCGCTCGCGGCGGTCAGCCGGAGGATCTCCTTGGGCCTGCCACGGGCAATGTCCCGGGCCGGAAAGAAGCGGGAGAAATTCTGGCCAAGGATCTCTGCGGCTGAGTAGCCTTTCATCCGTTCGGCGCCGACGTTCCAACTCGTGATCTTGCCCGACGGGTCCATCATGAAGATCGCGTAGTCCTCGACTCCGTCGAGGAGCAGTCGATAGTTTTCTTCGCTCTCCCGCAGCGCCACCTCCATGAGCCGGCGTCTGCCCTCCATCTGCACCAGATGCTTCTCCGCCCTCTTGCGGGCGCTGATGTCGCGGATCGCCGCCGTCACCAGCACGCCTTCGGCGCTTTCCACCGGACTGAGCATCATTTCGATGGGAAATTGGCTGCCGTCCTTGCGCCGGCCGGTGAGCTCGATACCCGTACCGATCTGCTGCGCCAGGGCCTGGGCCGCAGTTCGTTCGCCGTCGGCGATCAGCCGTTCGGCGAAGCCTTCGGGAATGATGGTGGTGACCTTCCGACCCACGAGCTCATCGCGGCTATAT
>Ga0302326_10032428_pt1 | contig 10406 bp, 10 predicted proteins | sample Palsa_T0_3_FD_202264 | JGI IMG/M metagenome (GOLD analysis project Ga0302326, IMG submission 202264) | Peat permafrost microbial communities from Stordalen Mire near Abisko, Sweden - Palsa_T0_3 | ecosystem: Environmental > Terrestrial > Soil > Palsa > Peat permafrost | place: Sweden: Abisko... | reverse complement strand
GCGGCGATTACCGGGTTGCTGAGTCCGGAGAGGTTGGCAAAGACGTTCGATTACATGCGGCAGTTGGGGAATGTGGACGCGATCTTCAAGAGGGTGCTTGGGGAGTAGGGGATCATTTGCCGGAGAGCGGATTGACCCATTTCAATCCAGGAAAGCGCGCGAAATCACGATCCGTCGTGTAGAGCACTCCGCCATTCTCCATTGTGAGCGCGGCTAATTGGGCGTCGGTGGTTAGCGGCCCGGTTACGGCTCCGTCAACGAGCATGCGGCGGAAATATGCCCAGTGGCGGCCTCCAGGAGCAAGGAAGTGTACCGTGGGCAGCGCGGCCCATCGGTCGACGATTTCTGAGGCCTCATCCATTGTGAAGCGCTCACCAGGCAGGCGGCTGTTCGTAGAGATTCTCAGGAACGCGGAGATTGTCTGCCAGGGAAGGCCCACAGGTTCCACGCCGGAAAAGACTGCCTCCACCCAGCGCCGCGCGTTCTTATGCTGAAGGGTTGTGGTGTCGTAGGCATAGATCAAGAGATTGGCATCGAGGACGATCACTTATGCTCAGGCCCTTCAAGTTCTTCGAGCAGCATCGAGATTTTGTCGTAATTGCGTCCAGTGCCCAGCCCCAGGGCGCGCGGCGTTACCTTGAACCGGGGAGCAGCCTGCGGATGGCGTGCCTGAGCCAGGCCCAGACTGAGCAGATGGTTGACGACCGCCTTGAAAGGCTTGCCGCTGCGGCGTACCTCTTGTTCGAGGAGCACAGCGATGTCATCGTCAATAGAAAGAGTAGTTCGCACATCATGATGCTAGGTCGGAAGGCATCATGATGTCAAGGTCGTGGTACAAGCGCGCCGTAGGCGCAACGTTTGTTAGCCCCGCGTTTCAACGTGGGGTGTAGATCGCGGTTATAGAATGAGAGTCCTGTAGGGACGGCGCGCCATGGCTCACACGTATGCGAGCAATTTCATTCATTGTGTATTCAGCACCCAAGAGCGTCGCTCGCTGATCCCAGCCGACCGCACGACGGAACTCTATGCTTACCTGGGTGGCATCTCGCGCGGCGAGGGTTTCACGCTCATCGCCGCGGGCGGAACGGCGAATCACATTCATTTGCTCTTTGTCTTGCCGGCGCCCTATTCGCTTGCTCGTGCCGTTCAGAAACTCAAGGGAAGCTCCTCCCGGTGGATGGGCCATGGATTTTCCTGGCAGGAAGGATACGGGGCCTTCAGCGTGAGTCCTTCGCAGGTTTCGGTTGTGAAGAAGTACATTCAAAACCAGGAGGAGCATCACCTCAAACGCAATTTTGAGGAAGAATTCGTGGCCCTTCTCCGCAATTGCGGGATAGAGTATGACGAGCGTTATGTGTTCGGTTAGTGAGGCGGACGCCGTCCCTGCGGGACTTGAATTCGATTTGATTGCCGTTGACCCCACGCTGAAGCGCGGGGCTAACAAACATTGCGCCTACGGCGCGGGTGCGGTGTGCGGGCGCACAGCTTCGCTACCGAAGAAAGATGGAGCGGGTGTTGTCCCTACGGGACTTGAATTCGATTGCTGGAACGCTTCCCTACACGCGGCAGTTGGGAAATGTGGACGCGATCTTCAAGAGGGTGTTGGGCGAATAGCGGCATCAGAACGAATAATCGTTTCCAGGGCCACGCAAATTGGAGCAAGAGGGATGGAGGGCAGAATCAAGAAGGCGCTGATCATCTTCCTCATGGCGGTGTCTCCGATTCCGGTGGGTGGGAAAACGGTGGGTAGGCCGTCGGCCAAGCAAACCCTCGTCTGCTGCGGCGATGCTCCTTTTGATCACGCTGTCAGCTTGCCGAAGGGATTCGTCAAAGCCTGGCTCGGATCGAAGATGGCTTCGGGACTTCATGAGATGCTCCGTGACGATCCGCGCCTAGATTTAGAGAAGTTCCATACTGCGTTCCGTGTGAGTCCGACCTCGTTTAACGATCTTGCCTATGTTGTCGAGGGCAAACGCAACCCGGTCATTGGAGGTGGCAACGTTTGGTTCTGGGTAGTCGAGACCGTCGCCTCAAAACCAAAAGTGACCCTGTTCTGTGGCGCACTAAATCTAGCGATAATGCCCGTTGCGCACAATTCTCACCAAGATATTCGATGCGCCTGGGAATCGCCCGGGGGCGATGGTTTCGTTGAAGACTATCGATTCAACGGGCAGGAATATGCTCTGTTTCGGAAGTCCGAGACACATAGGAGACCATGAACCTCACCATCGCAGTTACCGGCGCATCGGGCGCAGTTCTTGGCCGCGAGCTACTGCGCGCGCTGGAGGGGGACGAGCGGGTGGCGCGGGTGCACTTTGTGGCTTCGGAGAATTCGCTGCGGGTAATCGCCGAAGAACTAGGCGTGAGTGGGCGGAACGATCTGCTGGAGAAGCTGCTGGGCGCGAAGCCCACAAAGACGGTGCAGCTCTCCGATGCGGATATTGGCGCGTCCGTTGCCAGCGGCAGCCATCCGTCAAATGGGATGATCGTGCTGCCTTGCTCCATGGGGACGCTGGCGGCGATTGCGCTGGGGCTTGCGAATTCGCTGATTGCGCGGGCGGCGGATGTGACGCTGAAGGAGCGGCGACCGCTGATTCTGTGCGTGAGGGAGACGCCGTTTAACCGGATTCATCTGCGGAATATGACACTGGCGGCTGAGGCGGGAGCGGTGGTTTTCCCGGTGATTCCGGCATTTTATAACCGGCCTGTCGATTCGACAGAGATGGCGCGGCAGTTTGTTTGCCGGGTGCTGGCCCATATTGGGCTGCCGCAACCGGGGGCATTTGTTTGGAAGGCTGAGGAGTAGGCGGCCGGAAAAAATTCTCGTTCCTCATGTCAATCAGACCGATTCTGCCGATACAATGTGCAAACCACGAGGCGGGAGAACCCCGGCAAAATCCCCGTTGGGCGCCTGAACAGGATTCAGATGCATTGTTGGAGGAGGTCAAAAAATGGCAGATAAGGGCAAGAAAAAGGCGAACGGCAAAGCCAATGGCGCCGAGGTGAAGAAAACAGCGGTCAACGGCAAAGATCACGCGGCGGAGCATAAGCATCCCTCAGAGATTCCGGCCATGCGCATTGGCAAGGATTGCGACTACGAGAAGGAGCTGAGCCGCTTGCAGGTGGAGCTGGTAAAGCTTCACGAGTGGGTTCGTCACGAAAAGCTGAAGGTGGTGGTGCTGTTTGAGGGCAGGGACGCGGCCGGCAAAGGTGGCGCCATCAAGCGCATCACTGAAACCCTGAATCCCCGCATCTGCAAGGTTGTGGCCCTGGGCACGCCCACGGAGCGCGAAAAAACCCAATGGTACTTCCAACGCTATGTTCCTCATCTGCCCGCGGCTGGCGAGATGGTGCTATTCGACCGTAGTTGGTATAACCGCGCCGGGGTGGAGCGCGTGATGGGCTTCTGCACCGATGCCCAGTATCAGGAGTTCATGCTCACCTGTCCGGAGTTTGAGCGCATGCTGGTGCGCTCGGGCATTATCCTGATCAAATATTGGTTCTCAGTGAGCGACGCGGAGCAGGAGCGGCGTTTTCAGGAGCGCATGACCAACCCCACCAAGCGCTGGAAGATCAGCCCGATGGATCTTGAGTCCCGCAAGCATTGGGCCGATTACTCCCGCGCCAAGGACGATATGTTCAACGCAACGGACCACAAGCAAGCGCCCTGGTTCGTGGTGAACTCCGAGAACAAGAAGGCCTCACGGCTCAACGTCATCCGCCACTTGCTTTCCAAGATCCCTTACAAAGACCTCACTCCGGAGGCCCTTGAACTGCCCCCGATCGTGAAGGCGGAGTATGTACGCCCACCCTTCCAGGAACAGCACTTCATTCCGGTGCTTTACCGATAGGAGCGGAGCGGACAATCCTGGATTGAGAAGACGGTAGTGGGTCATTTTGAAAGAAAGCCATCCCCCGGGGCTAAAGCCCATATTATTTGGGGTGATTTATGGCACCCTTCGACTGCGCTCACGGCAGGCTTTGAAGTCGTGCCCTTTCAAAACGACCATCCACGGAAAGATAATTGGATTTGACTTTTTCCGGAGCTTGGGAAGATACTTTCGTTCATGGAGAGTTCAAGGAAATACGGAATTGAGGTCATGGCCATGCGCATGTGTATGGCTTGCGGACCCGTCCGTAGAGCTCTTGAGACGCGAATGCGCTAGACGCAGCCGATCTTGAAAGCAGGCGGCTCGGGTCCGATAAGGATCCGGGCCGTTTTGTGTTTCCTGGGTATGCGCGATTCCCACAATTGCGATGAGAGCCCGGCAAGGATAGGGCACCCAAAATCCGTTCACACTGAGAATTGTTGAAAACCACAGGAATCTGAAGGAGCCAAACATGTCAGAAACGAAGCAGTACCAGTTAGCCACCCTTGCCGTTCATGCCGGCCAATCGCCCGATCCTGCGACGGGCTCAAGAGCCGTGCCCATCTACCAGACGACGTCCTACGTTTTCCAGAACGCCGATCACGCGGGACGGCTCTTCGGGCTGAAGGAGTTTGGGAACATCTATACACGGATCATGAATCCGACCACCGACGTGCTTGAGAAGCGGGTCGCTGCGCTTGAGGGCGGCGCCGCGGGGCTGGCCACGGCATCGGGGCAGGCGGCGGAGACGCTGACCTTGACAACGCTTGCCTCGGCAGGAGACGAAATCATCTCCACCACTTCGCTTTATGGCGGCACCTACAACCTGTTTCACTACACGTTTCCGCGACTGGGCATCACGGTGAAGTTTGTGGATGCGGACGATTTCGACGGGCTGCGGGCGCTGATCAACGACAAGACGCGGGCCATTTATACCGAGACGCTAGGGAATCCCAAGCTGGATGTAGCGGATATTGAGACGCTGGCCTCTATTGCGCATGAGCACGGGCTGCCGCTGGTGATCGACAACACCACGCCATCGCCGGCGCTGGTGCGGCCCATCGAGTGGGGCGCGGACATCGTGGTGAATTCGGCCACAAAGTTTCTGGGCGGGCACGGAACGGCCATTGGGGGCGTGATTGTGGACGCGGGCAAGTTTGACTGGGCGGCTTCGGGGCGCTTCAAGGACTTTAGCGCGCCGGACCCGTCGTACCACGGGCTTTCGTACACCGAGGCGTTTGGGCCGCTGGCATTCATCCTGAAGGCGCGGGTGCAGGGATTGCGGGACACCGGGGCGGCGCTATCGCCGTTCAATGCGTTTCTGATTTTGCAGGGGATCGAGACACTCCACCTGCGGCTGGAGCGGCACTCAGAGAACGCGCTGGCCGTGGCGCGGCATCTGGAAAGGCATCCGGGTGTGGAGTGGGTGAACTATCCGGGGTTGGAGTCGAGCCAGTATTACAAGCGGGCGCAGAAGTATTTGCCGGGTGGAAAGGGAGCGCTGGTCACGTTCGGCATTAAAGGCGGTTTCGAGGCGGGAAAGAAGCTGATCGACGCGCTGGAGCTGTTTTCGCTGCTGGCCAACATTGGGGACGCGAAGTCGCTGGTGATTCATCCGGCTTCGACGACCCATCAGCAGCTTTCAGTGGCGGAGCAGGCGGATACGGGCGTGACTCCTGAGCTGGTACGGCTCTCGGTGGGGATCGAGGATATTCGCGATATTCTGGCCGACCTGGACCATGCGATAGAGGCTGCCACCGGGCAATCCATCGCAGCCGCGAACGCAACCGGGCATCTTGCTGCACAATGAGTGTCATGACCGAAGCGCGCATCGGGACCGGCAGTGGGGCAGCAGGAAAGCCGGTTCCGATTCCAACGTACGAGGGTGACTTTGTGCTCGACGAGCACCTGTTGCTGGAGTGCGGGCGGACGCTGGCTGGGGTTACGCTGCATTACGCGGTCTATGGGCGGCTGAATGCGGCGCGGGACAATGCGGTGGTGGTGTGCCATGCGCTGTCTGGTTCGGCGCTGGTGGGCGCTTGGTGGCCGGAGATCTTCGCTCCGGGAGCGGTGCTGTCTCTGGAGCACGATTTCGTGATCTGCGTGAATATTCTGGGATCGTGCTACGGGTCGACGGGGCCGAGCACGGTTGACCCGGAGACGGGCGAGGTGTACGGGCCGGATTTTCCGCTGGTTTCAATTGGCGACAACGTGCGGGCGCAGGCGCGGCTGATGGATTCGCTGGGAATCCGCCGTCTGCGGCTGGTGCTGGGCGGATCGATCGGTGGAATGCAGGCGCTGGATTGGACGATTCTTTATCCGGAGCGGGTGGCGCGGGCGCTGATTATCGGCGTGGCGCCGCTTTCGGCCATGGGGCTGGCGCTGAACCACCTGCAGCGGCAGTCCATCCAGCACGACCCTGAGTGGGCTGGCGGACGCTATCTTCCGCAGCGGCCTCCACGGCGGGGATTAGCGCAGGCGCGGCAGATCGCCATGCTCAGTTACAAGTCCGCGGCGCTGTTCGACGAGCGATTCGGGCGCAATCCCAACCGCAACGGCGAAGATCCGTGGGGGCTGGACGATCAGGGCGGTGGGCTTATCGGAGGGCGATTCGACATTGCCGGCTATCTGGACCACCAGGGCGAGCGGTTCATTGACCGCTTTGACGCCAACGCATACCTGGCCATCCTGCGCACCATGGACACCTGGGATCCGCGGCACGGTTACTCGTCGCCGGCCGAAGCCTTCGGGCGGATAAGCGCACGGCTGAGCTTTGTGGGGATCAGCTCGGATTGGCTGTTTCCTCCCCAGGCGGTGCGCGAGTTTGCTTCCACCATCCGTGCGGCGGGCGCGGATGCCGATTACCGGGAGATGACCAGCGACCACGGTCACGACGCCTTCCTGGCGGAACAGGCTGAACTGGTACGGTTGCTGCAATAGGATTTTTGTGCGCAGGAAACCGTTTTCCCAAGTCTGGTGTCTAAACTGATAGGCGGCAGCAGGGGTAGGTGTGAGCCCTTGAGCCTTCGTGGGAGGGCTGCGGAGCGGGTTACGGGATGGTTCGCGATTTTCCCCTTCGATCTCTGCTTGTCAGGGAGGGCGCGGCTTTCTATAATCCTTGCCATGCCACATTGGAAGCCGTGGTATCGTTTACCCATTACCTCGGTGCTCCACCGCGAACAGGACCTGATGTCGTTTTCGCCAGCGAGTGCTTGAATATCGATCTCCATTCCGCAATTCCCAGGAGCACTGAATGAAGAAGTTCGTCCTTGCGTCATTGGCGGCCTTGGTAGGTCTTGGCCTGGTTTTCGCGCCCACGCTGCGAGCACAGGATTCAATCACCATCAAGGATCCGGCCGAGTTTAACTCCTACCAAAACTGTTCCACGCAGACCGATCCCAAGGTCAAGGCCAACTGTCTGGAGACGTTTCTGCAGAATTATCCGCAGAGCGTGGTCAAGAAGACGATACTCGACATACTGCTGGCAACCTATTCCAGTCCTCCACCGCAGGGACTGGGCGATCCCGACAAGACGTTGAGCGTTGCCAGCCGAATACTCCAAATAGATCCCAACAACGCCAAGGCCATCTTGATTTCCGTTTACATCAAGAAAGGCCAGTGCCAGAAAACCAGCGATGCGCAGACCTGCGACGATGCGGCGGCGCTGGCCCAAAAAGGCCTCTCAGTTCCCAAAGATCCGGCCGTCGACGCCGCCACCTGGACGACCGAGACGAAGGGGATGTACCCGATTTATCACTCCGCGATTGCACTGGACGATGTGACCTCAAAGAAGGACTTCAAGGCGGCGATAGCGGAGTACCGCGCGGAGTTGATGCTCGATACGGCGGATCAGACCACGAACGGGCTGGGGTTGTCGGATACGCTTTTCCTGGCCGAGGGATACGCCAAACAAGAAGGAGTGGACGCGCAGGCGGCAAGAGAAGCCGACCTTGCCGTAAAAGCGGCAACCGACGCCGACGGGAAAGCCAAGGCCGAGGCGGCCGCCAAGGTTGCAAAGGATACGGATGGGAACGATTTGGTGCAGGCGGTCTGGTTTTATGCCCGCGCCTGGAACTACGCTCCAGCGGCGTACAAGAGCCAGATTGAGCCCAAGCTAGATTATTACTACAAGAAGTATCACGGCGGGTTGGATGGATTGGACGCCGTCAAGAGCCTGTCAACGGCCACGGTGTTTCCGCCGGCGACCTATGCGATTGTTCCTGCGCCTACTGTGGATGAGATTGTTCACAAGCTTATCCTGGAGACTCCCAACCTTGGTTCGCTGAACCTCAGTGACAAGGAGTATGTACTGGCGAATGGCACGAAAGAAGACGCCGACAAGCTCTGGGCGGTGATGAAGGATCAGGCCACGCCGGTTCCGGGAACGGTGCTGGAAGCGACGGACTCGGTGATCAAGTTGGCCGTAACCCAGGACGCCAAGGATGCCAAGATCGCTGACTTCATTGTGAATTTGAAGAAGCCGCTGACGGATAAGGAGATTCCGGCGGTTGGCTTTGAGTACAAGCTGCAGCCCGCGGCGGAACTGGATGCGACTTACGACAAGTATACGCAGATTCCCGCTACGGCTACCCTTGCGCAGACCGCGGAAATCGTGCTTCGCGACGGATTCATTCAGCCGGAAAAGAAAAAGCCTGTGGCGCACAAACCGGCTGCGGGACACAGGCGGGAGACGCAATGATTTTGCGCTTCACGTTTAAATAACGCGCTTTTGGGAAACAGGACGGGCAGCTTGCACAAGGCTGCCCGTCTTGCGTTACCGTAGTTTTCTCTTGAGAAGTCAGTCGCATGAAGTGGTGATAGTCTGGGTGCAGTATGGAACGGCTTATTCCTATTCGCATCGTTCTCGCCGTGGCCTTCGCGGCAGTTGTCTGCGCACCCATTGCAGCCCAGACGGAGACAGGCGGCGCAGCTTCGGCGGCAAATCTGAAGATCAAACAAGTACCCGGGTTTGTGCCTCACAAGCCATTTTCTCCCGACAGCGAAGCTGCCGCGGCTGAGGCCCCGATCGAGTACCGTTTGGCGAACCAGATGACGGAGAAGGATAGCCTTCTTGCGGCGGACGCGGAGTCTTCCATCAGCGAGCACGCGGGGCGCGTTGGCCTGGAGTTCAACCAGGGGAAATGGAGCTACCAGCAGGTGGTGTGCCCGGCGCTCAAGGATCATATCTTCCTGCGTTTCATGCGCAACAACGGAACGGGCGACGTAAGCGTGTTTTCCGCGTCGATTCCGCGTAACGGCGAGGGGCGGGTACGCATTATTCCAATCCAGATGCGGGGTTACTCGTTGTTCTCGCCGGCGCCGATTAACGCGCTGACGATTTCAGCATTCAATCATATCCGCGCGGAAGAAGATCCGGGCGAGGCTCCGGATTGGCTGGGAACTGGGCTTTGCTACGCGGCGCTGGCGGGAGGACATCCGGTGGAGGCGAAGTTGACCGAGGATGCGGATGAGAGGAAGTTTCCGGCGGCCATTCCGGCTGAATTGGCGATTACGAATCACCGCGGCGAGGTTGTTTCGTTTATGGATGTGGGGGCAAGCCCCAAGCTCATGGAGTGGACTATGACCTTCAACGCGAAGGGGAAGCTGCTGAAGGCTGCTCATTCGCCCGTGGGGTTGCTCAAGCAAGATGCCGTGCCGCCGGCGGAAGAGGTCAAGGGTAGCCCTGTGCCTCCAACCATCGTTGAATTGCCGGGCGGCGCCGGCCGCTGATCCGTGCGCGCTGACCACTTACCCAATTTAAGGATTATTCGCCCAGCATGATGCGCTGAATGGCGGATGCGCGGCCTGTGATGGGGTCGCATGAGACCAGGGCCGCGCACATTTTGGGGTTGCCCTTGGCTGCCTCGAATTTGGCCGGCATGCCGGTGAGAAATTTGCGCAGCACCAGGTCCCTTTCGACGCCGATGATGCTGTCGTAGGGGCCGCTCATGCCCACGTCGGTCTGGTAGGCGGTGCCTCCGGGGAGCACGCGCTCGTCGGCGGTTGGAACGTGGGTATGAGTGCCCAATACGGCGGTGACGCGGCCGTCGAGATGCCAGCCCATGGCGACCTTCTCGCTGGTGGCTTCGGCGTGGAAATCGACGACGATGACCTTGGCCTTGATGCCGGCAAGCAGGGCGTTGATGGCGTGGAAAGGGTCGTTGGTGGCGTTCATGAAGACGCGTCCGCCGAGATTGATGACCGCATAGGGCACGCCGCTCTGCGTGGCTCCTTCATAGACGCCGTAGCCGGGAAGGCCGGGCTGAAAATTGGCCGGGCGAAGGACGCGGCGGGGACGGTCATGGCTATCCGCCGGCGCTGAGTTCATGTACTCGATGAGTTCGCGCTTATCCCAGACGTGGTTGCCGGTGGTGAGCACGTCCGCGCCCAGATCGAAAAGATCCTCGGCAATTTGCGGAGTGACGCCGAAGCCGCCGGCGGCGTTCTCGGCATTGATGATGGTGAGATCGACGGCATTAGCCTGGCGCACGTGGCCAATGTGCTCGCGGACGATTTTGCGTCCCGCGCTGCCGAAGA